>Ga0193752_1000357_pt1 | contig 46458 bp, 62 predicted proteins | sample H1c1metaG_FD_144924 | JGI IMG/M metagenome (GOLD analysis project Ga0193752, IMG submission 144924) | Soil microbial communities from a riparian zone of the East river system, Colorado, United States - H1c1 | ecosystem: Environmental > Terrestrial > Soil > Riparian zone | place: USA: East River...
ACGCATATAGAGATTTGTTCCCATTGGATTAGGGGAAATCGTCCAATGGTCATCCATGTTTTCAGGATAGATATCCATTAATTCGTTATTCACGAAAATGGCATATGCACCTTCAGGATAAAGAGACATAAGATGCTTAGCTAAGTCAACATTTCCTAATTGAAAAAACTGCCAAGGCCGAAGCCAAAGGCAGGCAACGTTAGCGGCATTCTGAGGCATTTCTCCAAAATACTGTAACGGTATCTTTGTATAGGTTTCCCAAGAACCAGATGAACCAGCTTGAATCCTATCAGCTTTATCCTGAAAGACTGAACGAAGCATAGGCACTGACTGTAAGAACTCTAGAAGGAGATATCCGCACTCTTCTTGGTTTCTTGCATAAGCCGAAACTTTAACATTTCTACCCGAGAACAACTCTTGGCAAATAATACCTTTAGGAGTCTCATCCCATCCCACAATTTGCGGAAACTTATCGGATGAGATTTGCGGCTCAACTGGACCTTGATAACCACAAGTCATACAGTTCCCGATGGGCTCAGGAGTTCCCGTTCCCCCATCAATTGCTTCGCCACACTGAGGACAATGAATCTCGAATTGAACTAAATCTTTAAATTCGATACGAGGAGTCTTTAAGGTGCCGTATTTTGGGTCTTTATGATAATAGTTATAGCCAAAAATCGTGCCGTTGTTAAAAATAATCGTCAATGCTTTAATAATCTGCATTGCCGCTTTGTTATGCAGCTGATTCAACTCAGTAATGGCACCATAACCGCGAGCCGTCTCTACATCATTAGGATTATCTGGATCATCTGGAAAGTAAACGACTCCGGGAATGGCTACGGAGAGAGCGGCTACAATTACTTCTCCATAAGGACGATAAATATTAATAAGTCGAGGAGGAGTCTCTCCCTCTTCCTCTAATCTATTCCAGTCGGGAACTACCCAAGTACCAGTGGTCGGATCTTGAAAGATATCAAGAATATTATTCCAGTAATACTCTAGCCGTTCCCACAGAAGTAAATAGTTATCTCGGACGAACCTATCCTCATCCTTGGCATCTCGATAGAGTTGCCCTAAGGCCTTCTGAATTTCTTCTTCAGAGAAAGGAGGAGCTTGAGGAGTCTGTTCCTCTACAAGAATCTCCTCTTGCATAACTTCTCCCTCTTCAGGAATTTCTTCCTGTGAGAAATTATCTATAGGTTCTTCTAAATAACTATCGAGCTCGTCCATTAGCACTTTCCGTAAAGAGACTTAAATGTCTTCTTAGGCTTCATTACTCTCTCTTTAGATACTGCTTCTACTGACTTAATGCCTTTGAGATTCATTTCTTGCCTCCGCTATTGCTTCTCTGTGTTCTTTCTTTAACTTCTCTGCAAGTCTACGTTTCTGACTTGCCCAACCTGCTGAGCCTTCCAGTGGCTCAAAGTCTACATCTTCTGGAAAAGGAACTTCTTTAACTTCATTGACCTTTTCTAGTAAATCCTTAACAGTCGCCCTAAGGTAATCGACTTCATCGGCGCGAGCGGCGCATCCTGGACACTCTGCGAACTGAGATATTCTCATCTTGAGTAACCTCAGCATGTTCACACATCCGATAAAAAGAAGTCTGATCGTTTGTCTCAGCCAGTTTTTTACTCGCAAGCCCAGTCCTTTGCTGGACTGCAAACTCATTCTTAGCTTCTGCAAAATAGTCTCTACAGCCATTAAGTAAAATCCTTAAACAATCGTAAGAGTCGTCCCCGTCGAATTCCTTAACATCTTCTTTCTTAACTTCGTCATAAACACAAGTAGAAATTGCCTCTGTTAATTGCGAAGTGGAGTTACCTTCTGGAGAACGAGAAAAAATCTGTAACTTTGGTAAGTTGTGTTCAACTTCTTCAGGTTCATAGAAAGAAGCATATTCCCGCATTGCTTCGCTACCCTGCATTCTCTCAATGCGTCGTGCTAATTCTTGACTGAACTCACCAACAATACTTTTAACAGTCTGGAGCGGCTTCCAGCGGAGATATTCATGGACTAACTGTTTGCCAGCGACTCTATTCTTATCTCCAAGAGTAAGTCCACACTTAAATCCAGCTTCTGCTAATGATTCGGCACACTGCTCAAAGATAGTCTGATCTTGGCCTCGGTCCTGGACGGCTGACCAACAAATACGAATGTCTCTTACATTCTCAATTTCACCAGCTGAGAGAAGTGCTAAATCTCTGGTCCATTCTCGAATCTTGACTTTCTTTACTGCATAAGTTCGATAAATGTAAACACGACCGTCAGGACTAATAGCAGCCCATATAATGAAGCAAAAAGCAGCAAAGCCCCAGTCGATGCCAATAATCTTAGGCCACCATGAAGGAATGACAAAAGGCTCGACAACATGCTGCGCATGATTAGGCTCGTCTCGGAGAGGCTCAATCCTAAATTCCTCGAAGACTTGACCTTCAAAGGTATACCAGTCTCCAAGAATCATTGCCCGGCGCTCAGCTTCGGAGGTTATCTGTTCGAGATTCTTAAAGTAATTCGGGTTAGCGGCAATTAAGTGCGGATTATCCTTAGCCGTTGCTGGAATAAATATCTTCATTGCCCCAGTTCTTGGATCTTTAATGATTTTTCCACCAGTTGGAGCCGGATCAATAAATCTCTTACGGAAATACACATGTCCGACGTTGCCAGGGTTACTTCCCCATCTTACAATCGAGGGTAAACCTGAACCGACAGGGGCACGATTCCTTCTCAAAGTCAAATATTCGTACTGATATCCTGTGAAAGAGGTAGCTTCATCAAATGCAATGTATGGAAACTGACCAGTATCATACTTCTTGACGTCTTTTTCTTCTTTGAGGTGTCCGAATGTATACATTCCACCGCGAGGAAACTCCCATCTATGCTTGGAGATGTTATAAACTCCGCCCATAGAAGGAAAGTACTCTTTGGAGCGGAGAATGACTTCCTGTTCAAGTTCTGGAAAGGTTCTACGGAGTAATAAGCCTCTAAAACGAGGATTATCTAACCATCCGTAAAGTGCTGGCATGAGCATGAGTACCTGAGTATTATGGGTAGGAATAAATGACTTAGTAATCAGGTATATTCCTCCTTCTACTTGGATACATTTTGTCGAAACAGATGGAATTTCTTTTTTGGACTTGAAGTAATGCCAATTTCTAGTACTAAACGTACTAGCTACAGGGAGCCGTTCTATTTTCCTGAGTAAGTTAAATACCCTTTTCTCTGTGGTGAAGTTAATCCTATATTTTTCCCCATAATCCACCCCATTTAACTTTGCTCGTCCTGTGGAGAATCCTGCCTTAATTCCAAGGGACCGAATTAAAGTTAGGGTTCCCAGGGCCAACTCTTTATTGACCACTAAAAATTCACATCTACCTTTAGAATCTATAGTTCCATCAGTATCCATCAAACCTCGAAGCAACTCAAGGCGAGAATTTTCTGAGGAGAATAAATATTGTTCTGGTATATGTTTATTTTGTAATAAGTCTAAAGATCTAAGTAAATGATCAATTCCTAGAATTCTATAAGCGTAATTAGCAGCATATTGACTTATCTTGTATCCATAGCTTTGGATAGTATGGAGAGTCTCTGCATCATTACAAGTAAATCCTCCACCTTGACTAGCTCCATCCCCGAGCCACGCACCTAATACATAAGGATGTAAGGGAAGATTCTTATCTTCTGTGTCAAATGCTAAAGCAACAGGAATAGAATCTGGTAACTGTTTAGTGTTTAATTCTTTAGTGGTAGCTATTCGTCCCTTAATTGACTCAGCTTTCTTAGGAGTCTGAATCTGATTCCTTAAGGCTAAGTCAGGACGCTTACCTAGAGATCGAGAAGGTCGAGAAGCTCTACGAGCGGCACGATATTTATCTGTTTGTTTCCTTGCTCTTTGCCTATCATTATGAGTGAGGATCCACCAATTATGATCTTCTCCGGCAATAACGACTTCCCCAGAGTCAAATTCTAACTCATAACATTTATTAGAAGTGAAAATCTCGGATTCGGCAAGAACTTTAACAGGAATTCCAAATTGATTAAATACAATATCCCCAGGATGAATATCTTCCATCCTTTTGAAACCATCTGGGGTTGGAACTAGAGTATTTAAATCTAAGTCTTTCCCAGCTCCCAAAGCCCCGCCGTAACCTGCTTCATGAATCTCAAATGGAACCTGGATAAACTTCTCCTGCTTCAAGGTGGGCTTGAAGACTTGACTTTCTAAGGGAGAAGCTACCGAAATGTCCATTACTTTTTCTTATTAATTACGTTGCCGTTCTTATCCGTAAGAACAATAGAAACTGGCTTATTAAATCCGATAAGGTCCATTATAAAAGTCCCGCAAACTACAAGAGATAAAGACAAAATGCACCGATAATAATAACACAAATAATCTTATATACAGTTGGTTCGATATATTGACGAGCGAAGTTAAGAACAATGCCGCCAATAACTAAAAGAACTAGGAGTTGAACTAAGCCTCTTAATGAAACTGTTCCAAGAGCTATAACTAAATCCATTATACTTCCTTCTTTCTTCGCTCAACTCCGATATAAGGAGTAACATTAATTGCCCTTACCATTTCAGTAAGGACAGAGATACCCTTGATATTTTCCTGAACTAAATTAATAAGAATTGTCTTATCGTCCTTAGCTTCTTTGCGTAATTGAAGGAGTTCCTCTTTATTTGCAATGTAGTCTTTACGTGCGATGTAAAATACAATGACCGCGAGAACGGCCATGGTGCCGCCCTTGGCGATTTCTTGCATTAGTGGAGTTAGGTCCATTATTTCCTTGCCATCGTAATTACGATTTTTTGACTATCCTCAGCGAGAATCTTCCAGTCAGGATGAACTGTATAAGTTCCAAAGGGCCGAACTCGAACCATACAAGCAAGATTCCCAACAATCATTCCCCAAGTACCTAGAGAATTCTCCTCTATAATTGGACAGTTACCTAAACCAATTCTAGTATACTCTCCTAATTGGAAAGTCGGAGTAACTAATCGCAATCCAGTGACGAATGCCTTAGCACATTCTAATTCTAGTCCTACTGGCATTACTGAATTTCTACCAGATTCGTGATGATACGTGCCACCGGCACCCATTAATTGGCAGCCTGCTCCGTGACTGTGAAAGTCAGATGGAACATTAGAGCGGCGACCGGGAATGCTATCTATCCATCCACCGATAGGCTCATCATGGGGAATAGGACAATTTAATGCGGGAGCACCTTCAACTACTCCCCCGGTCCTATACTCAAGTAATTGTCTAAACTTCCTTGGCCATTCATTGCCCCTATCTAAATGGACAGTAACATAAGAACCTTTAGGAAGTCCAGTGTTAGCTCCATTAAAGCTATAAACTCCAGTGGCCCAGGGAAAGTTCCAAGCACTGGTATTAAGACGGGATACAAGTCCTTCAATATTAATGCCGTTCACATCAGGTTCGTTTGTCAACTCAATGAATATATTTTTGTGTCTAGAGGCGATAGCGGCAATCTTATTTACATAATCTACTTGCTCATTTATTCCATAAGGATATGTATGGGTGACTAACTCACAATACATACCTTCTTGAGATAAGAGATTTAAGAATGAAGGGAGGGAAGTAAAGTAATTTGGGTAATCTGAAACGATTAAATCAGGAAGCCCGGTAGCGGCATTCCAAGAACACTGCCCGAATACTCGAAATCCGTTATAACCTAAAGCAGACCAAGCCTTGACATAAGGACGAATATCCTCACCATCAAGGAATCTCTTAAATAAAAGAAAGGATGAAGCAAAACAGTAAGGGAAGATGTTATTTTGCTCATCACGAAAGACTAGATTATCTACTCGAATACGAGAAATGGTACCTGGTGGGATAATTGGTGGCTCAATTGGGGGTGAGATGGGCTTGCACTCTTTAAACTTCCGGGCGGCGCCGGTTCTTCCTGTTCCAACTGGATTAGTAAAAGAAGCGAACATAGAACCGTCTTCTGTCCAGACTCTAGCTCCGAATCCTGGGTTTTCTCTATCAATGAATGAGAACTCCCTACCATTTTTTAATTCATCGAGATTCCAATTAATGACGGAGACTTCCGGTTTCTTTAATGACACTGGAGGCTCCACTGGATTAAGTAAAGGAAGATTCTGAATTTCACTCAGAGTGCAAAGAGTAACATAACCGGTATTAATTCCATTTACATTAGTGTAATAGTAAAATGCTAAATTATTACTGACACGATGATAACGAAGGAAAGAAGGACCACTTTGAGATAGAACTCTAAGGGTGCCGTTATCGTTCACGACTGTCTTGCCGCTGACCCCTTGACCGACCCTAATACCATTACCAATATAAACCCACTCAGCTAGTCCAGTCACTCCACCATTACAAGAGTCGTGCCCGACTAATTCTTTGGTGTCATAATTAATATGAGAGAATCCAGTAGCCCCTACACCTGGAAATTGTCCCGGGCGTTCAGAGATAGCCAAATCTCCACCATCATTAAAGATAACAGGTGAATTTCCATAAGTAGGTTGAGAAGTATGATTCCAACCGTTATTATAAATTAAAACAAATCCACCTTCGTGAGATTTGCCTGCAAACTGTTCTCCATCTGGATGAATTCTTGAAAACATACAATCATTCCCGAATGATTCGAGGGGAATGAATTTCTTGTCAGTCTGAACGCCGGCGCCGTTAATGACAGAGATATACTCTCCAGTTGCAAGAGCGTCGCCATAGCCACCGCCTGGGATAATGATTACTTTCATTTGTTATCCATCGAATCAATCATATCTTGCTTCGTATCTGTTAATTCGGCAACGTCAAATGCTTCAAGGATTGACTTATGTTTAATTTCTTTATCCTTCTCGACGTCTAATTGAAGTGAACTTTGAGCTAAACTATGAAGTAATCCTTTTGGGTCAAGATTACCGTTAGATTTAGCTTTCTCTATTAAAGCCTTTTCATGTTCAGGGCTTAGTTCAATTTCGTATTTCATTTCTTGGTACCTTGCTTACTGTTATGATGAGCAATATACATGCCCAATCCACTAAGTAATCCTGCTGCAATCTTAGCCGTTTTCGGATTCTTTTTAGCGACATCATCTAATAGATATGTAGATGCTGCTGTTCCCAATCCTCTAATAAGAATCATTTTACCTAATCCTGGCCGTTCACCGTAAATTGGATTCTTCTCATATGTCCCAGGTCTATTTAATGCTTTATGAGTTGAATAAATATCAGCTCCGGCGCCTAATGCCATCATTGGAATAGCAAGCTTACGAAAAGATGCCTGATTCTTTTCTTCTTTTTTTTTCTTAGTCTGAGCGGCAAGTAAAGACTGAAAAGCCATGATTAGAATTATCAGATAATACATGGAATACGATAAACTTGACCAGTGCCATCAGTCATAACGATCGACGCATTGGTGAGTGCGGCCAAAATACCTGCGCCTAACCCTGTAGTTGCATTAGCCGAGACTTGATGAATGGCTTTTACTGTTCCAAATACTGATTGTGTTCTGGCTTTTACTTGTAATGTCCCGTCCGTGGTGACATCGAAGCCGATGCCTGCGGTGTTTTCGGCATTGACAATATTTAATTGGCCGTTAACTCCTGCGCCAACAGGACCGGAATAAAGGCGAGTCACGCCAGAAAAACCAACAAAATTATTAACAGCGGCAGTTACGGCCCCCCCGGCTGTAAGGCCATTTAGTACGGAAATCGTCCCTCCACTGCTTACCACAACGGGATAACTGAGGGTTAATGCAACTGGGTCTATAAAACCTAGTCTCCACGTTCCAACTACCGTCGTCCCACTCGTCGGCAAGACTTCGGTAAAGAAGGAAACAGTCCGACTTACACTGTTATCCGTATCCCATCCTGTGCCTGATAATCTATTCCGGGGAGAGATTTGGGCAGGGACGGCTAAAGTTGCCACTGTTGCATTTTGATTTACTATTCCATCTGTGGATGTAGTTATTAAATTTAATGCTCCGCCACAAGTAAAAATTCCACTAAGAGAGAAGGTACCAGTAACGGCAATAGCATTACTTCCAATTGTAGCCCCACCTAAAGCTAAACTAGTTCCTATAGCTACTCCTAAAGTAGGAGTTGTAAAGGAAGGGGATATAAGATTAGCTTTAAGATTTAAAGCAGTTTGTAAGTCAGTCTGGTTACTTAAAGTACCTGTAATAGAACCCCAGGCCACGCCACTAACAGGAGTTTGAAATGTAAGTAGTCCAGCACCATTAGTCGTTAAGACTTGACCATTCGTACCGTCCGGAATAAGAGAGACTAATGGAAATGAAAAGATATCTCCACTTTCAGTAAGCCCATAAATTCCAGAAGTGAAAGAGACGGTAACAGTAACTGCCGTTCCGAGGGCGGAGATTCTTGCACGAATAAATCTTGCAGAAGTATAAGCTTGTCGAATCTCTCCATTTACATTCGTGGAAGTATCAATAGTGAAGTAAGTGACTTCATCTAATGATGCCTGTAGGAGAATCGTAGCGGAGGCTGGAGCAGATCCGTATTCGACTTGCCAAGAGACAGCATTGGCACTCGGCCCTTGTAATCCGAAAGGAGTGCCATTAGTTCCTGCCCCTCCAGATGATGCTTGGAGTGAGAAGACTTGAATGCCGTGAGTTGCTGTCTTTCTTAAAGGCATTTACTCTCCAAAGGAAAGTGTATTCCAATTGAACTTTTTGGAAGTCTCCACTGATTCCTGTAACTCTTTTTCGATTGCAGCCTGTTGCTGTTGTAATTGAATTGAATGAAGTTGCATTCTTGCCTTGAATAAATCTACTGACTTCTGCTCATCAATGAGTGCCATCTGATGAACTTTTGCTTTCAGGAGAAGAAGTTCGGGGATTTCTTTTTCCGGAGCTTCCTTTTTCTCAAAGGGGAGTATATCGCCTTGAGGGAGTACACTGGTATCTGGTGCAGTTGCCGCTGCGGGGGAATCATTAATGTCGGCGGCTGGAGCGGCACCGCTAGCATCTTTAGCATCTAGCCTATTAACTAACTCTAAGTCACTCATTTAACCACTCCTCCTTCAACAACTTCATAATCACTTAATTCTTTCATATGAGGAGCATAAAGATGAAGATGGACCTGATTCTTTTCTTCTTCATTCTTTCGACCTGACATTCTATCGGCGACGTCGGCCATTGACTTTGCAGCACTCGCTAGTGTCTTAGCATTTGCCTTTTCGAGCTTTGCGGGCAGGAGTCCCAAAGAATCTATAAGATTATTAAGTGCCATCTCTTCGGCTTCTGAACGTTTATTTTCTTTTCGAGCTTTTACTTCGTTAAGGACTCCAGTTAAGTTTTCGTCTTGAGAAGCAAAAGTACCAGAGGTTACTTTACCTGATTTAAGTTGGGAAACTCTGGAACCAGTCATTCCAAAAGTATCACCAAGTTCTTTCTGAGTCTCATTACTCTCATGAGCAAGAATCGCAACTACTTTCCGTAACTCGGGCGGCACTGATACCTCACCACCTTGCCGCCCTCGGGAGTAAGGAATAATCTTATAGTCCATATTCTCAGGACTATTTAATCTCCGCTCGATTTCTTCATCTGAAATAATCATAGATATTTGATTACTTAATTATGGAACTGGAATACTTAATCTCTTACCTAGAATACTTTTATTTTAAATTCATTATAACACTGCATTAAAAGAATGTCAAGAAGTATTTTTGATTTTTCTATTGTTATCTTTTGTGTCGAATTCATGACACCTCATTGTCAAGAAATTATCATTAAGTTTCTAAGTGTCAAGAAATTGACAGGATTCCTAAAATTTAAAAATTTGAAATTTTTATTTTTATGTTACCTAGATTCAGATGTTTCAAACTCTAAAGTTGTCCGTGATCAATATTGCCCCTGGTGACAGCACTAGGAGTCCCAAGAAAAACGCCCATATGGGGGCCTTCGGCCTAGCAGATAGCAAGATGAAAGTCAAGCGATAAGCTAAAGAAAAATAAATACGATAGCCTTGTTGTAATGTAGGTGGACCTGTGTTATAGTCGTCTTGTTCGTTGGCAATGACGCCAGCAACAAGTGAGAGATAACACAATGGACATGATTACGATTCGGACAGCGACACGGGGACGCGCACCGCAGGCGTTCAGCTATCAGGGTATCGGCAAGGTGACTGAGACTCGGGAACTCGAAACTAAGGCGGGCGAGAAGTTCCAGATCGACGAAGTGGAGACGGCTGGACTTTTTGAGTCACTCGATAGTGCTTTGGAAGCCACTGGCCTGAGCATGGAGGAAGTGTATTCGGCCATTGCTGATGCATTCAACACGAAGCAGCGGAACGAAGCATCCCCGGCCGCCGGCGTTGCTCCGCATGCGCTCGATAGCCTTGTCGCCTACATGGTCGAGAATGGCATCGTGGAGAACGACGAAAAGGAACTCAAGTCCTGGAAGCGCCGAATCAGCACGGCGGCTCCCGTTGTGTTCGATGGCCTCAGCACTCCAGCGGCAATCCTCTGGACTGGACTCCGGGATAAGGCTGGACGCTTGGCTCTCAAGTCGGGCTATACACCTGAACTGGAAAAGCCTGTTCTTGAGGAGGACTAAGGTTCTCAGTCAATACACGCATGAGTGGGGGTATCTACTCTCATTCATTCTTTGGCCCCCCTGTCAAGGTGACTTGACTCGGGGGCTTTTTCTTTTGCTGGCGTCCCTCAAAACTGGACCTACGATGCCCCTAGAACGCACGGCAATATGCCCAGGACGCGAGTTTAGCGGCAAACCATCTCCTACTATGGTTCAGGTCCTGGTGCGTCTCCTAGAGGCGCCTACGCGCTTGTTGAGGTGTCCGTTCCCGGAAACGGCCGAAAAGTGACCCCTCGCCTGATAAACATATCAATCTATTCACTACATTAATGTAGCTATCAAAAAGCCATTACCTTATTCAATTTTCCCCTCGAAGAATCCGCCAAAACCCCGCCAAAAATCGGCCATATACCCACCAAAAATCTTCGGTGCGAAAACGTAAAACACGAGCGTTTAAGCCACGAACTCTCACTTTAGGGAGACCCTCCCCCTTACTCTCAACGCTGACGGCACCCTTATGTCCCCCAAATGAGACGGGTTTTCGGACTGGTTTAGGGGGGTCTAATAATACATGTGTTAGATATATATATAGATTTATATATATATATATACACACAAAGATAACCTTATCCCTTGACCTCACGACCCAACGGTGCTTTAATGTGCCAGACCTCCCCAGAGGGAGGGGGGGAGTCTAGGCGAAGGACTTGTGAGACTTCCGTGAGCATGTCAAAATACCGGCCTAAAAGTCAGAAATTTGATGGGAAGAGGCGAAAGTGTCAAGATTTTGACAGGGAATTAGATAGAATATCTCGGGAAGTTCCATAGAAGTCTCCTCGAAGTTTCCGATAGGAAATTCCGATTAGGTAATCGAAATAGATAGCTAGACAGATAGAAGTGAATAGATTCTTGAGTGAGAGTGAGTCTCGATAAGGAAGTAAGAATATGAGCCGCCCGCACTCAGCTTTATGGTTATCGAAATTACAGAGACTGACATGAATAACATCGAAGTAGAAATAGACGAAAAGTGGAATTCCCGACGAATACTATTTGAAGGTGAGTCACTTGGAGCTATTACAGAGGCAAGTGGACTAGCTAAAATCCAGAAATACATCGAGCTCTGTCAGAATTGCGTAGAGTTACCTGAGATAGTCCGCGCCGCTGCCGAGCGAGTCAAGTGGAATTGGGATAATCCCGGTAAGGGTAAGGACTGGCCACAATTTCGAGCTAAGGAAAGACTAATCAAAAAGTTTCTAAAGGAAGCTGGGATCAAAGATAGTTAACCCTCGGAGTTACAAACAAGGATAAACAAATGAAACACTTCGTGAATAAGTATTACCTAATTGAACAACTTTACAGACATTCTGTCTTTCACTCTGAGCACTGCAATACTTCAGATTGTAACTGTTCGATTGCGCCGCTGCGGGAAATTGCCGAATTCCTTAGCCGAGAATGCGTCTACGCTCCAGATACCAGAGCTAAGATTGACGATATGCTCGCTAGCTGGCCACTGTAATCACCAGATACCAGAGTAGATACCTAAGTCAGAGCCTAGAGTAGGAATTAAAATGACCTATCACGAATTACTAAGACAGATTGCCCAAATGACAGATTTTGAACTAGCACTAAATGTTACAATTATTGATGAACTGGGGGATACTAAAGATGCTGAATTAACTTATCAACATGATGAGGCCGATTCCAGAATCCCAGTTATCTCTTACAGTGAACCAAGCGAATTTTAATTTTAGGAAGTTTAGATCCATGACCCAAAAAGAATTGATTATCCAGTATCTGAATGACGAACAGTTGAAAGTCGATTCAATTACATGGGATGAGGCCGGCATAGGAGTTCTCGAAGCAAGACTAAAAGAGTTCGAAAACCTTGCTATCGAAATTCGGTCAAAGGCTACCGTAGTTTCTAAGGGTCTCCGAGAAAGGAAATTGAAGCTCGGCAAAGGACTATGGGACAAAGGCACCTTGCCAATGGAAAATATCAAGGTCACTCGCAAGATAGGCGAGAAAGAGTTATCTAAATTCGAGAAAGGTGTCAAGACGTTTATCGATAGCGGATACGATGACTTGGACCTGATCGAATTTTACGGAGAAAAGAAAGAAAAGGAAGTTAGAGCGGCAATTTCACGGATTAGAGGAATCGAGACTCCAGGAAGATTATAGTTTGAGAGAATTAAAAATGGAAATTAATAAAGAGATTGATTACAAAAAGATGTTTCTAGAAGGATATGAAGCTGAAGCAGTCACTAGTACCTTGTTTGTCGCTGAGATTGCCGCTATGACCACTTCGATTATGTGGCCAACTCGGGTAGGGATAGAACTACTCGTTTCGACCATCCGAGCGGCACCGACAGAAGAATTATCTAACGTGGTCCGTGATCTGGTAATTGAAAAAGTAGTAATGGCTCAGAGAACAGAATCATAATTAACTCATAAAATCTCGTCACAGCGAGTATAAATAGGTCACTAAGCTGTGAGCGTTTACTGATTGAAATCTAATCAGTAAAGATGACACCAGGTATAAAGAGATACCAGAGTCTAGGGTAATAAGATGGAAGCAAGGACTAAATTTGCCGCTCGGGGAAAGTATTGGAAATATGTAGAGAATTTAGGTTCTATTTCTCTTGCACCTAAGAAAAAAGAAAAGAGAAAGCACAGCGGCAAGTGTGTCGAAGAAGTTAATGAAGACTTAATGAAAAAAGGTTTATGTAGACGCTGTAGGTCTCCAAGAGAATCTATAACTAATACATTGTGTAATATTTGTAGAAGGTTGGCAATTATTCAAACTAACTGCTCAACAATAATAAAAACATGCCAAAACTAATCTCTATCTGCCCAAGGTGCAATAAAAAGGCTCATGAGGTATCTCATCAGATATCGAAGTATGCCAAGGGAAGAATTATTACTCTTTCTTGCGGACATAATCTATTTGAGAAGATACTTGATAAGAAGGCATGGGAAGAATTAGGGACATTCAGAGGTAAAAAGAAAAGTCCTAGACCATATCAAGGTGAAGCATATGAATTTGCTAGAGAGTCTGGATTTAGATGCCTTATTGCCGATGACCCGGGTATCGGTAAGACAATCGAGACTCTCTTGCCGCTCCGTCTCCACGGAGATATCCTTTATCCTTGCCTCATCGTAGTCAAGTCCGCTCTGAAACGTCAATACGCAGGTGAAGTCTTTACGTGGCTTGACGTGATTCCAGATATCATTGAAAGTAGTGATAACGATTTTGCCGCTAGCGAAGTCACCATTATTACTTATGATATGTTGAACCGCATCAAAGCTCGTTGCGAAAAAGAATACGATAAGGAATGTGATGATATCAGGAAAGAACTCGGTCTAGGACAGTATCAAAGAATTCCCGAAGAATCCGCACCGCTCAAGAAGAGTCCTTTTGCCGGCCGTTTTCAGACCCTCATTCTAGACGAATGCCAGCAGATAAGGAATCAGTCTTCGAAGCGAGCGCAATGTGTTCGTGAGATAGCGAAAGATATACCTCATATTCTAGCAAGTTCTGGCACTCCAATCCAGAATCATGCCGGTGAGTATTTCACCATTCTCAATATCCTTCGACCAGAAATGTTCTATGATTATAAGGCATATGTCTATAATTATTGCGACTGGTATGAGGGGTCAATGGGAAAGATGAAAATTGGCGGATTGCGAGATCCAATCGGATTCAAGGAAAAGACAAAAGATTTCATTATCCGACGAACGAAAGAGGAAGTCTTAAAGGACCTCCCTAAATTGGATAGAAAGTTTGTCGAGTGTGACTTCCAAAATCAAAAAATGAAAGACGCATACGCAGCCGCTCACGAAGAGTTCTTAGAGGCTTATAATGATGAGTCCAGTGAGGCTACTCACATTCTCGCCAAGATGAGTAAGCTCCGGCACATTAGTGGATTGAATAAAGTGCCGTTCTGTGCCGAATTCATTACTGATTTCCTGAATGATACGAATAAGAAAATCGTAGTATTCACGCATCATCTAGACGTTGCGGATATGCTCACTAAGCTAATCGACTATGAGATTCGGCAAATGAATGCCGAAGAGTCTGATTTAGCTGACTGCCTTGTCTATAGCGCAGATAAGAACTCTGACCAGCGAGAAAACATTAAGCAAGACTTCATTAAGAATCCCCGCCGAAGAGTATTGATTGGTGCCACAAAGTCTATCGGTGAAGGAGTAGATGGACTTCAGGACGTTTGCGAAGATTTCATTATGCTGGAACGGCAGTGGAATCCAAAAGTTGAAGAACAATGTGAAGCTAGATTCGTTCGATCTGGTAGTGTGGCGCAAAGTGTGAGCGGCAATTACTTACTAACCACTGGAACCATTGATGAGTTCTTTACTAACCTACTCGAAATAAAGAGAGCTAACGTCAATAGCGCGTTAGATGGCAAAGAAATCGAATTCGGTGAGCAAAATCTTATGAAAGAATTGGCTGATATTCTTGCGAGGAAAGGGAGTAAGGCATGGAAACTAATTTGAAATTTGTAGTAGTAAATAAATCTATATCTAGTCATTGTTGTTTTGATGCTACTGTAATGGATACAACTAAGCCAGTTACTTACAACGTCAAAGGAAAGGAAATACAATTTATTGATTCTGAAGGAGTGGCTCATTTTAAACCAGTGTGCGAATGCTTTACTATGGATGATGCTATTTTAATTTGTAAGGCATTAAATGACCTGGAAAGATGAACTCTTGTCTGCCGCTCGGGAACTCTCTCAAAAAGAGAACCTCAGTCTTAGGTCAATAACCTTCGAGTCTCTAAAGAGAGCACAAGGCTTATGTTCATCTACCGGAGATATAAAGATAAAGCTCCACACTAACAGGCTCATGGAATTAGAAGTAAGAAAATTCCATGATGTAAGGACAGTAAGTCATGAATTAGCTCACTTAAAACACTTCAATCATAGTGAGGCTTTTTGGGAATATCAGAGAGAATTGTGTAAGAAACTTAGTTCATTGTTAGGAATGAAAGTTAGTGGAAGTTACTCTATTGCTGGGAGTTATAGATGAAGCTTGGATTTGACATAACTACTAACTCTACTCTTAATATAAGAGTTAAAACTCAAGAAGGAAGTAAGATATTCACTTGTTCTTATTGTCAATCCTTATTTGATTTAGAAACATCATGTAAATGTGGAGCTAATCGACCAGAATCTGCCGCTGTGAAAAATAAGAAAGTCGAAGATGAAACTGTAGTCTATTGCGGCTGTAAGATTCGCCAGCGGCACAGTGGTCCATTTTACGTTTATTCTAAGTGTGATAATCATCAGGACTTTACAGATACTCAAGTGTTTGATTTAATTCATTAAAGATAAAGGACAATTAATATGTGCGAATTCAGTCATGAAAACTCAAAACTAATCACCTTAAAGAAAAAAGATGCAATTCTGGGCTTAAGATTCTTTAAATTAATGGATGATGGAACTTTAAAATCATTATATGTAGAGTTTGAATTTAAATCTAAGACTTCTAAAGGTCCAATTCCAGACATGAATGGAGATTTAGGTTTCTATTCATACAACTACAACTACAACAACTACAACAACTACAACTACAACGACTACAACTACTACAACTACAACTACAACAACAACGTAGGTGCCGTTATCAAGTCATACGAAAAGGTAATCACACACTCTCATGGACAAAGAGCAGAGAGAATTGAGATTATTTCATTCCTAACTTTGAAGGACCATAAAAATAAAAATTTCCTAAAAAACTTTAATACAAAAGTCGAGGCAGCGGCAAAGAAATTCAAAGTTAAGACTCAGCCGTATCAATTTGGGGATGATTGTCCTTTTAAGGTTAAGGAATGAATATCTTTCAGCAAGAAGAAATTTATACCCCTCAAAAAGGAGAAAAAGTAATAACTCTCCCTTGCGGATGTAAGGTATCAAGAATCAAAGAAAAGAAAGATAGATTTATTAAAGTTTGTCAGAAGCATGCATATAAAGGGGGAGTGAGGAGATGATTAAAATAGATAACCTAGCAGCTTTTTACCTTAGTAAGGCAGAGATAGCAGAATTCCTAACTAATCAAAAAATAGATATTCCTGTTCCAGATAATCATGAAATGTGCATTTATATAGGGACTAAAGGTTACCCATATACAATTTTATTTGGGAAAGATGATACATTAAATGAAGTGTATATGCACAAAGATGGACAATATATTAAATATACGAGAAGCGAGCTATGAATCATTTTTGTGGAGTAGAATTCCTAGCTATCACAGTAGTGTCAGCTGTCTTCACTCATCTTCTATTCAATAGAGAGAAGGGGATGGATAAACTTTTCTTTCTTATGAGTGTGGGAACAGTTATCCTTTACTTTTATCATCCTGGGAGTTAACTATGGAAAAATTAAAGACATTTAATCAAGCTCTCGAATGTATTAAAAAGACAAATCGCCCTTTTTATATTCATGATGGAAAAGAAATTAGATATGCCGAACATTTTAAATCTCCATGTCCCTGCCCACTTCAGGCAGTAGCAGAGGATTTTGGAATATGTGATTCTAGCGGAGTTCCTCATTGGTCTGTTACTTGTGAAGATTATACTATACAGGAGCATATTGTGGTCTTAGCTGACAATCCAGAATATAGAAAAGAACATCCAGAAGATGCAAAACTACTCCTATTAGCTTGTGGACTCGAAAATGATAATTAAAAAACGATTAATCACCGAGAAATTCGACATAAAGGTAGAGTTTCATAGCTCGAATCTAAAGACTAACTCTCTCATGGGAGATAATAGTGAGACTCTAGGAATTATAATTGATAATCTTATGACTTCTTTTGGAATTTCAGTTAGACGACTTGAGCAGGAGATGAAGAAATGATTCCTAACTTTCTGAAACGAATTAACCAGAGTCAACTTCTAGATAAATATAGAAAGGAACGAGCGGCACATAAGAGGCTGATTAAAAGGAATAGAACTAAGAATCCGAAGGTGCCGCTCGCCAGTCTCAAAGATTCATTTCCTATGTTCTTTCCTTATAAGGATAAAAGTGAAAAATCTTCATGAGATGAATCTCACTTCTCGAATAAAAGATACAGTCCTTGACTGTCTCTTAGGAGAAGCTGAGAAGATGAAACGAGACCTTGAATTTGAGATTCTTAAAGAATGTTACGAGTTTACTATTCATATGAAAGAATTCATTGACAAGAAAATGAAGGAAAAAGAATCATGACTAAACAAGAAGCAATCAAACAACTAGAAGAAATCACTAAGAAGATGGAAGGGACGTCACTTAGATTCTTTTATCTTGTCTATGACAAAGATGAGCCAATAACTGAGCCAGATGAATATGGTGGCTATGGTTGTGGAGCTTGTTGTATTGAAATCATTTTGTCTTCTGCTCATGAATTTCAACACTTGAATGAGGGTGCCGCCCTCAAGGTTGTGAAAGGAATTCATTAAAATGCCAAATATAATTTTCGACTCGACAAAACTCAACTCATTTCAGATGTGTGCAATGCACACCAATCTCTATCATGAATTGAATCTCCGCCCAGAGACAACGGCTACTCCACTCGAAAGCGGAGATCTCCTCCATAAGATTTATGAGCAATACTACCTTGGAGTGAAAGAGTTCGGCAAAGAACTAGTCTATGATACTGAAAAGTTCAAGAAGCACCTGGACTATTGCATTAACTTCGGTAGTGAGTATTCTATCAATCTAGACTTGACTCCCGAAGAAGTGGACGAGATTATTAAACACGCTATCGAGAATTTGACATTCTGGCGTATGGACGGAATTGAAGTCCACGAAGTCGAGAAAGCTTTTCTTGTTCCTTTATGGTCCGATGGAGATTTCAAGCTGTTCTACAGCGGCAAGATTGACTTAATTGCCACCTTTCCTGATTTGGGTAAAGTCGTAATTGATCATAAGTCTTTTCGTCGATCATCTAGTCCAGATCCATTATCTAATCAGTTTACCGGATATTCGAGCGTGGCTGGAATCAAAACAGTCGTTATTAATAAAGTCGGATTTCAGAAAACACTCAAGCCTGAACAAAGATTCATCCGCCCGGTTATTTACTACACTGATGACCAACTCAATAGATGGATTGAAAATGTAGTATGGTGGGCAAGACAATATTTAACTATTAAAGAAAGTGGAGTATGGCCCGAGAATAGAACGTCGTGCGATAAGTATAACGGCTGTATCTTTCATAGGATTTGTAATTCTGGGACTGATGAGAGTAGGGAGTGGATTATGCAATCGGCTTTTAAGATTGGCGAGCCTTGGGATGTAACGAAGGGATTAGGCAATCAATGACTGAGGGAATTGAAAGATTCATAAAAGAATTAAAAAGGTTAGATATTAAATGGTATTTACCTAAACATGGTCAAATTAGGACAAGACCTATATATGGAGCATGTCCTATTTGTGCCGTTGCTGGGGCCGATAGTATTTTCTGGAGATCTTATTTCAGAGGTTTAGGACTAGATGAACCAGAGGCTATTGCTATTATTTCAGCGGCAGATAAGTCAGAGATGTTGAATTATTTTTATAATCCTGTACTTCGTGCTGCTCTATTAGAAGCCTGTAACCTAAAAGAAGAAAATGCCAGTAATTAAACACACTCATAAGTATATTTTACGCCCTACAAATAACAAGGGCGATAAGAAACTCTATTTCTGCGCTCTCCCAGACTGTTCTCATTTCATGCCTTGGCTGAAAGGAGTCTTGAATAAGAGTTCTATCTGTTGGGAATGTGAAGAAGAATTTCTTATCACTCAGGATATTATTACTCCTAGGGAGAGTGGATATGGAATTGTGAAGCCGCGCTGTCTTAAGTGTCGAGGTAAAGTTATGGACGATTCATTTGATAAGATTTTGGATGGGATACTTTAGGAGATATCATGACTGTTAAAGATTTGAAGCATTGGCTGGATACTGTAGAAGACGAAAATACTATTGTAATGATGGAAATCCATACGGAGGGTAGTCATTCTTTTTATGTAGATTTGTCCTTCATTTGCCTTAACAAGTCTATCACTCACCAGAATACTGACCAACTAGTGTTGTTTGGAAATACTAAAGGTGAAATTAAATGAAACTAACAGTCTACTATAAAGTAACTCCAGACCGACAGAAAGTAAAATTTGAATTGAAATTCAAGAAAGATAGAGAGACTTGCCCAATTCATTTCAGTGAAAATGTATGTTCGTGGATGAGTTTATTAAGGTAGTTGAACAAATGCCGGATGTTGATTTTATTGATGAAGGACGAAACTAACATGGCTGATATTATAGATGTAGACCCATTAACTAGATATATGGCCATGTTCGTAGGCGCGAACGGCTCAGGTAAATCAATTGCCATTGGTTCATGGAAAGCTAAAGGTTCAATTTATTACTTTGACCTTGATGGTCGTATGGCCTCAGTAGCTAATTGGTATAAGCAAAGGGGACTAAAGGCAGGCCAACTATCTTATGATACGTATGGTCCTGGTAACTTTATGTCTCTCTTTGATAAGTTAGAGGACTTTATTGATAGATGTGACCATGCCGCTATCGTTATTGATAGCTTTACTTCCTTTACTATCTCGGCAGTAATGTTTTGTCTTAGAAGTAGGGAACGTAAAGGTGGTGCCGCTATGGCCAAGCGTTCTAAAGGAGATATGGTCATTCCGGATTGGGATGAGTGGAATTCGGAGGCCGCCGCTGTAACCCGAGCCTTAGATTTGTGTAAGGCGATTGTCGCGAACGGCACAGATGTTATCTGGACGGCTCACCCTGTTAGTTCTACTAAGATTGAAGGAAGTAAGTATTCTGTTCAGACAAAGTATGCAGCTTATGGGCATAAGTCTGAAAGTCTTGTTCCTATTTACTTTAACGAGATTTATCACTTTGTGACAGATCACTCTTTAGACAGTGATGATGTAGCTAGAATTTGCATTACCAAACCTATTGCTGGAGTCAATGCTAAGACGGCACTAAATATTCCAGCCAAGATTGAATGGACTGATAAAGATTTTTATCAGATATTCAGTAAGCTTGTCCGTGAGGGACAGGAAGAAGCCAATAGAAAAGGAGAACAGTATCTAATAGACAATCCAGAAGAAACACCCAAAACAAGTAACTTTCAACTTTAACTGTTAGAAGAAAAGAGAAACAAAATGCGATTTACTGCGAGTCCGGATGATTTTCTGCGTGGTAGTCTTGCTGAGGTAGGTTGGCATCCTGCGGTTATCGAAGATGCTGAGGCGAAGCTCTCAAAGGGAGGTGTCAATCCTCAGACTGGAATCGAAAAAGAGCAGGTGAATATGATGGTTGTGAAATTTAAAATCACAGCCGGACCTTCAAAGGGAGTTACAATCTTCCGTAACTTTCCTGAGAACTTTCCTACTCTCATGATTGACATGTTGGAAAAGGGATTTGGAACAGTTATCGATAAGAAAAAAGGCTTCGATGCCGATCTGACTGCCGAGAAGCTGAAGGGCAAGACGCTCGATATTCATGTTATCCGAGGTAAGTGGGCAGGTAAAGATAAGAATGAAATCGACGGTTATCGGAGTTACACGGGTAAGGAGTAATTAAATTTCACGGGGACTAGTTTTAGCGATGCCAGTACTGAACTAATTGCAATGGCTGCAAGGCTGGAGAAGGGAACTAGTGGTAACTCTATCTCTCGAATCTGATAGATCCCCGTGTATTTAATTTAAAAAGTAAGTAAGTAAAGGTTATTAAGGTGGATTCTTTCGAATATATTGAATAAGAGAGGGCATTTCAAGAAGTGCTGGGAAGTCCACCTTAATATTTATTAATTATCCCATTAAAGGAGTAGAAAATGAGCCGAGAAGAGTTTCTTTACTTGATGATGGCAGAACGGGCAGATGAGATTATCAAAGATATCAAAGATGCCGAAGAAGAAGACGACGATGAAGATGAAGACGACGAAGAAGTTGATGAATTTGAAGATGACGTAGATGAATTGGAGGATGACGTTTAATGGCCAAGAGAGATAAGAACGAAATTACTATTCCAATTAATCTTGCGAAGCTTCTTGCCGCTGGGCCTGATGACCATAAGAATATCGAGACTTATGAGCAGAGTCAGGAAACGGCAAAGGCGCTCTTAAGGGTTTTGTTGGAAGTTCAGGGAAATTAATCGTTAACGGTGCCGCTCGCTCTTATCCAAAGTGAGGGTGAGCGGCACAAACTTACAAGGAGATTTGATATGTGGACATTTGCTAACAATCACCCGTTTGACTTTATCGTTCTTTTATTTGTAGTTTTTTTGGGGGATTGCCACTATTATTAGGGCTTATAGAGGAACAGATAACGATTAACTTATCAATCCCGGGGTGGCGAAATTGGCAGCACGCAGGAGACTTAAAATCTCCAGTTCTTCAGAACGTGGGGGTTCAAATCCCCCTCCCGGGACCACTATAAAATTAAAAATATATGCCCTATAAAGACCCAGAAGAGCAAAGACGATACCAAAGAGAACATAGACGATACCAAAGAGAACATAAAAGAGAGGAAAGAAAAGAAATGAGAAGGATAATTCAAGACTGGGAAGATAAGAAGAATATCATCATTGAGACCGAGGATGGTTTCCACATAGCTGAGTTCAGCCGTCTTGTTCCCACAGAGGAAGGTAAAAGAGTGGATGTGTATAAGAGTGTTGAATATTATCATACGTTGAAGGATGCATTGGAGGAGGTATGATTTACGATGAAAGATATGAGCAGAAAACTAAAGAGTTAGGATATAACGCTAAAGAATTATTACAGAATTTAGCTTCTTTTATTGAGCATGAATTACCAGATAGTGTAGCTTTTGGTCTATTCCTAGTCCCTAAAGGGGAACATTCCGTTGTAGATGGAGGAGGAATAGCTTATATATCAAATGGCGAGCGGCAAGGTTTGGCTGAATCTATTCAATTCTGGATTAATGAATCTAAACGTCGAGGAATTATTAAATGACTCATAATTGGATAATCGGCATATCTCTTTTAGCTATTTATACTTCTTGTATTACTCTAGGAATTGTTATAGGAAAGGAATTGAAGAAATGAATGAACATAAAGAAAGCTGCCCCAAGCACCCTAACTACTTATCTTGGATTAGTGCTAGGGCTGGAGGTTCTATAGATTTAGGGAGGGGAGAATGTAATTGTGGAGTTACCCCAAAAAATCATTATGAAACTCTAATGAAAGAGGCAATGGAACTTCATGAGCGTAAGGCACATGACTATTCCAAGGAGGGCGATAAGTTTAGTAACTTCACCCGAGCGGCAGAGCCAGTATCGTGGTTCAAGAATCCAATCGATCAAGTATTCATCTGCATGATAATGATCAAGATAGCTAGACTTGCTGAACTCAGGAACGGCAAGGAAGCTAAGAATGAAAGTAAGAGAGATAGTCATATTGATTTGATTAATTACTCTGCTTTGTGGGGTTCTTTTCATGAAGGGCAGGATAATTTAATTAGTAAGGATACAACATTTAAATTATGAACATTGATTTTTTCAATACAAAGTTCTATCAATTTTGTACTCTCTGTGATTCTGAGCTCCCAACAGGAGCTAAGTGTATTATTGCTGATAATATCCTTATTTGTAAGTCTTGTATCAAGAAGTTAGCTGTATTCATTGATAGAAATAAAATGGAGATAAAGGCTCTTTAAATATGCTAGATAGTCTAGTAAATTTCGATAATATTTTCGTAGGTCAATGTCCATTCGTAATTTGTATCGTTTGTTTCGAAACTATTAGAAAATGTAATTGTGAAGATGTCCTTCATAATTATATCTTTGAGGTTTGCATGAAGTGCCGCTCGGAGGGAAAAGATGAAATTAGATAGGGATTGGAATAAAGGAAAAATAAAATTTGGAAGTCGATGGGTTATGTTTAGACGTAACTACGGAAATAAGTATTATTTTTCTTGGTTAAAGGATGGATTTGTTCTACATTTCTGGTTTCTGACTGTTATTGGCAAGCCACTTCCAGATGAATAAGTATATCCCAGGAACAGGTAATCCGAAAGCTAAACTACTAATAGTCACGGATTACCCTAACGAGCAAGAATCAGATTTCGGACGTTATTTTTCGGGTCCAGATGGTCAAACTTTATGGTCAATTCTGGAAGAGTTAGGTTTCCCTCCTGAGAATGTCTGGTCAACGGCTGTCTATAAGTATCACGTTCCTTATGGATTCCGAAATCTTCCGTCAGTCTGTGATAAGGAGAAAGAAGAAGAAAACTTCTGGTTAGAAGTCAGAGATATAGACCCAAATTGTATCCTCGCTCTCGGAGAAGAAGCATTTAAAGTAATAAGAGGACATGGAGGAGTCAATAAGTGGCGCGGCTCTATTCTCATGACTAAGTTTGGAGACTATAAAGTAGTTGGGACTTTACATCCTGGCTCAGTAACGAGATTTAAAGACTCCAATTTCAGAAAGCAATATGACTATATCTGGAAATCGATTATTAAGGTTGATATCCAGAGAGCTATCGAGGAGAGTCGGGAGAAAGAGAATAACCTAGAAGAACCTTTTATTCAGGTATGTCGAGACTCGACTCAGTTAATGAGATACCTAGAGAGAAATGAATCTAACGAAAAGATAGCTCTAGATATCGAATCTTTTAACTGTATTCCGATTATGATTGGAATGGCATGTAGTAATAATGAGGCTCTAGTTGTGCCGTTATTCAATACTCTCGGAGCATTAAATATCGGAGGTATTCCGCCTTCTGATCAGGCATATATCTGGCTTCTCATTAATAAGATGCTCAAGGAGAAAAAGATAATCGGTCAGAATTTTAAGTATGACCAAGAGAAATTAGAAATGTTAGGTTTCTCTTTCAATCCTGATAGACCTATCTATTCGGATACGATGATTAAGGCTCATACTCTTAATCCTGAATTGCCGGCGAAGAATATGCAGACACTTCAATCTATCTGGACCCGACTTCCTTATCATAAAGATGAAGGTAAGGAATTTATCAAGGGTAAGATGAAGATTGAAAAGTTGTTCCATTATTGTGGATTAGATGTTATTTCCACTTTTCAGACTGATGCGGCGATGGAAGACGATTTACATGAACTATCAGCATTTTACGGCACCGATTTAGTCTCCTACTTCTATGACTATAAGATGCTCCTCCACCAAGTATATCTGGACTTGGAGAGAGTAGGATTCAAGTATGATTTTGATGCTCAGAAAGCATTAAAGATTAAGTATCAGACTCAACATGATTTAGTCCAGGCACGACTCTCAATAGCCGCTCCCGACTTCGTAATGAAAGGAAAGAAATGTCACGAGGGGCATTTGATTAACGTGATGAGCCCACCGCAAATGAAGAAGTTCATTTATGAGTATCTTAAGTCTCCAAAACGGCTACTTAGAGGTAAGTTGAAAGCGGATGAAGATACAGTTATCTCTCTTTTGAATAATGTAATTAAGGACGCTCGAAGGACTGATATTTTACTTGATATTCTTGAAGATAGAAAAGTGAGGAAAACTCTTGGAACTTATGTCAACGCCCCGCCAGATGTTGATGATAGAATTAGATGTTCATATAAGATTACTGGCACTGAGACTGGCCGTACATCGAATTCGATCCTTAAGCCACCCCTTAGACCAACAAAGTCAGGACACGCTTTCCAAACTCTTACTAAGCATGGAGAAATTGGAAAAGACATTAGAACACTCTACCTCGTAGATGAGGACTGGGCTATGGTCAATATTGATTTATCTCAAGCCGAGCCTAGAATTGTTGCTCATCTTTGCAATGATGAAGAACTATCTAAGGCATTTCGGAGCGGCAAGGTAGACATTCACAGACGCACAGCGGCACTAGTCTTGAACCTGATGAATGAATTGAACTTATCTGAAGAATACCTAGAGATAGCCGATAGTATTCCTAAAGATAGTCCCCAAAGATTCCTTGGCAAAGTGTGCCGCAACGGCGGCAATTATGACATGGGCAAGAAAGAGTTAGCTATTACTATCTCCACTCAAGCCAAAAAAGAAAAGATGGATGTGAGCGTATCTGAGTGGAGGGCGAATAAGATGCTAGAATCTTTTCATGCTCAGTCTCCTAAGATTCGGGGGGTATTTCACGCTGAGGTAAGAGAAGCATTGGATAACTATCGAAGGCTTATTAATCCTTATGGGAAGTTAAGGGTATTCTATGGTAGACTAAATGAGAAGTCTACGTATGGAGAAGGATATGCTGAGATTCCTCAAAGTACAGTAGCCGATCATGTAAAGGTGGCTCTATTGAAAGTGAGAAAGGAAATGCCAGACTTCAAGAAGATGTTACTTGGGGAATCTCACGATGCGATAACAGTTAGATTTCCTTTAGGAGAATATATTGATAGAGCTAAAGTAATTAAGAAGTATTTCGAGACTCCGATTGACTTTAGTAACTGTACTTTGAAGCGTGGACTGTTGAGTATTCCTAGTGATTTAGAAGTAAGTTTCACACATTACGGTGCATTGGAGAAGATGAAAATATGATTGATTGCTCATGTTGTGAGTGTAAGGGGAGAGCCTGCTTAACTGACCATCCAGGACATTCACATAGAACTAAAGGAATAAATATGAATAACATTAGAAAAGAATACTTAGGTGATGGAGCTTACATTCAGTATGACGGCTGGAATTTTATCCTGACTACTGAAAATGGAATTCAAACTACAAATGAAATTGTACTAAATCCAGAAGTAGCTAAATCTTTACTTGATTACATCAACAAGATTAACGAAATGAATAGGACAAGAGAATGAGTTACGCAAAATATCAAAGAACACTTCAATTCACAGCAGGTCCGAATGAGTTTACATTTAGAGCTTGTGAGGAACATAAAGAAGGATTAACAGATAGGAATAAAATGCCTAACTGTTTCTTCGGATTAGAGTCAGACAAAGTGGAGGATTTGAATGAAGAAGATGGTGAGCTTTGTTGGTTTTGTCAGGAACCTTAATTGCCGCTCACGTTATAATCGAATAAAGTGAGTTGGCTTGATGATTTAGTTGAAGCGGCCGCAGCGGCAGAGACACCCTCTAGTTACATTTTTTGGAGTGGAATTGCCACAATCTCGGCCATTGTTTCCCCCAATGTCTACATCAATCGTGGAGGCATATATAAGTTATCACCTAACGTATTTGTGATGTTGATAGGGGAGTCAGGACTCGGTAAGGGATTTCCAATTGCAATCAGTAAGAAACTTGTAAAGATAGTAAACAATACGAGACTCATATCAGGCCGAAATACAATTCAAGCTATCGTCAAGGATTTAGGTACCAGTGAAACGGACCCGAAAACTGGAGTTCCTAAATTTAAAGACGCTAGAGGTTATGTTGTCAGTGGTGAGTTCTCGACTCTTGTTCAAGAAGATAAAGCCGCTCTGCCTATCTTAACGGAATTGTATGACAAGCACTGGAATGAGGATTGGAAAAATACGACGAAAGGTGCCGGAATTGATGTTCTGCACTCTCCTACTATTACCTTACTTGGGGGGTCAACTCCTGAGCATTTTGCTAATGTAGTTCCGGAGTCAGATGTTAAGGGAGGATTCGTCGGTAGAATCCTTACGGTATATGAGGAAGATCGCTCCAAGATTAATCCTTTAGAGGATACCGAAGCCGTAGTCGAATTTCCATTTGAAAGATTATCAGTCTATCTGAAAGAGTTAGCCAAGGTAAAAGGAGACTTTAAGTTTTCAGATATAGGAAGGAAATTCTGGGTCAAGTGGTATACGGAAGTTAGGGGTAAGAAATTTCATGACCCGACTGGAGCAATTAATAGACTTCCTGATAACGTATTAAAAGTAGCTATGTGCTTATCACTCTCTGAAAGTCCTGAATTGATTATTGATGCTGTGCATATTGCCGAGGCTGTAGAAAGGTGCATGGCATTGACTGTAGATTCAAGAAGATTAACTGATGGAAAGGGAGCAAGTGAGTTAGGTATCCCGACGAAGCTAGTTATTTGGACTCTCTTTAAGTTACCTAGTCATGAAATAGAAAAAGGTAAATTACTCCGAATGCACTATGGGCAATTTGATACTTACTCGCTTGATAGAATTATTGTAACTCTGGAACAGGCAGGACTAGCGAAATGTTTCCAGAGAGATAAAAAGGTATGGCTAAAGATGCCAGATGAGGCTGTTGAAAGTTTGAAGAAAAATGAAGAAAGGATAATGGTGAAATGAAGCTACAAGATAGTACTAGAGTTATAATCCATGAAGTTTGTATTTGTGGTCACGCAAAGCCTGATCATATTACTATTGTTCTCAGGGAGAAAGCAGTACATGACCTTAGGGAATGTCATGACCCAGAGTGTAATTGTGATAAGTTTGTGGATAGTGGTGAAACTTTAGAAATGACCATCATTGAAAAGTATCATAAATTATACTAAAGTAGAAAAGTAGGTGTCAATAAAATGACACCTACTTAATTAAAAGAAATTTATCGAATTTTCAACCAATCAAGATAGTTAGTTTTAGGCGCTGTCTTATTCTTTTTCTTCTTACTCTCAGGCTTATAAGATTGCACGTTAAGTCCGAAGAATGAAAGTAAAGAAGGAGTGACTAGTTCTGGATCGTTTTTCTGTACTTCTTTAACTGTTTCTAGGAACATAGGTGCCGCTAAGGATACCAGAGTGCTTGGCCCGGTAACTTCTTGGCCGACCATATCTTTTTTATCAATAAAGTTGGCAGCGGCACCTACTAATGGACTAACCTTACTACGAGTAAAGTCAACTACAGTATCAAGTCTTCCCTTACTTCCGAAATCCTTACCCATTTCAGTAATCTTACCACTAGTGTTAGACTTTCTTTCCCCAGTAGCCATTCTACTAAGGAAAGTGACATACTGTTGAAATCCAGCCCAAGGCTCGAATCTAGTATCTCCTACTTTTAACTTCATGTAATCACTACTTCGGGGATCTTTTTCAATCGTGCCTCCGTAGAGAGTCTTCATAAGATTTAAAGTGGTATAGCCATAACCTAGAGTGGCAAGTGCAGATTTAGCATATTCTTTACGGACTACTGGATTCGCATTTAAATAATTTCTAGGATTAAGTAAGTGCATTCTCGATGCCTGAAATCGGGGAGAGAAAAATGCAGTATTGAGGATATGGGCATTCTTCTCCCCAAATTTGCCAAGACTTCCCCGACCTGTAGCGTTATTAACGAAGCCTACCATACCTTGCATAGCTTCTTCAAATTCATCCCCGGGAAGGTTCATCGCTTCAATATTTTTAGTTAATCTTTTAGCGGTATCCAGACGAAGCTTAGTTTGAAATAGATCAATTCCCCTAGCAGTTTGCTTATAACCAGGTAATCTATTGACCCTATCTGACATGAGGTACTCTTCGTTTTTAGGAAAAGATACTCCCATATTTTCAAACTTCTTCAAATCAGGATCAAGCTTGATATCGGTCATCATTTTCTCAGCGGCATCTTTACTAAAGGTAGCCTTCATCATTTCTTTTGCTGACTTCCAGTACTCTCTAGTATGAATTAATCCTGAAGAATTGCGCAAAGGAATAGAAAGATCCATACCGGCACGAAGTGACTTAGTATCATTAGCAAGATTCTCTAATTTATCCATTCCCACTTGACCAATACCACCGTGCATATGAATGACGTTCTTACCAAAGTTCTCACCAAATACTTTATCCAATTCACGTAATCTGGAAGTGGTGGGAACGGCACCGGAGAGTAAATCTCTAAATGCTTCCTCGGCGTGAAGGGCATCAAAAGCTGATGACTTGCCCTTAGCATTGATAAGATTATAAACTTCTTGAATATCCTTTTTAGGAAGATTAAGAGGAGTAAATTTAAAAGATTTAGACTCGATACCTCTAAGAATGCCTAATTTTTGTAGATGTCCTTTTTCTCCTGGTTTAATATTAAGCATGGCCTTAGCGGCCTGTGATCTTTTTCCTCCTAAATCAGCTTTAATTTTTCCCCTCAACGGTGCCGCTCGGCGCAATGCTGCGTATACCTTATCAGCAGCTGGGTTTAAAGGTTTAAATAATTCCTCTTTACTCTTAGGAAATCCAGGAAGCCCAATACCCCCACTTCCTTCATCTGGATTATAAACAGAAGAAAGTTTAACATTTTCTCCATCTGGAGTGTCATTGTAAAGTTTACCGGCTGAGTCTTTAACTCTCTTACCTAAAATTCTAATCTGACTATCATTAAGTCCAGTTACTTTCTTTAAGAAAGTAGAATAAGCATCATGAGACTTAGGTTTAACTTTAGGATTATACAGAATATAAGCAGCCTTATCTATGTCATTCTCAAACTGGATATTCTTATTAATGAATCTAGGTTTAGCCCCACTTAAAGTTTTTGGGAGTCTAGGAAGTTCAGAAGTAGACTTAGGAACTTTCTTATCAGACAAGTCGATAGGTTTAGAAGTGGATGGACTCGGAGCGGCACCTTTAGTTTGGCTGATTGGAGTATCAGTCTTTTTCGGAGCCGTTACGAACACCTTACCGTCTCTTTCTTCAATCTTATATCCCTTACCCTCGTATTCTCCTAATACCTCAGAGTGTGGGTTATGATATTCATATTCTCCATTTTTTCCTAAGGTAGTCCTGGGCTTAGGTCTGGGGACTGCTTTTAGGGACTCTCCGACCTTATTAGAGTTCCTAAATCCGAGGATTGAGGCTACCGTCTGGACTCCCCCACCTATCATTCCAGCCTTGTCCCCTTGCCTGTAGGAATCAATAGTATCATTAACTCCTGTTAGTGTAGTTATTCCAGTGCCTAGCTTGTTAGCTGTACTAATACCTTCGACAGTTTTGATACCTTTATCTAAGGCTGATTGAGTCTTTATAGCAGTACCGGCTAACTCCTTAGTCTTCTTTAATTTAGAAGCTATTTGTGCCGCTTCGTTAGCCGCTCGGAGTCCTTTAACAGCCTTTACTCCCAAACTTAATCCACCAGATAATGCTCCAGTGGTTAAGTTAATAGGAGAAGTCATGTCGTCGGCAATAGAACTAACTACCTGATGAGCAGGAGAATGTCGGGGAATAGATAGTCCTCCAGCTATAGGAATATCTACATAACTCATCAACTTAGAGGGAAGATTAGTAAGAGGCTTATTTAACTTAGATAAAAATGACTCTTTCTTTTCTACTTCTGGAGCTTTAATCTTTAACTCATTAATTTCCTGTTGATTAATGAAATCGTTAAAGTCTCTCTCCTTTGGCTTATTGATAGGATCAGACCAAGGCATCTCATAACTTCTACCTGTCTGCTTATCCCTAAATTTAATAGTGGAGGCTTGCATTACTTGATAACCTCGAATCTATTATCTCCCCCACCGCCACGTTTCATTCCTAGAATTTCATCAATTCTTCGCTGAACGGCACGAGAGAATACAGGAAGTAATGGATCATTAGGATTACTCAGATTTTCATAACTAATATTTCCGTTCTCATCAAATGCCTTTTCGAGACCTTGATAGCTTGGGTTAGTCAGAAGTTCTCGAATAGCTAACTTTCTAGCACTGTCCTGGTCAGCGGCAGATACAAAGCTACCACCAGATGTAACTTGGGGAACATCTTTCAATGCTCTTTGATTAGCAAAGTTCTGTCTAGAGAGAGTTAATGAGTTTCCTAATTGTCGTCTATCATTTGCAATTTTACTATTTTCAGTATCTTGAAATGAAGGTCTAAACTTTCCAGCAGAGGTGAATCCATTATTAGCAACATTGAAAGTTCCTAATTCCCCAGTTACTGTGTTAAATTGAGGACTTCTGCCTCTAATAGCAAGTATAGAGTCAGTATCTCGAATGGTATTATCTAATGCTCGATTCTGCCTAGCTTCTTGAGTTCTAAACTCTTCTACATTTCTGCTATGGGTAGTGTCATACTCATACATAGCTCTTTTACGTTTAGCTTCTTCTTGCTGCAATTTGATAGCTGCCTGTTCATAATCAGCATTATCATCGTCAAAAGCCCGCTCAAGAGAGTATTTTCCTTTAGCTGTCTCAAGTCGATTACCAAAGTCGCCAACGGCTCTTTCATAAGGTGCCCTTATCGCTCCTTGACTCTTTTCCATTCCTCCACTATCCCCAAGGCTTTCAAGAAGTGAGCCAAGGAGCACAGATCCAATTTTAGCTCCTTTACCCCTTTCATAATCAGATTGTTGAGGAACTCCCTGATCTAGCATCTTATAATATTCAGATTGTCTAGGGTCAGATTTCCTATAATTCTGAATGAAAGTTCTTTCCTCTGGAATTTCCCTTTCAGGAAAAGTTTCTTCATTCTCAGGAAAGTAAAGTCCTTCAAATGCCCTCTGTCGAGGAGTTCTCTGATTAGGATTTTGAAACATTAAATTTCTAAATGCTGAATTCATTATTTCCTACCTTCGTGTTCTAATGAATAATGATTACCGTCCTTGAATCTGCCGCCCCATCGACATAATGGATGTAAGTTTTCCCAAATTTCACCTAGAGGACGATGAGACTCAGTAGAACTGAGATAAACTCCGTCTTTAAAAAGATTCAAATCAATAGCTAATCTTTGAGTATGAAGTGAATCTTTAACTCCTTTACCTAATTCAGCTAACCTTACACATTCCTCTGCTGACCTTTCAGCAGTCCCAAAGGTAAACTCATAACCTAGCTTAGTTCCCTCAACAATGAGAAGAACGACTAGATTAACGAAAAGAGATTGTTTTTCTCGGAGAGTCATTAACCTCCCCCACCAGCTTCCCATGGACCAGTAACTCTAGGCATCCTTGGTCCGCCCATTCCAATTAATCCAAGTCCAGCATTAGCTCCAAACTTTAAAGCTCCTCCTAATCGACTAGTGTTATTACGTCGATTATTGATAAGATTCTGAGCATTCCCAGTCCTGGCTCCAATTCCACCTAAATATTGATCTCGATTCCTTCCAACATTAGAATTATCAGTATCATAGAGTCCTTGAATGCCTCCGATTCCATAACGTCTTGCATCTTCAGCAAATCCTTGATCGTATCGAGAGTTATCTTCTCCGAATCGTGCCCAGTCTAATCCTATTCCCTGATCAAATTGGCTAGCCGACTGTCTACGATTAGCATTTCCTTCATCGGCTCCAAATTGACCAGAGGAGTTAAATCTATTTAAATCAGTCTCCATTCCACCGAGGTTAGTCAACCCTCCAAGACCTGCAAGTCTTCCTTGCTGAGTCATTTCAGCAATGTCACCTTCTACCTGTCGAGAAGCATTAAATCCTTCTCGTCCTGCTTGCCTTCCAATTTCTGCCATTTGAGCATCAAAGCCAGGACTGTATCCACCTTGCTGTCCCATCCTTCGTTTTGCGTTACTCTTATAAGCATCATAGAATGCTGGAATCTGTGCCGTTGCTCGATTCCTTAAAGCCGTTCCATCGACTCCCCCAGTCTTAGCAAAGTCTTCATATCCTGACCTTGCAGAGCCAAAGTCCCCGAGAGAGGCATTATTAAAAGAAACATCCCCTCCATAAGAAGAACCACCGCCTCCCATTCCTTGCATGGAAGAACGATTAATTCCTGGTGTAGCGGCAGAGCCATACATATCTAATAGTCGTGACCTTAATTGATCAGCGGCTCCCTGACCAAAATCTCCTTCTAAGTATTCAGGTTCTCCACTCCCCCCAATGCCTGGATTAGAGCCACGGCCAAAGCGAGCGGCAAGTCCTCCACTCTGAGTAGCCATCTGAGGTGGACGATAATTAGGATTCCTTCTATCTCCCCTAGCCGAGCGATTAACCGAGCCGTATTCAGAATCGACTCGTCCTAATTCCCTATCTACACTTCCAGTGTTCCCATCATTATTATTTCCCATATTTACTCCAATTCTAAAACTAAACAAATACCTTTTGCTGGCTTGAAATTAAATTTCCTAGAGGTTAGAATTTTTGCAAAGTCTTCATCTACGAAAGCAAATATCCTTTTGGCTCCTGCTTCTTTTGCGTCTTTCTTAGATTGCTCAAGGAGTGTCTTAAATGCGACAGTTTTATCTTTAGGATTTCCTTTACAGTAAAGGATAGCTTCGACAATAGATCTATTTACGCCAAAAGCAATAACTTCTTTATCTTTCTCAACAACGGCAGCCGTCATAAAATTGACAGGTAGCGGATTGTTCTCATAAGTAGATGAGATATCCTCAATTTTAGTGATATCTTCCATTACTGGTCGTCTTACTGTATAATTAGAAGGATGTGCCTGTAACATAATATCTCAATCCACTATGGTAGAAAACAAAACGATTAGAAGTCTTGTTAATACCAATAATACCGTCAGACTCCGGTCCGGCCGCTGGCAATTCTGTGAATACCTTAGCTGGTATAGCTATCCATCCTTTTGGAGTGTTGTCGATAGCAGCACTCTCTCCGAGTCGAAATACATCTTCCTCATCTAAAAGAGCAAAAGCTAGAACATCGTCATCATCGAAATTAGAGCAAAGGATATCCTTACCTGAGAACGACCAGGTATCCCGAAAGTCTCCTAGTACAGTATCATACCAGTTAAAAGCTAAATCGCCATTAATCAGATCAACTCGAACGGCACCGATAGTAGCATCATCTCTATCAAATACACTTCCATCCCAAAAGGAATTCTGACTAATGAAGAAATCTCCATCTCCTATTGAGCCAATTCGGAAATAAGATGAAGGAGTAACAACTGGATCGGATACTAAATCCCCAAAACCAAACTTAAGAAATGGCTCCTCCTCATCATCTTGTACTATTTCCTGTCCACGAGAAAAGGAATTAACTCTATCAGTATAGGCTAAATGATATGACTCAGGTATAGGCCCGACTAGATTAGCTGCATTCAGGGAGGTAAGATTAAATCCGCTAACGGCAGGTAACGGCCCATCAAATACGGCATTGAATACCTCATTCAAGTCCTGGTTCATTCGATTAACTAAGTCATAAGTCTTAGCAGGATCGAGGTAGCCGCTCTGGAATGTATTAGTAAGAGTCTTGATTATAAGGTTATTTTTTGAAGGCATCTTGTCTTCTTTTTAGTATCCTTCTTGCTCGCTGCTTAGCATTTTTACAAAGTCTACAAACTCTTTTATTTCTAATTTCTCCCCCAAGTCTTCCATAGTCATAAATAAGAGTATTCTTCTTATTATATTCATGGCCTTGAGGACAATGAGTCTTATTCACTAAATGATGTTTTCCCATTTTTATAATATCATTAGTATTATCTCTCTGAGTCCCGATATACAAATGATCAGGATTCCAACAATTCTTATTTAAACATTCTAATTTATGATTAATATTTAATGGGGACCTTAATTCGAAATCCATAAATATCCAAGCAGCTAATCTATGGACTCTATATCCTTTATAGGTGCCATACCCAAAAGATATTAGGCCAGTATAAAGCCAGCAATTTCCTTCTTTAACTGTCTTACTATTTAAATACTCAAAGATTTGATTCTTAGGTAGTAATTTATTAGTCATATTAGCGTGGCCTTTCGTCCGCATACTCACTACCTTCAATAACGATAGAATTCACTTTATACTTCTCATTTAATCCATCAATAGTAAACTTCGCTAAACATTGCTCACTCACTAAGTTAGCTAACTGAGCATACTCTCTGCCCGGTAATTCAGTAGTAGGGATAGAGGCTAAAGTAGCCGTTACGACGTCATCTTCTCCGTAGAGTATAATGTCAACAGTGCATGGTCCTTGGATTCTAATCCTTACTCTATCAACCTGAGTAACTCCGAAAGAGAATCGAGTCGGTGCTAATTTAAAGAAGGACGCGACAGCGGCACCTAAATCACTCCCTGGTTCATTGACAGTTAGAGTAGCAATGCTATCTAAAGATGAAATTCGAGTTACAAGATTAGGAATTCCAGTAGTGAAGTCAGTATACACTAATAAACTTGTAGGTGCCGCATCAAATTGCCATAACGACCACTTAATGTCAGCACTACTCATTCCATTACGATAATCACCGTAAAGGATATGACTTATTACTTCACTATCATCGAGAGGAATTAAGAAGTAAAGCCGTTTATTAATTGGGTCATTCACTGCCTGAATGAGATAGGCAAATTCCTCATTAACTCGAAGCCATAAATCTCGAATCTTGTAACTTAACTCAGGTTCCGCAAAAACACCATTAAAGAAGTAAATAGCTCCTTGAGATGCCAAAACGAATCCAGTAGAATTAGAACCCTTAGCATCGAGAATATCAGCAATTCCGTTAGGCTCAGTTCCAATAGCTTTCTCGAAATTAATTACCTGCCACGTCGATGCTTCTTCTCCGTTATCTTCTGTGAGATATCCGCGAGATTGCTTATAAACATGGAGCGTTGTTCTAAACTCAATGCAGCATCTGACTCCAGTATTGTCGGTAGGGTCTGTAACAAGAAATCCACTTGTTTCGGAGAAAGCTTCTGGCTCTCCAGGCTCTGATACTCGAACAAGGGTAGGGTCGTCAAATTCTCCATAGGATACTAGCCTACTATTAAAGTCAAGTAATCCAACTCCAGCTGGAATAGTTGATAATTGAGTAAAGAGATAATTAGCTTCATCTACTAACTGTTCATCAAAGAAGGAGACACTATAAGTAGTGGTTATATTATCATCAACGCGAGCAAAGAAATATAAAGGTAGAAATTCAGCTTTAGATACATCATAAGGACCACCTAAGGGTCCAAGAGAACCTAACTCATTTGCTTTAGTAACAATAATCCATCGAGCTTTCGTCCCAGCCGGCCCCAAAGGAAGATTGCTGATATCAAACTTATAAGAGCCAAAAGAATCAAATCCGACAAATGGAGTTGCGGGATTTGTGATGAATCCAGAAGCTGTCTCGAAAGCATAAGAAATTAAGTAAGTGCCAACATCTAAATTGCCGCCGACCACAGCGGCACCTGTTAATGGAGTAGTTGGTGCCGTTCCCCCGGCATCTCTGATAGTCGTGCCGTCGTAGACTTGGACATTAACATTGTCGAGTCCAGTTTTACCATTAGAAGGGGAGATATAGCAGCGACCAAAGAAATTTGTGAATCCAAATGACTTCATTAAAACATTAGTATAGATAGGAGTTACTGTACTAATAAGAACGTCAAATAGTTGACCAATATTATTTAATGCTAAGATTCTTGGTATATTAGTGCCAGTAAAGGGAGGATTCGGTTTATATAAAGCTGTATAAATAACATTCGGAATACTGAGGTAAGCAGTGAGCCCATCTCTCATTGCTACCCCAGCATCCGCATAGATAGTATTCAGGCAGTCCACAAAATGATCTTGCGGAGTATCGTCTTTAGGGCCGCGAACCCAAAGACCATTAAACTTATTAAAGACTGTCTGAGCCATAACTAGAAAAAATTAAGCAGGCTGACCGAAGGCAAGATCAGCCTGATCGTTAACGTAATTCATCCAGAAGTCGCTAGACGCTCCAGTATAACCAGATGAAGGAGCAATCTGAGCTTCAGTGTTATTGAAGAAGTTCAAATGCACCTGATTATTTCCACCCTGAGTAGAGACGAAAGTGGTAGAGATAACCTTATTCGTGGAGCCAGAGCCGGCAGTAAGGAGTTCATTTCCTTTAATGATTCCATAGCTCAATGACATTTTAATATCATTGAGATTCTGCTGGAAACGATTACCTGCCCCAACTTCACCAATCTTCCATGAGAGCGGAACGGCAATGCCAGTAGAGATACCCTTGATAGCTGTATCTCCAAGAGCCTGGAATCGAGAATTAAGAATAGTTACATAGCCGCAACCACCTACATCTTCGATTCCAATTCCATTAGCGCCGCCCCCGACCATATACATGCCTAAGAATTGCGCATGTCCACCGTCCATATCAGAAGCCGTTTCTGCCCGTGATAATCTAACACAAGCAGAAGCGGCAACAGGAGCCATCTGGAAGTTAGCGAATGTCCATCCCGATTCTCGAACCTTCAATAAAGGAGTCATTGCCGTTGGACTAGAAGGCGATAGCCATGAAGCGCCACCACCAGTAGCCACACCACCATCAGTCGCTTGACGAGGCTGATTACCGGCACCGATAATCATTCCATCAAATACATCCTGCGGAGTAACGGCCTGTTCGCGGAATACACCATCAATGACGAGAATGTCATAACTACTCATCTTTGCTAGTGCATAAGTAATAGTAGCAAATCCATCTCTAGGACTCCTACCTACATGGCCATTACTGCCAGTATAAGTAGCTCCTTCTCCATTTGCATACCAAATATTTCCAATCATAGTAGGATTCAAACCAGTAACGAATCCACCTCGATTGAAAAAGTCCTTAATTGACGCCTGATAATTTCCCGGGTAAATCTGTGGTAACATAGTACGCTCCGATTCAATTGAATCGCCTTTCGGCGGAGTTAACTTTCTTTAATAATCCCCTAACCAAGTTCTACTTCTTCCGTTCCTAAATGGCCTCCTTCTGACTCTTAATCCTTGATGATTCTTCACCAAATTTGCAATTAATAATTCTAGTGATTGTGCCGCTGAGATATCCAGGGCATCCGCAAGTTCTAGCTGCTTTCTAATGAATCTTGCAGACAGTGCCGCCGTTTTATAAGCAAGAAAATTATTCGCCCCTGCCTGATTTTCAAGGCTTCCAGACTCAGTAGTGATACTACCCTGTCTCCAGTAATAAAGTCTTACTTGTCTAGCCTCAGTGGCCCCGACAAAGTTAATACAGTTATGACGGAAATCCCAATATGTTAAGACTGTTCCCTGATTAAGAGATAAGTCATAAATATTTGCAACTTCTTTCATATCACAGTAGTCTGCTTCTTGAGTGCTTCCGTTTCGTCTCTCTTTAAGGGAAATAGGTAAAAAGAAACTAGTAGGAAGACTAAGAGTAATAGTGCCTGCCGTTACCGTGCTCTCATACTCAGAAATTAAATTTAAAGGACATTCATTTACTTGCAGTTCCTGTTCGAGTTGCTGATTAGCCATCTTGAGATAAGGAATCTGAACTGCATAAGTGAATAGACTCTTTCCGGGGTCATTTAAGAGCGCAGCGGCAGAGTCCATTACGTCGCCGGCTGTATAAGGTGCTGCCATCAATTACTCCAAATCTGGATCTGCGCTAGGGAGAGCGCAATCATTTAAAATTGTTATCGTTACTGTATCGGCTAAGGTTAAACAAATAGAAGTCGCAGCTAACTGAAGTACATAAACTCCAGCTAATGAAAACGCTGCTGTTGGATCTTGAATTGCTGAGCTACTAAAATTAACTGATCCAGGACCGCTTACTTTAGTCCATAGAAAAGTAACTCCAGTAGTTCCTACAACAGTTCCATCTAACTGAACAGTTACTCCAAGTAAAGCCTGCTGGTCAGTTCCTGCATTAACGGAAACAGGATTTGCGCATGTAATAGTAATAGTGACATCATCAGTAGCAGAGCCAGCGCCATTATTAACCGTAAAGCGGAATACATAAACACCTGAAATAGTAAAAGTAACTGTCGGATCATCAATAGCAGGATTACTAAATACTGCGGTTCCTGGACCTGATACCTGAGTCCATAAAACGGTCACATCGGCGCAAGGAAAGTTACCGGCACCGGCAGTTCCATTCATTTGAACTATATCAAAAGCAGGAACAGATTGATTAGGCCCAGCATCAGAAGTCGGCAATAAACTCCCAGGAACTATCTCTCCTTCATCTTTAAATGCAATCCACTTTGTTACTATAGTATCCGTACTTAGAGAGGAATCTAAAGAGAAACCATCGGTCGTTAACGCCGTTATGCCAGTAGTGTTAGTAGTCGTTTCATCCCAGAGAGAACTATCTGCGCCAGTATGGACTAGGGCACTTCTCCATTGTGGGATAACAGCATCAATTATCTTACCAGTAACAAATGCTGGTTGGAAGTCAACCCCTGTTACTGTTTCGCTCGCTCCAGTTCCAATAAATTGATTATAATTGAATAAATCATCTAGTCCAAATAGCATCCGAATAGCAAAGTAATAATAGACACTAGCAGATTTTAGCTCTGCTCCGAATGTAAATCCATTACTTACTAAACTATCAATGTAATCTACAACTGTCGTAGTGTTGTCTAAGGGGACACTATCTCCAGGAATTTCCTGATCTGAGCAGTAAACAAGAACATCGTCTCCTTGAACCATAACAAAGTCAGGTTCCCATGCTGCTTTAATGGTCACGGTATCTAATGCCTGAGCTCCAGGAAAACCAACGAAGGCTCCATATCGAAGATACTTACAATCTACTCCGATGCCTCCGTCTTGAATACAAAGTGCTATGTAAGTTTGTCCAGATTCAAAGGATGGACCAATAGTAAATCCATCATCAGTTATTAACATTACTGCTAACGGATCTACTGTAGTAGTATTAATAACTCGACTTTGGGTTCCCCCGTTACATCCTACTTTGAAGAAACCTGCTTCATTAGTACCAGAATATTTCTTTACAAGAATAACTTGGGGCCTGAATCCAACACCTGTAATTTCCTGAAATGTCCCGGTAGCAACAAAAGTAATGACATTGTGCTTCCATGATTCTTCTCCTGTTAATTCTTTTGGTAAATTACTACCAGCGTGAAGAACTTCGATATATTGTTGAGCTAAAGTAACAACTTGAGTTCTTCGATTTTGCGCACCATAAGTTAAACTATTAAAGTCAGCATTAGTGAGAGAACCCATTTGCTGATAGAAATAAGGATAAGTGGGATAGGCCATGACAACCCCAACTGTATATTGAGTATTGTTTATAAGTATGGACTCATCACCATCTGCATCTGCTTTAATAGTAGTATACAGATTAAATCCTGTAATACCAGAAAGTCCTAAATTAATTGCGCTTGTATGAGAAAACTTAACTTGGGCATCTAATACTGAGGATACAATCGCTCCACTTGTTGAAATACCAAGTGGAATATTGGTGATATTTTGATAGACACCTGACCAGCTAGAGGCAACCATAGAAGTCGCTGAGGCTCTGGTAATCCTAGTAGCTGCGGGAAATACTGGTGTCTGTGCCTCAACTATCTGAGAATACCAATCGTCGAAGGATATATTATAAAGTCCGCCAGTAGTTTGATGATTACCTAAAGAGGGAGGAGGAAAATCTGGACTGGCAGTAATACCCGTAGCTGAACCTGTTACAGTAAATAGTAAAACTCCGGCCTCGGTATAAATTGAGCAAGTCGCAGCGGCAGAAGCCTCAGAGCCATTATCAGTTAATGTCATGGTGAGGTCAGCACGATACCATGTATCAATTGCTAAAACTTCAGTACTAAGTCCACCTTGACCCCCATAAGCTACAATCTGAACGGTCATAGCGGCACCAATGCGTAATTGGCATCCAGTTATTGGATCATTAAATGGGGAAAACCCCACTATCATTGGGAAATCAGTATCAATCGTTTGCTCAATCCTGAAAAGTACTCTGCAAACTCCAGTAGCAAATGAATTAGTAATTCCTTGACCAGCATCTGGAGTAGGACCAGTTAAGGAACCTGCTCCAGACGCTGATCCGTCAAAACAACGTAGATAGTATTCTCCTGTCCTTGCATTGCCATCATCGACAAACAAAGCTTGTGAATTAGAGTTCGGCCAATCTACCTTGCCGCCCTCGAATCCTGTGAAGAATATATCGTATCCGGCCATTTAGCTCAGAACAACAATTCGAGGACTAACAGTTAAATCCTTGAAAGCAGTAGTGCTTGGATAGTCAAGTTCATCACTCTCAATAACTACGACGTTATCACTAGTAATAGATTTGACGTGACCACTGATAGAGACTGCATCCCCAACGGCTAACGGATTTCCATTTTTATCATTTGATGCCATAATACTCCTTATGCTGTAGCGAACCGTGCTTTATTCTTATTGTAAAGTTCAGGATTAATAATGAAACGGCAATTGCTGCAAATCATCGCATCTTTACTTACTGGACTCTTACAAGACTCACAGAGATTAGACTTTAACTCAAAGTCATCGACGTTCCATTCACGTTCCACGTTAAGATAATTGCAAGCCGTTCTCTGGAGCTTCGTAATAAACTTACTTTGGCGATTCTTGGCCCATTCATTATCCGCGATAAGAACGAGATTCTTCATCCAGGCGACAGTGCTTCTCTTGGCAGTCTCTAATTTATCCTTATGCTTGGCGAGAATCTCAGCCGCGTCAACGGCACCAGGAATCCAGAATAATCCCGGAACTGGAAGTGTGCCATCTTCATTCGGCATTCCAGTGGTGCCAGTGGCGGAAGCAATATAATCATTAATAACAGAGTCAGCGACCATCTCAGCCGTTATCGGGGTCCGGCGGAAGTCTCTCATCTTTTCAGAGTGAGGAATGGGGCTAAGCTCGAACGCATCACCAATAACAAGTAGAGTGAACGAATCTTTCTTTGCCTTCTCTAACTTATAAGTCTGAGGGAGCAATCCCGGCTTAATTTCCTTAATTGAAATCGGAACTGTACTGACGATCGTAACTTTAGCCATTGAATACCTTATTCGGGACGGTAACGGCGCCACCATCATGGAGGGCCGACTGGATAGCTGTGCCATCCAATTTGTTTAAAATGTCTGAACTTTCTTTAGACATCTTTTCATTATGATTATACTGTGCCTGTTCTCTAGTCTTAGGAACGACTGAAGCAGGAACATCTACAGGAATAATCTTTAATGCTGCCTTGACTACGAGTTCCATAATGTCATAGTTCAGCGGCAATCCTTTTTTAAAAGCATAGAGCGGCTCATAAGTAAAGGCACCCTCAAATACATCCTGAAAATTATTAGGATGGAGGCGCTCAATTACCCACTGACCATCTAACCAGCCATACTTTGGGGCATTCCTAACTCCGGTTTCTCCACGAAGAAAGATACCCCCTTCTGAAAAGATTCTATGTGTTCCATATTGTTTCTCATACTGTTCATCTGAGAATACAATTCGGAAATGGGGGAGTAAAGTTTCGACATGAATGCCGTATCTCTCCCTTAACTTATTATTGAAATTCTGTGCGTCGATTGAATCTGATAACATTAAGTTTGGGAGTGGAACTTATTAGGCTCCACTCCCCTTTCATTTTTCTAAGCTACGTAAGAAGGGTAAAACTTAGACGTGTAAGGATTATAAGTAAATTCCAACTTCTTACCTACAACGGCGGTTCCGGCAACGGCAATGTTAGTAGCTGTAGTCCATGTAAAAATACCAGTCGGGAAGAACGTCAGAGTCCCCTGAAAACTAGCATATGGAACAGTAATACCAGTGATTGCATTTGTGCCACTCACTACTGTATGTAGATAAGTGGGTGTGATTACTCCGGCAGGTGATGCCCTCGTAGTCGGATCAGTAATCCTATTCTGATCGGAACCGAAAGGATTACTCTGCTGCTTCTGGATATCAGATACTTGACTCATAATTCTCCTTAGTAGCCAGTCGGAACATCAAGTCCGTAGATATAAGCGGCAGTGGCAGGATTCTTACAGAAAAGGTTCCATGAAGCAACCAGATAGAACAACTGACTGGTAGCAACACCCCCACTATTACCACGAACCTCGAAGAACTTCTTTCCCCCAACATCATAGAAACCTGGCGATTTCATTTCCGCTCGGCCCCAGAAATTGGAAGCAATGAAGTCAATACGAGTCATATCCCAGTGAATAGACTGCTGAACAGTGACACCAGCAAGCTGCATTGCATCAGGATTGTAGAATTGGTCAAGACCAGGAGTACCAGAGGGCGGCTTATTGATAACAGTAGTAAGCTGTCCTAACTGTTCATAAGCATCCAACTGAGCAGGATTCAACCACGCCTTCAGCTTCAACCTTTTTGCTTCCATAAGACCGATTCGATTCATCATCTTATTCAGAGTCAGTCGAACCTGTGGAAGCTGAAGTGGGCCAGCGGCATTAGTACCAGTAGAACGAATCTCAGGATTATCTGCCCGAGAAAGTCCTAACCAAGTACCAGTAGAAGCATTGCTATTGTGATACGGGACACCATAGAGTGAGACAGGATTGGCCCCTGAAACACCGTCGATAACCAATACGTCAGTTGCAATGAAGTCAGTCGTGTTCGGAGTTGTCTTGATAATCTTATTAGCCGAGTCGTAATAAGTAATCTCGACAGCGCCAGCGGCAGTACGATTCGTGGCCAGAGTTGCGTCATAAACATTGACTTTCTGACCAGACCTGAGAAGCATAGCTCCGAAACCATCACTATCAAGAGTAACAGTATCGAAACCAGCACCGGCAGACACTGCACTAGCCGTTCCCAAAACACCAGTGCCAGCCTGCATACAGAGAGCATCTGAATCGTGGCGGAACTGAGGCATAGAGCTAGAGACTAACTTGTTAAAAGCATTAACAACTGCTTTCCGAGTATCATCCGTAGCCCATTCGGCTTTCTTAGTCCATTCACATCCAAAGCGGAGATTAATAGTGTTGATAACTGCCTTATCGTAGTAAGGAGCGCCACCACGTCCCAGATCTCCACCATCGGAGTCAAACTGACCAAAATTGCCGCCCGGACGCATCATTAAAGGAATACGCATATCCCGAGCAGAAATCCGCTCGACATTGGCATCCTTATCAATACTTCCGTAAAACGTATCATCTTTCTCGTACAGTCCTTCTACTAATGGAGTCACTCGCTCCATTTCAGCAGAAATAACTGATTCACTATTCTGTACAGCCATTCAAACCTACTTTGTATATGTAATCTTCCCGGCTAGCACATCTGCATCAGTTGTCTTGGACCAGTCAATCTTTTTGAAATCAACCTTACCGTTAGACTTTCCTGGTGCCATGTTACTAGAGGGAATACGTTTAACTTCTTTCTTAGTCTCATCTTTCATTTTAAACTTGTCATCAAGTTTATACTCAGATAAGACTGCCTTACGAGCCTTGGAAATCTCAACACTTGCGCGTGACAGAAACGCGAATTTAATGCTGTCTTTCAAGTAAAATTGAAATCCATCCCTCGCTGCTTTATTCCAAAGTGCATTCATCTTATTCATATGGGTTCTATCTTTTTCAAGAGTTTGTCCAATTCTCTTATAGATATCGTTGACCATAGAATTAATAAGTGGCTTAGCAATTCCTGAATTTTCAAATTGCTTACCAATTAATGACTTAGTTCTCTTCTCGATAGAATTGGCGACTTCTTTAGTAAATTCCTCGCTTTTGCGGGTCTCAAATTCCCGTTCCTTCTTATCAATTTCATCTTCCTTACTATTATCTCTCGGTTTGAGCCCTTCATCTTTAGCTAAATCGGTATCTCCGAACATGAACCAGTTAAGGTTCTCGGCAGATACCTTTAATCTTGGATCGCTAGACTTTGCCGCTGCCCGAAGCGCTTTCTTAATTTCAGGGTAGATCATCCCGAAATACAAGTCTTTATTTTCAGCTTGTAAAGTAGTCGTGAAGTTAGCGACGAATGTCTCTAATGCCTTCTTATTCGTCTGCCCGAGCGTCTTAATAATGCCCTCAGACTTGCCGGCCATTAAATCTTTTTCGTAAACAGCAAAGGCTTCACCCGTCTCAAATGCCTGTTTGGCATCTTCAACAGTGGGATAGTACTTAGAATACTCTTGCTCACGGAAAATGACTGAGCGGAGTTCGGGAACTTTCTTTAGAAGTTTAGCATCATAAGACTTGAGTTTCTGATAAATAGAATCAAAGGCTTCTAAATCTTCTTCCTCATCATCTTCAGAATCATCTGATTCCTCCTCAGATTCTTCTTCATCTTCAGATTCTTCTTCAGAATCTTCCTTATCATCATCTTCTTCAGTTTCAGGAGAATCATTGACATCATCTTCCTCATCAGCAGATTCTTCCTTTTCAGTCTTATCTTCCTTATCTGGCTTACCTTCCTCCAGATATTTCAATTCATCTTCCATTCCTAAAACGTCCGCAATTCCTTCAGCCATTTACCTTATCCTTGTTTGTTGGCTTAGACTCAGGTGCCGCTGCCTGTTGTTCAGCAATTTGTCTAGCCTGTTGAGCAGCTAATACTTCTTCGTGAGCGGCAAGATGCTGAATACTTGCCATCATTCCTTCTTGACTTAACATTCTTCCTTCTGGGCCTTCTAATAAAGATTTAAGAGTCTCTGCGTGAATGGCGTTGTTATCTACCATTTCATTAATGGGAATCGGAATCCCCTGACTCAAATCTTTAAATTCTTCTAACTGTCTCAATCTACTATCTTCTCCAGGAATATACAAGTCTGAGATACCATAGGCATCCTTGAGGATACCTGAGTTCCTTGGATGAGCTAAGACTTGTAAGACAGCATCATTATTTAATGACATTAACTGCATCATGGCATCTTTCCGAGCGGCCCATGTTATAGGTAACTGATCAGCACTCTCAGGCTCACATCTTCCTATCTTACCTGTGAGAGATGCTTGTCGAATCCAGACATTAACGAATCCTCCGCCTTCTCGTTTGGCGAAGTTCTCATCCATTCCGAGCTCTTTAAGGACATTAGCCTTTTCTACTGCGGAACGAGATTGAAAGTCAGCCCAGAAGGTGGAGATAATCTTCCAAATAGTTCCTAACCTCTGGAGAGCCTGAGCCTTGGATTGCTGGTACTCAGCGGCAGTCTTACTTCCACCTTGAGCAGGGCCACCATAGACTGATGGATATGCACCAGATACGAATTGAGCATCATTATCAATGTGCTGACGAAGTGGATCTATTTCTTGAGAAAGAATAGCTGACTTGACAGTGTGGAAGCCGTCGGCAATTGTCTTTCCAGGAACAGGCTTGGCTTGAGTAACCATTCCTGGCTTGGCACGACTTCCACCATATTTAGTGAAATCAAGGACTCTCGGATCAGCAAAGGTTTCTGGAATTCCATATTCAGCAGTCTGTAATTCAATTTCTACGAGTTCGGCACGAATATCTTGAATAGTAGCAAGATTCTCACCGAGAG
>Ga0193752_1000358_pt1 | contig 46434 bp, 33 predicted proteins | sample H1c1metaG_FD_144924 | JGI IMG/M metagenome (GOLD analysis project Ga0193752, IMG submission 144924) | Soil microbial communities from a riparian zone of the East river system, Colorado, United States - H1c1 | ecosystem: Environmental > Terrestrial > Soil > Riparian zone | place: USA: East River...
TTAATTTCATTGTCATTCTCCTTGCCATTAAATCCGTAACGATAACTACTATTAGATTGTGTAAATTTCCTTCCCGGCATCCCCATTCCAAACGGATAATAGTCATTTGCAGATTTTATATCTGCAGTATAATAGTCTACGATCCCATTCGCATCGCCATCTACTTCATTCGTTTTATCCGAAATGGTCGCCAGTACATTTCCCAAATGGTTACTCAACTCAAAGAACTTATTGCCTCTTATAAAGGTACTGATTATTCCCAGGTGATCCACTTCCCCAATACTGCTTACATCCCGGTTAATATTATACACCCCCAGCCTGCTGCTGCCATATAAATGCACTTCGCCCTGCATTACCGGCGCCGACGAAGAGGCCTTTTCGTATATGCTCATGGTGTTGCCGCTGGCATCACGCACATAATTGGTGGTTTTTGTAACTCCGCCCGTTGTTACCGCTTTACTGATGCGGTTGCCGGAGGCATCGTAACTGTAACTGATAGTGGTACCGGTTTTTGTGATCTGCTGTATCTTGCCATATACATTCCAGGTAATATTAGTTATGCCCTCGGAGGTGTCGGTCACCAGGTTGCCGATCTGGTCGTAGGTATAGTTGTCATTCACCTGGTCATCGATATCATCGCTATAGTTAGCAGACGATACCGCATCTTTTACATGGCGTAATTTATTATTATCCGGTTTGCCACTGGTCATGTTATACTCGTAGGTCATGTTATCCATTGTTTGCGCCCCGCTCCCCGCCGTGGTACCATTGCGCAGGTAGCTTAGTATATTACCGTTTGGATCATAGCTGGTCCTTTCCTTATAATTATCAGTGGCCGATGGCGTCCATACATTTGTACTGCTGTTCAATCCCGTAAAGGCATTCATTGCCACGACGCGGTTCAGCTGGTCGTAACGGTACCTGTACAGGTGTGCATCGCCAAGTTTTGGTATATTAACAGCCATGCTGCTTATGTTACCATTGAAAAGATCCTGTCCTGCTGTGCTGACCGGTGTCGGCGCTGCAATGGCCGCAAAAGGATCTGTTCCTCCAATAGGTTTATACTCACCCGCAAAATAATTCAGGCTGAACCCAAACACATCCCTTGCTATGTTTGCATTGATGCCGGCAGCTTTTCCATCTCCGCCCATATCGAAGCTGCCGTCGCCAACCGTTGTACTGTTAACGCCCTTCAGCCATCCCTGCAGCGTATAGGCATAATCCAGGCCCTGCACCTGCTGCTGGCCCAGTATGGTACGTGCAAGCGGCCCGTGCCTGTAATAGCTGTAGCGTGCGTCGCGTTCCCATATCCAGCCATCGTGGCTGTCTTCCACGTCCGTGATCCTGTTCTCCGGGTCATAGGTATAACGGTGATAGAACTCATCGGTATAACCCGGCTGGTAGCTCACTTTGTTCACCTTGCCGCTGATGAGATCGTAATCGTAAACCAGTTTTTTATACCGGTTACCCGTGCTTTGCATCATGCCGCTGTTATAATCCTGCAACAGCGTATCCACGTTGCCGTGTATATCATAGCTGTAATAAGTAGCAGCCCGGTGGGTACCTGCGTATTTGGTGTCATTACTGCCTGTTGGCTCGGTATCAAATACCTGGGTATAGCTTACCCGGTTGCGCAGGTGCTGCTGCAGCAGCGGTTGCGGGCTTAAGGTTCCTTCGCCGTCGAAATAGTTTACATCATATACCGTCCTTGTTATTTCTTGTTTGTTTTGCGCATTGGTAGTTGCACCGTTATTGCTCAGCCAGGCGGTTAATTGATCTTTGTCGCGGCTGATGGTCTGCGTCATCGCCGTGCTCTGCGGCTTCTGCCCCACCTGTGTTATACGGCCCAGGTCATCATAGGTTGTGTAACTGTATTTGCCTGCCACTGCCTGCTTTGCATTTTGACTCACAACCAGCCTGCCCAGCCGGTCATACCAAAACTCACTTGCACCGGCGTCCGGTGTTTTTTGCGCCACTACCTGGTTAAGCGTATTGTACCTGTACCTGGTGATCAGCACGTGATCCGGCACAAGGTTATTTGAAGATTCAGCCTGGCCATTCTTTACGTTTTGCCGTTTCGTTTTCACATTCGCAAGGAAGGTCGCATCAGCATGCCTTGTATCCACACCCGCGGGAGGTACCGTTTGAACAAGATTGCCCGCCTGGTCGTAATAATACAGGGTATAGTGGTACTCACTCACGTCATAGTTTACCGTAAAACTCTCCAGGTTTTTGGCTGCCATGCATTTATTATAATAGGCAGTATCAAAAACATTGCGCAGGCTATCCAGGTATAGTTCCCATTTTTCCATTGCCGCATTGTAGGCAATTTTGGGAAGGTCTTTGCAGGGATCATCATTTGGAAAGATTGGGGTGAATATAGGATCATTAAGTCCACAAAGCAAAGGAGGGTGTGTGATCATCATTTGTGCATTGTCATCAATAACTATTTCTTTTTCGGCATCTGTATGGCATATTATACCTGCCCCGGGGGCGCAAATACTGTCATACCATGCGGAGATTTGAGCGTAATTACTAAATCGTTCCCCGGTATTCAGGTTGAACCAATTGACGAATTCGGTTTCGCATTCCCCGGCTGTAATATTGGGATGCATAATGTAAAATGCCTGTTTCAGGCTGTAAAGCACTTCACAATCGGATGTAGATTCAGTTTCTGCACCTGTAACAATAACACCGGGTATACAGTCGCCTATTATTCCCAAAACCTCGGAATAAGTAAGTACGGTACCACCAACTGTTCCGGGAATCGGTTCAGTTCCTATCCCCCCATCTTCTGCAAAAACATAAAATTGGTGACTGAAGAGATAGGCAAAGAATTCCTTCTTAAGTTCCAGGGGCAATTTAAGATCGCCATAGCGTGTATTGAAGTCATTTGCAAAGTCGATATATTTTTGACAATCGATCTCGCAAACGTTGAGCTCAATTGTGCATACGTTATAATAAAGCTGGCGTATCTCTTCGTAGCTATACTGCGTCCCGAACCTTTCATTGAAATACGCCGCAAAAACAGCCTGGCAATTACCTCCTAACTGGGATGTAGGTTCAGGATAAAGAGTAATAAAATCCGCAAGGACTCCTGTGATGGCACCGCAATTGACGGGATCGGGATTCCATAAATTGCATAAGCCTGCGAAACTTCCACAGGTATTTAAATATAAATTAGCTATTTCTTCATAAGTATACCCTGTACTAAAATGTGTATTGAAGAAAACAGTGAATAGTGAATCGCAGTCGGTGCTGTCGGATGTAGCGGTAAGGATAAAATCATTATAAACAACCTGCAGGTCGGGGCAATCGATTTGCGGTGTACATATATCCAGATCTTTTCCGCAGGTGAGCAAATACAGTTCCTGGATCTGTGGCCACGAATAACCGGTCGTCATTCTTGTATTAAAATATACAGTAAATGAATCCACACAGTTGGCTATAGAATCAATAGAATGACCATAGAACGAATAATATTTGACTACTACATCGTATAATGTTGCACAGGAATAACTGGGCGCACAAAGAAACCTGATGTCAGGACCGCAGCCTGCGCCAAAGCAAGTGAGATAACTATCCCAAATGGCATTAATGCTCCATGTTGTAGTATCAGCACCAAAATAACCTGTGAAGAATTTTTTAAAGCGGATCTGGCAACTATCTGTTGCCCAGTCCATAGGATGCATGTCTTCGGCACGGAATTTATCATAAGCTTTGGTGAGTAAATAACAGTTAGGGAAAACGGCAATATCAAGGGGGCAACTAACCCCGCAGAGATACGCATACAGATCTTCGATCTGCTGGTAGGTATAGTGTGTTCCCAGTTTATTGTTTATAAATGAGGTGAAAAGAAATGTACTATTCGAATTCTTATATATCTGTACACTGTAAATATCATAGAACTGGTTGATATAGGATTTAAGCCCCGAGCAGGTCAGGCGGGCTTTGCATACCTCTGGCCTGTGTCCGCAGCTTTCAATAAACATATTTACCCACTGCTCAAATGTATATGATACCTGGAAGGCATTATTGAAGAACTGCGTGAAAAAAGCCTGGCAGAGTGCGACGTCTACATTTGGATTGGCAGCTAATTGATAAAGCGCAAAAACAGAATCAAGGCTTGTGCATGGATTTACCGGCATGGAATCGCAGGTGTTACCAAATGCCGCCCATTCGATCCACGTTTTACTGAAACCTGTTTGATTGTTTGCAAAATTCTGGAAAGCTATATTGAGGTTGACCTCTGCGTCTGATCCCGGATTCAATATTGGTGCATGTTCAGCAAACTTTACATAAAAACTATCTCTGAGCGCCCCGTAATCAGAACAATCTATACAGGTTTTAGGAGGATCTGTTTCCGTTCCACGGCACTGGAGGACCGGTGGTATTTTAATTGGGTTGACCAGGAAAATGCAGGGATAGGTTCCGGCGCATAGGGAACTAAGTGTGTCGAGAGCGCTTTGAGAAATGGTTGTTCCATGACGCCAGGCGAGCCAGGCGCTGAACGTGCCGTTGAAACTTTCGAGGGCGTATTCTGCTTTCAATGTGGTTAACCGAAGGCATTCACATTCGGTAGGTTTTGTGATCGCGTACGAATTGGTCATCACCGGCTGCTTGTCATATGGCTTTGGTGAAGTGATCAGGTATGGGTGACAGGTAGAAGAGACCGGCGTGATACCGTTATCTGCAAGGAATACCTTTATCACGTCGGGAAAATTGCGGTAGGTATGCCCGCCATCGATAATTGATGAAGCGCTGGGTTTCATACTTGATGAGCCCAAAGGATGATAAGGATCGGACCCCTTCTTGCATATTTCAACAAGTTTTGCCACCAGCCATATTGAATCTGCAGTTTTTAAACTCAGAGTTTCCCACCGGGTGGCAATTGCAGCGCATTCCTGTAATTGCATCAGCCATGAATCGGCATAACCTCTACAGGTACTGTCATACGCCTTCAGTTCCAATGCATGGGCTTCGGCCAAAGCTGCAGGATCTCCATTCATAAGCAGATCGAAAAAATCTTTAAGATCCCCGGCATCAAAGTCGCTGGGACTAACGTGCTCAAAATCCATGAACCGTATTTTGTATTGATTAGTGGTAATGGTATAGTCGTTGTCCGGATTGCATACGGCTGTAGTTTTCAGGTACCTGGAGATAAGCTGCTTGCGATAAGATAAATATAACGATCGGAAATGTTTCCAGGCCATGTCCCAATCAGTTGCACAACCAGATGAAGGATTAACTGGCGGTAATGCCGATGTATTTAAAAAACACTGATTTTGTGCGCTGTTTGGATCACAGGCGCTGGTGGCTTCATTTATACAAAAAACCGCAGCTTGTGACAGTTGCCACATGGTAGGATGAGAAGTACTTGAAGTACTGCAGGCCGGATTGGATGTCATCGTTCCAAAATCCGCCATTTTAGATATCATGTCGCTTTTTAATGCACTTCCAGGACCACTGAAGAACGGATCTTTATTAACGATATTAATAATGCTGCTGACGACGGTTATATATTGGGCAGTTTTAGCTTCCTGCCAGGTATTGGTCTTTAATAAGGTGGCTTCAAACTTATAAGTAAGGGGCAGGTTCTCGAGCGTAGCCTTGAGCTTACAAAATTCAGGATGATAATAAAGCATTTGCTCAGCCCATGATGAATTGAAATTGCTGCTGAAATTTTCTATGGTCATCGTCCGCGGATCCGGATTTAATTCCGCCTGGCCGAATTCGTTAAGGTAAGTTCCTGCTATTGGTGTACCTACAGTATAAATGAATGGCTTTTTATAAGGCTTTGTACTACCTGGGATATCCCGAAAGATATTAAATGGATTTGTTGTAAGCTCGGTAGCTTCCGTTTTTGCATATTGTCCAAAAGGCGGTGTAACGTCCAGGAGCATTGCCTGTTTGATTGACCCAATAACGTCCATCCCGTTGTCGTTATCCGCATTGCAGATCCTTTCACAATTCGCCATGGCATCCTTGTATGAAGCCTCCAGGCTGACCACTAACTCCGGCGGAAGAGGTTCCGACATTTGGGATTGCTGCAAAAACTTTAACCGGAAGGCAGCAAAATCATTACCAATAGCGGTCTTACAGCTTTCACAGGTGATATTGCAATTGGTTTTGGATAACAGTATCGCATACTCTTCGTCATAAAAATCCTGGAAGGTCTTGCAGGTATCATTTTTCATGAATACACTATCCCGGTAAATTTGCTGGGCACTATCACTTAAGGAAAGTGTCTTGGTGATGGTGTAGGCACCTTCGGGCATACTTGTAATAACAAAGACTTTATTAAAATAACCCGTGGTTTTTCCATTTTCATTACAGATGGGGTCGGTTAAACTTGCTCCAATGGTAAAATTGCTGTCTATCACCGTATAGGGAAAGCCTGGGGTTTCATTGCAATCGGCGGTAATGGTAATATTAAGTTTATAAAGGCAATCATAACAGATAGAATCATTTGCCGTACAGGTAATTAATTTTAATTGCTCGGGATTAAGTTCGTAATGAAATTCATACCTGCCTGTCATAGGCACCACCAGCGATTTGGAAGAAATTATAGACCTGCCTGTTACCCTGTTTGTTTCGTCATCGATCAGTTGCTTTGTAAAGTTCCTCTTGTTTTTACTGAGCAGTGTATCCAGTTGCAGGGGCGAATCTGCTACCAGTGCCGTTGCAATTGTACGACCATGCATATCTGCATAACTTACGCTGTACTGGCCATTGGCATCCTTAACAAGGTTTTTAATAAAATGAGATGCTACTCCCGCGTCTGTTCCAAATAATGCGTCGAGCTCTTCCTGTGCAGGTGGCTCATAAAAGTATTTTGTTTCGTGGTTACTGCCCAATTGATAATTGTGCCCCACGCCGCCCTGGGCAGCTAGCCTGCCATCTGCAGTGAAACGTGTTTCGCTTAAAGGGAATGCTATGGTATCATTACTGCCTGTTGAGGCAGGAATGAATTTTCCGGGGGCACCAGATAGTTCATCACTATTGGGAGAATAGTATTTTGCACTCCCGGTTAATGTGCTTAAAGCCGTAGCAGGGTTACCGCAGATACCGGCATTGGGCTCTAGCTTATCATATACCCATTTTGGATACCCCTCATGACTGATAGCCCGGTTGAAATTTTCAGAATACTGAATAATATTACTAAGTGTAGGAGCAGGTAATATTTGTATTACAGCCCGTCCCTGGTAATCATAAAATGATTCAGCGACAACCGTAGAATTGGTAGAATTATCCTTTGTTACCGTTTGCCTGTTTCGCAATGTACCATCGAAGTATTGCACAACGGTTTTTCTTTTCCCTTCTTCGGCAAATGAGGTACTTGACTGCCAGTTAAGGTCATTCTCGTGTCCACCAAATGTATAATAAACCGGGGTGCTGCTATTCTGCCATGTCCAGGAACCTTCTATCCTTTGGCCATTATATTTTATCTGGGCGGGCCTTACCCTCACAAAAAGCCTTCCCTCACCGTCATACATTAAAGGGATATTGTAACTCTGGCTGCTGACCGTAACGCGGGTAGCATTATTATCGAATATTTTCTCCGGTATAAAACTCCCACCATTTTTATAATCGTCAATTGCACTCTCATCGATCCATGCCCATTCGAGGTCATACTCCGTTTGTCCCGCATGCGGGTCCTGCCAATAGGCCGTTAGTTCCTGGCTTAACTCATCTAAATCGACTGCAAGTCCTGAAATAAGGGCAGAACAGTCAAAAACATAATCGCGTGTGGCGGTCAACATATTATCCACCCTCAATACTTTTGATACCGGCCAGGTTATACTCCCGGAATCTATCTGGAGTATTTTAACTTTTACCTCGTAAGCATTTTCAAAAGGAAGATATTGAATGGCATTGTACCTGGCAGTATCTGCTTTCTTATAGTTTATCGTAAATTCATGATCTGTTTCACTGAGCTGCGTATGGGTATTGTTATATTTTGTAATCCTTAGGGTAATAGTGACAGAAAAATCAGTTTGAATATAATTGATATTGTCTTCTTCAATACCAGCCGACACCATATTACGTATAAAGTATGTTTGCAGGATAGGGGCATACGGAGAAGCATTTGAAAAATAAGTATTGTCTGAAACAAATGATATCGAATCTTTTTTAACTTTCCCTGCACTGCCCAATAGTGGCTGTGTTATGGTTGGCTCGGTTTGCGCAATAACAGTTAAACATACAATGCATTGGAGCAGAAGCACGAATACTGGACGGAAAGCTTTTCTTTTAAAAGATTGCATAATTGATCATTTGTCGTTCTCTAAATATTGTTTCAGTAACGCCTGGTTTAATATTGTCCTGTACGGGTATAAAACACTTTATAATCCCGGTATCGCTCCACCGGTTTACACAAGCCGTCCTCAAAAAATATATACTTGTTTTGATCGTAGTCAGCTTCCTGGTAATTATCAAGCCGGTATTTCAGAAATTCAACTTTTAAAGTGTGTATCCTTGGCGCAGGTTGAAAAAAAACGGAATCGAAATAGGGCTGGTCATTAAAACTGTATTCAACAGACCGTAACAGGAGCTGCTCAAAATCATAGGTGACGGCGAATTTCAGGAAATTCGCCGTGCTATCCGGATTTTTTAAAAACCCGATCATCCCGGTAAGTGAATCCAACGTATCGACGGTTATTATGTAATGTGATCCATATGCGTCAAGAAGGCTGTCCACAACTGCCCGCAAGGGTAGTTCACTTCCGGAATTATTTGTTTTGGGATCTGAAACAATGATATATTTATCATTATTGTATACCCCGATCAAAAAAGAATCATTCTGCATGAACTCAATATCGCCCAGCCTGTACTTTGATTTTTTGCCGGCCATAGTGTAGCTGCCCTCCATCACTTCATAGGTAAAGTCACCAAGAAGCGTATCTGAGGAAAGCGTGTATTTTACATCGAAACTGAGATACTGTGTACTGTCATATTTCTTATATATCTCTGTCAGTATCTGCTGGGGTGTTTGTGCTTTAACGGTATTGAAGCCTGCGGGAACATACAATACAAGAAGTAACATCAAACCTTTACTAATTATCATTCTTTTCATACGACGATTTTTAACCTTTTATTTATATTATTCATTTATCGTTTTTTGCATTGCGCTGCGGGTTTCTGTAATGGTCTTTATTCCTTTCTGTGTTTCTTTTTTCACACGGGTCAGGGTTCCATCATCATCGTATTCATAGAAACTCGCATAGTTATTTTCATCCAGTTCTGACATCAGCCGCAGGTTAGATGAATGGTAAACGAAGCTTTTAAGGTTTGCATTGAAAGGCTGTATGCGCACATCATCAAAATACACCGGCGCACTGCCGCCATTGTTTAATTTTACTTTGATCTTTGTGGCAGCTGATGGCACCATAAAGACAGACTCGTAACGCTGCCAGCCTTCGATGATGCTCCCCGTTGGATGAAGTGTTTCGGTTTGGCCACTTCCGGTATAGCTGATAATAACTGTATTATTGACATACGTGGAGCACTTGCAATCGCTGGTATTTTCTTTAACCCAGGCACTGAATAACATCTTCTTTCCCTGGATGAGCGAGAACGTGTCGGTCAAAGCATTGCCTCGCACATTCACACTGTCAAGTCTTGTACAATACATCTGGGTATTCCTGATCACCGAACCGGCAGTATCTGAGATCTTTTCAGGAGGATAAACGAGTTGGTAAGGTATGTTTGCGTAATCGCTCATTCCCGGCACCTTCCACATCAGTACTGCATAGGCTGGTCCCTTAGCCTGGAAAAAATCCATTTGGAGTTTGTACACATTCCCTTTTAACATTGTAGTTCCTGATGAAGAATTATAGGCACCCACGTGTTCATTCCAGTCATTAATAATGGCCGTGCTTCCTATCTTAACTCTAACACCATCGTCGGAATAAGTCCTGAAATAATAGGTACCTGATATAGTAGGTTGTATATATCCCTCCCATCTTGCCTTATAAAATTTTCCATAACCATGTTGATAGTTAACCTCTGATGGCGGGCCGGAACTGCAACTACCTTCTGACTGGCACTGCAGGTTAACGGATGTTTCAAATCTTGACACCTGCACAGTTCCAAAGACGTCCGGATCCGGGTAACTCCAGCCGCCCCCGCCATAGAAGCCGGCATATTTTGCGCTCCACCCTGTTCCTTTTGAGATTACCACCGTATCAGCTCCAACTAAAACAGAATCCATTCTTATCCTAAGACTGAAATCCTTATCTGCATCTACAGTAGAAGTTACCGGTGCAGATAAACTAACATTCTGGCTATTGCCTAATTTTAAACTGTACCGACCGGTATGGCGTTGGGAAGAATCAAGCTTTGCCGCCACAGCACTGTCGTAGGTAAAATGACGGCTGGGTTTACAGCTGATACAGTCCTGCGAGGTCTGGTAGTCATAATCCTCGTACCCATCGAACATGATCTCTCTTACCCTTGCATTATTTGCAACCGCCACAGGCAACTGTTGATTGTAACCATACAGCCCTGAGTTGTACCGGCCCAATGCATCTTTATTCTCGATCTCGTATCCTTTTCGGTTGTATTGGGTTATCGTGCTGTTCCATACCCATACACTGGAAGCGCTTTGGTTTCGTATCAGGAAACCATTGCTATTGAAATTCCAGAACGTTTTAAAGTTTACTATTGTTCCACCGGTCCGGGTATCGACGAGTGAAGAGGGATCAGTTTCTTTTCTTTCACCATAATAAGCATAGGTGCTGTCTACCCGCCAGTTACCCAATATGCCTTCCACATAGGGGTTTATGGCTTTACGGGAATATTTTGATAAGCATAGTGTACTCATGATGGTTACACTATCGCACCGGATCATGGTGTTTACATAAGGATCCGGAACGGAGGACACAGAAGTATCTCCGCATATGTAGTAATAATAGGTAAGCGCTGGACCCCCGTTATGGCTTTTATTTCCAGCCTGCTTATGAGACCAAAAACATCTTTGGCATTCATCATTGCCCGGCTCATCCGGTGGAATATCCCCGGTCAATTTCAATTGGAGACCAATCTTGCGGCTTTCGGCCAGAACAGATCCTGCATTACCGGTAACCAGGTTTGATAACGGGATACGGGTATCATTAAAACTGATACCATTGTTTTGCAGCAAGTAGCTTTCAAATCCTAAGGTGGATATTGGAACTATTGCAGACTGCGACGAAAGGTGCTGCTCGGTTGCGAAATAATAGCTACCCCATTGATTAGGACTTGAAGCACTAAACCAACTGTTCTTTAAGGATTTTATCTCCGCCAGCCGGTTAATATCATGTGACCTGGAAGACCCATGGAAATTGGGATGATTGGCTGAAGGAGCCTTCACCAATTCGTTGGTATGTGAAAAAATGGAAAGATAAGCTTTATAAAAAATTGCATTTGAAGGCAATGGCGTACCGCCCTCACTGTTGTTAAAATCAAATAATAAAAAGCTCCTGGTTGCATGTTTTTCCGAATGATTTCCACTCGATGCTCTTCTGGATTTTTTATGAAGATGTAGAAATTTATTCTTTGATGCAGAATACCCGAAACTGCCGCTGCCAACCTTGTCAGCTGTAACATCCAATGAATCTACACTTCCAAATACAAGTCGCTTTACACGTGCATAATTTACCTGCTTTACTGCTGAGTCTATCGTATACATGCTATTGTCAACCCTCCAGTGGTCCCTGAAAGTAGCTGCCCCTGTCTGAATAATACTTGTTGTATCATTAAATACCAGATGGTTACTACTGTTTATGGGATAATTCAAGCTCGTTATACTACCTGCAATCTGGTCGAGCATATTGCGATGTCCACTCCTTACGATCCTTACGCTTGCATCAACTGCATTATAAGGATTGCCCTCCGCATCCATAAATACCATTTGTGGAACTGCAGCACCAACTTTGCCCGTATAAAGCGCCCATATCTTTTTAGCCGGATTTTTTTTCAATGTTGTCCACGGATCGGTGCCTGCATTATTATCACATGGAGGCGTTGCAGAGAGATCTTTGTTATTCTGTGCCAAGACATATATCTCATCTCCACTTTCAAATATGCTGGGAGACGGAGGATTTTCAAGTTTGCCATGCCGGAAATTTAAACCCGGGTAAACGGCATCAATGTTTTTATAGGCAGGTCCCATGCCACTGTAAGCCCAATGTGCAGGATAAGAAAAATTGTAAACGGGTTTGTTGTGTTCGTTTTGGGTACGCGTGAGTAAGGTATTGCCCGTCTCCGCATCATACACAAGGTTTTTGGTGCTGACCATACTTCCTTTATCAACTACAACAACGCTGTCAAGTATACCATAATGGTTTACAACTTTCAAAAGTGAAGCTGAACGGTATGTTGTGCTTTCACGGATAAAGGGTTGAAGGGGATTAAATATGGGAATGGGAAACCAGCCAAGTATAAACAAGTCGAAATTGATATTTATATTAGTACTGATCGTTTCGGTCTTATGCTGACGGAAGTCCGCCATCAACTCGATATCCCGGCCCAATACACTATTCTGAACTATTCCATCAGGCTTATTGATTGTTGGCACCATATGATTAAATGCATAGGTCTTATCCGTTTTTTGTTTTACGTTATAATAATTCTGCGTATAAGAGACAGGGTTCACGGAATCCAAAGCTGAATATGTTGCTTGTCTTTTTTCTTTCCCATTCATATCATTTATGTCCACCAGGAAGCCTTGTGATAAAGTGATGGCTTTTTTCATATCGAGCTTCAGTAACTGCATTATTTTTTTGGGTTCATACTTAACATTGGCTTCAGGGTCATTTAGTTGTGTAGATGTTGAAACATAAGGAAATTCACGGGTGGTGAAGAATTCGGTCACCTGGCGGGTAGGCAGGTTTTTTACTGTATCGCGATGGATGGACAATACTTCTATCTTGCTGTAACCCACCATGGCAGAAGGATAGAACATTTCACCGAGGGGCATTTCAATAGCACCGAAATCATAAGGGCCACCTTTATTATGGTCCATATACCGCATGATCTCTTTAAAAGGATTTTCATCGCTTCCAATAGAAGGTTCCCAGGCTGCTACTCCGCTGCTGATCGCAATCATCTTTCCATTGACCAGCTCATTGGTCGTGTATTTATATTCCTGGCCATAAGTGGATGCAGACTGGTTGGTCATTTTCTTCCAGTTATCATGAATGGTTACTTTCTTCACGCGAAGGCCACCTCCGTATTTATTATAGTAAGGGTTGTCAAGCCGGACAAAAGATTTTTCCGTTGTTACTTCCCTGCATTTCCTATTCTTCTTTAGCGTTTCATCATCACCATCAATCAGGGCACCTACAGAAGTTATCATCCCTGCCAGGGCAGTAACAATTGCCTGTGCACCCGCTTCATCGCTTACGTCATAACCTTTATAGGCTTTACCCGGCAGTTGGTGCTTTAAAAATTGAAGTGATTGTTGTACCATGGGGCTGGTATTCCCTACCACGCTTTTCACTTTCACAAAGGCAAGCGTACCGCTTGTTCCAGGCACTAATCCAAAGCGTTCGATATCGGCATATATTCCTATTGCTTCACTCCCAGGTATACCAGCTTTATCGGGCATCTTAACCCATAGTTTCAGGAACAATTGATTCAGGTTAGTAAAATATCGTTCGGCCAATTCTCTTTGCGCATCGATTGCGTTAGAGTTAGTAATGGCGTAAGGCAATTTAATGTACACCCGGTCGCAGTCAAGTGACCCGGTATACAGGTACGGATTTATTTTTTGCGTAGCGTCGGGTGAATCGGTGTTACCAAAGCCACTTATCTCCATCATCGTGGTTGCCCTCCTGTTCTGAACATAAGCATAGGTATCAGCCTCGTAGTCGATGCTGATAACCGCGCCGGATGGCAATAATATCTTGTTCATTGTCCATGCGGCAGCATATTTGTCAGCTTTGGTTTTATCCTGGATCGAATATGGATAATCACTGTTGGCCAGGCTGCCCTGGTTATTTGCACCGCCATCCGATTCTGGTTTGTAGTTTCCCCAACGATCATTGGCATTGAAATTATAATCAGGGTTATTCCCTGAGGGGTAATAAAAAACATAGCGACTTTTAGCTTTCTTGAGATTGCCATTGTACGTAACCCAGATACTATCCAGGGTTAACTTACCTTCGCTGCTCAGGCTGGTACTGCCTAATTCACTTCCGCTTGCTGTATTTTTGCATAGCTTATAACTTTGGAAAAACCTGATGGTTTTTATCGGCTTTGCATTGCTGCCATACCGCATCAGGTCTCCTTTTGAATAGAGACTTATCTTATCGAGACGCTGCATTCCCCAATTGGCATTTAAAGCACCTGTTTTCCCAACGACTGCCCTTGCGTCTTTACGATCATTTTTCACATAAAACCGGGCAACCATGTTTTTTGATTCAATGGAATAAAGATGCCACATTTCTCTTTCGCCGTACACATAATGTGCTTTATCATCTTTGATGTCGGTCTTAAGCCCTTCACTGTATGTTGCGGTTTGATCTCCTACAGGCGTACGCCATTTATAATTATCAAACTTCGAATAATTGAATTTGATAGCATCACCCTTATCATCATCTGTAACTCCGTTACTGGTTACATCTACATAGTTAGGCGACACCAGTGAGGTCAGCAGGAAGGAATGTGTATAGGCAGGCATTTCCTGTTGTTCAATAAACCAATCTCTGCCTTTCTTATTGTCTTCCGAATCATCATCGGACTCATAACTGACTTTAGAAGTAGCCGTATTGGCCTGACTTTTATTCACGCTAAAGCTCACATCTACCTGGTTAATATTGTATACCGGCAATCCATATACATACTTACGCCCATCAGTTCCAAGGACATCAATTTGTGAAATATGATTTTTTTTCCTGAAATCTTCTCCTTCTCCCTGGTTAATTAAAGGTTCAGCATGAATGGCCTGGGAATAGCGGTAAAAAGTATCTATGCGGGGAGAGTTACAAACTGTACTGAAAATGATCTTATTACTATCGATACCGGTTGATTTATACGAATAAATATATTTGTCAAAACCCAGCCTCTCTGACTCTTCGGCTGTAAGAAAACTAATCACCTGGCTACGCTTGTCCCGGTTTGCTTTGATGACTGAGGCAGTTGTAAGCAACTGTTCGCCAATAACGTGTTTCCCCGCATTATACTTGATCAACCTGGGTAATAACAATGGTGTACCGGAAGCTATATTAGCCAATTTAAGACGCACGAGGTCTTCTCCACCAATATTGTTTTGGAAAGTAGCATCCGGTATTGTTTTCTCACCCGGGTTTCTAAAATATACGGCCTGGTAATCATTTTTATTCTCAGTAAACTTGAAAACATCTTTGGCCGAATTGTTAACTTCCCACGCACCGGCTTCACTTGGCGTGTAAGCGTAACTGATTTGCGCACCACCATGGACAATATTTCCAAAGCCAAGGTCCACTCCCACGCTGGCTGCGTCCTCTCTGGTTTTCGTTTTAGCATCACGCATGTACCCGAGATCGCTGCGGGTTGCTCTGAAAACTCCCCCTGTACCTTCGCCGTTTATACTGAAAACATCATAGGTGTATACCGGCATACCTATAGCCGGCGAATTGGGTGTATATATCCCGTCATTTGCCCGGTTAAAATCCAGCATGGCATTGGGATCGTTATTCCCTTTTTGATAGTTTAACATACCATAAGCCGGATAGTTAATCACCTTATCTTTATCGGCAATCTTACTTTCCGAATAATATCCACCAAGTCTTCCATGGACGTTGATTGAATATATTTCCCCGCCCATAGAAAATGAAAGATTATAATTTTTTCGTGTAAGAATACTTCTTGTAGAAGGCACAATACTCGGATAAGCAAAAGAAATACTTGAACTAAAGGTACCATAGGACTTGCTCCCGCTTAAGTCTATATTACCATGCTGGTAAGTTTCGTTACGGGATTTGCTTACCCCTGCGTCCAGATGCATTGCAGTTAGCCCCATTCTCGAATTATATGAATAACTTAACCCGAGGGATCCGGATAAATTTCCATTTTGGCCGTGGGTTTGTTGCAGTCCAACATTAATTGAAGGAGTAAGAGAGGCTCCGTTACGGGCACTTGCATTAAGATTTACAGAGGCAGATAAACTGGCAGTCATATTATCCCCGGACTTTCCACTAATACTGAGTGAAGGATGGATCCCTGCTTCAGTAGCAACACCAAGTCTGTTATTAAAAGATATACCTGCACTTACACCAAACCCAATGAATGGGAAACCGGCAAATTTAATATCTGCACTTCCGCTGACACCCCAGGTCTTGTCAGGCTTAATGCTTTGCGTCTTTTTTATTAGATCAGTCCCATCAAAATCATCAGGAAGCCCACGCATATTCCTGGTTATGGTGCCCGGGTTTATATTCCAACCAAGACCTACCCAACTTGCATCCTGGTCCATTGTTACTCCACTGTTGTAGAATATATTTACAGGGTATCCGCCCACGTCAAGAAGTGGAATATTATAAGAAAAATCGCCGGTAAACGGGGAAACCATATTATCTGATCCTACAGATTTAAATGCACTCATTTCCGGTTGTCCGGGACCTCCAATAAAATTTGTACCAACGTTACCTGCCTTAACAGTAAACTTGTCTTTTACAGGGAGATTAGCTGTTAAAACTGCTTCAGTATGTTGTGACATTTTCTCCAACACTTCCGGTACCATCAGCCTTGTTAGTTGTTTCTTGCTGCTTAAAAGAGACGGATAAGCATTAAAATATCTTTCTGTCTTTAGTGCCGGGATACGCCCATTTGGAATACCTGCTTTTACCGTGCCAAGCCCAGCCACAAAAAACAAAGACATAAAGCCAAGGGCTATTTCCTTTTGATACTTTACTGACAGTTTACTTATCATATAGGTGATTTATTTGCCTTAGCACTAAGAAATTAATTTTTAGGTTTCTGTTCTTCGTAGTTACGGTATTCAAATTGTATTACCCAGCGTTCGTTCCTTGAATTCCGTATCTCTGCTTCATATATTTTTCCTTCCTTAATTGACATCAGTTTCTTCAGGTTATACTGTATAAGATTTTCTCCAGGCTTAAGCACAACCCTGAATTCCCTGCCCTTATCCCTTTGATCCAGGTCTGTTACCCGGATATTTGTCACGCTGTCTGTGGTTTCATTCCGGTATGCGATTTTTAAGATACCGTTGGGAGCAATTCCTTTTTCAGGATTATTTTTTCTCATTTTAATAAATGGCGATTGTTCAATGATACTTATGATAACAGATGGTTTTACACGAAATGTCCATACTTCGCTTTTTGCTGCGTAACTGTTTTCATCTTTTGCCACTACCTGCCAGGCATACCATTTATCTTTTTCAAATGCGGTTGCACTGCCCGGGTATAACATATTTGCAGAAAGCTGGTTACCGTCATTATAAAAGGGAATATTCTCTTCAATAGCCTCGCTTGCTTTTTGTCCTTCATTAATTGCGGTAATTAAAACGTCATACCGCAGGTTATTGAACATACCTTGAGGTGAAGGTGGTATCCACGAAAATTGTAAAGGGGCCTGTTCGAGATCCGAACTGTCTGCCGGAAAGATCAGGGATGGAGGGCTGAGTGGTTCCACATCAAAGGAAACACATTCTTCTGCCAGCACTGCCTCTTTTATTCCTACAGCAGATAAGGAATAGCAGGCAGTATAGTTTCCAATGGATAAGAATCCTTGCATCCTCGAATCAAATGAAGTACCCAGATAGTTATATTGGATCGGATTCAAAATATCCGCGTTCAGTTGTTTAGACCCTGTAGCTAACACGAATTGAATAGTAGTGGCTGTCATGATCTCCATACCGGTTGCCCGGTCAGTTAAAACCATATCTACTTTAGCATTGTAGGCGGTCCCTGAATTATTTACCAGCAATATTGTCCATAACTGATTTTTTTGAATAAGGCCGGTCACAGGTATCCCAGGCTGCATACTGATTTGTCCCCAGGCTATAACCTGTAAAAAAAACACTATTGACATTGTAAAAAGTATATTCTTCATTTTCATTGTTTCCAGTTTACTGTTGTGACCCTGAATGATGTTTATATTGTTTGACCTGCTTTAAAACACTTTATAAAAACTCAGGCTACCTATATCTACCTGTCTCAAATCCCTGTTATAACCCGGTAAATAAGTCTTATCATAATGCAATTGCACGGTACCTAATTTCTTTACATACAGATTGACCGCAGCTGTGGCACCTAACAGTGTCTTCAAATGATTCTCCCGTATCCATTTCAATCCCCCTGTTACATTCAGCCATGCTTTAAACCTGTATCCAACCTGTTGTTCTAATGTAACGAGATCTAATTTCTGGTGCTTTGTTACGGTTACCGCTGTTTGCAATTGCAGCCCTGACAGGAAAATACTATGATTAACAGAATAGCTGGCCGCATTGAAATATATGAACCCGGTATCGGAGCCGCTGTTGTAAAATTTAGTGTATACAGCACTTGTATTCATGCTTAAGCGTTTTCTTATAACATAACCATGGCTCACGATTGCATTGAGGGTATTGTACTGACTTTCCATCAAAACATTATTGTTGCTAAGTAACAATTGGGACGAAGGGTAATAGCCCACTGAAACAAATGGATATTTAGGTATTCTTACCGTAACCTGAAATGACTTGAACACTACTTTATTGTTAAAGGCAGGTGCAGCGATTGGACTGACAAAATCATTTTTACGAATAGCCGCATCGGCTGTGATCCTTCGCTTCCAGAATTGCTGGCTTATTCTTACCATCCATGCTTCCTGGTTGACCCCGCTGGGGTAAAGTGTAAAAGATTGAAAATGTTCGCCTAATTTTTTATAATATGCTGTGAACCTTGTGTCGGTTGCTGGATACCTGCTCGATAATTTAATACTATAGGCTTCATTAGTTCGCACTTTGAAATTAAAAGCCTTGCTTTTAAGGTCAGAAGAAGTGAGTTGTTGTGCTGCATTATTATAATAGGAGGATTTAGCGAATTCAGCAATAATAAAATTATTGGCGTCAATGGCCAGCCTCGTTTCAGCAGAAATTCCCAATACATGCTGCACCGAATTATAAACAATAGTTGATGAGGGGTTAAGTACTGATTTTTTGCCGTCATAAAAAGTCATGATAAAATTGTTTTTTTCTTTTTGACCTACTCCTATCCTTAACAAAGAGACAGACTGGGTAATGGAGTTATCACGGTCATTCTTGTAAATAAAATCCCTGAAGCGATAATTTATTTTTCCTGCGGCAAAAGCCACGTAAAAAGGCAAAGGGTTCATTTCGACATTGAAACCGGTAAGTGAAATATTTTTTACCGTCAATTCAGAATAATCAATCCAGTTTCTTCCAATGCCGATCTTGTTAACGGAAAGCAAAACCCGCTGAGCGCCAGTTAATCCTCCTTTACCCAGTTTGTGTTTGCGCATAAATGCATATAGGCCGGCTCCTGTACTTAAACTATTGATCTCTTTTCTTATTTGCGCTACCGAATCTGTTACTTTCTTTTGCTCCTGTCTTAATTTTGCTTCTTCTTCACCCAGCCTGACCTTCCTTTTTTCCAGTTCTTTTTTTACGGAATCAAGCTTTGCTGCAGTATTCTCAACTATAGCAGATTCGGTAACGGATTGCTTTTCTTCCGTAAGCTTTGATTTCAATGACCCAATGAATTTATTTCCACGACGGGATATTCTTTCATTGCCTTTGCTGGCGTAATCATCTATTTCGTCGCCAGGTAAAGCTGAAATATCTTTTGTTGAGAAGTCCCCGGGTTGAGACTTTTTCCGGATGGCCTTCTCCTTTTCCTCAACCATGTCCTGAACCCTGGATGAATTCCTGGTCCATGACTGCAGGCCACGGAACTGTTGTTGCTTCAGCTTTAGCTCTTCCTGGTACTTTATTAATTTTTGGAGATCAACCAGTTGTTGAAATTCGGGGTGTGTGGCTTGCTGGCCGGAAAGGTTTTGACCTTTGTGAACAATGGCATTCGCATTGTTATCGATCATGGTAAGATTCTCTTTTAATTCGGTTTTGATATTATCCAACAACTGGCTTCTGTTATACTGGAAACTAACGTCCAGGGTGTTTTTGAAATACGGAGAGTTGCTACTCCTGCTGCTCAAAAGCATTCTTACAGGGTATTTGCCTTTTATGAGTAAATTAAAACTGCTCTGCACATAGTGTTGCACGAGATCATTTTGTGCAAAAGGAGTATCTATATAACTCCTGTAGTTAAAATTATAGAGGATATTACCGTGAATACTTAATAAAGGAGTCGTTTGCTTTTTTATTACTTCAATTGATTTTACTGGGTGGGGCTGGAGAACGATATCCGGTTCATTTCTAAAAATGAGAATCCCGGTATTCTTGCAATTGCTTATGATTATATAAACACTATCTCCGAGATTAATACTCCGGCCGGGAATAAAATCGGAACGGCTACTAGCAAGGCTATCTGCCCTTACGAAGACTTTACCCTTTTGAGAAAAGCAACATAAAACAGGGATACATATCAAGGAAATAAGAGAAAAGAGTCGTATCAGACTCATAAGCGTGGCTTCGGTTTTGGTAAACTAGGCAATCGCAATGTAAATTCTTTTTATTTGGAAATCCATACCCTAATGTGGTAGTAGAAAAAATTCTACAAGGGATTGTTATCAATTTGTTGGTAGAATCCTGAAATTAATCAACGATCTAATGAACCGATACAGCGTACAAATAATATTTAATAGTGGCCCACTAAAATTTAATATGAAATGCAGTAAAAAACATTTAAGTAACAATTTTAATTAAAAAGTGGCAGTTCATTTCTTTCCTGAACTATCGCTTTATACACTTAAGGGAATTCTTGATACGCATAACAATAAATTCCTTTAGAAAATTACTTCTTTCCCTTTTTGCTGGGGGCCTGTGTCAATACGGAAGCTGCAACAGTTTTTACAGCTTTTGATGTGTTTGGATTAGAAAGAAGTTTTGATGCAATACTTGCAACTTTTGATGATGTTTTTTCGTTACGTCCCACTGTTTTTGTTTTACGGGTTAATAAATTAAATTACTTCTGTAAGTTATTGATTTTTCTAAACAGCATCTAAAAACAAAAGGCACATCATCTTGATAACAATATTCTTTTTTAAGCAATCAAAAAAAATCATAGGGTACGCTAGTTCTTTACGATCACAAATACTCTTTAGAAACTTAGAAGGAAGGTATCCTCCTTCAATTGAATTACTCATTCGGCTATTTCCTCATTTTTTTGCACTTACTACGTATAAAATACCGTAGTACTACGTATACAATGCCGGTTTTAAATTGGCATTTTCGAATTCCCAATTTATAAACCCATAAACCTTTCAAGCATGCCTAATCATTTAATTACAGTTGCTGACGCAGCTGACCTAACCTCAAATTTCAGGTCACAAAAAGAGGATATTCTTGCAGATAATATGAAAGATGCAGGTACATTACCGATCTGCGAAACTTTTGACAGAACGGCTTTTGATATTATACTGGGAGATACAAATTGCACCGGCATAAGGATCTATCTTGGTATTGACGGGAATGCAAAAGTCAGGATGATCGTTACGGGTGTCAATTCGGGTGATGAAGACATCTTCATTCCGTCTAACCACCCTGCCAATAGTTTTGATGCAGATTGCGTGGTCGAAGATGGAGCAAGGTGTCCACCTAATTGCCCTCCTTCTTCTTCGTTGAATAGCTAGTATCTTAGCGGCTATGCATTTTTGGCTTGTTACAATACTGAATCTATGCATCCTGATACCAGCGGTGTTGGGGTGCATCCGGTATTCAAAGATCAACCGTGTCTACTACCCGGTTGTCTATTGCATTTGGATAGGTGCGATAATTGAAGTGATAAGTCATCTATTTATTTTATCAGGATATTCTAATGCCGTCGTTAGTAATATCTATGTATTGGTGGAATCGATATTGCTTAGCTGGCAGTTTAAGAACTGGGGGATCTTTGATAAAAGAAAATACCTTTTCACCTGGTTAATCCCGTTATTCTTAGCTACCTGGTGTTTGGAGAATTTTGTTTTTTCGAAAATAATATATTTCAGTTCTTATTTCAGGATAGTATATTCTTTTATTATTGTTATAATGAGTATAATTATCATAAACAGGTTGATCGTCACCGAAAGAAAAAGCCTGTTAAAGAATTCGACTTTTCTAATATGCATCGCATTTGTATTCTATTACACTTTAAAAGTTATCGTGGAGGCGTTTTGGTTGTATGGGCTCAATGACAATCAGTTCAGTACTAATTTATACGATATTGCCATCTTTACTAATTTTTTTGCTAACTTAATTTACTCAGTTGCCATATTATGGATGCCAAACAAACAAAGATTTACACTGCCATCCTCATAACAGCATTGATAGTTGGCAGCATACTTATTTTCTTTATCGTTTCGCTTATTAAGCAACAACGGAGAAATGCCCGGCTTTACAAGTCAAAACTGGAAGCAGAGATCACTACACTTGAAAACGAACGTGCAAGAATTGCAGCCGATCTGCATGATGAACTGGGCCCACTACTGTCTGCAATTAAGCTCAAACTAAGCAGTATCGATACTCAATCCCAGGATGATGAAAAAACTATGGACCAGGCTACAGAACACATAACCGATATTATTCACCGGATGCGGGAAATTTCGAATGATCTTATGCCGAGCACTCTATTACGTAAAGGACTGACCTATGCAATTGAAGAATTCATCTATAAATTTTCAGCGCCTGTGCCCGGAGGTAAAAGTATTACAAGTATGGTAATTAACTTTAAACACAGGAATATACCCGAGCTTACGAAAGAAAAGGCCATCAATGTTTACAGGATGGTGCAGGAAATAGTTCATAATGCTATTAAGCATTCAAAAGCATCAGTATTAGAAATAGAACTGAAAATAAATGATGGTAAAATTATTCTTTTGACCCAGGATAACGGAACAGGATTTGATTATCAATCAGCCATAAATGAAAACAGGGGCCTTGGCCTGCTAAGTTTGGTGAGCAGAAGTGATGTTATGGAGGGCGATCTTTATATTGAATCCCATCCCGGAAAAGGAACCAATTATACAATTGAAATACCTATCTCATAAATATGAAGGAATCGTATTCCCCTATTCGAATTGTTTTAGCCGATGATCATGAGATCTTCAGGGATGGGTTTAGTGTAATGCTAAAAAAGCAAACTGAAATCAAACTTATCGGCGAGGCCGCTGACGGCAAAGAACTGATAGAGATAACTGAGCGGTTAATGCCTGACATTATCTTAACTGATATTAAAATGCCAAAGATCGATGGCATCACGGCAACAGGAATTATACGAGACCGATTCCCTGGCATAAATATAATTGCATTATCAATGTTTGATGACGATAACCTGATCATCGATATGCTGGAGGCCGGTGCAAAAGGATATTTGTTGAAAAGTGCCCATAAAAGTGAAATAATAGACGCTATTAAAACTGTATATAAGCATGAAACTTATTATTGTAAAAGCACTTCAGCAAAACTGGTTCATATGATTGCCCAAAGCCGTTTCGATCCATCCAAGGAAATTCAAAAACCTAAATTCACTCAGAAAGAAATTGAGATCATAAGACTTATTTGCCAGGAAGCATCAAATAAAGATATTGCAGCAAGCTTATTCCTCTCTATAAGGACGATTGAAGGTTACCGGGAAAAGATTCAGGAGAAGATAAAGGCTAAAAATGGGGCGGGGATTGTCGTTTATGCCATCAAAACAGGAATATATAAAATATAGGCAAGGTATTCTGTTTCACTCAAACAACAGCCCTTATAACGAATTAATAATGCAGATCCTAAAAGGTAAGGTCATGATGCCGGTGATGTCAGATCTCTGATTTGTAAAAATTACATCTTTCCAAACAAATTTTAAATCTTAACGTAAGGTTTGACCGGAGCTAAAGTCGATGGCATCATATTAGGAAAGATATTTAGTCCCTGTAATAAACCAATAAATTTGTAGCCTTTTCTATTTGGGCTTCAGATTTACATTCGCTTCTACTGGGATCCAGGTTTTGCAAATAGCTTCCATTATAAACATGTAAAATATTCTTGCATCCTGTATCAAGATTCATAATAAAGTGCACTTCGAATCCATCATACTCCAAAGTTGCTTTTGCATAACTTGCTGACAAATTCAATTCAAGTGCATCCGGCCCATCAATAACCACATGATGAATCATTGTACCTTTTTTACAAATGGCTAAAAATCGCCTTTCTTTTTTTTTCCCGTAATAAAGATTATTGAAGTTAAACGTCCTAACAAATGAATAGACTAATTGTGTTTGGAATAATGTAATATTATTCTCCTGGCCCCACCTTAAGAATTTATATCTATCGAATGATGAAGATCTTGGAGAAAGTGAAATAATTCCTGTATCAGTAAGTACAGAAACAAAATTTACGTCCAGGTCAACTACAGTAATACTCCCTGTGTTATAGACTACAACCATTCCATCCATTAATTGATCTGGAATTCTACTTACGATTTTGCCATTATCTACGCAAAGTCCAACCGGTTTAGCATCAGCACTCCAAGAGTCCGAGAATGCTCCCGCTGTAACCAGTAAAATTTGTTTGCCTATTTTCCAATTTACGTATTGGCTATATGCATTCTGTGCAAAATACTTTGCCTTCACGTTTGCCTCTCCGGAGAAGTCATAGAACGTATATGCATAATTATTAGTGGTAAAAGCCGCTTTCCTGAATTTGCCGTTAAAATAACTTTGAGCATTAATTACTTGAATACTTGTTATTATCATAATAAAAATACCAACGCCAATTGCCCTCATAAAAGTTTGGTTTTTGAATTTGTAAAGGCCATTTTCGAATATTATCTATAACAAGTGTCTTTTGTAACCTTATCTCAACATGTAAAACACTACTTCGCCCAAATCTCAATATAATTGGGATAGAGTTTAGTCATTCTTGGAATCATATTCTCTATTGTAACTGATTTATCATAATATCCCCTTAGAATGAATAGTTTCTTCAAACTGAGTGCCTTGATTTCATCCCCGGTGTGAAAAAATCGAATTGTTATCGCATTTGGCAAATTATCAATGGCTTTTTGCGGCACAGGATTCGTTTCCCCAGTAAACATTTTTATTTTAAAAGATGATAAATTATCTATTAAATTCTTGAATGATGTTAGACTGTCTGTGGCAATATCTGAGCAAGGAACAAACCGTATCTCATCGAGTTCAAAAGCGCTGCCTGACTCTCCCTGATCTTTTGTCCAGATCTCAATATAGTTAGGAATAAATTTGTTCACTTTTTTAGTCATGTCCTGAACCGTGATTGAGTTATTATTGTATCCTTGATTTGCAAGTAATTTTTTTAAACCATTAGCTTTAACTTCATCGTCGTGGTGGAAATATCGGATCGTTATTAAATTGGGTACACTATCAATAGCTTTTTGGGGTATTGGTTCACTTTCTTCTGAGAAAGTATGTATTTTGAAAGAAGCGGACCCCGCTATTATCTTTTGGATAGATCTGCTCCTGTCTGCCAGTGTACTCGCACATGGGATAAGCCTGATTTGGTCTATATCAAGGGTCAGTGATGCAGTCTGGGGTCTACCATATATGACTTGAATTCCAATAATATCGTTTGCACTGAGTTCTCCGTAGTTTGCCCATTTTGGATTACAGTAATTCATAACTGATGAAAGATCACATGGCGTCACATAAAAATCCCCATCAGTTCCTTGAGGTTGTTCCTGACAAAGGCAATCCTTTCTGTTATGCTCGTGAGCAAAACCCAGAGCATGTCCGAATTCATGGACTGCAATGAATTTTATACAATCTTCTTTGGAAAACCCTAAACATCTGAAATTTCCCAAAAAGTCAAAATTTAGCACCATACCCCCGAAGACACCATTGAGTTTTGAACCAAGATCCTTTGTATGTGGCCAGCCATTGGGATCAATAATAATCCGAATTCCTTTTGATGCAGGTGTTGACTTTCTCCATCCCACGAAATCAACATTCGAATACGTTTCCCAGGTACTTTCGATTGCATTTTTAACCCATTCCCTTTGCTGGGCATCTGAAGCAGAAGGGTTGTCCCAACTAACTTCAATTATTGTTTTGCCATTGATCTCATTTAACCATTTAGCATTCTTCTTCATATTAATTCCACTTACCGGGTGTGGCTCTTGCCCAAATACTGTAAGATGTAAAGAAAAAAATAATAGCAGGAACAAATATTTCATATCATGTTGATTTAATTTTCTAATTAATGCTTCAGATCATGACATTTCAACTACCCAAAGAGAATTAAAAGCGAATACCATAAAAAGTAGTTTGCGTAACTTTTTTATCACATGTTTTATTAAATATGATTGCTGTAACTAAAATTAGTGCGACCACTACTAAAATAAATACATTGCAACCTCTCCTATATTTCCACCTAATAAGGCGAAAAATATTTAATAAGGAAAAAGTCAAGGTAAGGCCAAGAAAAACAAGAGCCGGAATAAAACATCGGTTGTGTTTAATCCTGCTATATATATACTTAAAATTTCCATCACAAGCATGATGGGCTAGTTTTAATACATTAGATACTTTTGGTTGGTGAATTAAATATTTATTCTGAGCATACTTTTCCAAGAGAGATTTAGTAAGCTTCTTGTCAGGATTGAGGCTCTTGTTTTCAATTTGATCCTTTAAATGGGTTGCAAGTACCGATAAAAGCACTTCACCTTTAGCACTATTTTCAGAATTGGATGTGTCTCCCATTAACTCGATTGCATAATTAGTCATTTTAACATATGCACCTATAGAAGTAGGTTGAATTTTAATTGTGTCAATCTCCTCAATTGTAAGAGCATTTAATGTATTTGCCATTGCTAGACTATCTACTTTTTGTTCACCAGCAGCCAAATCATTATCAGCACTCTTACAGGATATCATGTAAGGGAGAAATAATACTAATACTAGATATTTCATGAGACCTTATTTTAAAATCTTGAAATCTGCAATAGCTTTCACCAATAGAAATAATCGTGATTTCTATTTATTCTGTTTACTTACTGTAATTAATATGGCTAACTGCGGACCCGGCTTTGGCTTGCGGTGAAGTTCAGGTACATAAAATTGGCTGACTACTCCATCCAGGTATAAGGCATTGTCGCAGCTTAGTTTGTCCTTAAAAAGTTCTGAGAATTCGTAAAAATTTACTGGGTCTTCCGAAATGATAAATATAACATTGCCTTTTTTATTAACACCAACACCATTACGTATATTTAAATTTGGAGATCCATCCCTAAAATTACCATTAAACGTTCCATGCAAAATTAATAAGGGTCCTGATTGGGTTGCTAACTTTGGTTTATACTTATCAGTAACATAATTATCGCTTGTAATTATAAAAGGTGTTCCTGCGCTATCCAATAGGAATATCCCATTTGGTTGAAGTTCATAAAAATTACCTTTCCCCTCTTTCTTTAAATTGACTTCTTTGTATATCTTACCAGACGAAGCAAAGAGACCTACCGGTGTAAGATCAGGCTCGAACATCCCTCCATTCATTGCAAAAATTAATTCCTTTTTCTTTACCTTGGCCAGGGTGTAAAAATCATAAACTCCTTTTCCATTTTCAAGCTGATTGAAAGCTTCTATTTTATACAGGCGTGGATTGACTTCGCATACAAAATATCTTTTACCTTTAAAATGAATTTCTCGAAATATACCATTCTTACCAACAAGTTGCTCCGTAAATTCATTTTTAACCGCTTTGGGTAACTCCCTTACCCCTATCAAAAAAATAGTATCTCCTTTACGGACTATATCATTTTCTATTTTCGGGTTAAATTCTCTTAGCTTTTCAATACTTAGGCTGTATTTTGTAGTATAAGCCGCTAATGAATCCTTCTTTTTCGTTGCAACCACAAATTTACTGTCATCTTTTTTTTCCTGAGCTGTGCAACTAGTTATCATTATAGTAAATACTAATAGTAAAAACAAGGAGCGAAATATCATCAGCACCCCAATTAGGAGTTTTTTATCTTCCATAAAACATAATTTAATCGATCACTTTTTACAAAAACACTTATAAAATGAAATCAATCTTTATAATAGATCAACAGATTTGTTGCTCTTTCAATTTGCGCATCAGATCTACATGCAGTGCTGCTTGGATTCAAATTTTGTAACCCTCTTCCATTAAAAACATGCAAAATATTTTTGCAGCCGGTATCGAGATTCATAATGTACAGTACATTAAATCCAGCATAATCCAATACCTCTTTAACATAACTCGCAGACAAATTCAATTCCAATTCATCTGGTGCATCGACCACAATATGATGAACTATACCACCCTTTTTACAAGTAGCCAAAAAACGCCTTTCTCTTTTATTCCCGTAGTTAAGGTTGCCAAAATTAATATACCTATCAGATGAATAGACTAGCTGTGTTTGAAAAAGTGTCACACCATTCCTCTCTCCCCATTTGATAAAATTAACTTTATCCAAAGATGAGGACCTTGGATAATAAGCTACAGTTGTTGTGCTTCCGATCGGTTCCTGAACCTTTACAGGGTTAACATCCATATCCACTACCGCAACGCCACCTTCCTGTGCTCCCCCATTATATATTATGACCATTCCGTCCATTTCCTGATTTGGAGTCTTATTAACACTCACGCCATTGTCCACGCATAGGCCCACAGGTTTGGCATTTACAGTAAAAGAGTCGGAAAATGCGCCAGCTGTTACCAATAGGATCTGTTTACTTGCCTTCCAGTTTATATACTGGCTGTAGGCATTTTGGGCAAAATATTTTGCTTTTATAACATTACTTTCCCTTGAAAAATCATAAAGTGTATAAGTATGATCACGATGAGTATAAGTCTTTATTGTAAATCTACCTCCAACATAATCCTGTGCATTAGTAATTTGTGGCCAGGCGGCTACTATGCAAAGCAATAAAACTAAAGCCTTAGATTTCATGATAGAAAGTTTTAATTAGAGTATTTCTTTTATTGAATTGAGCATTTCTATTGTCAATTTATTTTCAACCCTTTCATTAAATAAATCTGATAAGAACAAATTTAAATACCAATAAAACAAACCAAATAAAATACCTAATAGCATTTTATTGAAGCCATCCTAAGCAGCCCATCCATTTTTTCGCACCTTTGGAATAATATAAGTAGTAGGCTTGCTTCTTTTGTGAGACCTAACGTGCTTACCCTTTTTTGTTGTGTAGCTTCTTACATGTACCGTTTTAGGTTTGTAAGATTTTTTTTTCTCAGCACTGATTAAATGAGGTGAGCCTATTAAACAACACAGGAAAGTGAAAAAAATGAGCAATTTTTTCATAATAAGAAGGTTCATGTTAGGGAATAAATAAGAACATAAAGCCAAATAGAATAAAAAGTCAAACTAAAATCAACCGTAGTAGTACGCATGGATGGGTCGGTTAATACGGATAAACCAACTTAAATCTGATCTTTTAGATTAACACACGTTGGAGAAAAGAGATTAGAAATCTATACTAGAGAACCAAGTTATAAAGTCTGCCTTGTATTTCGACGCTGGCCCGCCATTAGAATATACGGTTAATACGCTCCTATTTCCGTACAAGCCACATATGATGAACAGGAAATTGTTGTTTATTTAGAGCGTAAATAAAAAAAATTACTATGCCACACAGAATCTTAAACGAAGATTGGTCAGATTATGACAACAAGAAAAAAAAGTATGTAGATAGATTTTTTTTTCCTGTGAAGAGGATTGGGAAGTGAATTATTTAATTGGGAAAATTAAACGGCAGGATCCTTTCAAAACAGAGGATAATATCCGTCGTGCTATAGCTTCCTGTTGTAGAGAGATCCCTGCTCCAAGGCCAAGAGATAAATTCGTTAGGTGTGTTATGGCCAAATTATAGGTTAATTGCATTAAAACAAATTATGAAACACTACAAAGTGAGAAAACTTCGTAATTTAATCATAAAAAATGATACAAACATACCGTCTTCAAAAGCTCCGCCTATGCAATAGAAATAGCCTGAAACTCTTTTTCGTATTCACATTCTTTTTGATACAGGCATTTGCCTTTGCACAGCCCTGTCCTAAATATGGAAGCGCAACAACGCCTGAGAAAAAGAAATTGAATATTCTCAAAAATGCCGGTGTAAATGTAAGCGCAACTAAAATTCCTGAGAAATTACCGCTTAAAAATCTCCTGCCTGCAAGAAAAAGAATAGACAGGCATTTATATGCTGATGGCGCCTATGTTGTAACCGAAGGCTTTCTTATTAGTTTTGAAGAAGAAGGTCCCGAATCATGTAATTGTAATAAGGCAAAAAAATCTTTAAAGAACGGGGATGTGCATATTTACCTGGGACTGAAAAAAAATGCACTGAAAAAAAATTGTATTGTTATTGAGATCACCCCTCCGTTTAAAAAGAAACACCCGGATTATGAATCTATGCTGGAAGAAAATATAAAGGTCCGGGTCAAAGGTTATTTGCTGTATGACTTTTTGCATGAAAAAGATGCAATAAATACCTGTAATAGTTGCGACAGGGCATGGCGAAAAACCTGCTGGGAGATTCATCCGGTAACGGACATTGAAAAACTATAAAGATAAGGACCAGGTCCCTATTTACTTTTTAACACAAAAAATAACTTGTATTAAGAGTATCAAATCAAAAACTGGAGCCTCTCAAAAAGAAATTTGCATCATTTGGGAATCTGCGATAACAACTGAAAAGCAAATTCAATTTCCTCTTTAACAACCGGGGAAAGACCGGCATCACCGGAAATTGTAAGTTCATAGCCCTTTACTGAATGTTGGAGCTTAATGAATTTAAACTGGTCAACAGAAAAAAATAAATGATGCCTTTCCCGGATGAGTTTTACTTCTTCCCAGAACTTTTTAACCGGGAATCCAGGATGATGTTTCTCGTTATGCCTGTTCATAGCCGGAAATTTAATTGTTTAGATCTTTGATTCCGTTCAACTCATTCCTCCCCCCTGATATCATAGGGCAATCCTAATTTCATAAATATGGTTTCTACCTGCAGCGCCGTATAGTACCAGCCCATTCGCTCACCTATTTCCCGTTTAAATGGGCTAACCCATTTCCTGAAAGTTTTGCGACTTATCCCATACAGGTCGGATAATTCTTTGTGGCTATATGGCCTCACTATAATGATCTCCTTCATGGAGTGCACTTCTTTAAAAAGGAGGTTCGGGTTACTCCTTAGCGTTATCCCTTTTTTTATGCCCCGTAAGTTGATCAATTTTAACATCTTTTATTTATTTTTTAACGGCCTGCGCTCCAGTATATCTCCCGGCTGGCAGTCCAGTATTTCGCAAATGATTTCAAGGGTAGAGAATCTTACGCCCCTGGCCTTACCCGTTTTAAATACGGACAGGTGTGAAAGGCTGATGCCTGTTCTTTCACTCAGCTCGTTGAGGCTCATCTTTTGCATGGCCATGCGCACATCCAGGTTTACAATTATTGGCATCTTTTTTATTCCTTTTTAAATGATCAGATCTCTGTCTTCTTTTATTTCGAATGCATCAGCAAAAATATAGGCCATCACCAACAGGGCCGCACCCAGTAAGATAAGCCTCCAGTCAATACCCGAACTTATATCATAGGTAGCCGCGGGTGCCATATTCTCATCATCAGCAAACACTAATTTAACCGGCCTTAGCCTGAACAGGAATATCCAATACAATAAGCCGGCTGCAAGGGTTGGTACCAGTAAGCACCAGCCCGTTCTTTTTAAGAGCGATACATTGGCGGAGGTAAAAAAATCTTTCCGGCTGAAATTACGGAACAATATAGCAAGGCAAAAGAACAGGAACGTGAGACAGGCAAATCTTATAATGTCGTACAATACAAACCCGGCACGTTGCCAGCCATTGGCCGGCATGATCCTTAAAGTTGATGTAATATCATATTCCTCTGATATGCTGTTGATGGGCTTGTATAGTTTAAGTTTTGCCGACCTGGATGCAGCCGCAAAAACTTTCTTATAATTTTCGGTACTGTCCTGAATGATCATGTCAGTGAAACTTCCGGGATACTCAACACCCAGGTGCTGCTGGCCAATAATAGTGATCGTGGTATCTGCCTGCAGTTTTTCATGACTCTCTTTTTTGGAGGCGATGGTCTCATTAAATTTTTTGCTGCCACCGGGCATCGCTATTTTTCCTGACCTGAACATACCACTTGCGGTAACCCGGTTAGTACTGTCCCTGAAAACATAGGTAACTGTTGTATCCGGGGCCATGTGTTCAGAACTGTTGCTCCTGTTGGCGGAAACTCTGATACCGGGTTCACCTAAAGTTATAAAACCCCCGTCGGCCGGGATATGGATGGGCTTTTGCAGGAGCTGCGAAATGATCGTTGTGAGGCCGGCAAGCAGTACTATTATGCCGCAGAGCCTGAATACCCGGGATAATATTAAACTTAACATGAGCAAATATTTGTACTAATATAGTTAATATTTATTGTTTTAGCGCAAATTTTTATGTTTATTTTTAAACCCCTCTGTGATCTTAGACGTATAACGTTACCAATCAAGACAAAAGAACCGAAATAAACAGCCCCGCCATTGGCGGGGACTGCATAAAGTATCCGTAGGATCACTTACGAAACAACCACCTGCCCCGTATACACGCTACTCGCCACTTCCCTTTCATCCTCACTGATAAAGGCCAGCCAGGTATGTACAGTTCTTCCGCTGAAGATGCCTGCATTGATGGCGGCAGTTCCCGAAGTTCGTACAGGCCCGTTGGTTATATACACCGACCTGTTCAGCTCGGGGCAATAAACTACCATGATAGCCTTATCGGTAGCCTGTGCCTGTGCCAGGCCCGAATTATCGGTCCAGGTGAATTCAACTAGTCCGCCTGCGCCGGCTATCGCTACAGGATTATTGGCGTTCAGCAGTTCGCCCTTGCTCACCAGCACTTTGCTGTGATCAAGGCTGAAGGAAGGATATACACCGGTCAAGGCATTCTGGTAATTATACCTGAAGGCACCGTTCACCCCTGTCATTTTCACGGCTGTTGACCTGAAGCTGACTGCAAACAGCTTTGACAGCGCTGATACGAATTTGATCATGAAGCTGAACTTTGCCTGCTGTACGATCTGCTGCTTTGTTGGATTTGGCATCCCCTTCTTCCTTTTGATCTTCATCACTTCGATCCCTTTCCATGTTGATCCAGTTACCGTACCAACCGTTCCCTGGAATGAGCCAAGGATCCCTTTTTCATATTTACCCATTGTTTATTTTTTTTGTTTTTAAAATTTGTTATGGAGCGATGCTCCGTTACAAACATACTATCCCGGGATACCGCAAAACAAATGTGGCGACCCTTTCAGACCTTAAAAGACCCATAGTGACCCTTTTAGCCCCATGATTCGCCAAAGGGAGAATTGAATTTTTTAAGGGTCTTGTTCTTGTTTAGTTCTTGTTGAATAGTTATTTAATAGTTGTTGGGTAGCTGGTTTTGGCTACTAAACAAGAACAAAACAAGAACAGAACTCCTGTTAATACCTGTTTGATATGTGAACAAAAAACTGCTAAGGTCATTTGAGGTCATCATGGGTCAAAAGAGGTCGTTGAATTTGGAAATGCATTGTTCCTGATATTATTCTTGCAGTACATGACTCTTCCGGGACCAGGTCCAGGGATCTGACTTTTAATAGAGTTATGATCCGGCAAGAGTGTTTTTAATCATTTAATAAAAGACAATGTCAATAAAAGAAAGAGTGAAAGCGCCAACGCCGCCTTTTTACAGGAAGCTGAGGAATATCGCAATTGTTGCGGTTGCCATCAGCAGTTCCATACTGGCTGCCCATAGGGTAATGCCGGAGATCCTTACAGATCTTGCCGGTTATTTTGTAGTAGCAGGAACAGTTGCTTCTACGATCTGCCAGACGGTTACCGGTAAGGAATAATATCAGGCGGTGAATCAGTATGAACATGTAAAACAAAAAGAAAGAGGCTTCGGGCCTCTTTCTCGGTTAAAGAAAAAATGATTAATTATCGTTTGGATCAGTCATCAATCTAATAAATATTGAAGTGAATCTAATGTTTGCTATCCACGTAAAGGAAATAATAAATACAATAAGTGTGTAAACATTATCCTTTAAGTTTGACACTCCTTTAAATGAAAAAAGTATTGGTAATAAAAAATATGTGGAAATGCTTATTAGATTGGCAAATAGTGCAACTTTTAGATAATGGATTAACTGGGAATATGCACCGCTGCTTTTGACAAATCTCATCCTTCGTGTGTCTATCAAGACAAAAAGAAAAAGACACAGCTGCGCAGCAATTAATTCCAGGAACCATTATGAAAATAAAAAAAGAGGCTTAAAGCCTCTTTCCTGGTCAAAGCACATTTGCATTATACTCCTAATACCCGCCTTACCTCATCTTCTCTTAGTTGCATAAAATCACAGAATTCAGTTATGCTGACCAGTGACCGCGGGGGTTTATTATAATGCATGCGTATCTTTTTGAGTATCCGTCTCGCTGCCCTGTATTGCACATTGGCCAGCCTGGCCACATCATTAATGTAAATGCTGTACCTGCCTGATGTATCATTCATAAAAAAGGTCTTTTAAATTGTTATAAGTATGTGCCTGTATAAAAAAGTACAGGAACTCCCATGCCCTGCGCTGGCGGAACCAATTGGCCCAATAGTCAAAGCTGGTTTTTGAATTCTCCTCAATATTATCCAGTATTGCTTCAGCTAAAGCTTTCCAGTGCCTGGCCTGTCCTTTTTGGAAAAAAGGTTTTTCCAGGAATTGCTTATACAGCAACCCTGTTCTCTGGAATCCTTCTGTATAGGAAGGGTCAAACCACACCAATGCAGGGATAGGCATGCGGCCATTGTTATGCTTCCCCGTATGATCTGCAGCAAGCGAGATCCGTTTGCAAAACTCTATATAGCCCTCAAAGGCCTGGGAGTTGCCGGCAAGAAAGTTGAATATATGGTTGATGATCTTTTCCTGCTGTGCTTTACAATAACGGTGAGTGGAAAATAAAACCACCCATGCATAATTCCAGCCCGCTTCGGCAAGTATATGCAGATTCTCATTTCCTGCGTATGCTGAACGATGATAGAACTGTTGATCATTTTTTTGTTTCGTATTCATAAAAATTAATTTAGAATACGAAGATTCAACCGGGCAAAAAACTGCTTCCCCGTTTTGGCTGGTTTGGAACCAATTGGGACAAATATTCCCTGATTGGGAGCGATGAGGACCGATTGGGATCAATTGGGTACAATTGGGCACAATTAGGCCCGAAATTATTATTCAATTATGCTTGCTATTGAAAAAAGATCCGGCTAATTTTCTCTATTATTTCATTAATAAAATATATAATTATGGCAACAATAAGAACAACACATCGCAGCAGCTCAGGCAAAAAGCTATATGCTGTAGGGATAAGAACGGACGTTTTAAGGATATACAAACTTATGAGCGGGCCCATGGGGCTGACCTGAGGAAGCAGCATACGAAGAATGATAAGAAGAGAAAGTAGATCCTTTATTAAAAGCATAAGAACTTCCGTTCATGGGAAGTTCTTATGCAGTATTACCGGCAGTTTTTGCTTATTGAACAGAACAACCACGTAAGATCACATTCATCATTTTACCATCGCATTTGCCTTTAACTGTGATCTTTTGCCCTTTTTGCAGTTGAGCCGCTGTACTGGTATGAGCTTCTGAAAAGAAGCATTGAACATCACCAATTACATCATCCCCTTTTAGGGTAACATAAATATCATCGGCTATGTCTTTAGCAATATCGCCTATGGTACCGCTAACCACTAACACCTTGCCTTTATACTTTTGATCGGCTGCTATTTCATTTGCCTCATAATCTGCATAAAGCTGTGTTGCAGAAACCTGGATTGCAGGTTGGGTCGCTTCCTGTTCGGAAACCTCTTTTTCAATTTTTTTGTCATCAGAACTCGCAATCGCCAAAATAAAGAAAGTGCAAACTGTAGTTATTGAAAGCAGGTGTTTCGTAAACTTTGTCATAATGGTTTAGGTTTAGAATTAAATTTAGCAAAAAAATATTTATTAGTAAATAAAGCTATTCCTCCAAAAATTAAATAAGTAATGAAATCGAAAAAATCTCCTGTTCCTTTGATGATGTGTTTCGATTGCAGTAATTCGAATGCAGCGAAGATAAGGACAGTTATACATATCCAAATAAAATTTAAATGCCTTCCCCAAATAATTAAAATAGAGGAAAAGAATGCATAAGCCCATAAGCCATCGGGTAAATAATTTTTTAGCAATTTTAGAAACTGTCCGGTTAATGGTAAGAAGTAAAATACACATCCTATAATAATAGGAAAAGTCACATTGTAAACCGTATCTCTTATCTTTAGAGTAGTCATAAAAAAATTACCCCTAACCCGGGTATTGCGCAGTTTTCCACTGCCGTTGCTGTTCCACTTCAATCTCAAATGTAAACATTCTGTTCGTAAGATGCGCCCCGCCTGATCTCCGGCTTTTGTTCAATATGGAATTACATTGAACTTGCGCCAGAGTGGAGAAAGCCAACGTATTTTGGTTCAGCAAAAGATTATTAATATTTTGTAATTTTAGTGTATGGCAAAAGCTCTTAAAAAGAGATCGGCTGTAAAATACAGCTGACATATTTCATAGTATTATTTCTGCATCGGTTGCAGGTAATCCAAAGTCCAAAAGAAAGTAGCTAAAAGTAAAACCAAATAATATGAGTAATATAATCCCAAAACTCCGTGATGTGCCTACGCATGATAGTAATGGAAGAAAGTACACCGAGGAGGAAATTCAAGACATGGAAGCTGAAATGGAATTTCAAATAGAAGAAGCACGAATGGAAGCAGCAATGGAGGCTGATGGAGAGAACTACATCAGGGAAATGAGAGGGGAAACTGATTGGATGGAAGACTAAAAACCGGAGGTTCTGCCGGCGTAGGTAAACTATTACACTGCCGCTGCCTGGGTTTCAACCAGCGGCGTATTGGAGACCTGCTTTTGGGAATTGATAATTTTAATCGCCTTGTTCATCATCTGCTAATTAAAAAGAAACAGATCAGTTTAAGATCATTATATGCCGCTGGTTAAAACCCAGGCGGGGTCAACTCTCTACCTATGTCGGCAGAAAAACAATATAAAAACAAACAATGAAAACATCAAAAATTCTACTGCTTATTTTTTTTATGTTTAGTTCCCATCTGGTTTTGGGGCAAAAGCCAAACGCAACAAAAGCTGAAACTGAAAACTGGATAATTGAGAAATTAAATACATACACTACAGATTTGTCCGAGAGTAATAAAGAATCTAGCACATATCGTGAGTATAGTAATTACCAATTTCAACTGGAAAATGGTTTATTAATCATCGAATATGACCAATTGTTTTACATGAGGAGTCCTGAATTTAAAAGATTTGGAGAAAGAAAAAGTAAGATAAAAACAGTAATAAATATTAGCGAAATCAAAGAAGTAAGTTGTGGAACTACTCTAGATATTAAAACCTTTGACCAAAGTATCAAAGTATATTTGGATAACGTTCAACAAAAACACAAGGATAGCAGAGCTATTATTGGGTTTAATTGTTTTGCCGAAGAGAATATGGAGGCAAGGCTGAAAAAAGCATTCAATCGTTTAAAAGTACTTTACCCAAGGAAGAAAAAACAGGAAGCCTTTTAAATACTCAACAGTAAGGCTATAAATAACTTTCCTTATATTTCAGGCAATGTATCAGGATAAGCATTTATACCAATTATATATCACTATTTTTAACTTTATACGGTAATTAACCAGTAAGGTTAACCCAAATACAGCTTACTAAAAAGCTAACAAAATCGCTAACCCTTTTCCTCAAAAGAGACTATATTTGCGGTCTTAAAATTGCCAAAAACGCTGCAATTAAGAGTATGTCGGGATAGCTCAGCTGGTTAGAGCATCGGATTCATAACCCGAAGGTCGGCAGTTCAAGTCTGCTTCCCGATACAAAGCCCTTCTTTAGAGGGGCTTTCTTATTATAATATTATCCTATTTAAAAGGCCGGTCAGCCACGGCCACACCCCATTGCTTATTGGGCTCATCGCCCATTACAAATTCCAGTGATCCGCCCTTTTCTATGTCGCTGTGCTGTATATAGGTCTTTGTATATGGCCGGCCGTTTAGTTTTACAGACTGTATATATGTTTTGCCGGCATTGGCCACATCAATGGTAAACGTTTTTCCATTGGCGAGGTTCAGCACTGTATGTTTTAAGATGGGTGAACCAAGAACATATAAACCACTCGCAGGATTTACCGGGTAAAAACCCATGGCACTGAAAATATACCAGGCACTCATTTGCCCGCAATCCTCGTTGCCCGATAAACCGGTTACGGTATTATCATAGAGTTCGGTCAATATCTTATGCGTATAGAATTGCGACTTCCAGGGCTGGCCACTGTAATTATATAAGTAGGCAACGTGGTGACTGGGCTCATTGCCATGTGCGTATTGACCGATAAACCCCGATGCATTGCCATTCACGTCACTGTCCTTTGCCTGCAGGGTGAACATGGTATCCAGCTTTGCATTAAAATTATCCGTACCACCTGTCAATGAAATTAAACCCGGCATATCCTGCGGCACGTACCAGAAATACTGCCAGCCGTTTCCTTCGGTAAATGGATTACCGCCATTACCACCATATTGCAATGGATTAAAAGGTTCGATCCATTCTCCCTTTTCATTCTTTGCACGAAAGAATTTTGTTCCGGCATCATAAAGATTTTTATAATATGCAGCCCTTGCAGTAAAGAAAGCTTCATCCTTTGTCTTGCCCAATTTTTTCGCCATCTGTGCAACACACCAGTCATCATAAGCGATCTCCAGTGTTAATGATACCGATTGTGACTGGATATTTTCCGGGAAATAATGATACTTATCCCAGACGGTGAACGGCGCCCCGAGGTGATCGGTTGTTGAGGACACAACGCAGGCCTTGTACGCTTTTTCATAGTCGAACCCTTTTATTCCTTTCAGCATCGCATCGGCAATAACAGGAATGGCGTGGTTGCCGATCATGCAGTAATTCTCATCGCCCCAAAGTTGCCAGATGGGCAGGTAACCATAAGTATCATACTGGCGCAGCATGCTGTTGATGAAAGCTGCGTCTTTTTTCGGCGCTGCCAAAGTGTATAAAGGATGCGTGGCACGATAAGTATCCCACAATGAAAAAGTAGAATAATGCGTTCCGTCATTCGCCTTGTGCCGTGAAAAATCCGTTCCGGAATAAGTGCCATCAGCATTGGCCAGGTTATTCGGCTGAATGAAGTTGCGGTACAGACCGGTATAAAAAATTTGCTTTTGTGCATCCGTTCCCTCGGCATTAATAACAGATAATGCTTTGTTCCATTCCTCTCTGGCGGCAGCAACCTTAACATCAAAATTCCAGCCGGCTAATTCCGCAGTTATATTTTTATAAGCATCGGCAATGCTGGTTGTTGAGAGGGCCACTTTCATTTGCACGGTATTTCCACCGCTGCTGTTAAAACGGAAAGCAGCTTTACTGCTGTTACCATTAATGACATCAGCACCGGTAAATATCTTTTTACCATTCACAAAAAAAGATTGCTGTATGGGCTGATCGAATTTTGCGACAAAATATACTTTGCGCAGTCTTGCCCATCCCGTCAATATACGATAACCTTCCACGGTATAAGCATCAACCTGCCTCATGTGTGCAGCGATCACCTTACAAACCCAGTAGCCCCTTTTTTTATCCAGGGTGTGATCAAGATCGAACAATACATAAGCGCTGTCGGTTTTTGGAAACCGGTACCGGTGAAAACCAACATGTGCAGTTGCGGTAAGTTCAACATTCACTTTATAATCGTCCAGTTGCACCGCATAATATCCCGGCGATGCTTTTTCTGTTGCGTGTGAAAAAGAAGAACGGTAGCCGCTCCGGGGTTTTGTTGCGTCACCCGGTTGCCACAAAGGCGTGCCGGTAACCGGCTGCACCAGCACATCATAGAGGTCCCCTACCCCCGTTCCGTTCAAATGGGTATGACTGAAGCCGACAATGGTTTTTTCATTATAGTTATATCCCGACGCCGGGTCTTCGGGTGCATCATAGGTATCCGGGCTCAACTGCACCATACCAAATGGCATACATGCCCCGGGAAAAACGCTACCGGATAAACTGTTCTTCTGCGAAGCAGAACCGATGAACGGGTTTACATACCTGGCGAAGTCTTTCTTATTATTTTGCGCATTGGATGAAATGAACAATAAAGAGAAAATGATCGAATAGGAAATTTGATATGATTTCATTGTAAGTATATTTTTTTGAACCACATAGACACATAGGTCACAGTAGAAAAACACACAGGCTATGCGCAAACTATGTTTACTATGTTCCTATGTGGTCCAAATTACCTGAGTTATTTTTACCATTATGAATTGAGAAGCATTTCCAATCTCTCTGAAACTTTATCTGCATTGGGCAGCATGGCTTTTTCTAAAATTATATTCATAGGTACGGCGGGTAAATTCATGGCACCCAAAACTTCAACGGGTGCGTCAAGGTTTTGAAAACAGGCTTTTGAAATTCTTCCTGCCAGCGCTTCGGCAAAAGAATTATTTTGCTGCTCTTCTGTTAAGATCAAACATTTGCCGTGTTTTTTCACCGTAGTAAAAACCAGTTCCTCATCCAGGGGAAATAAAGTGCGCAGGTCAACGATCTCTATTTTTCCGGGATAATTCTTGGCCGCAGCTTTTGCCCAGTACACACCCATCCCATAGGTGATGATACAACAGCTTTCACCCATTTCCACACTATCCTCATCAGCCTGTAAAACAATATTGGCCTTGCCCAATGGAATGATATAATCCCTGGATGGCTCTGTATTTTTTGCTTCATCGGTGCCCGGTACCTTGCTCCAGTATAATCCTTTGTGCTCAAGCATCACTACAGGATTAGGATCCAGGAAGGCGGCCTTCAACAAACCTTTCATATCCGCAGCATTGCTTGGATAAACTATTTTAATTCCCTTGATCGTAAGTAAAGTACTTTCAACACAACCACTATGATAAGGCCCGCCGCCGCCATAAGCGCCAACAGGTACACGTATTAAAGTTTGTACAGGAAATTTTCCGCAGCTTAAATAACAGCTCTTCGAAATTTCTGTTACCAGTTGGTTCAGTCCGGGATAAATATAATCGGCGAACTGCACTTCCACTATCGGCTTCAATCCCGCTGCACACATACCAACTGTTGAACCGATAACATAAGCTTCCTGTATGGCTGTATTAAAAACACGGTGGTCGCCAAACTGTTCTGCCAGTGTAGCCGCTTCCCTGAAAACACCACCCAGCCTGCGCCCTACATCCTGCCCGTATAAAAGCGCTTCGGGGTTGTCTTCCATGATCTCTCTTATGGCAAAGAGTGCGGCATCCACCATCAATACTTTTTCTTTATTTGTCCCGATAGCTATCGGGACTCTTTCACCTGCTTCTATTGTAACAGGCGTTGGGGCAAAAACAAAATCAGCAACTTTAGCCGGATCGGGTTCAGGAGCGGCAACTGCTCCCTGGAAATGATGTGCAACTGCTGCAGCGGTATCATTTTCTATTTGTACCAGTTCTTCTTCAGCGATCCCGATCTCTAAAAGCTTTTTTCTCAGTTTCGGCGCCGGGTCATCTTCATAGTGTTTGGCAAGGTCTTCATCCGTTCTGTAAAATTCTTTTCTTACGCCGCTTGTATGGTGTCCCAGCAATGGCACCCTGGCATGCACCAAAAACGGGTTACGGTCACGGCGCACTTCATCCACTACATTCTTCATTACTTCATAGCTCTGTAAAAAATCACTTCCGTCAATGCTGATCCTTTTTATTCCTTTGAATCCTTTTACCATTTCGCTGGCATTGCTTGTCCTTGCTTCACCTGATGTAACGCTTATACCCCAGCCATTATCCTGTACCAGGTAAATAATGGGTAGCTGGTGCAAGGCAGCAAACTGGAAGGCTTCGCTTACTTCTCCTTCGGTGACAGAAGCGTCTCCCAAAGAACAGATCACAACAGGTGGCTCACCATTAGCACCTCTCTTTAATTTACCGGATTGAATTTTCTCCAAAAATTTTAAGCCCTGCGCAATACCGGTAGTGGGTATGGCCTGCATTCCCGTTGCACTGCTTTGATGAATTATATTGGGTTTGTCATTGCCCCTGTAATTGGGATGAGAATAATATTCCCTGCCGCCGGTGAAAATATCATTGCCTTTGGCCAGTAACTGCAGCATTAATTCATGTGGGGTAAAGCCGAGGCCTAACAACATGCTTTCATCGCGGTAATAAGGGCTTACAAAATCACAGGGCAATAACTGGAATGCAGCCGCAAGCTGGATGGCTTCATGCCCCCGGCTGGTGGAATGCACATATTTGCACACCTGCCTGTTGTCTTCATAGGTTTCAGCCATCGCCCCTGCTGTACACATTAATCTATATGCCCTCACTAAAATATCTGCATTCAACATATTGCGGGTTTAATAATTATCGTCAAAAATAACGATTATCTAAAAGCTTTTACAAACTGGCAAACAGCTTCTTTTACTTAGATTTCTTTGCTATATTCATGCCGGCAACGATTCCTGGTACTTACATGTTGTGCCATTGAAATTATATTTAGTGGCCGGTGAGGACACCGGCCACGGCGACGGCCGCGGTTGGTGTCCCCACCAACCGCGATTTAAAAATGCTGAAATGCTCACTGAAGTTAAATTTGAAAGTATAAAAACAAGAGTTTGCAAATGCCTCACTGATAAGTTAGATCCGCGGTTGTTTTACCATAATGTTGATCATACACTGGATGTACTAGGCCAGGCAGTGGTCATTGCTTCAAAAGAAGATATCCATAACCCCGAACAATTATTATTGTTAAAAACTGCTGCATTATACCACGATATGGGCTTTTTGACCACCTATGCCGGTCATGAAGCGGCGGGTTGTGAAATGGCTGCAAGGGAATTAAAAGCGTTTGGTTTTACGGGCGAAGAAACAGCCGTCATTTGCGGGATGATAATGGCAACCAAAATTCCACAGAGCCCGCAAACACATATGGAGCAGGTCATTTGTGATGCAGACCTGGATTACCTGGGGCGTGATGATTTTGAAAAGATAAGTGATCACCTGCGCCGTGAATTCTTAGAATTTGGTATTATTAAGGATGACCGCGAATGGGAGGAGCGACAGATCAGTTTCTTTGAAACGCATCGCTATTTTACAAATTCTTCCAAACAAAGCCGTAACGATACCAAGGCAATGCATTTATTGGCCTTAAAAGAATCTTTTAAAAAGAAATACCTGCTATGAAAGATTCTGTTTTAAAGTTTTTTAAAATACGAAGAGGGGAAGCCGGGCTGGTAAAGGATCTTTTTGCCATGGAATTTTTCCAGGGTGCCGGCATTGCTTTCTTTTTTACCGCTGCGTTCACCCTTTTCCTTAAAAAATTTCCTATTACCGAATTACCCAGGGTCTTTATTATTTCTGCATTCCTGCTATGGCTTACGGGTATCTTTTATACACAACTGGAGCATAAGCTAAAAATACGGAGCCTGGGACTCTTCGTTACACTTTTCATGGCATTCAATATCTTATTGTTCAGGATCGGTTATGAAGTGATCGGCGGATCCTGGTTCTTATACATTATGCTGGCATGGTTCAACGTGCTGTACCTCATGAACAGCCTGCAGTTCTGGGGAATGGCTTCCTTATTGTTTGATGTAAGGCAAAGCAAAAGATTGTTTGCCATAATCAGTGCCGGTGATATCCCGGCAAAATTTTTTGGCTATACCGTGGCATCGCTGGTAGTGGTATATACCGGCACTTCCAATTTATTGTTTGCCGGCTTTGCCTGCATGTGCCTGTCTATCCCGTTCATGCTGCGCATTACCGGTAAAGGTGCATTTGAACAAACAGCACACCAGCCGGTCCATCATGCTACCCCCGCAACAGCAAAAAAGATCGATGCCCTCATAAATAATTTCACAAAGAATAAACTGATCGTAGGGCTGGCCATACTTTCCTTTCTTGCTGCTGCCTGTTTATACATGATCAATTATGCATTTTATGCGGAAGTAAAAGAAAAGTACCAGGACGATGTTGGCCTGGCAAAGTTCATTGCGCTTTTTTTGGCGGCCTCAAGACTTATAGCGCTCTTATTAAAAATGGTCTTCACCAGCAGGCTCATCGATAAGCTTGGCGCTAAGCATTTATTGCTTATTACCCCGGTCCTATTATGCATTCTTGTAAGCATTTTACTTTTTTCCACACATGGCTTACAAAATGAGCGGCTGGTCTTTTTTATGTTTGGGGTTATTTCCATTGCTACGGATGTGTTCCGCAGTTCCATTCACTCACCCATTTTTTTAACCCTGATGCAGCCACTACCTACACAGGAAAGGTTGAGGGCACACACAATAGTAAAGGGTATTATGGATCCGTTTGGTTTCCTGGTAACCGGCATCATACTCTTATTGCTCATTCGCTATTATGGATACGCAGATATAATATTTCTCAGTTATTTCCTGCTTGGCTTTGCTTTACTCTGGATCGTATCAATAATAAAAGTGAACAGGATCTACCTGCAAACACTGATCCAATCAATAAGTACAAGATTTTTGGGTGAAGCTGATATAGAGTTAACAGATTCGCAAACCCTGCACACGATCCAAGAAAAAATGAAAAGCGGAACCGACCTGGAAAATATTTACCTCCTTAAGATGCTGGAAAAACAACCTGCAAATGATGATATTTACCAATTGATAATACTTGCCCTGCAGCATGCATCTCCTCTTGTAAAAAAAGAAAGCATAAGGATCATTAATGAAAAAAAGATCGTGGACGCCAGTGATGAGCTGCAACGCATGGTCAGTGAACCAAATGATCCCGAAGTTATCGGCGAGGCAATAAAAGCTTTGTGTAAACTTTCTTTTAATGAGTCCATGCTGCTGTCATTTATTGACAATGAAGACCCGGTAATAAGCCATGCTGCCATTGCCGGTTTACTCAATTGCGGCAGCACCGTTTACCGCCCTGCCGCGGAAAAGAAATTAACGCAATTAATAAATTCTTCCGAAGCAGCTGACAGGATATCAGCAGTACAGGTCATCAGTGAATTAAAAACTGATTCCTTTCACCCGTCATTGGTATCGCTGATGAATGATACAGATAAAACTGTGCGTAAAGCTGCGATAGCTGTGGCGGGCATCGTTGGCAGCACAACAGCAATAGCTGCTACACTGAAACACATAAATGAAGAAGAGAAAACGGTATTAAATGCTTTGAGCAGGGCAGGTATGACCTCCATTCCTTTGATCCGTTCCTTTCTTTTATCGGGGAATTGTACAGCTGCTCAAACAGCGAGGCTCCTGAAAGTATGCAGCTATATTGGTGGCGCCGAAACCAATGCCATGCTGTTTGACCTATTGGATGAACTGCCGCAGTTCTCGCCGGAGGTCATACAGGCAATGTACAAATGTAAATTCACCGCCAAACACCAGCAGGTTGCAAAGATCGAGCACCTTATAAACAAGGCCCTTGCCAGTGCAGATGAGATCATTCAAATGGAATACTGCCTGAGCCCGTCAATGAAGCAATACGATATACTGCTACAGTCTTTGCAAATAGAATTAAAGAGCGTGAGGGAAGTTTTACTCAGGTTGTTCTCATTTTTGTACGATAAAGAATCCCTGCATAAAGCAACGCTCGGCTTTGAAAGCAGGAAAAAAGAATTCATCGCCAATGCCCTGGAATTAATAGATATGACCGTTGCAAAAAATTTTGCCAACCGCTTTTCCAGTATTTTTGAATACCGCTATTCCACGGATTTTTTACCCGCTTTAAAATACCCGGGCAAAAAGATCATTGCCACCAAAGAGCATAGCTTTGATCATATCCTTGAAACCGCGGAAAAGAAATTCAACCACTGGACAAAATCCTGCTGCCTGTACACCGGCACCAGGGATGCTTATGTCTTCCATACTGAAATGGTGAGTGCATATACGCAAAGCACCAACCCGCTTTTAAAAGAAACCGCATTATTCGTTCTGCAATCCCATAATTTTGAAGCATGAAAAATTCCGTGACAGAAAAATTATTACTGATCGAAAAAGTGCTGCTGCTGAAGAGCCTGGATATATTCAAAGAAACGCCTGAAAATATCCTGGCCGATGTCGCGGTACTGCTGAATGAGAAAGAATACGAACAGGGCGCACTGATATTTAAAGAGGACGAGATCGGCGATTGTATGTACATCATTCATAAAGGCACCGTAAATATCCATAAAGGAGCTACCACCCTTGCCCTTCTTAATGAATGATGTAC
>Ga0193752_1000359_pt1 | contig 46428 bp, 31 predicted proteins | sample H1c1metaG_FD_144924 | JGI IMG/M metagenome (GOLD analysis project Ga0193752, IMG submission 144924) | Soil microbial communities from a riparian zone of the East river system, Colorado, United States - H1c1 | ecosystem: Environmental > Terrestrial > Soil > Riparian zone | place: USA: East River...
TGAGCCGATCGAGCTGCGGCTCGCTGGACCCGCCTCGGACGATCGGTTCACCGTCGTCGTGTTCGGGGCCGGCGACTATCACACGCGCACCGAAGATCGCGAGCCACCGCCCGTGCTGAGCGCTGGAGACGAGCTCACGGTCGGCACGGCGGACCGCGCGGAGGGCACCCGCCGCCATCCGCTGCGGGCGACCGTGCTCGAGCTCTCGCCGATCTCGAATCGGCTCGTCGAGCTTCGTTTCGATCGAACCGGAAGCGCGCTCTGGTCGGAGCTCTACGCGCTCGGTGCACCGGTGCAGTACGCCTATCAAACCGTGCAGTTGCCGCTCTGGTCAGTTCAAACGGCCTACGCGTCGCGGCCGTGGGCGGCAGAGATGCCGTCGGCAGGCAGACCGCTTTCGTTCGCAACGCTGCACGCGTTACGTCTCGCCGGTGTCGAGCTCGCGAGCTTGACTCACGCGGCAGGTCTGAGTGCGACGGGCGACCCGTCGCTGGACGCGGCGCTCCCGCTTCCCGAACGGTACGACATACCCGCGCGCACCGTGTCCGCGATCGAGCGTACGTGTGCTCGTGGCGGCCGTGTGGTCGCGGTCGGAACGACTGTCGTGCGCGCGCTCGAAGGCGCTGCAGCTGAGAGCGGCAGGGTCGTCGCCGGCACCGGCGTCACGAGCTTGCGTTTGGGCCCCCACACGAAGCTCCGAATCGTATCCGGCATTCTGACCGGCATGCACAGCCCGGCGGAGAGCCACTACGCGCTCTTGGCCGCTTTTGTCCCTGAACACACGCTACGAGACGCATTCGAACACGCAGTGAGCCACCAATACCTAGCCCACGAATTTGGGGACGCCACGTTGATACTGACGGACGCGGCCAAAGATCTGCGTCATGCGGCCTAGAGAGTGTGGCCGCTGCCACTGTTCAACTATACCTGGCGCGACCGGCGAACGCTAACAACTCAATATGATTGCACACTCGGTGAAGCGAGCGTCGCCAACTGGGGAGTTAAGTATCATCTGGAAATTGTTAGGGAAAGATAGGATTCAGAAACGCACACCAGTCTGGGCAATGCTGTGCACCGATGCTACTAACAAATCCGCGGCTGAACTGACTGGGTAGAAACAATGAGTGGACTGCTGAAGCGGCAAGGCGATTTCCGACTCGCCTTCACTGTGAATCAGAACGCCCAAACGCTGCTCGGCCGTGGAGGAACAATGACGCGCGAACCTATCTCTTGGTTGGGCTTTGGCCGCTTCAGTGCCGTTGCACTACTCATCGTCGCCACGGGCTGCGGCTCCGAACAAGCGACCAACCCAATCACTCCTCCGCCTTCAGGTGCTGCGGGAACAGCATCGGCTCCGATTCCGAATGGTCTCGCAGGCGCGACCGCTGTACCGCCGACGACGATCGGTGGCGCGGCCGGCTCCGGCATCATCAACCAGCCGCCAACAGCTGCTAACCCGCCCGACGCTCTGAGCGGCAGCGTCCCGTGCGAAGTCGCGTCGGTCGTGAGTAAGAACTGCACATTGTGTCACTCGGCGAGTGTGCGTTACGGCGCGCCGATGCCGCTGATGGCGCTGAAGGACTTCCACGCAGACGCGATCCTGTCGAAGGGCAAGAAGGTCTACGAGGTCACGCCGGAGCGCATCAACGCGACCGACATCAAGCGGCGGATGCCGCCGGCGTCCTCTGCGGCAGTCGCAACGACGGACCTATCGATGTTCTCGACCTGGTTGCAGGGCGGAGCGAAAGGCGTTCCGAACGGATGCCCGATCACCGACGTGATGGCGCCGCCGACGACCGGGCCGGACACGATGATGCCCGGAATGAATCCGACGATGATGCCGTCGACGGGCGGCATGGGCCACGCGTCGATCGAACCGATCGAATACAACGACCCGGACATGAAGTGTTACAAGATGCTCGCGCACGCGTCGGGCGACTTGAACAAGCCGTACATGAAGTCGCCGGGCCAGCAGTACATCAACTTCGGCTTCAAAGCGCCATGGACGACCGACGTGTACTCGCGCGCGATCAAGCTCGCGATCGATCCGAACTCGAAGGTCATTCACCACTGGTTGCTGTTTAAGTCACCCACAGCGACCGCGGGTTCCGTCTCGGCAGGCAGCGGAATCCACAGCTCCGGCGACGTGCTCCTGCACGGCTGGGCGCCGGGTGCGACCCCAATCTATCTCGACCCCGACTTGGGCATGCAGCTCGAAGCCGACGTGAACTACTTACTCGAGGTTCACTACTATAACGAGACGGGTGGTTCCTCGCCTGATTCGTCAGGCGCCGAAATCTGCGTTACGACCAAGAAGCCGGTGAACGAAGTCGCGGTCTCGTGGGTCGGCACGGATTCGATCGCGGGCACGTCCGCACAGGGGACGTGCAATCCGCGCGCGACAGGGCCGATTCACATCATCGCTGCCCAGCCGCACATGCACCTCAAGGGCAATCACATGAAGGTCGTCGTGAACCGCGCCGGCGGTATGAAGGAAACGCTTCACGACATGCCGTTCGACTTCGATTACCAGAAATACTACGTGCTCGACACGACCCTCATGCCGGGCGACACCATGACGACGACGTGCAACTACAGCGCACCGTCGACCTTCGGATCCGCGACGGAAAACGAGATGTGTTACTTCTTCTCGTTGCACTGGCCGGCCGGAACACTGGGTAGCAGCAGCCTGATCCACGGTCAGAACACCTGCCTCAACTGAATTGAAATGAGCTATGCAGGGTTGGCCGATGAGTGCCAACCCTGCAGTTCTCGTCACACCCGGTGCGCCGCCGGCCGGAACACTGGGTAGCAGCAGCCTGATCCACGGTCAGAACACCTGCCTCAACTGAATTGAAATGAGCTATGCAGGGTTGGCCGATGAGTGCCAACCCTGCAGTTCTCGTCACACCCGCAAGTGCGCCGCCGGCCGGACCGCCGGCTCCGCATGCCTCGAGCGCCGCTGAAGTCGTCACGGCACTCGGCACGGATGCGCATGACGGGCTGAGGGGCGACGATGCCGCGAAACGGCTCGAACGACACGGGCCCAACGAGCTTGCGCAAGCGCCGCCGACGCCGTGGTGGCGCCGATTCGGTCGCCAATTCGCCGACCTGCTCGTCTGGATCCTGATCGCCGCAGCGATTGTTTCCGGCTTGCTCGGCGAGTGGATCGACGTCGGCGCGATCTTCGCGATCGTGATCCTGAACGGCGTGCTCGGGTTCGTGCAGGAGGGCCGCGCCGAACAAGCGCTGGCCGCGCTTCGGAAGCTCTCCTCACCCAAAGCAAAAGTCGTACGCGACGGGCGCTCGCTCAACGTAGAGGCGGCCGAGCTCGTACCGGGGGATCGCATCGGCCTCGAGCCCGGTGATCGCGTACCCGCGGACGTGCGCTTGATCAATAGTGCCGGCTTACGCGCGGAAGAAGCTGCGCTCACCGGCGAGTCGGTCCCGTCCGACAAGGATCACCGCAGCGTGCTCGACACACGCGCTTCGCTCGGCGATCGCGTGAACATGGCGTACATGGGCACCTCGATCGCGGCAGGCACCGCAGAAGCGGTCGTCGTCGCGACCGGAATGAGCACGGAGATGGGGCGCATCGCCGGCTTGCTCGCGGCGCAACAGCCAGAAGCCACGCCGCTTCAGCTTCGCCTCGCCGAGCTCGGGCGCACGCTGCTGTACGTCGTGCTCGGGATCGTCGGTCTGATCTTCGTCGTCAACCTCATCCGACACACTCCGCTCGCGGAGGCATTCTTGTTGTCGGTGAGTCTCGCGGTCGCAGCCGTGCCCGAAGGCATGACCGCCGTCGTGACCGTCGCGCTCGCACTCGGATTGCAGCGCATGGCGCGCCGCAACGCGCTGATCCGGCGCTTGCCGAGCGTCGAGACGCTCGGTGCAGTCACGGTCATTTGTTCGGACAAGACCGGCACGCTCACGCGCAACGAGATGACCGTGCGCGAGCTCGATGCGTGTGGTGTGCGCTACGAAGTGAGCGGCGGCGGCTACGCACCCGAAGGCGACTTTAGTGCGGGCTCGAATCGGCTCGACCCGCGAGCGACGCCGGAGCTGCTCGAGCTCCTGACCGTCGGGGCGCTGTGTAATCGCTCGCAAGTCGCGCACGATGAAGCGACCGACAAGTGGACGATCGTCGGCGATCCGACCGAAGGCGCGCTCGTCGTCGCGGCGTTGAAAGCCGGCGTGAAAACCGGCGATCGCGATCGGCGCGTCTTGCGCGAGATCCCCTTCAGCTCCGATCGCAAAGCGATGTCGGTCGTGATGCGGCGGGACAACGCCCCGAACGTTCTGTACACGAAAGGCGCGCCCGAAGTCGTGGTCGGGATGTGCACGCGCGAGCTGCGCGCGGGCGCGGTCGAGCCGCTCAGCGACGCGCGCCGCACTGAAGTGCTCGCGGCCGCACACGGAATGGCGGAGCGCGCGCTTCGTGTGCTCGCATTGGCGGAACGCCCTGCAGCCAATGGCGGCGAAGAGCTGGACGAGACCGAGCTCGTGTTCGTCGGGCTCATCGCGATGATCGATCCGCCGCGGGAAGAAGCGCGCGGCGCCGTCGCCCGCTGCACCACCGCAGGCGTTCGCGCGATCATGATCACCGGTGATCATCCGGACACGGCCCAAGCGATCGCGCGCGACCTCGGGATCATGCGCGACGGCGATCGCGGCATCGTCGGCAACGATCTCGACGCCCTATCGGACGAACGCCTCGCGAACGAGGTCGAGCAGGTCTCGGTCTACGCGCGGGTGACGGCCGAGCACAAGCTGCGGATCGTCAACGCCTGGCGTGCGCGCGGTCAAATCGTAGCGATGACCGGCGACGGCGTGAACGACGCGCCCGCGATCAAAGCGGCCCACGTCGGCGTCGCCATGGGCATCACCGGCACCGACGTGACGAAAGAAGCGTCCGACATGGTGCTGACCGACGACAACTTCGTGTCGATCGTGAACGCCGTCGAAGAGGGCCGGACGATCTACGACAACATCCGCAAGTTCGTGGAGTACTTGCTCGCGACGAACGTCGGCGAGGTCTTGCTGATGCTGTTCGCGACGCTGGTCGGTTGGCCCGCGCCGCTCTTTCCGATTCAGATCCTCTGGATCAACTTGGTGACCGACGCTGTGCCCGCGCTCGCGCTCGGCGTCGAGCCGCCCGAGCCGGACGTCATGCGGCGTGAGCCGCGCGCACCCGACGAACGCATCGTCACGCGCGAACGCGGCATACGTGTCACGTTTTACGGCGTGCTCAACGCCGGCGTATCGGCGATCGCGTTTGGAGTGGTGTACGGCGGACGCGAGGAAAACCTGCCGGCGGCGCGGACTGCGACGTTCGCCGTGCTCGCGTTCACGCAACTGTTGTTCTCGTTCGGCTGCCGCAGCGAGCGCTACACGCTGTTCCAGCTCGGGATCTTCACGAACAAGTGGTTGGTCGGCGGCATCGCGATCTCAGCGCTCGTGCAGCTCGCGGTGATGACGTTGCCATTCCTCGAGCCATTCTTTCGCATCGACACCGAAGGCTTCACCCAGCACTGGTGCATGATCGCCGGACTGTCGGCAGCGCCCGTCATCGTGCTCGAGAGTGCGAAGTGGTTGCGGCAGCGAGCCGAACGGTTACGCGCGCCGCGCCACGCGTGACTTGCGGCGCCGTAGCCAAGCGAGCGCCAACCCACCGGCGATGAACACGAAGCTCGCTCCGCGACTGCCGCCAGCCGCAGCGACAACGTTGCAACCGCCGCCGTCCGACTGGCTAGGCATCGCGCCGGCGTCCACGGCCGAACCCGCTGAACCTGCCGCCGGCGGCTGCGATCCAGCACTCCCACCGACACCCGCATCGACGGTGCTCCCGCCGCCCGAACCTGCGCTCGAACCGCCACTACCCGCGACGACGCCTCCGTCGGTGCTGCTGAACTGCCCGGCCATCAGTTCGCGTTCCCAATCGACCCACCACGACGCGCACTTCATCGCCGTCGACGAGCCCGGATCGCATGCGACTTGCGCACGCACGTCGTTCAACTGCATGAACGACGCGAATCCGCTGTCGACCATCTTCGACGCTCCGATGCCGTTCACGCCCATGCCGATGCCTGCGTAGTAGCCGCACGCGAGCACTTCGCCTTCGCGTTCGGTCACGTAACTCATGCTCTCGGCTGCACCCAGACGCGTGAAAGTTGCAAGGCCGTCGGTCGACTCGAAAAACCCGTCCTGCCCGACGACCCATGCCTTCGTGCCATCGGCGCTGAACGCGAGCTCACTCAAGAGCAGCATGCTGAAGGGGCTCGTAAACGTCTTGCCGCCATCCTTACTGATCAGCAGTCGCTCGGGCACCATCATCGGATTTGCACCGCCGGCGCGCACCGCGATCACTTGCGGATCGGTCGGGCTCACCGCAAACAGCTGCAAGTCGAGCTCGCCCATCTCGAGCGGAACCACCTGGCGCTCCCACGTCTTGCCGGCGTCGCGCGACTGCGTGAGGTAGTACGTGTACTTCGCCATCATGTCCCAGGTCTGACCCGTCGCGTAGATGTGCTTCGGATCGCTCTTCGCGACTCGGATCGAACGCACGTAGTCGTGGTCGTTCGCCGCCAAGAGCTTCGTCCAGTTCGTCGCGCCATCTTCACTGACGTACACGCCGCCGAGATCCGGCGTCTCCGGATCCGCGGTGTACGCGGCGAGGTAGATGCGTTTGGGCTCCGTGGGATCGGTAACCATTGCAGGAACCGACGTCATCCCGAACGGCGCGACGGGCTGCCAACTGCAACCGTCATCCCCGGTCGTCGAAAGCCCGCGGCTCGTCGACACCATCAACCGGCCATCCGGCAAACCGATCAGCGAAGGCACTTCGGTCGTATTGATGCCGAGCGCCTCGGCGCACATCAAACGCCAGTTCGAACGGTCTTTGTCGCCGAAGATCAGGCCGCGATTCGAGAGCAGGACGTAGCCGCTGTCGCGAAACGCAATGTCGAGCACGTGCGGTGTCGCATGCGCAAGCACGCGTGACGCACTCAGCAACCCGATGGCAACGATCGCGACGGCGAACGCGAACCTAATGCGGGCGGGACTGCACTTGAGTGCCCGCGCCAACCACAACGCGATGCGTAACTCGCGACCGCGCAGCCCGTTCGAACTCGGTACACCCATAGATTCGTGGGCAGCCTAGCACGCGAAATTGAGATTGGGAGTGACCCGGTTGGCCGTTGTCTGTCCCACTCGTAGAACATGCCTCGCAACCTCACGCGCGCGCAGCCCGCACGCAGGATCGCCGCAGCCGTGCTGTGTGCCACAGCTCTGGCCGCTGCCGCCAATGGCTGCTCCGGTGACACGAACGAGCGCCGCGGCGGAAGCGCGTTCGCGGGAGCCGGCGCGATTCGAGACGGCCGGCCAGGGCTCGCGCCGATGATTCAAAGCTGTGCGCCCGACTGCTTCGATTTTCCAGAACAACCCGTGTTCGACACCGACGGTGGCAATGCGCCGCCGCCAAACGCCGCAAGCTTGTTCGGCGCGCCGGACTCGATGGGCAGTAGCGGCGCGTGCGTGCTCGAGCCTCAGCTCTCCGAAGGCAAAGCTCCCGGCGCACTCTTCCCACGCAACTGGCTGCGGCCGCGCTTTCGCTGGCAGCCACTGGCTGGCGAGGACTTGTGGGAAATCCGGATCACGGCGGAGGAACAAAAGCGGCCACTCGTCGCGTACACCAAGCGCACGACGTGGTCGCTGCCCAAAGAGCTGTGGAAGCCGCTCGCGGAGCACAACATCGGCGGCCCGGTCACGGTCACGATTCGCGGCATCGCGACTAGTAAAGGCGGCAAGCCGTCGGGCACCCGCGGCACGTTCGGCATCGCACCGGCACAAGCGAGCGGCAAGCTCGTGTACTGGGCGACTACCTCTTCCGAAGTTCGCCCGGACACGAGCAAGCTCGTCGGCTTCGACGTCGGGGACGAAGGTGTGATCGACGCACTGCGTGTTCAGCAGGTCGCGAACCGGTCGATCCTCAACGAAGGCGGGCGCCAGTTGCGGGGCATGAACGACGACCCGCGCGGCGTCGCTCCGGGTCAAGCGCAGTGCATCGGTTGTCACGTGTCGACGCCCGATGGCGAGGCGGTCGTGTTCACCGATCACTGGCCGTGGGACGTCGTCATCGCGTCCGTACAAGGATCCGATACCGGGCGCGCGCCGAGCTACCTCACGCCGGGCGCACAACGGCTCTTGAGCCAACCTTGGCTCGGCATGACGACCGTCTCGGAAGGTCACTGGCGTGCGGGCGATCGCTTGCTGGTCGCGAGTTACTCGCCGCGTAACATGGGCAAAGCAGGTGTCGGCTTCAGCGATGGCTCGCCCTACCCCAGCCGCAGCGACGGCCTCGCGTGGTTCGATCTCGAAACGACCGCGACGTTCACGAGCGACCAAACGAAAGGCGACGTGCAGCAGCAACTCAATGATCAAATTGCCGCGCAGCTCGGAATGAGCTTCGGTTTGATCCCACTGCTGGGCGAGACGCGCTCGGCCGTCGCTCCGAGCTTCAGTCACGACGGCAAGTCGATCGTCTACACGTCGGCGGACTCGACGCAGGACGGCCGGATCGGACCGAACAACCAAGAAGTCGATCTCCACGTAGTTCCGTTCAACGAACGTCAGGGCGGCGCAGTCAAACCGCTTCTGGGCGCAGCGGAACCCAAGGTCGCGGAGTACTACCCGGCGTATTCGAAAGACGATCGCTTCGTCGCATTCACGCGGGTCGCAAAGATCGATGGCGGTCCGATCTACTACCGGCCCGACGGCGAGGTTTACGTGGTGCCGGCGGGCGGTGGTGACGCAACGCGCTTGCTCGCGAACGACCCGCCCGCGTGCTCCGGACAAAAGAGCCCGGGCGTGATCAACAGCTGGCCGAAGTGGTCGCCCGCCGTGACTTTCATCCCACCTCAGAACGAAGAGTTCGATCGACCGCACACGTACTACTGGGTGATCTTTTCTTCTGCACGCGCCTACGAAGGGCAGTTCATGCTGCCGAAGTCGCAGTCGAGCGCGAACGACTCTCGCTCGTCGCAGCTCTATATGGCCGCAGTCGTGGTGAACGAAGGCGACAAGACGATCGAAACGTTCCCGGCCGTTTATCTGTGGAACCAAGATCCGAAGACGAGCAATCTCACGCCGGCGTGGGACGACTTCAAAATCCCACCGGTGCCGGGACCCGACTGAGCCGCACGCCGCCGCCGCTGTGAGCTGCAGCGTACCCGTGAACACCTGCTGATCTTGGCCAGTCGATGCGATACTCGTATCAATGGTTGCTACGGCTTCTCGTGCAGGCGATCTCGGTAAGACGATCGCCGGCCGTTACGTCGTCGAGGACGCGCTCGGTGGCGGTGGTATGGCTGCCGTCTACAAAGCGCGAGACCTGCGAACGGGCCAAACCGTGGCGCTCAAGCGCGGCTTGCCGGTGGGCCCGCGCCGCTCGGTGAAACGCAAAGAGCTGCTCGAGCGAGAATTCCACACGCTCGCCCAGCTCGCGCATCCGAGCATCATCGAAGTCTACGACTACGGCGTCGACGACGACGGGCCCTATTACACGATGGAGCTCCTCGACGGCGCCGACCTTCACGGCACCGGCCAAACGCCGTGGAAACAAGCGTGTTCACTGCTGCGCGACGTCGCGTCTTCGCTCGCGCTACTCCATTCGCGCGGCCTGATCCACCGCGACGTCTCGGCGCGCAACGTGCGCTGCACGACCGACGGCCGCGCCAAGCTCATCGACTTCGGTGCGATGACCTCGCTCGGTGTTGCGAAAGACGTCGTCGGCACGCCTCCGTTTCTCGCGCCCGAAGTCTTGCAAATGCAAGCGCTCGACGGCCGCGCCGACCTCTTCTCGCTCGGAGCGCTCGGTTACTACATCTTGACCGGACAGCACGCTTTCCCCGCGCGCCGTTTCCGTGATCTTCGCGACGCCTGGCGCACGCGCCCGATGGCGCCTTCGCGCAATGCGCCCGACATGCCCCCCGCGCTGAGCGCGCTGATCATGCAGCTCTTGTCGCTCGACCGCGGTGCGCGCCTGAACAGCGCAGCCGAGGTCATGCAGCGCTTGAGCACGATCGCCGGGCTGCCGCTCGAAGAGCACAGCCAGGTGTCGCGGGCGTACTTGACGACGCCGATGCTCGTCGCACGCGATGCGAGCCTCGTCGCAGTGCGCCGCCGCATGCTGAGCCTCGCGCGTGGCGACGGCGGCAGCATGCTGATTCAAGGCGAAGCGGGGTCCGGCCGCTCACGGCTACTGGATGCGTGTGCGCTCGAAGCGAAGCTCGTCGGCGCGGCGGTGCTGCGCGCGGACGCGAGCGACGACCATGGCGAGTGGGGCGTCGCACGCGTATTGGGCGCGCAACTCGTCAGCTTGATGCCGGAGCAGGCGCACGTAGCGGCGCGGCTGTCGCGCGACGTGCTCGGCCTGGTGATCGAAGGCTTGCGCGTCGACGCGACGGCCTCCGTCTCGAACGTGCTGAACGACCGCAGCCTGCTGATCCGAGAGCTCCGCGACTTCATGCTGGCGCTCGCCCGCGAGCAGCGCCTCGTGATCGTGGTCGACGACGCAGACGAGATCGACGAGCCGTCCGCCGCCCTGCTCGCAGCGCTGGCGCACAAGACCGAGCGCCATCCGTTGTTCCTCGCGATCGCAGTCGAACCCGAGCTGGGGATCGCCCCGTCCGCGCCGATGCGGCTACTGCAATTGGTCTCCGATCGCATCGAGCTCGACGCACTGAAGCACGATCAAACCGAGACGTTGCTCCGGTCGGTCTTCGGAGACGTGCCGTACTTGCCGATGGTCGCCGGGCGCATCCACCAGCTCTCGCAAGGCAACCCGCGGACGATCATGGAGCTCGCGCAGCACTTGGTCGATCGCGGGCTCGCGAGCTACGAAGCGGGCACGTGGTCGCTGCCGAATCAGCTCGGTGAGCGCGACTTGCCGGAGACGCTCGCGGCGTCGTTGGCGGCGCGGCTGACCGCACTCTCGAGCGATGCGCGCGAAATCTGCGAAGCGCTGAGTTTGGCCGACACGGACGGCGAGCAGCTGTCGGTGTCCGACTACGTCGATCTCACGATGCACGGCGACTCGCGCCGAGTCTTCGCCGCACTCGACGAGCTCGTCATCGCACGCGTGCTGGTCAGCGACCGCGAGCGTTACCGCTTCAGTCAGCGCGGCTTCACGTCGGTGATGGATCGGTTGGTCGACGACCAACGCCGCAGCTGGCTGCACGCTCGGCTCGCGGATCTGCTCGCAGCTACCGGCGGCGACGTCATGCGCCGGGCCCACCACTTGATGATCTGTCATCGCGATCGCGAGGCAGTCGAGTTGCTCGGCACGATCGACCTGCGGCAGCGCCAAGCCCCGCTCAGCTTGCTCGAGCCCGCAGTGGCAGCCGCCGAGCGGCTACACCTTCCCGCCCTGACCGTACACGAGCTCCGCAAGGTGTTGTTGAACCGCGCCGCGCTCGATTTGGCGACCGACGTGTTCCGCAGCCACGCGCGCTTCGCCTTTGCGGAGCTCGAGCGCGACAGCGGGCTTACGCGCTATCGCGAGCTCGACGGGTTGCCCGAAAGTGAGCGGTTGTCGCGCGCGATGAGCGAGACGCAGCAGCGCTACACCGCTACCTCCGAACATGAGCGCGTGTATCCGGTGATCGAAGCGATCCGCGCGCTGTCGGCGTTGTGCGCGCTGCAACGCGGGCTCGCACTCTCGAACTTCGACAAGAAGCTGCTCGATGAGCTGCCTTCGCTCGAACCGTTCATTCCGCTCTCGCCTGCGATTCAGCTCGGTCAGTGGAGCGGCAACGCGCACCGCGACACGCTGATCGGAAGCTTCAACAACGCTCGCACCAGCTACGAACGCGTGCTCGCGCGACTCGCGCAGCCGGACGCGGCAGGTCTCGCGCAAGCCGAACACGCCCGCGTGATGTTTGGCGCGCACTACGTCCTCGGGTTGATCGACGCAGGTCGCGGTGTGCCGACCGCCGAAGGCCACGCGCAGGTACTCGAAAGCGATCGCGCCTACCGCGTGAACGCGTGGCGCGTGCGCATGGTCTGGCAACTCACGCTGGGCGACACCGAAGAAGCGACGCGTTGCCGGCGTCGGGCTGAGCTCACGCTCCTCCAAGAAGGAGGTGCCCAGCAGTACGCAGGTACAACCGCGCTCGGGGAGCTGATCTGTCACATCCTCATCGGCGATGTGTTGGCGATCAAGCACACGAACGAAGCGATCGCGAGGCTCGCGTCGCGATTCGCCGGCTGGCAACCGTTCTTGACCTACGGCCGCGCGAGTTTGTTGCTGATCCAAGGCGACGCACCAGGCGCACTCGCACTCGCGCTCAAAGGGCTCGAGACGGTGCGACCTGGCGAACATGCCGCGTACGCGTACCTCGCGTCGTGTCGCGTGCTCGCGCTCGTCGAGCTCGGTCGCGCCGAAGAAGCTGCGCTGCTCGGCCAGAGCTACGTGGAGACGTGCGATCGCGAGCAGCTCACACCGACCGCGCACATCATCCACACTGCGACTGCACTTGCGCTCGGCAAGAACTCGTCGTTCGAAGCTGCGGTGAAGCTCACCGAGGAAACGATCGAGGTCGCGCGCCAACGCGGCCAGCGCGGCGTGTGCATCGGCAGTATGTACGAAGCACGTGCGCGCCTCGCGACCTGGATGCAGGATCGCGAAGCGTTCCAGCGTTACGCCGACTTGTGCGCGATCGAGTACCGCCACGGGCACAACATGTCGCTCGCGGCAAAGCTCGCGCGCTTGCTCGACGAGGGCCGTCAAACCGACACCGGGGGTCCAGAGTCGATCTCGCCGCCGCGCGCCGATCAAGTCGCACGCGCCCAAGACAGCGAGTTCGCGACCGTGCACAGCCGCATGCTCGAGTGCGTCGACGAAAGCGATCGCGCTCGCTGCGCCCTCACGATCTTGTTGCAGCAGCTCGACAGCTTCGCCGGCTACTTGTTCGGCGTGAACGACAAGAACCACTCGCTGCTCGCGTCGCTGCCGGAAGAAGAAGTCCCCGAAGAGCTGAAGCGCTGGTTCGTCACGTACCTCGCCCAAGAGCTCGCGCCCGATCAGGGGATCGACAGCCAGCCGCGTGCCGCTGGGAGCGGCAAGAGCCGTTCGAACCGGCGCGGTGTCGCGTTCCGCTTCGTCGACGGGCGCGGCCAGCCCTTCGAGCCGCTGTTTTTGACGAAGCCGGATGGGCCGAACCAACGCCTCGCCGCCGTTCTCGTCTACCACGCGAGCAGCGACACTCGCCGCCGACCCGGCCGCGAGCTTCAGCAGGAGATCGCCGAGCAATTGCTCGAACATGGCGATGTAACGGGCATCACGCTCGAGGCGACCGGCACGCAGACTCGGACGCGCTGAGCATGGGGCCCGCGCGCCTGGTGCCGCCAGAACCGCCAGAATCGGGGGAACCTTCGGGACTAGCCCTTGGATGGAGCGGTTCAGGCTGGTATGTAGGATGGTACGCTCTGCTGTCCTTCAGCATTGCCCGGCGCCCACGTGGTTCACGACGTAGATCAGACCGAAACCGAGCGCACCATGCGCGCGAAAGTGCCGGAAGACGAACGTCCGGCAATCCTTTGGGTATTTCCCGAGTACGGACAGATCACTGCGCCCGATCGGCGCTGGGTCGTCGGTCGAGCGGGCAGCTGCAACACGGTCTTGCCCGGTTCCCGCGTCTCGCGTGAGCACGCTGAGATCTCGCCAGTCGGCGCGGCCTTCGGGATTCGAGATCTGGAAAGTCGGAACGGCGTGTCCGTGAATGGGCAGCGCGTGGCCGCGACGGCGCTCGTCAACGGGGACGTGGTTCGGCTCGGCGAGTGGGTCGGCGTGGTCGTGCCCGGGATCTCCGAAGCCGCAGAGTTCGGCGAGATCGCGCCCGGTCTTCTCGGCGGCCCGCGGCTCGCGGCGGAGCTGATGACCGCGCGCAAGCTCGCTGAAAAAGGCATTCCGCTCGTCATTCAGGGTGCGACCGGCACCGGCAAAGAACGCGTCGCTCGCGCGCTGCATGCCTGGAGCAAGCGCAAGGGTGAGTACGTCGGCGTGAACTGCGCCGCGATCCCCGGCGATCTCGCGGAAGCCGAGTTGTTCGGTCACGCGAAGGGTGCGTACACCGGCGCGGATCGGCCGCGGCTCGGTTACTTCCGGCAAGCCGATCAGGGCACGCTACTGCTCGACGAGTTCTTGGAGCTCGCACCGCGCACGCAGGCGAAGCTGTTGCGCGTGCTCGAAGAAAACGAAGTTCAGCCGCTCGGCGAGAACCGTGCGTATCCGGTGAACGTCCTCGTGCTCGCGGCGACGCAACGTCCGCTCGCGGCGCTCGTCGACGCCGGTCACATGCGCAACGATCTCGTCGCACGTCTCGGTGTGTACACGATCCAGCTGCCACCGCTGTCGGAACGCAAAGAAGACGTGCCAGCACTGTTCGCGTATTTCGCGCGCGATCAGGCCGGTGGAAAAACACCGGTCATCGATCCCGAGTTGATCGAATGGCTCTGCATGCAGCCGTGGCCGCAAAACGTGCGTGAGCTCGAGTGGCTCGCCCGCGCGATGGTGGCCCTGCACGACGACGCAGCGTGCCTGACGTTCGAGCACCTGCCGCCTCAATACCGCAATCCCAGCAATACCGCGCCGCCGCTGTCGGCGACGTCGGATCCCGACACCGGCGACACGCGCGAGATCTTCGAGAAGCTGATGAAGGCGCTCGACGAAAATGGCGGCGTGATCGTCCGCGCGGCGGAAGCTCTCGGCATCACACGCCAGAAAGCGTACCGGATCCTCGGTAAGCAACCGGGCTTCGCGCTCGATTCGCTCCGCCGCCGCCGCTGATAGCGCGCGAAAGACGCGAACAGGGCCGACCCGCGACGACCGCTTCGTCGTGCAGCGTGTCCGCAGCCTGCAACTCGCGGTCAGTGTCCGCGTCCGAGCCGGACATGGCGGTGGCTCGCATGCGACTGGTGAGCGCGCAGGTGCCACTCGAGCCATGAGCTCTGCTCGTAAATGCGTGGCACGAACGCTGCAACGGACCTCGGCAGGATGTCGATTCGTGCTTCGCTTTCAACTTGGCTCTTCGCGTGCAGCTTCTTGGCAGCAGCGAACGGCTGCACGCGCGCTGCCGGGATGGAGCGCGAGAGCGGGACCACGTTGGCGGCCCGGGCACGTGCCGATTCCGACGTGCCCGGGCGAGAACTGTTCGATCGCGGCATGGCACTAGCCGCCAACGCCGACTACTCGGGCGCAGAGCACGCGCTCGCGGAGGCGCTCACGGCCGGTTATCCGGCCGCGCGGGTGCTGCCGCAGCTGGTGGAGGTTTGCCGCAAGGCGGACCGCCTGAGCGTCGGAGTGGACTACGCAGCGCCGTATTTGCGACTCCACCCCGGCGACTACACGCTGCGCTACCGCGTGGCGGAGCTTCTGTTTGCGCTCGGTCGCTACGACACAGTGCGCAGTGAGCTCGATCGCGTCATCGAGGTAGCTCCGAACTACGGACCTGCGCACTTTCTCTTGGCCGTCACGCTGCGCGATCACTTCTCTGACGCGAACGCGGCGGCCGAACACCTCGCGGTGTATCACCGGCTCAACGTGCGCAGTGAGCGCCGTACCGGTCCTGCGCTACGGACAGAACCATTCGCGCTCTGAGCGCGGCTTGCAACGTCTTGCAACGGGCTGCTTTCGCTGCGGTTTTTACGCAGTGGCAGAGCGAGAGCGCGCATTTCAGCCCATGGCATGCGATTTGACAGATGTCTGCGCTCCCGCTAGACGAAACGGCATTTCGCAGAGACTAAGTGGGGGCGAAACTAAACGGCATGGCGGCCGCCGGGGACAAGATCAACGCGTTTACTCTAGTTCGCCAGCTCGGTGCTGGCGGCATGGGAGAAACGTGGGAAGCAGTCCGCGTCGTCGGGTCCGAGTTCGAGCAACGCGTCGCGATCAAGGTCTGCGATCCGGATGCGCTGAGTAGCAAAGAAGGCATGGATCTGTTCCGGCGAGAGGCGTCGCTCGCAGCGTCGCTCCGTCACCCGAACATCGCGGCCGTGCTCGATGTCGACGAGGACTTGGGCTGCATCATCTGCGAGCTCGTCGAAGGCGCGGATCTTCGCGCGGTGTTGCGCGCGAGCCCGAACGGGACGTTGAGCTACTCGGTCGTCGTGTTGATCATGAGTCAGCTGGCGCGCGGCTTGTCACACGCCCACCGGCGCGTGTTGCACGGCAAGCTGAGCCCGGTCGTGCATCGCGACATGTCGCCGGGCAATGTCGTGCTCGACTACGACGGCAACTTGAAGATCGTCGACTTCGGCATCGCGAAAGCGATCGCGAGCGCGGACATCTCCGAGACGATCAAGGGCAAGCTGTCGTACATGGCGCCCGAGCAAGCGATGGGCACGCGCGTCGATGGGCGCGTCGACCAGTACGCGTGCGGCGTGATGGCCTACGAAGCGATCGTCGGTCTGCGTCCGAACGACGGCACGCACGATGGCGAGACGCTCGCGAACATCTTGAGCGGCAAACACATGCCGGTCATGCAGCGCGGCTGCGAGCTGCCGGAAGGTTTGGGCGAAGTGATCGAGCGTATGCTCTCGGTCGCGCCCGACCAGCGCTTTCCGAACATGGATGGAGTCATCGATGCGCTCGAGCCGTACGCACCGCCGATGACTGCACATCGCGAGCTCGCGGAGCTCGTGCTGAAGGCGCGGCCGGCGCAGACGATCGTGATGCAAGACGGCGTCTTCGTGAGCCAGCTCGTCGCCCAGGAAACGCTGCAACGCGAGCCGACGCCGCGCGGTCGCCGCCGGAGTGAAAGCGGCAGCGGTCCTCGCATCCCGCACGCTGCAGGCTCGGGACCGCATCTGCCGTATTCAGGCGAAGCGCTCAGCGCGGGCGCGCATACGCACACGCAACCGTCGCTCGCGCAGCACCCTTCGACACCGTCGACGAGTCAACCGATCTCGTACACGCCCAGGCCGCCGCCGTCGCTGGCGATCGACGACGACGCCGATGAACGGCGGCTCACCGGCCGTCCGAACGGGCGCATGCAAGCGTTGTTTGCGGGCGTAGGTGCGCTCGTGCTCGGTGCGCTGAGCTGGGTCGTGTTCTCGGCCGACGGCTGGAGCACTTCGAACCGTGGAGCGCACCCGCCGGTGACGAATGCGCCGCCCCCGTCGCTCGCGCCGAAGTTGCCCCCGTCGAGCGTTCCGCCGAGCACGGACTCCCCGTCCCACCCGATCTCGACGGCAGTTGCGCCGCCAGTAGCGGCGAACTTCAACACCGGTAGCGCGAATCAGAAATCCGCCGCACAGCCGAGCGCGAAAGCGACGCCTGCCCCTGCCTCTCCCCTTGCCACCGACGCACGCAAAACTGAGTCGGCTCCGAGCGACTCGAGCCCGGTCGAGATCAAGCCGCGGCGCCCGTACCGTGAGAAGAAGGAACAGGACAAGGAGAAAGACAAAGACAGCGCGAGCGCGAGCACGCCGACCAAGTCGGCAAAGAACAACGCGATCGCGAAGGTCAAAGTCTTTCCTTGGGGCCGGGTCTGGGTCGACGGAAAGCTGCAGGGCTCGGTTCCGCCCATTCTCGAAGTAAATCTGACTCCCGGACCGCACGAAATTGCGGTAGGTCACGAGCGGCCCATGGAGTCGCGAAGCGTCAGCCTAGCGCCCGGCGCAACGCAACTCGTCGCTTTCGATCTCGAAGGCAGATAGTTACTGCACATGCTTTGGAACCGTCGCGAACGAACCTTGCGTAGTAAGAATCAAACGCGAGGCAGGTGGCTGCGTACGCTCGTAGGCGCAAGCATCACTGCGGTCGCGATCGGGAATGCGAATGGCGCGTTCGCATCGGACAACCTGTGGCTGGTCATGCGTGTCGACGTCGGTGCGGTGAAACCCGATGAAGCCGAAGCCTCGACCAAGTTGCCACAGCTGCTCCGGTCGCGCGGCCTGGACGTGCTGGATGGACCAGGCGCCTCGAGCGAGCTCGAACGCAGGCACTCGCGGACGCCGCGCGCGCTCTCGGACAAGCAGTCGGCGGAGCTCGACGGCTCCTTGCGAAAGCTCGCGGACGAGCTCTCCTCCGAAAATCTAGAGCGCGCGCAAGAGCTGCAAGCCGAAATCGATGCGCTGAGCCCCGACATTCGCGACCAGTTGAATCACGAGACGCAGCGCGCTCGGCGTCGCTTTCACATCTGCTTGCTCACGGCACACTTGTTCTCGAAGGAAGGCTATCAGAACGAGGCGTCCGAACAGGTTCGCAAGTGCGCGCGCGACTTCCCCGGGCTCGAACCAGAACAAGGTCCCTACTTGCCGGACACGATCCGCAAGTTCTTCGCGCACGCGCACGAAGAGCTCGATCGCATTCGGCCGAGCAGCGTGCACGTCGATCTGGAGAACTACGCCAGCAAAGATTGCCGCGCACGCTTGAACGGAATCGATCGCGGGCCCACGCCGGCGACAGTCGACGAAGTGCGGACGCAGCGTGTGCGTATTCAAGTCGATTGCGGGCAGCAAGCCGGCCGCATCTACGAAGTGGCGCTCCAGCCGGGCGACAACTCGTTTCGAATCGATCCCGAGCTCGACCGCGCGGTGCAGCCGGCACCCGCACTCGGTTTGAAGTATGTCGACGCGCAAGGTGCGAACAACAGTCGGTTACTGCACAGCTTGAGGATCGCGCGCGCAGTCGGCGCCGCGTACGTGCTTCAGATCTACAACGGCGAGCTGCATCGCATCGACGTCGACACGCGGCGCGACACGATCGTAGGCGAGTTGGCGACGCCGCTCGACCAGCTCGTCGACAGCACACTCACCACACCGGAAGCGCCGCACGACGCGCAACCGAATCTGTTCTCAGCTTCGACGAGCGATCGGCCGTCGACGCCGTTTGCAACCCTCGGTTGGATCAGCGCAGGCGCAGCCGTGCTCACGGGTGTCGGTGTCATCGTCGCCTGGCGCGTGCGCGAAGGCGACGTGAGCAAGTTCAATCAAGAAGACCTCTGCATCAGCCGTTTCGCCGCCGCAACCGAGCAACCCGTGAAGTGCCCGGGCTTCCTCGAGGACGCGGAGTCAGCCCAAAACGCGATGAAGATCCTCGGGTTCACCGGCATCGGCTTCGCAGCTCTCGCCGCGACGTTCTTCGTGCTCGATGCGACGAGCCACGCCAAGCCCGAAGAGCCTGCCGCTCGTAGCTGCGGGCCCGGGCCGGGCGAGCTCGGTGTCGCGTGCCGAATGCAGTTCTGAGTCAGTGCCGAGCGGCTTGGCGCTCGTCGGTCTCGCGCAAGATCTCGAAACATTGATCAGGCATCCGCGGCGCTTTGCCGACCTTGTCCTGATAGGTCTTCTGACCCTTCGCGCGGTCGGCCGTCGCTTCCGGGCTGAACCACCAATCGAGCTCTTTGCAGCCATCGCCCGCTGCGACCGGATGTTGCGCCGCGCAATCTTTGCTGTCGGCCGGACACGCGAGCCGCACGTGCATGTGGTCGTCGTGGCCGTACCACGGCCGGATCTTCTCCAACCAATCGCGATCCTCGGTCGCCTCCGCACACAGCTGGCGCTTGATGATCGGATGGACGAACACGCGCGTGACCCGCGGATCGCGCGCAGTGAGTCGCAACAGCTCTTTCACACGCGGCGCGAACTCGTCGCGAATCGTGCCGGCTTTACCGTCGAGCACCGAACGCGACTTCAGCGACTCGCGCTGCGGCGCGCTGACCTTCCCGCCGGGATGCCAGAACCACAGGTCCACGTCGAGCCCGGTCTGATGACTCGAGTGCCCACCAGGTGCGGGACCACCGCGCGGCTGACTGAGATCGCCGACCAATACGGGGTCGAGCCCCGCAATATTTACGCCCTTCCCCAACGTCTGAATGAACTGCAGTAGATCGGGGTGACCGAAGTACCGCGTCCGAGCCGGGTGCATGACGATGTAGCCGTCGCCCTCGAGCGGAAGCGCATGCCCACCGCGCAGGCAGCCCGTGGCGTACTCACCGACCGAGCGCGGGTCGCCGTCGGAAGGCTTTTTGACCTTTGCCCATGGATTCGTGAGCGAATCGGCGTGAACTACCCCGAGCCAGCCGAACCCACACGCGAGCGCCGCTGCGAGAGCGAAGCGCACCACCCGATTCGAAGGGACACGCACCCGGTAAACATAGCGCGAGCCGGGCGAACTTGCACCAAACCTGCCGCTGGCAGCTGCGTTCAAGTCTCGTCGTTGCTGTTGCCGGTCGTATCCAAGCGGTAACCGACGCCGCGAACCGTCAGCAGGTGACGCGGACTCGCCGGATCGTCCTCGAGCTTACTGCGCAGCTGCGAGATGAAGTTGTCGATCGTGCGCAACGTTCCGTGATGCGAGTCGCCCCAGACGCGATCGAAGATGGCTTGCCGCGACAACACGCGACCGCTCGCGCGCTTGAGCAGCATGAGCACTTCGAACTCTTTGGCCGTGAGCTCGACGTCTTTGCCGGCCTTGCGCACTTGATGTCGTTCCGGGTCGACATCGATCTCGCGCATGCGCCACAGCACGTTCGACTCGGCCTGCGCGCGACCGCGCCGCAACCCAGCGCGCACGCGCGCGAGCAGCTCCGCGACCGAAAACGGTTTCGGAATGTAGTCGTCGGCCCCGAGGTCGAGCCCCATCACTTTGTCCATCTCGGCAGAACGCGCGCTCAACATCAAGACCGGCGTGTGGTTGCCTTCTTTGCGCAGCGCATCCAGCACTTCGTAGCCGTTGCGCTTCGGCAGCATCACGTCGAGCAACACCAGATCGAAGTCGCCTTCACGCACACGCTCCAGCGCGGTGTCGCCATCCTCTGCGAGCTCGACCTCGTAGCCTTCGCGCTCGAGGTTCATGCGCAGACCGATCACGATGGATGTATCGTCCTCCACCAGCAGGATGCGTTGGGCCAAGGGTCAGCTTCCTTGTGCGGAGGGTGCAGCCGGCCGCTGAGATTCGTGGATCTTCGACGTCATCGTCGAGCCGAACGGTAGGGTCAGCGTAAACACGCTGCCATGGCCGACCAGACTGCGCAGCGCGATCTTGCCGCCGTGCGCGTGCGCGACGTGTTTCACGATCGAAAGCCCCAAACCGGAACCTTCGATGCTGCGCGACAACCGATCGTCCGAACGATAGAACTTCTCGAACACGCGGTGGTGTTCCGCGCGCGCGATGCCGATGCCCTGATCTTCGACTGCGATGTGAACGCCTGTCTTGTCGCGAAAGGCGCGCACGCCGATCGGCTTGTCGGTCGGGCTGTACTTGTGGGCATTGGTCAGCAGGTTAAGCATCGCATCGACGAGCGCACCGCGATCCGCGACGACCGATGGCAAATCCGGCTCGAGCATGATCGTGAGTGCGCGCGCTTGTCCGACGGTCGCTGCGCGAAAATGATCGATGCTGTCCGATACGATGCCGTCGACCGTATCCGGCCGCAGCTGGTAGATGCGGCGCCCCGCTTCCATGCGGCCCCAATCGAGCAACCGCTCGATCCGTGCAGACAGGCGCTCTGTCTCGGTTTGCAACACGTTCAGACAGGTGTCGATGTTCTTCTGATCGTGCTCGTAGCGCAGCGTTTCGACGAACATGCGGATCGACGTGAGCGGCGTTCGCAGCTCGTGGCTGACCTTCGAGACGAAGTCGAGCTGCAAGCGCGAGAGGTTTGCCTCTTGCCGCAGGAACACCAGCGCGAGCACTGCTCCGGCGATCAGGCACAACACCAACATCACGACCAGCAACCCGAACAGCAGGTTCGCGCGCAAGTCATAGAAGACGAGCATCACGATGCCGACCGCCAGCAAGAGCGCAGTCGGGACGATCACGAGGCTGATCAGCGAAAAAACAATGCGCCGAAAGCCACGGTTGTAGTCATCGGAGCCGGCGACGAGACCGCGAGCCATGGGCCTAAATTAGCAGCAGTGCGTTTCGGCGCGCCAGATCCGCTCGATAAAGCCGCGTTGGGGCCTTCGACGGGGAAAGCGGGGCACGTGCAGCCTACGGGAACCGGTCCGGGTTTCCATCACCCACTGCAGGGGCCCTGCATTGCCCGTCGAAGGCCCCAACACTGGGGCCTCTCGTAGCGCAGGTTGAGTCAACGCCCGAGCGGGCGAAACTATTCGGCGTCGGCGGGCGAAGCCACCGGCAGAGCGGCCCCGATGGGCGACTTTTTCCCGAGGTCCACGATGCCGACCAGGCCGAGGGCCCGGACGAACAAGTTCGCCGGGTCGAGCTCCCACCAACGCGCACCGAAGTTGATCGACTGGGCGTGACGGTGATGGTTGTTCTGGAACAACTCACCGAGCGCGATCACGTCCCAGGGCACGACGTTGCGCGACTGATCGCGCGTGTCGAAGTTGCGGTAGCCATACTTGTGGCCGGCCCAGTTCACGATCGCGCCGTGGATCGGACCCATCAGGAAGTGCACAGGCAGCAGGAACAAGAACGCCCAGTGCGGTGCGAACGCGAGATAAAAAACCGAGTATCCGACGCCCCAACCGATGCGGCTGACGTTCGTGTCACCGAAGTTGTCGAGCGCGGGCCACGACGGCACCGGCCCTGCGAAACGCGGCTCGGGCTGTGTTTCGTTGTGCACGAGCGCGCTGTAGCTCTTCTTCGTCTGCCACATCATCGTGGCCGCGTTCGTATACAGGTGCGGCGTGTGCGGATCCTTCTCCGTGTCGCTGTATGCGTGATGCGCGCGATGCAGGTACGCGTAGGCCCTCGGGATGAGATACGACGAGCCTTGCGTGATGTACGTCAGCGCGTGGAAGAAGCGCTCCCAAAACTTGTTCAGCCGGAACATCCCGTGCGACGCGTAGCGGTGCAGGAAGAACGTCTGCATCAACACGCTGCCCCACCAGTGCGCAAGGAAGAACACGACAATCGGGATGGCGCTCGTACTCGTGAACATGACTCCACCGTAGCGAAGCCCAATCAGGACCCCGTGGGGCGCAGGTCATGTTCGTGTCACATCGGCCCCGCCGCCCTCAGCCGCAGCTCCGGCTAGACCCTCTCCGAGAACAGCCCTGCGAAGTTCTGAGAGTAGAAATGCTGTAGAGCCGGCTCGGGACAGGCCTCCAGACTCGTCTGAAAGCGCCCCAGCGGATGCCGACCCCCTTCGACATGGGGGTAGTCACTCGAGAACAGGTACAGGCGGCTGTCCGTCTGGCGGAACAGCTCGCCGACGTCCTCGTAAGGATACGGCGTGAACCAGACGCGACCGCGGATCTGCTCCGAGGGCTTGGATTCGAGCCCGCGCAGATCGCTCTCCGACTTGCGCCAGATGTCGGCGATCCAATCCAGCCGGCGAAGCAGCGACGGCACCCAGCCCGCGCCGAGCTCGATCACACCGCCGCGCAGATCCGGATGCCGCTGCAAGACACCATCGAGCACGAGCGATCCGATGAAGGTCTCCGCGTCGTGATGCAGCGCGATCATGTCTTTGCCGCGCACGTTCTCACCGCCGCCGAGCCAATCCGTCGGGATCGGTCGACCGGTGTTCATCCAGCGCGGATCGATCTGGAGCGGCCGGCCGCCGACGTGCAGCAGAAACGGCAGACGCGCCGCTGCGAGCTGCGCCCAAATCGGGTCGAGGTCGTCATGGCCGGGCGAGCGACCCCCGCACGGACGATGCGGAATCCAGACCGCGCGCAAGCCTAACTTTTGAATGTGCGCGAGCTCGTCGGAGCTCGCCTTCAAGTCGTCGAGCGGCAGGAGCGCGACACCGAACAGGCGCGGATCATCGGCACAGAACTCCGCCATCGCGCGATTGTGTGCGCGCGCGGCGGCGTAACGCTCGGCGAGCGCACGTTGCTCCGAAAACGTGATGCCGGCCGAGAAAGTCGAAAATACGAGCTGGCGCGAGAAGCCGAGCAAGTCGAGCGCGCGACTTCGCTCGGTCGGATTGAACGCACCGAGCGCTTGATAGCCCTTCGGCCCCGCGATCAGCTGATCGCCGAGCGCGACCAACGCTTCGACGTGCTCTGGCGTTTGCGCGCGACGCTCCATCACATCGACGAGGCCGGAGTGCAAGCGCGGCGAGTCGACGTGAATGCGCGGCATGCGATCGCGCATCGCGGGATCGGCGTGCGCGATCAAAAAATCGGGCAGCTCCATGATGTGGCTGTCCGCGTCGTAAAACGTTCGCCCCTGGGCGTAGCTCATCGGAACCTCGCGTGGATCGATCGCAACCACTCGCAACATACACCGAGCGTTGCGCCAAACCCACGCGGCGCGATGAAGAGTTGAACGCCATCCCCGGAGAGGGACAGCAGGCTACGCGAGTTGCTCCAACCGTCGCTCGAGGTCGCGCGCTTCCGCCAGGTTGAGACACCGACGCACGGTGAGCATGATCGCCTCGAACGCCTCGCGCGACAGCGCCGCCTTTGGCTGCGCGAGTAACGACACGCGTTCGGTCGGCGTGGCGGCCGGCACCATCACGCGCAGAAACACCATCAGCTCTTCCGGCCCGATCGAGCCGAGCAGGCTGAGCTGAATCGCCCGAATCTTTTCTTCGGGAAACGACCGCTCGAGCAGCGCTTGCACTTCGAGCTCCTCTTCAGACATGTGGTGGAGCGCCTGAGCGACGAAGCTCGAGTAGCGCAGGTAGAGCAAGCGAAAGAGGCCCGGACGTGCGTCCGGTTCCGCGCACTGCAGATCGTTCGTAGCAGTGCGCAAGACTTCGAGGATGTCCCCGAGCCCGGCGTGCGCGGCGTCGAAACGCCCCAACGCACCCGGGCTCTCGGCCTCGATCACGGCGTGCACGTAGCGCTCTTCCTGCGCTGAGTGCGCGGCGCAGAGATAGAACGCGCCCTCCAAGTCATCGAGCACCATGTCGACGCCGGAGGAGTCGCTCGGGGCGACCGTTCCCATCCGGCGCAGCAGGTCGAGCAGCGCGTAGCGGATGCCCTTGTGCACGGCACCGTATACGTCGACTTGCGGTAAGCGCGCTTCGGGCGTCGCTGCCGAGCCGGTCGCAGTATTCGCTGAACGATCCATGGTGCTCACCGCTCCTTCACAGAGCTGACTAGTTGGACGCGAGCTTGGCGGCAGCCTCGTAACTCTTCCCGATCGACTCGATGACCGGCGGCGGAACGCTTGGAGCCGGAACTTTGTTCGTCACCGCGGGGATGCTCTGCAGGTAAGTGAACATCGCGGTGAGGTCCTCGTCGGACGCGGCCGCGAGGTTCTGCCACGGCATTGGCGGCAACACTGGCCGGCCCGTGCCCTGGTGGTGGCCGGTGCGCATCGTCGCGATGAACTGCGCGACGGTCCAGCTGCCGAGACCGGTCGCCTTGTCCGGCGTGAGGTTCGCCGCGTAGACGACGCCAAACGGCAAACGGAAGCTCGTGAACGTCGAGCCGATCACGCCCTGGTCACCCTTCCCGGGCTCGCCAGCCGGATCCGGTGCGCCCACCGGATGACCCGAGAGCATGAGATCCATGGTCTTCACCGGCATGCCGAGCGCAGGATCGAAGTGCATCGGCGTGTGACAGTCGCCGCAGCCACCCAGGCCAATCAGCTGCGAGCCGCGCTTGACGAGCTGAGCGTCGCCGCTCAGAGCTGCAGGCTTGGCGGCGGCAGCCAGCGCTGCTGCAGCGGGCGCGGGCCTGGCAACTTTCGGCGGCGCGGCCTCGGCACTCGGAACGAGCGCGCGCTCTGCAAAGTCGCAACCGATCAAACAGACGAAGAACAGCGAGACGGTGACGAGGCGAGACATTCGTGGCTCCTGGGTTTCGATACGCATGCGTTGCGTTCGATCCGAATGTGCCTCGATCCGAAAACCCCGGTTGCTAAATGGCCCACAACAGAATCTGAAGAGTTCGCTATCGGCGGGCGCCCGATCTTAACTGGATCTTACCCAAGCTCAGCTGCCGTCCGACTCTTCGAGTTGCAGCTGGCAGCGCGCCTCGAGCCGAAAGTGCCCCCGCGCGGTCGAAACCAGCGATAACTCTGGGCATTTCTGTTCGAGCCGCTTGCGAAGGAGCACGAGCCGACTCTCCAAGTTGTCCCGCACGGCCGGCAGCCCGAGCCACGGATCGAGACGCAGTTCACGGTTGCTGAACTCGGTGCGACCGGAGTCGTGATAGGCGCGCAAGATCTTCCACAAGATGCGGCCCGGCACGTTGCGAATCAGGTAGTCGTCGCCGGCAAACACACAATCGTCGTTTCGGAAAAACCGAAAGCGCAAAGTGCGTTGGTCGCTCGGCTTCACCGGCTTTGCCGCTGGTGGCTGCGAGCCGGTTTGGTCGTCTTCGCCTTGCTCGCGCAACAGAACGTTGTCGAGCGAGACCGCGACTTGATTCGCGACGATCTCCAAAAACGCTTCGTCCCAGTCATCGAAGCCGAGGCGTTTGCGACTCTCGACCGCGAGGACGCCGAGTAAGCGCTCGCCGCTGACGAGCGGCAACGCCATGTGACTCTGCGCATCGGGCAAACCCGCCAGCGCGATCTCCGGTCGCAGCTCACGGCGGCCGGCGCTCTGGTTCACAGCAGCTCGGATCGCGCGGCCGTAGCGCAACTCGTCTTCGATGCCCGACACGCGAAGCAGCTTGCCTTGCGCCGCAACCGTGCCGATCAAACCTTCGCCCAGCTTCACTTCCGCCCCGATGCCCTGCTCGCCGTAGCCGCGGCTACCCACGGTGTAGAGACGTTGGCCAGTCTCGTCGGCGAGCAACACCATCGAGTGCTCGAAGCCGAACGCCTCTTCCAACGTCTGCAAGAGCGTGCCCAAGAGCTCGTCGAGCCGGCCGACCCGGCACAAACGCTGTGACAAGAGCTGCAGACCACGGAGCTCCGAGCGCGGGCCCGCGAGTGGCTCGGCCTTGCTTCCGATCTCGATCGAGCTCAGCTCGAGATACGCATCGAGCTTCGTGCACGACAGTACCTCGTACACATCCGACGAGATCAACTTGAACACGCCGGTCATCCCGGTGTGCGACGCGATCGCTTCGATCCGCAGCTTCATGCTCTCGAAGAGCGGACCCGTCGTCTCCGCGCGCTCGAAGCGCAGCTCCAGCAAGTAAGCCTCGAAGCTCACCGGATCGTAGAGCTGCACGCTCGCGTACGGGTTTTCGAGAACGTTCTGCTTGGTCTTGTTGAAGAACTGACACGACAGCGCGACATGTCTGTCGTCGAGCGAAAACACTTGGCTCAAGTACGTGACGTTCGGTGTTCCGTCGGCCGCACAGGTTGCGATCAGCGCCGGCGTCACACCCTGATAACAACGGGGCGGAAGCTTCAGAATCGTCATGCAGTCGAACCCGCTTCGAACCGGCGCCCTGCTCCGGGGCCTGGCGACTGCTCGAACAAGTCGTCGATCCGCATCGTCACCGCGACCGACGGATACACCTTGAGTTGTCGGACGACGCTGCGCGGCAAGCCGACGATGTAGAGATGCTCGACGAAGCCGGTGAGCCAGCGCTCTTGCTTCGCCCGATCTTCTTCCGTCCCCTCGCGCATGCTCAGCATCTGGCCTTTGAGCTGCAATGATCGGTGATCGTACGGGCGCGAGACCGTGACCGCGAGGGTGCCGTTGTCCTCGAGATTGGCAACGGCCTGGGCGCCCAACTCTTTGTTGAGGTAGATCGTGATCGTCTGGCGATCGGCCCCGACGAAGGTGCCGACCGCGCGATCGACCTTGGGCCGCATCGCGGCGTCTCGGGTGCCGACCAACATCGAAAGGCCACCCTCGACGAACTCGGCAAGCTCTTCGCTCAAGCGGACTGCCATGGATAGCGCCGGGAGGAAACTGCCCGAAATCGGTTAGCTGCACAACCCCAACCTGCGGAAACACCGGCGTAACGACTTCGTCGCCATCCGCTGGTTAACCTTCGGGTTCGCGGGCGAGGCCCGCGGAGCTAAAGTCGAGTTTTTCCAGAGTCCCACCTCCGTAGAGCACACATGCCCGAAGCCCAAAGCTCAGTCTCGATCGCAATCCCAGCCTGGATCGACGAAGTCGTCGCCTCTCTGAGCGGCGGCTTCGACGACGACGTCGCGCGCATGCGCCTCGCCGTTCGCTTGTCACGCGAAAACGTGGAACGCGGTGGCGGTCCGTTCGGCGCTGCAATCTTCGCCGGTAACGTCGTGGTCGCGGCCGGCGTCAATCGCGTGCTGGATTGCGGCCTCACGATCGCGCACGCCGAGATCATCGCGATGATGCGCGCGCAAACTCGGCTCGGTCCGCAGCCACCAGCGGCGCCGCTCACGCTCGTGACGAGCTGCGAGCCGTGTTGCCAATGTTTTGGTGCACTCGTCTGGTCGGGTGTGACCCGGCTCGTGTGCGGCGCCGTCACCGACGACGCAGAAGCCGTCGGCTTCGACGAAGGCCCCAAGCCCGCGGCTTGGCCAGAAACCGTGGAAAGGCGCGGCATTGGCGTGACGCTGGCGGTATGCCGCGAAGAAGCGCGCGATGTGCTGAACGAGTACAAGCGGCGCGGCGGAACCATTTACGGCCTGGGTGGGACACAAGCGGCTAAATAGTCCTGAAGATCTGGCGCGTGCCGACTGTGTGCGCGTGTGTCGTGCCGGCACACGTTGCAGCCATCCGCGGCGTAGCCACCCAGCGCACAACGACAGGTCGCACCAGTTGTTGGTACTATTTTAAGCGTGGGGAATGACGAGTCTGCTCGGCCGGAGACCCTTTCTCTCGAAATCCGCATCGCCTCGCTCGTCACGGATCGGTACCAAGTCGTCCGTAAGCTCGGCGCCGGCGGTATGGCGACCGTCTACGAAGTTCACGATCGCTCGACCGGAAAGAACGTCGCGCTCAAACGGTTGAACCCGGACGCGGATCAAAAACGCGGCCGACGCATCCTCGAGCTGTTCGAGCGCGAGTACTACACGCTCTCGCAGATCGCGCACCCGCGCGTGGTGGAAGCCTACGACTACGGGCTCGACGACCAGGGCCCCTACTACACGATGGAGCTGCTCGAGGGCCGAGAGCTGCAGAGCATGGCGCCACGCGGGTATGCCGAGGCGTGCCGGATCGGTCGCGACGTGTGCTCGGCGCTGTCGCTCTTGCATTCGCGGCGCCTGGTCTACCGCGACTTGAATCCACGCAACGTGCACTGCATGCACGACGGCACGGCCAAGCTGATCGACTTCGGTGGCACGACCGACATGGGGCCATCGCGACAGGTCGTCGGAACGCCGGCTTACTGTGCACCCGAAGCGCTCGACCTTCAACCGCTCGACGCGCGTACCGATCTGTATTCGCTCGGCGCGACGCTCTACTTCGTGGTGACCGCGCGCCACGCCTACCCGGCGAAGACATTCCAGCAGCTGCGCGACTTCTGGGCGATTCGCCCGGCGCGGCCGCGCGAGCTCGTGCCCGAGCTGCCCCCTGCACTCGACACGCTGATCATGGATCTGCTGCACCTCGATCCGACACTGCGACCTGCCAACGCAGGCGAAGTGATGGAACAGCTCGCCGCGATCGAAGGCCGGCCGGTCGAAGAGCAGCTGCAAGTCACGCAGGCGTATCTCGCAACTCCGAATCTGGTCGGGCGCGATGCCGTGCTCGCCCGCGTGCGTGCAAAGCTGCTTCGCACGCTGCGAGGCTACGGCAGCACGCTGTTGTTCACCGGTGGCTCGGGCGTCGGGCGCTCGCGGCTATTGGCGGCATGTCTGCTCGAAGCGAAGCTGCTCGGAGCGCTCGCGATTCGCGCGGACGCGAGCGACGCGACTGAAGACTACGGTGTGGTTCGTGCGCTCGCGAGCTCGCTGCTCGAAGCGGCACCGGAGCTCGGCGAGCGCTGTGCGGAGTCGCGACTCGCCCTACTCGGCCACGCGCTGCCGCAGCTGATCGCAGACCACCCGCAACTGAAACTGCAGACATTCGAAGACGAAAACCGCCTGCGCTCGGCCGTCTTGATAGCGCTGCGCGAGTGGCTCGTCGCGTGCTCGCGCGAGCGGCCGCTTTTGATCGCAGTCGACGACTTGCACGCGATCGACGAACCTTCCGCCGCGCTACTCGCCTTGTGCGGGCACGAAGCGACGAAACATCCGCTCGCGGTCTTCGCGACGAGCGAGACCGGCGCGTCGAGCACCGCTCCGAACGCGCTCAAGCTGTTCGAAGGCGCAGCCGCGAGCATGCAGGTCACAAATCTCAGCCAGCGGCACATCGAAGAGCTGCTGCGCTCGGTCTTCGGAGATGTCCCGCAGCTGCAAGCCGTCGCGCACAAACTGCACGCGATCTCGCAAGGCAATCCGCGCGACACCTTGAAGCTCGCGCAGTATCTGGTCGACAAAGGCGTCGCACGTTATCGCTCCGGCGCCTGGACGCTGCCGGCCGAGTTCGACGATGGCGACTTGCCCGCGAGCATGGCTGCCGCACTGCGCGCTCAGATTGAAGCGCTCGATCCGATCGCACGCAGTCTCGCATGTTTGGTCGCGCTCGCGGCGGATCGCGACCTCGCGTTCGAAGAGTGCGTGACGTCGCTTACGAACGTCCCGGCCAAGAAGGTCCACGATCGACTCGACGAGCTCGTCGCAGTGCAACTGCTCGAGCGCGATGGCGACCGCTACCACGTGAGCCACCCTGGCGTGAACGTCGCGCTCGAGCAAGCGCAGAGCCTCGACGAATCGCGTGACGCGCACCGACTGCTCGCGAAGTCGTTCGCGCGCCGGGGCGACGAAGAGCTTCGCCGTGCGCTCCACCTGTTTCGCGCGGACGAGGGTGAAGCAGGTCTCGACGTGCTGGTGCCCTACGCGCAAGCCTCGCAAGCGCGAACGGACAACCGCCCGCTCGAATATCTCAAGCTCGTGCGTTCGCTCCCAGACACCTGGTTCGAGGTCTTCTGCCACGCGATCGTGCTCGCCGAAAAGCTCGGCCGGCCCGAGCACCAGCTCTACATCTTGCGCAATCGACTCGCCGGCCTCGTGAACGTGATGGGCGAAGCGAGCACCGAAAGTCATCCGCAGCTGCTCGCGCTGCTCGCCCAACTCGCGCGCGCGAGCGGCTTGACCGACTACCAAACGCTCGATCCGAGCTTGCCTGCCGGCGAGCGATTGAAGCGCGCATTCGCGCTCGCCGGGGCACGCTTCCAAGCGGACCCGGAAGGGCTGCGCGGGCTCGATCCGGGGACTGCGCTCAAGTACTTGGTGCGCACTCAGATCGCGTGCGCAGGCATGGCCGCAACCGCGCTCGATTACACATTCTGGTCGCAGCTTCCTTCGCTCGCGCCGTTTGTACCGCTGTCGCCTGCAGTCGCTCTCGTCGAGAAGCTGGTCGATGGCGTCGGCGGACGCGTGTCCGGCCGACCCGAGCGCGCGTGTCAGCTGTATCGCGAGCTGATGGACCGCGCGGACCAACCCGATCGCGCAGGCCTCGACGAGAGCAATCACAGGTTTTTGCGCTATGGGGTGATGTCGGCGCTCGGAATCATGGAAGCCGGCATGGGCTTTCACTCGTGTCTCGATTGGGCGGACGCGGTCGAAGCCGAGCCGCTGCATGTCGTCAACGCGCTTCAGATCCGCATCTTGCACCAGCTCTGGCAGGGACGCGTGCGAGATGCCGATCGACTGCGCGAGCGGGTCGAGCTGCTGCGGATCGAGAGTAGCTCGCGCCAACTCGGCGACGGCGTGCACTTGGTGATGCAGGTCGTCGCGCACGCGATGAGCGACGACCTGACGCGGCTCAAGCACACGCTCGACGAGGTGCATGCGTTCGCAGCACGGCATCCGCCGTGGGCTCCTGTCGCGCAGTATGCCGCCGGCGAGTATCAACGCATCCGCGGCGACCACGCGAGCGCGGCGACGCTCTTGCGTGCCACGCTCGACCTCGTGTCGTGCGGTACCCATCAGATTTGGGCGTTCGCGGCGGGCTCGTACATCAACGTGTTGTGCATGCTCGGCCGGGCCAGCGAAGCGCGCGACTTCGGGAACGAAAGTCTCGCGATGGCAGAGCAAGCGGAGCTCGGCTACCTCACGCACTACTTGCGCATGCCGCTCGCAGTCGCGTGCGCGGAGATGGGCGAGTTCGAACGCGCCGCAAGTCTGGCCGACGAGACGATCAACGGCATTCGCGTGCTCGGCAGCGACGGCTTGAACTTGGTGCTCGCGTACGAGGCGCGGGCACGGGTCGCAGTCCTCGCGCGCGACACCGCGGCCTACGAGAAGTACGCGAAGGCATGCGCGGAACAGTGTCGCGCCGCCGGGAGCCGCGTGCTCGGCGCGAAGTACGAGCGCCTCGTACGCACCGCGACCTCCGCGTCGGTTCACGTCTCGAGCGCTGCACCCCAACACGTGCTCGCGACGTTGACCGGCACTCAGCTGACCTCGGTGCTCGTCGGCTGCAATCAGCCGCGTGAACGCGCCGAGCGCGCACTGTCGCTCTTGTTACGCCGCAGCGGCTGCGAGTCGGGGTATCTGTACTTGATCGGCGATCATGGACCCGAGCTCGTCGCGCAAGCCGGGCCGACTGAGCCGCCGCTCGGACTGCCTTCGATCGTGTCCGAGTTCGTCGACGCCGAGCTTCACGAACGCGAGCTTGCGACGCGCAGTCTAGAAAACGAAGACGTGCCCGCAAACAACTCGCTCTGGCCGAACGCGAACGGCGATCAACACCAACTCGTGTTGCTGAGTCATCAGATGTCGGAAGGCTTTGCGGTGTCGGGTGTGGCAGCGCTCGTCGTCAGAGCCGGCGCGCCGTTCACGCATCCGGGCTCGCTCGCGTCGCATCTGAGCCGCTTGGTGTTCGACGCCGGTGACGTGACTCCGCTCTTGGGCTGATCGAGTACGAGCGGCGCGGGCACGACGCGGGCACGTGCCGCGGCCCGGCCACTCGAGACGCCGCCGTCTTGCACTCGCACGCGCTCAGAACGCCTTTGAGCTGCCGATCGCGTCGCAACGTGTTGGCATGCCGCCTGCTCTAGCCTCGGTCACGTCACGCGCAGCGCGCTGACACCCGTACCGACACGTAGCGCGATCTCCCAACCCGAGCGCTACGGAGTCCCGCCCAACGGATGTCGCGCGCTGCGCGCCGACTACTTTTTGAGGAGCAACGACATGACCCAGGCTCACTCACACGCGATCGTCCTCGGTGGCAGCATGGCCGGCTTGTGCGCCGCGCGGGTGCTCGCAGATCACTTCTCGCGCGTCACGATCATCGAGCGCGACCTGCTCGACGACAGCGTCGCTCCACGCAAAGGCGTACCGCAAGGCCAGCACTTGCATTCGTTGCTGATCGGCGGAGCCCGGGTGCTCGAGCGCTTGTTCCCCGGCTTCCGAAGCGAATTGATCGCGCGTGGCGCAACGCCGGACGACGTCGGACAAGCACGGTATTGCATCGGGGGCGTACACCTCGTCAATGCTCCGAGCGACCTCGAGATCCTGCGGATGAGCCGGCCGCTCGTCGAGAGCTACGTCCGCGAACGCGTGCGCGAGCTGCGAAACGTGAAGCTGCTCGATGGCTGCGACGTACTCGGCGTGACCGTGGTCGATTCAGCCGTTCGCGGCGTCCGCATGGTGCGCCGTCAGCTGAAAGTCGAGCAGTGGATGCCGGCGACGATGGTCGTCGATGCGACCGGCCGCGGCTCGAAGCTGCCGCACTGGCTGCGCGACTTCGGGTTCGAGATGCCGCGCGAAGATCGAGTGCGGGTCGACGTCGGCTACACGAGCTGCACGTATCGCCGGCCGGTGGCGACTCAAACCCGACCCGGAATTTTGATCGGTCCGTCGGCACCGAACACGCGTGCCGGCGTGGGCGCCGTGATGGAAGGCGATCGTTTCATCGTGAGCTTGATCGGCTACCTCGGCGACTACGCGCCCACGGACGTCTCTGGCCTCTCCGAGTTTGCGCGTACGATGCCGGCCTCGGATCTGCACGAGGTCATGCGCGATGCCGTGCCGCTCACGAAGCCCGTGCCCGCGCGCTTCCCGTTCAGCCAGCTGCGCTACTACGAGCGGCTCCGAAAGTTCCCGTTTGGCCTGCTCGCGATCGGCGATGCGATCTGCAGCTTCAATCCGATGTACGCGCAAGGCATGAGTGTCGCTGCGCTCGAAGCCGATCTGCTCGATCGCTGTCTGCGCGAGTATTCCGGCGACGATCTGCGCTGCGCCTACTTCGACGGCTGCAGCGCGATCATCGACGCGCCCTGGCGGCTCACGGTCGGAGCCGACTTGCGGTTTCCCGAAGTCTCAGGCTCGCGACCGCTCAGTGCCCGGCTTCGCAACCTCTACCTGAAGCGGCTCGCACGCGCGGCGGGCGAGGATCCCGAAGTCGCGCTCGCGTTCCTGCGCGTCACGAACCTCGTGAACCCGCCGTCGTCGCTGTTCGCGCTCCGCATCGCGACGCGCGTCGCAGCTCATGCATTCGCGCGGCGTAGTTCGGCTCCGCAGCTGTCAGCGGCGACAAACGCTGCCGACCCAGCGTGAGTACCCGTCGTCGTACGCGTACCGCAAATACTGGAACGCGAGCCGGGCTTGGCCGGTCGTGTTGTCGACACGCGACCAGTCCCACGCACCCGCGCACAAGCCTGGATCGCTTCGGAACTGGAGTAGCGCTGCGGCTTGGGCCCAGGCGATCGCATCCGGGCTCGGACGATTGTCCGAAATCGACATCTGCACGTACGACGGCACCAACCCGCCGAGCGTCTTCAGCAAGTCCTTCGCCTCACCGAGCGCCGCGAGGTTGCGCTTGAGGGATTCAGTCTTCGCCAGATCTTTGAACCCGCCGATGACCTCGACGAACCGCCGCTGCATGCCGATGACGCGCGCGTCGTCCGGCGCGAGCTCGCGCATCTGCTCGTAGAGCGCGTAGGCGCGCGTGACCTCTGCATCGGAGAGCTTCGTCGCCGGCTTCCCGAGGATCGGGCCGAGCTCGGCCAAGATCTGGTCGAGCCGCTTCTGCTGGTCCGCGAGACCCGTGAGCGGCACTTCGCCGACCGGCCGGCCCGCGACGAGCAGCACGCCCGAACGCTCGTTCGACAAATCGACGCCGCGCGTGCTCGCCTTTACGACCGACGCGAGATCGACATTCAGCTCGCCGGTCGGAGACGTGTCGCCGAGCGGATACGTATTGCCACCGAAGCTGATCATCAGCGGCACGCGCGCAAACCGCTCGTCACACGGCTGTGTGCCGCCAGGGCCTTCCGCGATCTTCAGCGCGCCCTTGGTCTCACGCTGGACGACCTCGTCCCCATCCAGCGTCTCTTCCACCCGGTCGACCACGCGCAGCTTGATCACGTCGCACTCGGAGCGCTCGTACACGGTGACGTGCGCGATGTTGTGCTCCATCGCGACCTTCGCCATGTACGCCGTGTTCTTGGCCGGGCCGAGCGTCTGCGTGTACCCGGCCGGAGTCTCGACCATGCGCCGGGTATACTGCGGGCCGCTGCCACACGCGCAGACTGCCGCGCTGGCGAGCAAAGCCACCGACGACGAACAAACGAGTTTGGGAAGCATGGCGACGCAGTGTACACGGGCGGCGTGCTGCGCCAAGTGAACGCGCCCGCGAACAGTCGACCGGCGGTCCGTCCCGGACCGTTGCGCTCCTCCACACGCGTGGGGCTTGCCCTCAAGTATGGCGGACGGGGTAAGCTGTGCGGCATAACGCTGCCGCGACACGGGTTAGTCATTCGGGTCGTGGCTTGTCTCCCCGTCGTCGCGCCCTTCGCTGTGATCGATCCAGAAGGCAGATCTTTTTCATGACGCGTGAGTTCGTGAGAACAGCGCGCGCTGACGAACGAGTCCGCGGTGACCTTCGCTGGATCTTCGGCGACAGCCCGTGGCTCGCGGCCTCGGTCATCGCCGTACTGACCGCGTGCCTGGGCGATCTGATCGCTGCCCCGACGTGGCCACGCGCCGGCGCGATCGCACTGCTGTCGGGGCTCGCCGTGTTGTTCGGGCTCATCCACGGCTGCGTGTGGTCGCTGGCCTGGATACTGGTAGGCAAACTCCCGACGCCCCTGCGGATCGCGATCTGGCCGCTGGCGGGCACGACCGCGGGCGTCTGGCTCGCGTACATCCTCGGTACGTTCACGCGGCTGCACAGCCGCTACTGGCAGCTCGCGACGGGCGTCCTCACGACCGGCATCGTCGCGGGCGTCCTGTTCGGGACGACGCTCGCGCTGTATCAGTCGGGGCCGGGCCAGACACCGTGGTTGTTCAGGCGACGGGCTTGGCTGCGGCTGACGGCGGCAGTGCTGTTGTGCGCGATCGCAGCCGGGACATGGGTGGTCGATCGGCGGTACTACCCCGGCCAGTACTTCTACGCGCACATCGCGTTGCGGTTGTTTGGGATGTGGTGCGTGATGCTGGCGATCGTCGCGGCCGGGCGCGTGCTCTGGCTGCCGGGGATCCAGCGCTGGATTTGGGGCGCGGCGGTCGGTGGGTTTCTCGCCTGCATGTTCACGCCGAACGCGCAGCGCTTGGTGCCGATGTTCGCGACGCGGCCGTGGCCGAAGATCGTGTTGCAGAGCTGGCAGCGGCTCACCGACTTCGATCGCGATGGCTATAGTGCATTTCTCGGTGGCGGTGACTGCGCGCCGTTCAACCGGCGGGTGCACCCCGGCGCGCGCGAGGTTCCGGACAACGGCATCGACGACAACTGTTTGCTCGGCGACGCGACGCGCAAGATCGACGACATCCGCGAGCTGCCGATGCCGAAGACGCCTGCGCCGATCGACGTCGTGCTGATCACGGTCGACTCGCTGCGGCCCGATCACCTCGGCACGTACAACCGCGAGTTTGGACCGACTGCACGAAACACCTCGCCGAACTTCGATCGGTTTGCGCGCGACGCGACCGTGTTCGATCGCGCCTACACGGCCGGCGCATGGACGAGCGTCGCAATCCCAGCGCTGTTGCGCGGCGTGTATCCGCGGCGCCTGCAGTGGAAGCGCTGGTTCGAGACGACGCTGTACAACGTGCTTCGCAAGCCGTTCACGGGCAAGCTGCGACCGGGCGAGGGGGTGATGCGGATGTTCCCGCTCGCCTTCCAAGACCGGCATCCACCGCTCGCGACGATGCTGCGACACCGCGGGATGTACACCGGAGCGGTGATCGACGACGGGCACTCCGAGATGCTCCAGCCCGGGACCGGCCTCGACGGAGGCTTCGTGTCGTTTCGCGAAGTCGACAACGCGCCGATCGATCGACACAACGACCTCGGTACGACCGAGATGGCGATCGGCACGTTGAAGCGCGTGCCGCCGAGCACACGGTTTTTCATGTGGGTGCACTACTTCGGCATTCACTGGCCGGACGAAACCCATCCGGGCATTCGCGACTACGGTCCCTCGCAAGCGGATCACTACGATCACGAGATCGCGTTTTGGGATCAGCAGTGCGGGCGCTTGCTCGCAGCGATCGAAGCTCGGCCAAATCCGGTCGCGGTGATCATCACGGCCGACCATGGCGAGAGCTTGAACCTCGGGATTCGGCAGCACGGGCTCACGCTCGAAGAAGCGGTGATCAAAGTACCGCTCGCGGTGCGCGCTCCCGGCTGGCCGGCGATGCACATGCGCGCGCTCGCGAGCTCGCTCGACCTCGTGCCGACCATTCTCGGGTTCACCGCCACGCCGAAGCCGGACTACTTGGACGGGGTGGACTTACACGACGTCGTGACCGGCAAGCTCACGAAACCGCGGATCTTGTTCACGGACACGTGGCGATTCGACGCGATCGAGCGGCTCGAGATCAACTACTCGGCGGCGCTCGACGGTACGAACAAGGTCATCATGGATCGGATCAACGGCGGGTTGTACGAGTTCGATCAACGGCGCGAGCTGCGGCCGCCGAACGCGAGCGACAACCCGGCGTTTCGGCAGCTCACGCGCGCACTCTACGGCTACTTGGAAGAAACCGGCGGTGCGCTCGATCTCTCGGAGTGAGCGCTCGCGGTAGTTCCGGCGAGTCGCGCGAACGCGGCGTTGACGCGCGCGAAGTAGCGGCCGTAGCGTGAGTCGCGGCGGGCCAGGCGCAAGAGCAGCCAATACGCAAAGAACACGCCGAGCGTGATCCGAAACGAGAACGGATACAGGTCGAACGTCGGCACGACGAAGCACAGAAACCACGCGCCGAACCAGAGCAGCGCATCGGCTTCGGAGTCGAGCTGCTTCAGCATGACGAGCAAGCTGAGCACGATGATCACCGGGTGGTGTTCCCAGACGAGCGGCGACACGCTCATCAGGAACAACATCAGCACCGGATACGCGTCGAGCACCGTTGCGATCTTGCCCGACGAGCCGCCGCTGAACGTACGCTTGCGGATCACGGCCCAGCACAAACCGAGCGAGAGGAGCGTGAACAGGCCGCGCAGGATCAGCACCGGTTTGCGCGCGTCTTCGATCGGCAGGCCGAACGCCCAGTACGTGACGCGGACGAGCGAGTCGATCGAGTTCTCGCGCAAGCTGAGCCCGTTCGCGCGGTAGATGTTCGAGACGTTGTCGAAGTATTCGAGGTAGCGGTGTGCGCCGTTCAAAGACGAGGTGAAGGCGATGATGCCGAGGAAGAACGCCGCGAACCAGCCGAGCCAGCGCCAGTCGCGATTGATCACGAACGGCAAGACGAGCGCGAGCGGCGAGGTTTTGACGTGGGCCGCGAGCGCGAGTGCGAGCGCCGACGCCCAGAGCTGCGAGGGGTAGCAGAGCAGCGCGAGCAGCATCAGGTTCGTGACGTGCAGGTTCGTCTGGACGTAGAACAGCGTCCGAAGCACGCCCACGTTCACGGCGAGCGCGCAAAAGGCGAGCAAGGTCGCGGCGAGCGTGACGAAGCCGTAGCGGATCAGCGCGCGCCGCAAGAGCACGAACATCAGCAACACCGCGAGCAAGTTCGCTGCGACGCAAAACAGGAACACGAAGTTGTCGCCGAGCTTCAAGAGCGGGACGAGCAGTGTCGCGAGGAGCGGCGGATACAGATAGCGCGCGTGTAGTGGCTCGCCGCGGGTGAGCTGCGCCGCCGCCGTGACGAAGTCGAAGAAGTCGCCGAACGTCTCGCGCTCCCGCACGATGTTCAGGTACAGGCCGGCCAACATCACGAACGCGAGCCAAAATGCCCCGCGTTCCATCGTCCAGGGCTTACGGCCGGCGGCAAACAGCACGAAACCGAGCAGCACCCACGCGAGACCGACGCAGAGCAGCGTGATGCGTAGGTCCGAGAGCGGTCCGGGCGTGAGTAGCTCGAGCCGGGGGGGCGTGCGCGTCACGAACATCGCGCCCCAGAACGTGATCGCGCCGGCGACGCTCGAGGCGTAGGTGAGCCGCGCGCACCGGAGGGCGTGGCGCGGGCGGTGGACCCCGGCGATGATCGCTGCCACCGCCGCGACCAGACACAACACGCCGCACGATCCGAACCATGGCCCGAGCGCTGATACCAGCTTCGGCACGGCGCGCTGACTACCACGATTGAGATGCCGCAGCCAGGCCGCATCCCATGTCGGGACTTGGGGTGGGTGCAAGAGAGCGGCTGCGCTCACCTTGTCTCGCGCGAGGAGCTGGGCTAGCAGATCGCGACTGTGACGCGCGGTAGAGCCGGATTGCTGATGTTGTGGACTGCGAGCTGCTTCGGCGCGTGCAATCTCGTGCTCGGAATCGATGACGTCAGCTCTGCGAACGGGCCCGACGCCGGGCAGCAGATCTCGCCGTCGACGGCCGAGCCGCGCGATGCGAGCACCGGGCCGGGCGATGCGAGCGCGGGCGGCCGGGCGGATGCGGGCCGAGTCGAGCTGGATGCGAGCGCCGAGCCCAGATCGTCGGATCTCGACGCGAGCCCGCGGGATCGGGATGCTTCGCCGGTGCCGCCAAGCCCGGATGCGGCGGTGGACGAGGACGCGGGTGCCGATCTGGACGACGCCGGGCTGCCGCGCTGAGCGGCGTAGGATTGGCTCACCACCGTCGCGCGCGTGCGCTATATCTTGCCCGTGACCAAGCTGCGCAGGGAGCTCCGGGCGATCGTCGATAGACTGGTCGCGGCGAGCGCGGCCTCGCGCCAGATCTCGCTCGATGCCCTCGGGCAGGCGATCGGCTTGCAGGCCGTGTCGTACGCGGAGATCGACCAAATGATCAGCGCGATCGAGGCGCGCGATCGGCGCGTCGAGGCGACCACCGAAGGACGCGGCGAAGAGTATTTGAAGCTGGTCATTGGCGCGGTTCGGTCGTTGTCCGGCGAGCTCGGTCGCCGGCCGAGCCTCACGGAGATCGCGTTGCGGACGCGCTTATCGCTGGACCAAGTGCGCCACGCCCTACTGCTCGCCCGAATCATGCAGCGGTAGCCGGTTTTGGGTCGGCGGAAGTGCGTGGTAGCGTCGCAGCGTTTTAGCCGGACCGGTAGAAGTTGAAGCAGCAACTATTTTGTCTGACGCTCTGTATCGCGGTCTGCATCGCTCTCTCCACGGTGGCGAGCGCACGCGCGCAAGAGCGAAGCGCCGCACTCGATGACCCGTACTTTGGCGTAGAGCTCGCCCTCGGCTTCGCCGGGACAGTCGACCTCGAAGCCGGGAGCGTGCGGCTCGGCGGTACGACGGTCACCGCGAGCAGCGACTTCGACGACAGTGACTACGATGCCGATGTCGCCATCGGCGGCGCGATTCGATACCTGCGCCCGCTGCATCGTTACTTCGCGCTCGGCGTGCGGATCGGCATCCAGACATGGCGCAGCGACTCGGATGCCGACACGGGCCGCAACATCGCGTTCGACCTCTCGCTGATTCCGCAAGGCCGGGTGCCAGTGTCGCGGACGGTCGAGCTCTATTTGTCGATCCCGGTCGGGCTCACGTTCGATCTCCTGAACGAGATCGACGCGTCCGTGAACTTCCCTGCGCTGATGACAGGCGCGTCCGTCAGCGCGGATCCGGGTTTCGGTTGGAACCTCGCGTTCATGTTCGGCTCGCGATTTGCAGTGTCGCCGGACGTCGGACTCTTCGCAGAGCTCGGGTACGCTTTGCACCAGGTTTCGCACGACATCAATTTTCGTAGCGAAGTCGGTGGCGTCGCAGGCACGATTGTGGTCGACCTAGACGTGATGTGGTCGCAAGTTGCGCTGAACGCTGGCGTGACTTTTTGAAGGAGTGAATATGGCCCTCGGCGCATTGATGAGTTTCGTGAGCACGGCGCACCCAGAAAAAGCGCTCGCGTTCTATCAAGGCCCGCTCGGGCTCCACCTCGTCGCAGATGAGCCTTTTGCGCTGGTCTTCGACGTTCAAGGCGCGATGCTGCGCGTTACGAAGGCGCCGCCCTTCACGCCACACCCGTTCACCGTGCTCGGGTTTCTGGTCGACGACCTCCCGCACGAGTGCGAGCGGTTGATCGCGCGCGGCGTCACGTTCGAGCGCTATCCGCACTTCCAGCAAGACGCGCACGGGATTTGGACCTCACCGAGCGGTGCGCGGATCGCGTGGTTCAAAGATCCTGACGGGAATATCCTCAGCCTGACGGAATTCGCAGCCCCTTGATCGAACGCCTTATGGGTTGAATCATGGGCGCCAATGCAGGCGTGCCACCGTTGCGATACGCGGCTCCCAGACCGCGCTCGATTTTGCCCAACCTGCGGATACGAGCAGTCCCAGGGCTCCGTCGCGGATACCGGCACAGGGCCGCGGAGCGTTCGGAGCCGGAAATCGTCGACGGAGATGTCCTCCGGGGTCGTGGGGACCGCGGTGACCCTCGCGAGTGAGCGGCCGTCGCGCCATACCCATCTGCTTGCGGGCGGAACGGTCATCGGCGGGGTCTACACGATCGCCGGAATGATTGGCGAAGGTGGCATGGGTGCGGTCTACAAGGCGCACGACAGCGCGCGCGATCGCACGGTGGCGATCAAGGTCCTGCACCCGAACCTCGCCGGTGATGCGGACGTGCGAAGGCGTTTCGCGCGCGAGGCGAAGCTGATGCGGTCGTTCAGTCACGCGCACGTGGCGTCCGTGTTCGATTTCGTCGAAGACGATCGGTTTCTCGCGATCGTCATGGAATACGTGGAAGGTCCGACACTCACGCAAGAAGTGCAGCGTTGGGCGGGGCGGATGCCGTACGGGGAGATCCGCCTGATCATGACCGACGTGCTCGATGCGATGGAGCAAGCCCATCGCTACGGCGCGGTACACCGTGACTTGAAGCCGGACAACGTGTTGCTGCAGGTGTCTCGCGAGCGGCCGTATCCGAAGATCATCGACTTCGGGATCGCGAAGATCTTGGAGGGCACGACGTACACCGTAACGGGCGCGCTGCTCGGGACGTGCCGGTACATGGCGCCCGAGCAGGTCGAACATCCGGCCGCGCTCAGCTATCCGGCGGACGTGTATTCGCTGGGTGTGACGCTGTATCAGATGGTCACGGGGCACTGTCCGTTCGAACACGAGTCGCAGTTCGCGGTGATGATGGCGCATGTGCGCGATCAACCCGCGCCGCCTTCGACGATTCGCTCGGATGTTCCGCCTGAGCTCGAGGCCTTGATCATGGCGGCGCTCCAAAAGGCGCCGCTCGATCGGCCGCGCAGTTGTGCGGAGTTCAACGAGCGGCTCGTCCGCGCGCTCGCGGGATTCACCGCAGAGGTCGCGCCGCTGGATGCGCCGGCCGTGAAGCGCGATCCAGATGGCAGTGAGCTCGTGCTGGTGCCTGCCGGTTTCTTTTGGATGGGGCAAGAGCGCCGGTCGGTGTACTTGGATGGGTTCTACATCGATCGCTATCCGGTCACGAATCGTCAGTTCGCGGCGTTTCTCGGAACGACGGCGTATCGACCGACAGTGACGAAGAATTACTTGTCGCACTGGCGCGAGGGCCGCGTGCCCGCGGGGCTCGAGGATCATCCGGTCGTACACGTCTCGTGGTTCGACGCGCAGGCCTACGCGAACTGGGCGGGCAAGCGGCTGCCGTCCGAAGCGCAGTGGGAAAAGAGCGCGCGCGGTACGGACGGCCGCAGATATCCGTGGGGGAAGCTCGCGCCCGATGCGACGCGCGCGAACTACGGGCGGCAGCGCATGGGAACGGTGCGAGTCGGAAATCATCCGGCGGGTGCTTCGCCGTACGGCGTGCAGGACCTCGCAGGGAACGTCTGGGAGTGGTGCGAGGACGTCGATTCTCCGGAGTTTTATACGGCCGGCCCGACGCACAACCCGTGCAATCGGTATCGACGCGACGATCCGGCGCGCGCGCGGATGGTCGTGCGAGGTGGATCGTTCATGTACGACGCGCACTCGATCCGGACGTTTTCGCGCAGCAGCTTCGAGCCGAGCGTGGGTTCGAAGGGGATCGGATTTCGTTGCGTGCGCGAGCTATGAGCGTTTAACGGCGCGCGGGCGCGAGCGTTGAAAGGCTGCGCAGCTTGGTCTATAGCGAGGCGTCCTCGGGGCCGACGCTCGCGGAGGGGTTTGCAACGTGCTCGCTTGGCTTGTTCGAGATGGTTCGTCTTGGGTGCGGCTATGGCTGGTCGCCGCAGCCGTCAGCTGCACGGCTCGCGCCTCTGCGCAGGTGCCGGGGCCGAATGCGCCGCCGGGCTCCGAGTCTGAAGCGGCTGCGGAGCCTGCCGAGCCACCGGGCTACCGGGAGGCGATCGACAACGCGATCGGCGAGTACGAAGCGGGGCGCTTCACCGAAGCACGCACGTTGTTCGAAGCAGCGCACAACGTGTTTCCGAATGCGCGATCGCTGCGTGGCATGGGCATGGCCGAGTTCGAGCTGCGGAACTATCCCGCGAGCGTCTACTTTTTGGAGCAGGCGCTCGCGGCGCCGGTGAAGCCGCTCACGAACGAGCTGAAGACCGAGACCGAGGTGCTGCTGACGCGAGCGCGGTCGTTCGTCGGGAAGATCCTGTTCGAGCTGCAGCCACCGGAGGCGGCGCTCACGTTGAACGGCACGACGATGCCACTCGGCGCGGATTCTGCGCTGACGCTGATCGCGGGCGACTACTCGCTGAAGGTCAGCGCACCCGGCTACGACGATGAACAACGCGCGCTGCACGTGCCGGCGACGCAGGTCACGTCGGTGCGTGTCGTGCTCGCGAAGCACGTGGAGGTGTTGCAGCCGGTGCAGCCGATAGCGGTGGCTCCAAAGCGCGAGTCTGTGTTCGAGAGCCCGTGGCTCTGGGCTGCGTTTGGTGTCGCGATCGCGGGTGCAGCGGTGGGGATTGGGTTTGCGATTTCGGCGAGTGACGCGGGCACGGTGAAAGCGAGCGGCGGTAGCTCCGGGATCGTGCTGGAAGGTCCGCGATGAGGTTCGCCCTGCTGGCAATGAGAGCGGCATTCGTGGCTGCGTGCGCGCTCTCGGCAGCGTGCGAGAAGCAAGACCCGAAGCCTGCGACGCAAGTCCTCGTCACGGTCGACAGCGATCTCGCGGTCGGCACCGAGCTCACGAGCGTGCAAATCGAGATTCGCACGACTGAAGGCGTGCGCGAGACGCCGCGGCACACGTTCGAGCTCGCGACTGATGCGACGCAAGCCGAGCAAGTGGAATTGCCGTTTTCGTTCGGGATCGCAAAGGCGGGGCAACCCGAGTTTCAGTTGCGCGTGACTGGGTTGAAGGACGATCAAACCGTCGTCGACTTGCGTTGGAACGTGGGCTTCCAGGACCAGAAGACGCTTGGCTTGAGCGCGTTCCTCGGTGCGGTGTGCGCGGGCAATCTCTGTACGAGCGGCGAGACATGTTACCCGCGGCGTAAGGGGGACATCGCAGCTGGGTCTTGCGCGAAGGTTCCCGACGCGTCGACGTCCCCAGTCACACCGGGAGACGAGTTTCGCGACGCGGGCGTACTCGAAGTGCCTGAAGCTGGGAGCGGCGATGCTCCGGGTGAGGCATGCTCGACCACCGTCGCCGACTACTACCCCGACCTGGACGGCGATGGGCACGGCGATCCGAGCCTGAAGCGATCGGTGTGTGGAACTCCACCGGTTGGCTTCGTGAGTGCGGGCGACGATTGCTGCGACAGCGATAACCGCGCGTTCCCTGGTCAGAAAAAGGGCGATGCAAGCCCCTCGACCTGCGCGGATGTTGGGTTCGACTTCGACTGCGATGGCACCGAGGAGCTCGGTTGGCCGTTTCTCGCCAGCGGGACGTGCTGCCTCAATACCGAGCAGGAGGGCTGGGAAGGTGCCGTGCCTGACTGTGGCGAAACAGCGCAATTCACGCAGTGCGATGACCTTTGCGAACCCGTGAGCTCGGCGGCGAAGCAGCGCTGTTTTTGAGCAGTTTCTTTTGCGTCGCAAGTGACGGCCGCGCGGCGGGAAGTAGCTATACTGGCCTCGGTTGTCGCCCCAGGGCGTCGCTTCGATGGCGGAGTCTTCTACGAGCGCTGAGAGTCTGACTCCTGACGTGGGGACCACGATCGGGCGCAGGTATCGCGTGATCCGTCGGATCGGCGAAGGCGGGATGGGCGTCGTCGTCGAGGCTGAGAACGTCGTCACCGGCAAACGCGTGGCGATCAAGTGGATGCATCCGCAAGTCGCGGCGCAGCCTGAAGCGGCGGAACGGTTTCTGCGTGAGGCGCGGGCGTCGGCACGCGTGCGGCATCCGAATGTCGTCGATGTCTATGACGCCGTGCATGAAGGCGACACGTGTTTTCTGGTGATGGAGTTGCTCGAAGGTGAGCCGCTCAGTTTTCTGCTCGAGCGGGGCGGGATGCCGGCGCACGAGTTGATCGCCCTCTTGCTCGATGCGATGCGCGGGGTCGTCGCTGCGCACAAGCAAGGTGTGATTCATCGCGACATCAAGCCGGACAATATCTTCCTGGCGATCGAGTCGGATCGTGCGTCGAAGGTGCCGAAGGTGTTGGACTTCGGGATCTCGAAGCTGGTCGGTGCGGAGGGGATGTCGTTGACGCGTACCGGCGCGACGATCGGAACGCCGATGTACATGTCGTACGAGCAGTTGTGCGGCGTGAAGGACATCGATCTTCGGACGGATATCTACGCGTTTGGCGTCGTGTTGTACGAGGCGTTGACGGGGCGGCCGCCCTACCAGGCCGCGAATCTGCCGCAGCTCGTCGCGAAGATGGCGCATACGCATCCGGCGGCGCCGCGTGCGGTGCGGCCCGACATTCCGGATGCGCTCGATCGAGTGATTCAGCGGGCGATGGCCAAGGATCGGGAGTTGCGATTCAGTTCGCTCGTGGAGTTGATCGAGCAGCTGCAGCCGTTTGCGAGTCCGGGAGCGTTTCAAGCGCAGATGACTGCGGCGAGTGCGGTGTTGCCGGTGGTGATGCGGGCGCAGCAAGCAAAGCCGCACTCATCGTTGATGGTCGCCGGGCGCGAGTCTTCGCCGGTCGTAACGCCGATGGAAGCAAACGTGCCGATCCCTGCGGCGCCGAGGAAGCGCGAAGCGTTGCGGTGGTTGGTCGCAGCGGGCGTGTTCGTGACGGTGGTGGGTGTGTTGACGGCGTACGGGTCGTTGCAGCCAGTGCCGGACGAAGCCGTAGCTGCAGCTGACGGCGGTGACAAACCTGCGGAGGCAGCGGCGCCGCTGGTGCAGGCGGCGGCGAAGCCGGCAACGCCTGCGGCAGCGGCGCCGCTG
>Ga0193752_1000360_pt1 | contig 46343 bp, 58 predicted proteins | sample H1c1metaG_FD_144924 | JGI IMG/M metagenome (GOLD analysis project Ga0193752, IMG submission 144924) | Soil microbial communities from a riparian zone of the East river system, Colorado, United States - H1c1 | ecosystem: Environmental > Terrestrial > Soil > Riparian zone | place: USA: East River...
CGCACGAACCCTGAGTTATCTTCACGTGCTTACACAGTTATCAGCGGCGCATACAATGGTGAGCTTGCACGTCACAACATTCCAGTGACGAAGGCGAACGCATACGCTGCATGGTTCCTCGGTCCCGGTGATGCGCCGAAGGTGTTGACGGCACCTGATGATACGCCGTTGGCAAACATAGTGTCACCAGCTACGATGCAAGCTAATGCATTTCTTAGGGGAATGACAGTTGCAGACTTCAAAAGAAACATTGAGCAATCACACGGCGGTGGTACTGCCGATGCGAGTGCGGAAACAGGAAACAATGGGGTACGCAGGTATTCTGATCCAACGAACCAATCCACAATTCCTAACAGTGCGGGTACTCGTGAGAGTAGTGACGACGACGCAGTAGTTCCCGTATCAAAAGGAATGCAGGAGTATCTTGACAAGAAAGGACTTGTTGCAGACGCTCGTAATGCATTCTCACAGGCCGCACTTGAACGCATACCACTTGATGAACGCGAGAACTGGATCACTGATCCTTGGACGACCGATCTTGCGAATACACCGAAGCGTGAGACACAGGAATACGTTCGTGTCCGTAAGAAGGAAATCGACGGCGCAGGTCCATCACTTGCTGAAACAGTTGGTAAGAAGAATACAACCGAAGCTAAGCCGGTTGAAATCAAAACCACTCCGAAGCCGTACATGCGTGATGGCAGATACTATCAGAAGCTACAACGCTCGGACGGAACGGAATACGAGGCTGCTGTAAATGGCTGACATTAATGAGCTACGTGATAGGTTCATGGCTGAACAGCAACGCATCCGTGGTGTGAACGATGACCAACGTCGTCGTGTATTGGAGAGTGGGGAACAGCAATTCAAAGGTAACCCACTCTCGCTTGTTCCATTGCCGATACAACAACTAGAAGCCAACATAGCGGTAGCAGTGCCGCGTGCTGTGACGGATACAGTTACGATGGCTGGTATGGTGCCTCCGATGGTGCGTGCCGGACTGTCAAGTGATGTCGATCTTTCAGAAGCCATGATGGGTAAGGAAGGTGAAGACGAACTGACTAACTATATCGCTACGACCGCACAAAAGGAATTTGATGAGTTACCCGAAACGGTCAAGAATGATACCACACTCAAAAACCTTCAACAGACTATTGCCAACAGCGCTGAAGCAGAAGATATCCGTCTTAAACACTCCAATCCCGTTGTCAACTATGGTACAAAGGCAAGCAATGCGATTAACAAATCAGTTGGCCTCGGACGCGTCTCGCAAGAAACAAACACGGATGATCTTGAACAACTCGCAGCCGGTGTTCTCATTCCTGCTGGCGGTGTTAGCCGTGCTGTTGGGGGTACTGTTCGGCGCTTTATTGGGGATAGCATTGCTGGTAAAGTTGCTGGAAAGGCTGCTGAACTTGCCGCCGATTTGACTGTTCCCGGCACAACGAATTACACAGGTAAGGGTATCGCAACCAATGCCGGTGTTCAGATAGGTGTTAACGAAGGCATTCGACGTGCATACGATCTTCCCGCAATTACAACGGGAGACGCATTCCTGACAACTGCTGATGTCACTACTGGACAACCGGACGGAGCAATCAGTGCTCAAGTTGATCCGGATAGTGATCCGGAAGGTGGTATGGGTGGCTTCCAACGTGCACGTGATTACGCTGTCGAAGGCTCTATGGTACTCGGCGCTGTCTTTGCCGCAGGACGTGCCAACAAAGTTGCGTCGAAAGTTGCGATGGAGACGGTTGATGAGATTAACACTAATCACATTGCACCGCCAAAGGCTCCTCCGATGGACCCGCAACTCAAGCCGCATCAACGTCTCGCATCTGAGGTTGTAGACGAAGCTGCACCGCTAGGAGATAGTCTCTGGAACGCTGATCCTGACACATTCGTCAAAGAGAAAGCCAACATTGACCGTGTTGTGTCGGACGCGAACAGCATTAACATACACGGTACGTATGATAACTTCCTGAACACAGGTAATCTGGACAACCTGACACGCAAGACCATTCCGATTGCGCAGATGGAACACACGTTGACGCGTATGTCGCCACCAGATCAAGATGTGTTCAATAATGGTATGTTGGCGAAACGCTTGCTTGACAACTTCGCGGTGCGAACGAAGTCAATTGATGAGCAACTGTACATCGCACAGATACGCGGTGATCAGACACTGTTGCATGCACTCCTCAAGGAGAAGAGCGAACTTGGAACTGACGCTGATGCGTTCGGTGGCAAGATGACACACGCCGATGCAACCGCTGCTGCACAGGCACTCGACAATCATCCACAAGCGGGTGTGATCGAAGCGATGTATCAACAGATACAGAACGACGGTCTTGAAGCTGACTTGAATGGTGGTTATCAAACTATCAAGTCCATCGACAAGATGAAGAAAGCCTACCCGAACTACATGACGTTACAGGAAGACAACGACGCTGGTGTATCTTACATGGGTAAGTTGTTCAAGAACGAGTTCATGGGTAAGGGGAAGTGGGACCGTCCTCCCATGTTCAATGCAGTGCGTCCCGGTACGCGTGCAACGAAGGAAACTGGAACAGTCAAGAACCCGATATCTCCGATGGAAGCGATCAAGGATCAGTTCTATCGCCGCATCGCTGACTTCAAACGTAACGACGCAATCAAAACGTACGTCGAAACGATGAAGATGGCACTAGATCACGAGAAGTCGATACGTCATATAGAGAGTGTATCACTCGATGACTTCAACCGCAGTGACTTCGACAAGATGACGCAGAAAGCGAACTACATTGCGTACCGCGAAAACGGTATGATCCACTATTACGAGACTGCTGATCCTGAAGTTGCACGTGCGTTGGAATTCAATGCTGGTGGCACGCTCACAGGCTTCAACATGTCGCGCAAAGTGAAGCAATCGTGGACAACTGGTATCTATCGACCGATCTTCGCTACAACTGCGATGAAGATGGAGAACAGCATCATCAAAGCAACGCGTCCAGCTGGCAGAAGTGCTGGTATGTTGGATGCGGGGCTACGTCGTGCGTTCCCGGATAGCAAAGCGCTGTCGTTTTGGCTTGACAAGTTCGGTACGAACCCTGTTCTGGACACATTCGCGTTGCAACAGCTTCATGCCATCTTCATGCAGAACAGCATGACTGCATTGAAGGCTGTGGGCACTGGTATCGGTGACGCACTCGCTGAGAACACCGCATTTGGACGTGCAATCAAGGCTATGCCGGGTGGTGAACAGGTGCTTTCACGTACTGGTGAAATCATGGTGCGTACTGCAAACGAAAGTCGCTACAATGCAGCACTGCATGCTAACGCTCTGAATGGTTCACTGCTCACGTCACCGCTTGATGGAGCAAAACAAGGCTTCGACGCTGTTGACTACGCTATGAAGAAGTCTGGACTGCGTTCAACGTACAAGGGCTACAAAGCGTTCATCGACAGTATCCACAACTCTGGTAAGTATGCCTTCTTTGCACAGAACTTCGCTGCATTGGAACGCAAACACGGTGGACGTGCAAACATACCAGCTGCTGAACTGAAAAAGCTCTCACATGAGACACGTGTTGCATCTGGTGACATGAGTAAGATCGTCGGTAACAAGACGCTACAGAAGTTGCAGTCAGCTACACCGTATTCGAGCATTGCTGTCAACGCAACGAGGCACCTTGCTTCCGCGATCATCAATGATCCTAACACACGTTGGCGCATTGTGTCCGGTTCGATTGCTCCGAAGGTTGCAATGGTCGGATTGATCACAGCTGCATCACCTGAGATGCGTGAGTGGTATTGGGATCACCTTCCGTCGTGGCAGCGTTCACAGAACATCCCGATCATCGGTCCAGATTGGTGGATGGATGCAGCAAGTGGTAACATGCGTGCACTGACACCGAATGACATGTACCTTGTACGTGAAGACCCGGGCATTGCAGCTATCTCAAGCTCAGTGGTTGCAGCATTGCGCTCACTTGGTGCATTCGGTGACGAACAACAGTCACATGCCAACTTCGCACGTGAATTCAAGGCTGCGGTGGGGGGTTCAATGAGCGTACCGCTACCGCCATTCCTTGACTTGATGCTTGCTGGTGGTGACTTCGATCCAACTGCGTTCTTGTTGGGCGATCCAACAATTTCGACACCGTACGAGGATCGTGTGCAGGGTATCAACACTGACCAGATCAACGCTGACAGCGACTTCTCTAAGGGTTGGATGACGACGATTGAAAGTCTTGCTGGTGTCGGTGCTGCGAACCTTGTCGGATCGATTGACGTTGGCGTACAAGCGTATGATAACACGAATGACTTCACAGATGCACTCAAACAGACGTTCCAGTACATGGTTTACACAGGTGAGCGTGCAGCTGCTGAGACACCCGGAGTTCGTGAAGCTGGTGCGTCATTGTTCAGTGGTGGACAACGTCGTATTTATGCTGGTACAGAACAACGCGGACGCGTGACGGAGAACTTCGCTAAGGTGGAAGGTATTCGTAAGCAACTGTCAATGGAGAAAGACACAAAGAACGTCGATACCGAAATGACAGATGCAGGGTTCCAAGGCATGCAGCGCATACAAGACCCACAAGTACGCTCGATGGCGCAGGAAATAAGTAAAGCATTCTACAGTGGTAAATTGAAGTCACTATCTAGTGAACGTGCATCACGTACGAAGAAACTCGCCATGTTGGAAGCACAGAAGGACAGTGTATCACCAACTGTGTTCGATATGGAACACCGTAAGACTGTTGGTGAGATGCATGCACTTGACGCGCAGCAGGAAGCTTACATTGACATGTTCGAAGAGAGATTGCGCCAACAGTACGGTGTTGATATTGATGGCGCAATCGATGTTATTCACCAGTCACTAGGACGTGGTCAAGAGTAACGTTCACGTCCGTGAAGAACGTAGTCCTCCGGGACCAGCCTGACTTGCGACAGTTGCTCCCTCTCGACTAAGAACCGAGCGTTCTCCCGAAGCTCGTATATCGTAGCGATCGGGAGTTGGCTTGGTTGCGCGTGCTCGCTCAAGGTCTTCTTTGTAGGCTTTGAGTTTGCGTTCTTCGTCGGTACTCGTTTCGGCCGGCTTGTCGTCGGTTTCAACGAAGGTACGGTCAAGTCCTTCTTTCGCGGCATTCATCACCTCGTTATCGTAGTATGACGTTGGCACTTTGACGCCGTTGTTTGCTTGCCATGCACGGAACTGGTTCTGCGACATCTGACGTGTTTGCAATGCGTATTCGTACGCGTTACGCCAAATCCTCAGCGTTCGGTCATGATCCAACATCTGAATGTCATGATCGACATGTTCACGTGCAGACCAACCGGCCTTGTCGGGGTAGTAGTAGCGCGTTGCGACTTCTTCTGACGCAAGTACCTTCTCCTTCAACGAGACAAGTACCTCGAATGAAGGTTTCTGATAAAAGTACGAATGCCAGAAATCGGGATCGAACACGGCTTGTGTATCTCCAGTTGTTTCACGCTGCATCATCGTCTCCATTGTTCAAGTTAGTGTGTTCAGATACACCGTCGGTTGTTGTGATAGGATCAGCTTCCACAACGCCCGACGATGTCTCACTCTCAACGTCATCGTCAACATGCGGAACGATGCGAATGACGACAAGCCGTGTTGTTCCACCACCCCCTTCGAATACATTGTGACGCTCACTGTCAAGTATGCTGACAACCGTTTCGACATCCTCATCTGGTCCGCTTCCGTCGAGATAGCTTGCGACTTCGCGATCAGTAGCTTCGATAAGCGAGTAATCGTCACCGTTGAGCATTTGAATTTCATCGGGTGTCAGTCCTTTTGCTTCACGCATTATATTAGCTCCTTTTCGAACGCAAGTTCTTCGGTTACGGTGAACTTGCATGTACCGTCTTCGTTATCAGTGAATTCGATGAGTGCTTTACGTGGTAACCACACATCATCACCGTGTTCACTGACAATTAGGATAGCCAACGCGGTCTCAGCCTTCAATTCAAGCTCAAAGTCCACTGTTGACCTATCCAAGTGGGTTGTTTTCTTCACTTGGTGTCCTTTCTTCTTGAATTTTGTACTCAGATGCGCCATTTGCTTTCTCAATGATATCTCTCCCTTCTTTTTCACTCACGTCCGTCATTACAACGTACATGTCCGGGTTGTTGCGTGATACTCGTGCGTAATAGAACGTAGTCTTGTTCTTCACAAGGATATACTCACGCTGTCTACGTGGATTGTCTTTAGCTGCGACCATCTGTGTACCCCTCCTTCATCTGGGTATGACATCTTGGTATCGGCAGGGATAATCATTGGCCTACCCCCCACCATGATAGGTGCCTCAGCATACGCCTTCATTACTGACAGTGCCATCGGGATTTCATCGATTGGCCCTAGTGTAATGAGTGCATCATGAATGTTGAGAGCAACACGGCAATGGCGCGGCCAACGTGGATCATCTTCCGACTGATAAATCACCTGACAGACCTTGTCACCTATTGTGCTTTGCGGCTTAAATGCTACAATACTTTCCAACGCCTCTGGACTTGGCCGCTCCATTAGTATAAACCTACGTCCGAAGGCATTAAACAATGCACCGTTCTTGCGCAATTCCGCTTCCAGATCGGCCCACCAAACGCGAAGTTCAGGAGTTTCCCTATGGTACACTCTGTACGCAAAATCGGCTTCCGCGAGGGTGAGGCCCGCCGTGGTAGCCAGACGATCCGGTCCCATTCGGTAGTTAAGTCCATGTCTGCACCGTTTGGCAATGTAGCGAATAGTAACGTCACCGTGTCTCTTCCCTTCGGGTATCACGTGCCCTTTGGTAGCGTCGTAACGGTCGAAGGTGGGAACTTCCGCGTATGGAATTTTGAAGAGATCGGATGCTAGAGCGCAGTGCGCGTCGTATGATTTATCGGCGCGCGCTCGTTCGAACTGTTCAATCCATCTTTCAATCTTAGCAGCCCAACCAACGTATCGGGCTTCTGCTTGGCTAAGATCAAAATATCCGAACGCGTAACCCGCATCAGCAATGAACATAGGATGCGCGCGGTCAGGCTGGTTTTGTAGGTTGCCACCGGACCCCCACAAAGTCTGACTTGAACTAAGTCGTCCGGGAGCGGACTGTGTTCCAGTTTGATTGTAGGTGCAACGAAAGCGATTGTCTTCATCAGCCTGTGCCTTTACATATGTTGAGTTGAACTTCATTTCCTCAGCGAGTTTGTTGTGCACACTGAGTATCTTGCGGGATGCTTCGTTGGTACGCGGATGCTTGAACATCCTGTCGCGGTTCTCCTTATCGGTGGATACTCCGCGCCCGACCAGTTTCAACTTCGAGAAGTACAACTCACTCATCTGCTTGGGAGAGTTGATGTTGTAGTATTTCTCTTCGTTTATCTGTGCAATGATCAGCGACTGAAACTCTTCGGTCAGTGTACCAATCACATCGTTCATGCTTTCCTTCAAGTCTTCTTTCATCTTGGTGTCTAGCATGATGCCACCAACAGTCATGCGTGCAAGATGATGTTGCAGCCTCATTACGTGACTGAAGAAGAACTGATCCAACCCTTGTGTGCGTAACTCGCCAAGTTCTTTCGCTTGGATTGATAGTAGGTGTGCGCAGTCTTTACCGTTGTATCGCCAGAAGTCATCGATGTCACCGCCGTCACGCCACTCGTCTTTCTCATCCTTGTAATAAGGGTTGTCAGTGTATTGTGTAGTAAGGAAACCCAGATTGTGCGGGAGGCGTGGGTAGAGTGTGTGATGCGCCAACATAGTGTCGAACCATAACTTAGGAAGGTACAGTTTATCTTTGTACCATTGCCAAGTAATATCGAACATTCCATTCTGTGCGATGAATTGTGTCCCCGATTTATATAAGCGTTGCAATTGCCTCCTGATATGTGCTTCTTCTCGTATGGTATAGACGTGATCTTTCTGTGTCCGCATTGCAATGCAGATAGCAGTTGATGACGTATCTGCGAAGCCAAAGCAAGCTGTCTGTCCGGAGATAGTTTCGATGTCATGCCCGATCGGATCAGTACATCCAGCCGCTTGGTTAATGAAGCGGTCAATTTCACTGATACTCGGATATAGGAGAGTGGATACCTCAGTCGGCGCATGTGTTCCATCAAGTAACCTCTTGAAACGTGCGATGTCCATCTTGAATGTTACTTCAAGGAGTGGTTCACGTATGACAGCTGCTGCATTGTTGACGCACATGACCTTAACTGTTCTTGTCCCACCGCGCACATGATCAGGTATAACGCAATCGAGAACAGAACCACGCCAACTTGTGATCCCCGAATGTCCGGTAAGGGCATGCAAAGCCATATTACCCATAGCGATGATGTAACGAACGTGAGGAAGATAACCCAACTCCCAACGTAACAGTTGGCCCCATAGATCAAGCTCATGTTTGTTCACCGCTTTCTTGTGATCGGAGAATGAAACTTGTCTCTTCGACACGTTGGTAATGTAGAAGTCTTTACGAGTAAGTCCTGTGTGCTTCTGCAATGTCCGCCACAATAGTGCACCCGAACCGCCAACAAGAGGGAGACGCTGTTGCACTTCTCTGTCACCGGGAGCTTCCGCAACGATAACCTTGTCGGAGAAAAACGTTCCGTCCATTGGACATTCAACTTTGAGGCGTGATCCTTCCGCACGGTTAATGAATTCCTGTCTGAGTGTTTGTAAGTTCCGTACGTAGTCTACTGACCCTTGATCGATGTCCATTGTTCGTGCCGTCCCTTCGCGATCTTGCCACACTTCAGGGCAAGGATGTCCAATGCTTCATTGTTGTGTAGTTTCTCACACCGTGAGCCGTTAAGGCAAAAGTAACTTCGGCTATCGTATGAGTAGTCGCATCCTTCACGATGCATCTGCACGATGGAGTAGAACTCCTTACCCATACAGTTCTGTACAGGTATCTGTTCTTCTTCGAACCCCGCATCAGTCATGACGAACACGACTTCCTTAGCGTGCATACCGTAGAACTCAGTGTAGTTCGCTTCGAGAACTAACATCTGTTCGACAAGCTTCTTACCGAAGAAGTCTGCACCGAACATAGGCTTCGCGTACTGTTCACTGAAACAGATGAGTGCTTGACGAAACGTGATGTCACGACCGGGGATCAGTTGATCCTTCACACGTTCGATGTCAGCTTCGTTCATGGTAGGGAACTCACCGAATGCGTGCTTCGCTACTGTTGTCTTCAACCAACCAGCAGCCTTACACAAGATCGCGTGATACCCTAACGCTTCGAACTCAGTCTTGATGTAGAAACCCGCAGTGTCTTTACCGCTACGGGGTGGACCTTGTATCGCAACGCAGTGCATCATTTGACTAAACTCCCCTTGTTCTTTTCGTGTGACTCACGACGCTTACGCAGTACATCGTTCGTGATCTTGAGTGACAGTGACATTGACTTCATGTCAGTGATGATCTCGCACCGTTCACGTGCACGTGTCACCGCTGTGTATATGTTCTCACGACAGAGCATGAAGAACACACTGTTGTTCATTACGTAGATGACGTTACGATACTCCGAACCTTGCGCCTTGTGTACCGTGAGTGCATACGCGAGTTCAATTGAGCGTTGAGGGAACGTATCGATAATCGCCCCTCTCTTTTCCCACCATTCCTCGTAAGCGTAAGGAACTTCGACAACTCTATCTCCAAAATCGATTTCCATTCCTCCATCAGGATAAAGCTCAATGATCTTTCCTGTTTCTCCGTTAAGCATGTACTTGGTGTCGGGAGTGGGTATATACGAACTGAGGACTGGATTGCCGTTATCTTGCCACTCCATAAATCGTTCTGTGTAATTTCGCATGTCGTAAGTATTTTCAGTGCAAACGACTTTGTCCCCGACTGAAACAGTGACTGGATTTTTCTCGTCCCAACTATACCGCGTGAGTTCTGTCTCGTCGCGTCCGTGAGGATTAAGCAATCCACGAAGCATGACATTAAGAGGTCCGGTTCCGATCCAACGAGTGCGCATCGGAGTGAGGATTTGATTGTCAATAGATGCGTAGTCGATACCATGTTCTTCCGCTTCCATCACTAGCTGTTCAAGTTTCTTGACAGGACTGTCTGTGTAATGCATAAGGAACTTCTCACCACGACGCGGCGGGAAACCTTTACGGATTGCAGTTGCTGCTGTGAGTACATCGGACCCTTCGGCCTGTCTGTATATCTCAGTCAACATGAATGCACACGACGCACGTTTCAGGTGTTCGTTGAATGGTGATCCGTCTGCATTCTTGATGTGATACTTCTCGATAGGTGGAAGCTGTGCGATGTCACCAAACATGATCAATCGCCCACCCGGACGTAGTGCATCGATCAAGTTACGATTGAGTTCATGATTGATCATGGAGTACTCATCGCATAGGATGACTAGCTCATCGAACGGTGTGAACTTGTCACGTTTCGGATGAGTAATATCGGCGCTTTCACCAGTGTCTTTATCTCGTTCACCGGGACGACCGTATTCCAACAACTTGTGTACAGTGATGGCGGGAAGTCCGGTAACTTCTTTGATCCGCTTCGCAGCCTTACCAGTAGGTGCGCAGACTGCATATGAAATGCCGCGCTCGCTTAACTGTTCGGCGATGTACTTAATGATAGTAGTCTTGCCTGTGCCAGCGCTACCCGTAACCGCAAACAATCTCTTGAGTGGGTCGAGGGCTGCATCTGCACATGCAAGTTGCGCTTGTGACAACTGCATGGTGTGTCTCCGTTTCCGTTTATTCGTAGCCGGTTAGGTCCGGTCCTTTGTCGCCACCGTCATCGAAAGTCTTACGGTGTTGTTCTTCTACAACTGCACGTGCAGCATAGATGGCTACCCACTTAACGAACTCACTGAAACCCATGTTGAGTGACATTGCAACCTCACGGATGTAACGTTTGTCAGCACTAGGAAAACGAATTGATGAAGGGGGGTCGATGTTCGGTGCCGTCTCATTAATGAAATGGCCACGATTGAGATGCGCAGTTGGGCGCGGGTATGGAATAGAGATAGTGACTTCGGCTTTGCTCATCGTATGTCTCCAACGAGAAACGGTGTGCATCCAGTTAAGCTGCACACCGTCCTACGTTAACCGGAACTGACATTCGGGGGAGTGATTGTCAGCTTGGTAGCCGGCTTACGCCTCGGGAGCGATCACCATGAGATGTTCGCCGTTCTGGTTTGCGGTCGCGACATACGAAGCCATCTTGCGGGGATCGCGGAACGATGCCGTAAGCTGAGGAACGCCGCCGTCATTGACCTTCACGAAGGCATAGAGCGGGGCAGGGGTACGAGGACCGGCAGGAGCGCGGCGCTTCTTGGGGGCTTCCGTAGCGGTGGCAGTGCCCTTGGACGCATCAGACATTTGAGTATTCCTTTTTACCATTGTGGGATTGTTCCCGTTGACCTTTAGAAAGTATTACCTAAGTATTACGATGTCAACCACAAAATGCAGTTGACACCGTTTTTATTCTACGCCTTACGACGCAGAAACTTTGCCGATCTGTGCGCGGTCTTCGCCCTCGTACTTCTCGTGCTTCACGCCGACCTTGCACGACAGACCCAACCATTCGGTAGGATCAACTCGCTTGCCAGCCTTCGCGCCAATGGTTTCGCACCACTTGCGCATGTTGTAGCGGGAACGTGCAGTGTCTTCAACCATAAGACGGTTGTAGTTCAGTGTGACACCTTCCGGGAACATCTCACGGTCTTGATCGAAGTCAGCCGGATAGTCATCGGGACTGATCTTCAACGCAACAGACAAGTATTCCTTGCCAGTTGTGTTGCTGATCTTCTGTTCAACACTGTCGATGACAGCAGGATAGTCGCCAACCGGGAGCGGTGGTGGTGCCTCGGCGGATGATACGTCACTGCTGTATTCGAGAATGGATACTTCACTCATGGTTATTTCCTCTTGAGTTTGTTGCAACAATACAGTAGACCATAGTTCAATCACACATACAAGCCACTGCATCTTGTATGTGATTACAAAGACCTACTAGATGTAGGCCCCTATCCTTAGTCGCGTTCTTCTTCGGGAGGTTCGTAACTTGGATTGCGAAGACGTTTCGCAAACAGTTCTTGTTCGTGTTCGATACGTGCAAAGAACATACTACAGATGTACTGTCGCATGTCCAACCGGAACTGCTGATCATTCGTGCGCAATGCGCCTAGCACTGTACTGGCTAGATTGCTACCAGCCCACTCAATTATGAATGGTTGCTTGCTGTCAGTGAATATCTTCAGTGCAGCACGCAAGTCAGCAAGTGCTTTGCCATGACGCACGATACGTTCAGCTTCCGTTAGTGTAATGATTGGTTCACTCATGGCACAGTCTTCTTCCACTCCTTGTACATTGCTTCGAACTGTTTCGTTCCCGGCAACGGAAGTTTCTTGTTGAAGTAACACCACATAGCGTGCCATGTATCCATGCGCCACATGTGATTACTTGGGTTGTCCCAATCATCTGGATTGAACCGCCAATCGAACTCAGGTTCATCCAATTGACTGAACATGCGTGTCTTCATAGGTTTACGGCGTCTACTCGGACTGACGGCGATCCGTCGATCCACTCTACCGTCAACTTGATAGATGGCCCACATTTCGCTGAAGTCAATTCCAATATTACTAGGCAATTGTCCACCAAGTGCGAGTGAGATATGTAAGATTGCCCCAGTTTTTTCGTCTGTAGTGGGTGCACCTTCATGCGCAATAAACATGACATGTTTGTTCGCCTTACCAGTTACCTTGACAACGTTCTTAATCAAACGAATGGCAAGTGCGTTACGTGTGCCGTATGATCCGGGGGATGGACGCTCGACAGTTGCACCAGTGTTCTTACTAATGCCTTCCATGAGTGTTTTGTCTGTGATGTTTGTGAGACTGTCGAAGATGAAACTGTCGTACTGATCAAGCACAGTGTTAAGTCCGAGAGGATTGCTTTCGTTCTTGAACTGTGCGGTGATTGATGATGACGAACCGGAGAAGTCCGCTACATCTACGTTGTCGACATGTGCGACGGAGTTCGTTCCGTCTGGATCAAATTGATAAAACAACTTACGACCGGGCATTGTTGCGGAGAGTGTAGTCTTACCTGCTCCAGCGTCTGCCCATGCTAACGCAACTATACGCTTGTTAGCATCCGACGCTTTGTTGATGGGTACACCCGCCAACATGATTTGGGGTATTTCGTCTGACATGATGTTTCCTTATTTCTTATGCTCTATAGTAACAATATCAATGTCTTTTGTCAAGTCAGGTGAGTTCAATTGAAGCTTGTCAAACTTCGCTTTCTTCGCTTGGTGTGACAGGACAGTTCGCTTTGCATCGTTGTTGCGTCTGCGTACGTGACGGATGTTACCGATGATGTCTTCCAATGCAAAGTCACGCTTGTCAAGACGCTGATGACAGTATGCATGTAAAAACCATTGCGCCTCGTCATGGAACATCGTCTTCTTAAACACCACTTCGATCGGTGTTACGCGGCGCTCTTCAATGAAGCCTTCGTGGTTCTTGTAAACGAATATGACTTGTCCAAACAAGTCAGAGTAGTTGATATTCGGATTGTCTCTGTCTACGTATCCTGACTTAGCCACCGTAACCCTCCGGTAAATGTGTCCAGCATTTGCGCTGTCCGATGTAACCAATGAGTGAGACTGACACACCGAAGTCTTCAGCGATGCTTGATTGGAGTTCACCCTCCTTCAATCGCTGACGTATCTTCAACACATCTGTCTCTTTGAGCTTCGCATTTGGGTTGCGAGAACCTTCGTGAAAGAACTTCTTACGCACACCCTTACTATTGTACCATCCCATTACCCGTTGCCTTCTTCTAATGGGTCCCACTCATCCGTTGCCATCTCATCTAACATTGCGCGTCGTTCGTCGTAGTCGCTGTCGCAAAATGGGATAAGTGGACACGGCCTGAAATATCGATTGCAAGAATGGGTATACTTTGGAGCATTCTCCGGCGTGTCCAGAAATGGTGCCGTAACATCCATCGTATGACATACCCATTCGGCCCACTCTTTGAAGTTCTGAAGATTTCGAGTGATGGGCTCGTTGACAATGCCACCGTAGTCAAATGTTTTCGGTAGTGGGATGGACATGCCTCTGATAACAGCGTCTTGAACGAGTTGTCCAAGGAGGTTTGAAGCTGCAAGCATGTATCCTGTTGGTTGATGACTGATGGTGAATGCAAGACGCCATGCATCGTCAAGTCTGCTTGCTGTTTTATTCTCTTCAACAGCAATCCGAGATAGCGTGCGGTCAATATATTGTAGGCCGTCAACTCGACCAACAAAGTGATATCGACGGACACGGTTGATATGCGTGCCATTGTATCCGTACTCCGTGTCACTTGGTTCATCGGTTGTGATTTCGAGGTACATGTCTATACCGATTTCAACTCCCACGAACCATTCTGATTTTTGTATGCCTTCCAGCCCGTTTTTGACGATGATGGGCATGGTTTTGCCAAGTGGGTATCGTGTGACATAAGCGATAAGAGCTTCTTCAATGTTAGCAATTGTCCGTTTACGGTCTCCGGGGTCTTCGTAATATCCGGAGGTGCCAAAGATTTCGAGAGCAGCAAGCATTGTAGCTCGTTCTGTATCTTCGCCAGACGTGAGCGCACTAAGCCATCCCGCAGTTCGTTCTTCTCCGAAGATGGTTGTAGCCCGCGCGGTGGCAATTCGCTGTACATCGCTACTAAAATCCGCGTCTCGATAGAACTCAGGTCCATTGAAATACAAGTCGGCAAGTCGGACGGCTGCATAGGCTTCGTGTGCGGCACCACCTGCTTCGAGAGCCATTGCGCGTGAGCCGGAAAGGTACGTTTTGTGATGCTCGTATCGAACAATTCCCCACGTCGGGCATGTGTTAAGAGCAACGAGCTTAGTGTTGTCGAATTTGCGTAGTGGTTTGCCATCACGATCCCTCAACTCGCCGTGGATCGAATTGACCCACGGCACCATGCTGATGTTAAGTATTTTCATCGATTGTCACCGCTTCCTTGCAGTGCGTCACGTTCGGAGCGAGACTTCAACTTCGCAAGGTTCGTGCGTGCAACTTCCGCAAGTGTTGTATCAAGTTCCTTTGCAGCGGCTGCGACGTACCAGAGAACGTCACCAAGTTCTTTGACGAGTGACTGATAACGTTCAGGTGTGAGATTACCGAACTCGTATCCAGTACCGTAACCGATCTGCGACAATAGACCATCATCACGCATGGCTTTACCCATATGTTCGGCTGCTTCACCAGCTTCACCATTGAGTTTGGTGATCGTGTACCAAAGACCAAGTGTTGTGCCTTGACCGGGATACACTGCGAAGCGGGTCGCAAGTCCCTGATACTCGTTGAGTGTAGGCACGTCGCTGAATGACGACATGTCTTCATCAGTTACCTTATTGATAGGTGTGTTCATTTCTGCTTCACCTTTATGATGTCAAGCAAGACGGCGATACGTTCAAGCTTGTTACCGATTTCGTTGAGCATCAACAATGCGATGATGGCACTGATGACAATGAATGTGTTCATCCGACCATGCCTCGCGTCGATGACGGGTCGCCATCTTTCGGTTTGAGTTCATCAATCGCGTCCGACATGTTGCCAAGTGCGTTGTTCAGCAACGTGTTGACACGCGCAAGTGCATCCATAGCAGCAGCCATTTCTTTGAATGCCTTGTTGTGATCTTCGACTTCCTCAGCGAGACGCAACAGACACTCTGTTACGCCTCGTTCCATGCCCTTGTTTTTCAACGTGAGCAGAATGTCATTTCCCTGCATCGCGGCGATCCTTCCTGCGTGCATAGTTCGCCAAGAATGCTTCCTTGATCGGACCGTTGATCTGTGCGAGCGTGTAGTCAGCATTCTGTTCGAGGATTGCTTCCGCTCTCTTCTCCCATTCAGCGTTGTCGCGGTTGAGTTCCTGAATTGCAGCGTCACGTTTCATCCCGTTGCTCTCCATGATTGTCACTTCGATGTTGTCATAGAGTGTCATGAGAAGAAGGAGCTTGATACGTGTCCACTTGAGACAGTCTTTGTCCTCGTTGTAGTTCTTGATGACTTCCTCGCACGCTAAGTTGAGGACACCACCACACGTACCGCATCCGCACAGGGTGCTTTCATACGTTGAGACACTGTTACGCACATCATCAGTGACAAGCGGGCGCACAAGTTCTGCGAGTATCTCATCCAGTATTGACTTACGTCCATTCATTTTAAAACTCCAATCCCGATTGCAATCGCCATGCACGCATTTCGTTCACGGCTAGTTCAAGGTCGTCCAATGCTTTGAACGCCTTCTCCATCTTGGTAAAGACTTTGATACCAGCCTTATCCAATCTCATGTAGTTCTTTTCGTCTTGGATTTGTTGCTTCTGCACTTGAGTTTGCTCATAGATAAGCGTACTTTGCATACGCCGAAGCCTAACGAGTTGGAGTACCTGTTCCAACTGTTCATCACTCATCTTACTAATGTCAGAAGGCTCAATGAATTCCGGGATGGATACTGCGATGTCAGGTGCCGGTAACCCACCTAACCGCTCAAGCTTGCGTTGCGCCAAGTTAATGACGCGTCGTTCATCTGTCATATCGCCGTTTCCTAATTATTATTATAGTATACAAGTATTACCCCCCAAGTCCTACTACTACATATAGAAGAGATATACTATATATAGTTCTCGGATATTGGGGGGTTCTTGTTCTATTATAATAGCAAATCACATACACCTTGTCAAGTCTGTAAATGTGATTAGGTATGTTTCACGACGACTGTATAAGTCTCCGCTGGTTTGTTTGGTGAGAGTGCTTTAGCGAACGCTTTGTTTACAATCTCAACATCAACACCGAGCTTCGCAAGTTCGTTCTTCAACACAATCGGATCGAGTGAGTTGCTTGGTGACTTCGTTGTCAACGAACTGGAGTAATGTTCGGTATCGAAGAGCGCAACTGAACCAGATGAACCCTTTCGTGCATCATCAACAGCACGTGCGATGCGACCTGTGTTGTCGAATGACTTCAACTTGGTCAATGCATCCTTCTTGCGCTTGTCAAACGCTGATCGTGCTGTCTCGCTGACGAAATACTCGTGGAGTACAGCGTCAATTGGGTCCTGTGACTTCGGGGGTTGGAATTCCCCCTGTCGGCCAAGCTTTTGTATAGCCGTTTGAAGTTTCGAATTGAATTGTATGTCCATGTTGTCGCGCCTTTCTTACAAGCGTTGTACCGATATGACAAGTGAGCATGAATGCAAAGATTGTCATTGCGATAATGTTGTTGTTCATTACTTACACCCTCATTGTAGCAATTGGTGTACAAAATGTCAACCTTCGAGGGCCTTGCGCGCAGCTTCGAATTCAGCTTGTGCTTCCTTGAGTCGGCGTTCTGCTGTGTCCTTACGTGCACGCTTGGTGCGGTCAGCACGTAACGTAGCTGTTGTCTTCTCAAGTTCGACGTAACGTGTTGCATCGATCTGACTGACGATCCATTTGAATGCGTCAACCTTCTCCCAACCGGGGAAATCGCCGCACGATACAACAGTTACAGTTGTAAATCCGGTGTAAGGAGAGTTGACAATTACCCTTTCACCCTTTTTAAGCTCGCGCGTCCACTTGTAGTAATAGACGTCGCCCTGTCCTGCACGCTCATTGTTGCGATCGAAGCGTACACCGATCTTGTAAACTGGAAGTTTCATTTTGTACCCCAACATTGCATCACTGATGCCGGTTAAACTATCGAAGACAACTGTGCTGACTTCGTCTGGATAATCATCAAGTATCTGCATCGACATCGACAACACACCGTCTTTGAGTTCGGATGTAGCGATGCGAGCATTGTACTCCCCCGGAGGAAGCGGTTTTGCGGGAGTCGCTGCGGTGGCCTTCCTCCAACGATTGAACAGTTCACGCATGACGATCTTGTGAAGCTCAAGTTCCGTGTGATAATGAATATTGATCTCACGCGGAGACACTCCCGTAGGATTACGCATGTATGGTGCGAAGTCTGCACCTTCCCAACCCTTCATATGATCAATGAATGACCGACGTTCTTCGTTACGTTTGATTATAGTATGCATTTTCATTTCCCTTTGGATGTGTATAAACCCACCACGAGTGAATACAACAGATGTAAGTGCACCATTCTTCATCATTTGCGCGACGGTACGTATGCGCTCAATCCAGAACTCATCAAAGTTTTCTGGTGATATTTTAACCGGCTTTGAGTGCGTTCTCTTTCTCCAATCTCCTACGTATAAGTTGAGCTTGTCTGTCTCGTCGCGCACCATTGACAATATCCGATACACGTTGTTGCGAGAACTGGATGCCGAACTGTTCGGTAATAATGGCGGAGATGGCGACTTGGGGTAACGCACGAGCGGCGAGTTTAAGACATTCTTCAACAACTGCGACAGGGAAACCATATCGATCCCTTTCATACTTGTCTTGTTCATTTTGTGCATGTGTGCCTCGGATCAAGTGATACGGGTTACAACAGATAGGATTGTCGCACGTGTGTCGCACTTTCTCTTCAGGTCCAGCAAGCGGCCCATTAACTAGTTCAAATACCACTCGATACGCAAGGTACTTGATGCCTTTCATAGTGAAGTAGCCGCGCTGATCATCAGCACGACCACCTACACCACCTGTCCACGGCCAACAAGGCTTAGGATCACCGTTCTTAGGCATGTCAATAAATTTGAACACATCAATTGGTTCGTTGCGTTTTCTTGGCATTGACATTTGCCTCCTGTATCTTGTTCGCAGATATAAAATCAACGAACGTGATGTTTTTGAGTGACCAACGATACGGTTTGATTGCTGTTATGATTTGGTTCAGCAAGTTAGCCGCACGTACCTTGATCAGTCCGCGCACTTTCGTGTCGTCCAACACCGACGTGTTCCAAACATGTTCACATGTGTATATCTCACCAGTTGGAATGAGAAGATAGACGTTCATGAGGATGCGGTATTCATCCTCACGAACAAGTTGCCATGTAAAGTACGGTTTAGCGTCCGGAAGACTGTGCGCGTAGCCCTCGCGGAGTATGTCTTCATATACTTTCCGGTTCAGTCTTATTGTCATCACGTCCTCGTAGTTGTTTTTCTAGTTTACGTTCACGTATCATGTGAACAACTGCACGACGCAACAACCAGTCTTGCATCTGTCGCGTCTCATCCCGGAAGTTGTATTCAATGTGTATGTATTCTTCGAGGAGTGTTCCCATCACCTGTTGCAGACCGTTTTCGAAGTTGACGGCTGATATAAAGATGACTTTGTTGTCACAGTCAGCGAGACCGATTGCATTTTCAGGCAATGAGCGCATGACTTTGATTTCGTACTTGGTGACTTCATAACCGGCAGCACCAAGGAGTTGAATTGCATCAGCGAGGAGTTCTTCTTCGTCGCTATGCAGTGAATGTTGTTCGTGTACAACGTTCTTGACGCGCCACTGAATGATACATGCATTCATCTTCGCATCGACATGACCACCTCTACGAATGTGATCATCAACTTGCTTAATGACGTTCACATCCCAATTGTCACATGAATAACCAGCGAGATCGATGTCCCATTCCGCTGCTGTTGCAGTATCAAGGATACGTTTACGCATCTGTGTTGCATCAGCGTCGGCACTCTGTCGGAACATGCGTGCAATGCGTTCATTCGGATAGTATGAGTCCTTAATCACACGATCTTCTGACAACTCAACAGCATCAGTGAAGTTGTACGTGTTGATGTACTGTTTCTTCTCCGGATGTTGATACACGCGTACGCCTTTGAAGTACAAATGTGCGCTACGATGCATTTTGTAATCGACGTTGGGGTTTTTGTTCTTGGTGACAGGTCCCTCAATCAAATCGAAGAACATTGTGTGACGATGTTCACGGATTGCTTCATCGTAAGGCTGACCTTCGATGTAGAAACGTACGATGCCTTGTGTTGGCTCGAAGTAACGGTCACTTGTGTAGTAAGTGCCGCTCTCGTCACGCATGTTGGACTCAATCTCACGCACAGCCATCCACATGTCCCATGACTTACCGAGTTCGGTCGTGAATGGGAGGTGAATGACGGCGTCTTTCTTGTCACGTGTATTGACGAGATACATCATGGTGAACTCTTTGCCACGGACTGTATCAACGCGGGAGTCGACGCGGTATTCCTTACCATCACCAGTTTGTATGGTGACAGTGCAGCCATAACGAGTGAGTACAGCAAGTGCGTACTTCATTCCCGTACCAAAGTGGCCGATTGCTGTGTCAGTTGTCTTCACGTTCATTGCCATGACGGTAATGAGGCGCAAATCAAGACCTTCGTCAGTCATGTTCTCATAGATATGCATAATGTTAGTACCTTCCATTCGTTAGTGTTGTGACGATTGCTCTTCCGACTTCATCCCAATTGTGAGATGCTTTGTCTGCTTCGTACTCTTCAAGCAGTACGAGTGCTTTCGCAATACCGAGAAAGTGTGTAAGTTTCTCGATGTTGTCTTCTTTGTCTGGATATGTTGGAATGCGTTTCGTGTACGCAAGTACATCAGTGATTGCGTCTACCAGCCAACGCTTTTCTTCTGTTGTTGTGTCAACAGGACCTTTCTTGATCATCTGAGTGATACGTGTCATCTTCTCAACCATGATGGGATCAGTGTTCCACACCATCAAGTTAATGCCAACGTCATCGCCTACGCCTTGTTTAGCCATATCAACAATCCTTTCAATGGCACTGCGTTATCGAAGCCCAACTTCTTGCACACGATTGTGTATGCAGCACCGTCGGGTGTCCAAGTCTTGTTACCCTTAGTGATAGTCTGCTCGACCGCACTCATGAAGCGGTTGAGTTTGTCTGTGTCACGCGCCCAGCCGTCGCGGTATGTCTCCTTGACAGTCAAGCGCATGAGTGTAAGGAACTGTTCTTTCTTAGCGGCGTTCATACCGTATCCCCAATGCGTTATAGAGTTCACGTTTGCTTTCGTGATACTCTTCTGTGATCTCTTCACGAGTTTCGACAGGCTGTGAACCTTTCCAACTCATGGCAATTGCTGATAGTTCGAAACGATCAAGCAACTCTTTAACGCGCTGCTTATTGATCATTGGTTGTTCCTCTCGAATGCCAATAGCAAACGCTTGTAATGTGCAATGAGTTCGACATCAGTAGCGATTGCATGTTCTAATGCAGCAAGACGGTCGCGCTTGCTCTTGAGTATAGCACGTGCGCGACCTATGTTGCGGTTGAGTTCCTCTATTTCGAGGTCGAAGATCATGTAAAGTGACGGAAGTATCCGCCAACACAGCAGATTGCTATGATGACGAATACTATTGCCGTCTCCTTGTGTTCGCTAGACAGCGAGCGCCATGAACTCCGGATGCCTGAAAGCATTGCGGACATCATGTTCCCTTTTCAACATTGTTGCGGCGGTGTGATCGTTACCTGTATTGCGCACACCAAAGTCGCCCGACGCATGCGACGAATAGTATGTCATTGCACTATACAGAGCCCAGAGATTACTACCACCACGAACACGTTGTTCGATGAGGTACTGATGCAGTATCTTGTTACCAAGACGTTCACCGAAGCGATCATCAAGGAACTTCTTGACGTATTCAGGGTTCTTGATCTTGCTTTCGCGTAACCCTGTCCATGTTGCACGCTCTTTCCAAAACACATCGACTGACATCTTCACAATGTCTTCGAACTTCTGTATCTTGAGACCACTCGTGTGCTTGGCGTACTCACGAGTGTATTCACCGATGATCATACCGTTGGTGCAGAAGAAATCAATAGCACCAGCAATAAGTTTAACAGCACTCCCACCAAAACCGTTAACTGCAATGATACGGAACTTAATACTGTCACGTTCAGGGCTGTCAACAGCAATGTTAGGGAAGATGTACTGACGCATACATGTCTTACCTTGGTAAGAAACTTGGTCGATGACCTGAGCATCATGAGCCTGAGTGCCAAGAGCGCGAAACAGACCACTGTCGATAACGTCAAACAGTTCAGCATTCTGCACCACCTTGTATGTGTCCTTCACAACGTTGAGACACACTGGTTTGTCGTCTACCACGCGCACAAGTGCCTTATGTCCAGTGTTCTGGAAGACAGTTGTACCATTGCCACGGTATTCGAGAGGACGTTCCCACACATTGAACAGGATGGGTGACGCGGGGATCACGTCAGTGTGCGGCTGCGGCGAGACAGCGCGGTTCCCAAGGTTTACTACGTTATTCATTGTCGTTATCCTCTTCCTTGTTTTGTGCATCACGTGCGATGTTAAGTGATTGCACACTCTGTTTGAGTACGAAGTCGCTGAACTTCTGCGGCCTGTCCTCCATTGGTGTTGTGTTAAAGATCAAACATATTTGGTAATCACCATCACGATCACCAATAGTGAATGATCCCGCACCTGTCTTGAGTAGTTCACACTCGAAGTGATATCCTGCTGCGAGTATGAGTTCAGCATGATCAGCTGCTTCTTGTGTTGCGGGGAAGTATATCTCGTACTGCTGACCGTTAGGTAAACGATACTCAGTCATTGGTATTGTTGCGGGATAGCGCGTTAGTAAGTCACTCATTTCACTACCATCACTTCCTCATGTCCATCATCATAGATGGTTACACGTGTAATGCCACCGTCACGATCCAATGCAAGATATGTACCCTGCCATTGTGAATACGGGGCTTGAGGATCACGCACTGCTATCCAAAGATGCCAAGCTGTATCATTGAACGCATCTTGTACCTCAAACAGTGCTACTAAAGGCGTACGCGGTGGAATACCAACGCGTGCCTTGATGATGTCAACGTATGTCATTGCGCTTGCGCCTGAACGCATTACGCATTGCGATGATCTTGTCACATACTATGATACACAATGACAAGAACATGACGATCGTTGCACCAAAGAACATCCCGATCCTATGCATGTTCACGCACCAGCTTGATCTTCTTGATTGTGACGATGATGGGCTTGTATGCAGCTACGCACATCTTACGTGCGTCTTCGACTGTCTTACACGAGGCTGTGTAAGTCTCGGATATGAATTCATCTGACTTCGTGTAAGCCAAATGCACCTTAAATGTAGGCATTGCGATGATCCTTTCGTTAAGTTGTTGTTAATTCATTACTCTCTAAGTATAGCATTGCTACACCTTTATGTCAAGTCTGCTACACCAATTGGATGTGCCTTAATTACACGTGTAAGCGTAGCGCAAACTACCGGCGTGAACGCAATGTTGTTGCGACGTTGTTGTTGTGGGGTAGCTGACGCGGTCCTAAAAATTGGGCACTAAAAAACCCCGCATCCACTAGGGATACGGGGTTGATTGGAGCTTAGTTAGTTCGGATTACTTCTTGGCGTTGGTCTTTCCGTTGGCGCCATGCGTTTCGATGCGAACGCCTTTCATGACGTCCGACTTGCGGAGGAAGTCAATCACTTGCGCGATGTCAATCATGTTCGTGTCGTCTGTGAAGCGTGCACGAATGTTGTGCGCAAGCATCGCTTCAAACTGTGCCGAAGTGGTGACTTCGATCCGGTCTTTGAGCGCAAGCTTGCTGACCGTGTCGCCGAACAGTGACGCTGTTTCAAGTATGGCCTTTTGTGCTCCGGTCGATACGCTTTCGCCTACCTTGCCATTGCGCGGTGTCGTGGCATAAATGCCGTGTGCTTTCGCCTCGTCCTTTCCGAGATGCATCAAGTCAGTTGCCGTGTACTGTTCAATGTGACCAGCATTATAGTCAACGTCCTTGATTTTGGTAGGCGCACCGAACTTGACCGTGACGATTGACGCGGTCGCATGCGTGATAACAAGCGAATGTGCTTTGAAGAAATAGGCGATGAGCAATGCGCGCTCAAACAGGATAGTCGCGGCGGTCAATTGACGTTCAGCAGACTTGATCTGTTCGGACGCTTCGAAGGCACGCTTTGACTTTTGCTTTGCGAGCACCTTTGCATTGGCCTGTGCCTTCAACACGTTTGCAAAGCTTTCGTAATTCGACGCTGCGCACTCACGAACAGCGGTCGCGCGCTTCTTATTCTTAGCAGGTGCACCGCTCAACACGTTGCCGACATTGATCAGGTTACCTTTGTTCTGGTGCACGTCAATTGCGAGCGGGAGAAGCTTCGAGCCTGCATTGTGAAGGCCATTCAAGACAGCAGTCATTGCGGCGTTACCATCAACCGAGACAGCGCGGACAGTGTTCTTTACATTAGTAGACATGACTTAGTTTCCTTTTATGTGCACGTGATTGTGCGGCGGTCTGTTTCGACCGTCTTTATTATGGGCGTTTGCGTACATTATGTCAAGTCGCCTACATATAGACATAACATACACTAATACACTCACATACATACTACATGTTGTAGCACTCTTACACGTGTAAGAACATGCATGACATGATCGTAGTGCAGAGTAGGACAATGCCAAACGCTATGCGCCAAACGTCACACATCATGCGCGATGTACTGACATACGTCGACAGGTGTATGCATCATGCGATGTATAGAGGTGACATGTCTTCACGGTGCAGCGATCCGCGTTAACCTGAATTAAACAGTCCCCCGTCAAGGGAAAACCGGGGGGCCAGCGAGGTTACGAAGCTGGCAAAGTGATCAGTGAGCGTCCCCCACCGAGTAGTTTCTACGTTGGTAGTGTAACAGATACTCCCCCTATGTTACTTCTGCTGCGTTATCGCCTAGAAGGTGGTCACATGAGGACTTAAAAGGTATTTGGTTCTCTATATATGTTACTTACGTTGCTCACTTATACATATGAGTCATACGTACACGTCATGTTACATATAGACAAAAAGAAACCCACATGATGGGTGTCATGTGGGCTAAGTTGTACGTGCTCATGTCAACACGTAGAGGAAACAGTTACATGTATATGGGATGCATTTTAAGTTGTCAAGGTGTTAAATGAGTGCCCGCTCACTTCGTTCGCGGGTTCTTCTATCACGTTCGCTACACGTCCGAACTTCTCATGTAGCCTACACGTCTCCTTACACCTAAAGACACGCGTGCATACACCATACTTACATGCAACGATCTCTTCATTAGCTTTGACATGCATCATGTGTCCACGATGAGCAGCATTAGATAGATCGACTTCAACAAAGCCTCGTTTGTGATAAACCATGTTACGCACTCCTTAATTGATAGTTAAGTATAACACATTGCGTACAATTTGTAAAACACCGTTGAGATTTCAAAACGTGCGTTTCCCCCGCGTATGTATAAGAGTAACACGAAGGTTCTTGGATACTTGGGGGGTGAAGGGAAGAACATTATAATGAAACTACGTCAACCTCTTGTCAATAGGTGTAGCGATCACGAATTGTTAAAGGATGAAATATACATACCTATATACAGACGTGTTGCGTTGTGACATATTGCACGCACAGTTCATGCATTGTTCCACTCATTATAATATAGGGATCGCACCGATGACAACCGAAGTCCGAATTAACACGAATGGCGGTCACAGTGTAAACGTGATCGTGCAGGATAAAGTTCGTGGGAAGTTCCCCGATAAGGTTAGTGACGACGATGCACGCTATCTAGTTGAAGCTGGTGTCTCGTCCTACATCACACACGTCCACAGTGGAAACCGCATCATCATCGAAGAAGTTTCAGCTGACAACGTTGCACCCGAGCCGGAAGTTAAACCGGAACAGGAAGACAAGAAGCCAGTTGTTACCGACAAGACGATCGGGAAGGACAAGTAAATGCCAGCATGGTCAGGACTATGGAATGGTGTGTACCAAGAGAACTACGCTACAATTGGTACAGCACAACAGCTACGTCGGTTGCGGAAGATACTCGGCAATCGTATGGTGTCGCGCAAAGCACGTGAACTGTTACGTACTATGGTGACAGATGACGTTGGTTCCGCTGCACTCGCAACGCATACACGCATCACATCGCAGACTGGATCGACATCGTATGATGTTGGTGCAACTCTCGGTGGCGTACGTGCTATCGAAACGATTACTGATATCAATCGCAACGTAACAGCTGCGGATGAGACTGCAATCCTTCTGGAACTCGACGCGCTACACACACCAACGTTCCCGACTGAGAAGTCTGGTAACAGTGGTGGCGGCAAGTTGGGCTTCTAAATGGGAACGTTCGACGGGGATATCAGATCAGCGATGCAGGGTGGTTCACTCCGTGACGCTGATCCCTATCAAACAGCGCGTGACAATGAAGCGCGTCAACGTAACATGGCGCAACGTGGTGTTAACAGCACTGCGTATCCTGCGCCACAACAAGCTGCACCACAACAGCAACCAGCACAATCGAACATACCAATCCCTGCCGAACGTCCAACAAACGTGAGTGCATCGATTGACGAACAAGCTGGTGTTCCAATTCCAATGGATCGTCCTAACCCCGACGCAATGCAGATGGGTGATGGCAGTGCAATGGAATACGCTGCACAACAAGCACAGAACAAGTCAATGCTTGCAAGCAAAGACGCTGGTCTTGATCCGAGTGGTGGACAACCACAAAGTGTTGCTGCTGCAACTGGTGACGGTGGTAACAGCTTGATGAACTTAATGCTCGCTGCCGGTGGTAGCGCTGCTGCTGTCTACGGATTGTTGAAGCTTGCAACGATGGGCGATCAAGCTGCTGTTGCAGAAGTCGCTAAGAGTGGCATGACACCTGATCAGATTGAAGGTGCAATGTCATCTATCGAAGCAACTGCACCGAACAGTGGTGCGAAGCAGAAGCCATCCAATCCACAGAACATGTACTCACAAGACTTGCCGATGGATGAACGCGGCTGGCCGAAGGGTACAGATAAGTGGGCTGTTCCGTACGACAAGGGGATTGAAGGCGAAATCATTCCTCCCGGTAAAGATGTCGGTAACGCAAAGATGTCACTCAACAATGCAGACGACAAGCTTGTCAATGCAATCGTGAGTGGCGACCGTGGTCAGCTTAGTGGACCGGGAGATCAGAAACGACTTCCTAATCCACAAAAGAAGATCGCGGATGAACGTCCGTCAACATCGCAATCTGCATCTGACAGCGACATGTCACGTAGGGGAAGCGCACGTTCTGCGAAGAACTTACCGAACAGTCGTCCTAAGGGCAAACTTCCGAGGCCGAAATAATGTCATGGGTAGCAAACAAAGACGGCTTCAGTCCAGCTGAAACGAAACGAAACCGATCTGCACAAGAAACAATGGGTCCCGCCGCAAAGGTTTGGGACGTAGTTGTTTCTGACACAGTGAAGTTCGATCAGCCGGCAACTGAGATATACGTTGGTACGGGTGGTGTTGTGTCGTGTCTTATGGATGACGGCTCAACACAGTTATACACAGTGCCAACTGGTGGACGCATTGCTGCACACGTCATTCGCGTGAACAGCACTGCAACAACTGCTGACCTAATGAAAGCATCAGTGTAATGAGCAGACGCGGTCGTGGACGTGGACGTGCACTTGATGCAACACTTACGGGGGGAGGAACAGTCCCTCCGCAAGTTCTTAAACTATTCGGTACACCTGTCACGACAGGTTACGAAAACAGCGCATACACTCAGTGGGTGGCGCACGCCGTTGGGGGCACAGCACCATATGAGTATGCATTAGTTGGGACTTACCCAACAGGCATTGTGATTGATAGTGTAACGGGTATAATCTCGGGCACTCCAACCGAAGACGGTACGTTTACCGCTCTTAATGTGGAGGTAACAGACGATGCAACTGACACAGATCAATTGGATAACGATTTTCAGATTGCCGTCACTACAGAACTCAACATCAGTGGCACCCCTGTCACTACCGGATGGCAGAATGAAGCCTATGACGGATTTGACGTTGACGCCACAGGCGGTGTTGGCGGATATACGTTCGAACTTCTCGGAAGTTGGCCCGACGGTTACGAAATTGACAGCGGAACCGGCGTTGTCAGTGGAACTACGGCTGATTTCGGATCATTTCCAACGTTGAGTGTTAAAGTTAGTGACACTGCATCACATGAGAAACAACTCACTAACTTTGACCTCGACATCGGTGAAGAACTCAGCATTAGTGCAACACCTGTTACACCAACTGTAGAAGATGTTGCGTATGCAGGGTTCACTGTCTCAGGAGTTGGCGGTTTACCTCCATACGTCTACAGTAAGCAAGGAACTTGGCCAACTGGACTCGACATCGACGTCGATACAGGATTGGTTAGCGGCACTCCTACAACTCCGGGGACTTATGGCAGTCTTACCGTTCGAGTTACAGATGACCGTGCAAGTGTCGTTACTTCAGCACCATTTTCCATCGTTGTATCAGCAGGTGGTCCGGACTTCGGTGATTGGATAGCTGGTGACGCAACAACGTTGTCACTTGAGAGTGGCGGAACACGTATTCGTTTCACAGCAACAGACATTGGAACAACCAACCCACGTGTTTACAAACTCATTCCAGATGGTGCATTCACTCCGTCATCGTCACGCACCTTTACTGGACATGCTGATCCTACTGGTGGTGATGGCGCAGGGTTTGCACGCGTAAGTAGTGATGCTGGCATTCCATCCGGTGACATTGGACAGTTCAACATCTTGCAGGGTGGAGGTAATCAAGTTATTGCTCTTGACTTCACATGTCCTGATGGTGATTTCTATGTAGGTGTTGTGCAGATATGTTCTGCCAACGGACAGTTTGGTGAAATCGATTTCGATAGTGATGTAGTATGAGCGATGAACACGAAGGAATTGGCGTACAGTTGATACGTCTTGCAGATGGCACACTTGTTGACCCGCTAACGCGTGAGCCTGTTAACAAAGTTGTGTCTCCACCGTCGAAAGGCTTGCAACCGGACGACGAGAACACGTCAGAGGGAGAACAGTCCCCCGATGACGACGAGGATGAGGGCGACGTTGAGTTAGTCATCCGACCGACAGAACGTCGCTCCATTCACGATCTTACACTTACACCCGCACAGATGGCATTCGTGAACAACATACTTGTGTATACGTTGTGGGGTTTGCCACTCGATGAGATTGCAATTCAATGTAACTGTTCCGTGACGCAGGTTGAAGCTGTGCGCGACATGGATGAATACAAGCGTATGCACGGCTACCTCATTGACGGATTGCGAGACGCATATGCAAACACAGTACATGGGATGCTCGCAGAAGCCGCACCGCAAGCTGCACGTAAACTGGTGCGCAACATCAAGCACAAGTCACCTGATATCAGCATGGCTGCTCTATCGAGTATTCTTGATCGCGCTGGCTACCGTCCCGCCGACAAAGTCGAACACACACATAACATTGGTAACGGAAGTGAACTCGTCATTCGCATTCTCAAAGACAGTGAACGTGACATCGTTCCGACACTGGATTTGAATGTAGATGCGTGAGTACCGAATTGATGAAGGATCGATACATGAAGGTTTCCTTGCATCAACAGCAAAGATACAAATCTTTGGTGGAGGCTTCGGCAACGGTAAGACTGCTGCAAGTTGTATCAAAGCGATCAAACTCATCCGCGACTACCCCGGATGCAACGGACTTATCGCACGCGCTACTTTCCCGAAACTCAACGATACCATTCGTAAAGAGTTCAAGTTCTGGTGTCCGCCATCGTTGATACGTTCGTTTCCTGAGAGCAAGAACAGTGACAACACTGCGAAGTTCACAATGGGATCACAGATCAACTTTCGGTACATCGCGCAGCAAGGCAAGATGATGGAGCAATCCACTTCGAACTTGTTGTCTGCAACGTACGACTTCGCGATCATCGATCAGATGGAAGACCCGGAGATAACTGAGAAAGACTTTTATGACATCCTCGGACGTTTACGCGGGAACACTATTTATCGTGGTACTGATCCTCGTATGCCTAAGACTGGTCCACGATTTCTTATAATGACTGTTAATCCAACGGGTAATTGGTTCTACAAGCGCATCGTGCGCCCGTTGCATTTGTACCATAAGACAGGTCGCATCACTGAAGACTTGTTGTGTGAGCGCGATGAAGATACAATGGAACCCATTCTTAAAGATGGGAAACCAATCTTACTTGTAGAACTCTTTGAAGCACCAACGTACGCGAACCGTAAGAACCTTGGTGCAGACTTTATTAAGACACTCGAAAGCACGTATCGCGGACAGATGCGTGATCGTTTCTTGCTCGGTAAGTGGGCATCGTACGAAGGCATGATCTATCCTGAATGGTCCGACGAAGTTAACGTTGTTGAACAGAAGGCAATGCTTGAGTACCTTGAAGAGTTAACGCACCGCTTTCGCTGGAAAGGTAAATGGATTGAGGGATACGATTACGGCATTGCGTCACCGTCTTGTTACTTACTTGCGTTCGTGGACCTTCAAGGTATCGTTCACATCGTTGACGGTTTCTACGAACGAGACTATTCAATCGCAAAACAAGCGAAGCACATTGCTAAGATACGAGCAACTTACGGAGTTGACACCTCTGAGATTATCTATGCTGATCCGTCGATCTTCAGACGTACATCCGCTACTAGCGCTACAGTTGGGCCGTCCACTGCCGGACTATTCAACGACGAAGATGACAGACTACAGTTCACGCGCGGCAACAACGACATCCTGAACGGTATCGCTAAGGTTGCTGCATACTTTGGTGTACACAAGAACGTCACGCATCCATACACAGGTGACAGTGTGTCGCCAATGTTGTTCGTTTCATCTCATCTTGAGTTCATTGGTGAGGAAGCTACATCGTATGCGTGGATGAAAGACAGCAATGGACAACCAGTTGACAAACCTGTCGACAAGAATGATCACGCGATGGATACGATCAAGTACATGCTCTCCGATCGTCCAGACGTTGCACAGATCATGTACGATATCCAGAAAGTCCCTGCATGGATGACATGGCAGGAAGTTGATAAGACACCTGAAGCTCGTCACGCAAGATATGGGAACTAATGATGGCCAAAGCACCACGTACTAACATTGATGCTACAATTGACGAGACAGACGGTGTCAATGCTGCAATTCCTCCTGCTGGTGAAGACGCAGTAGAGGAAGTATCTGCACCGTCATACCGCGTGTACGAAGATGCGCGCATTCCTGTATCGAAACAGGTTGGTCGTATCTGGAAGTCACGCCATGACACAGGTCGAGCAAAGATGAAAGCCAATGGCTCAATTGAAGCGTGGGATGAAGCGATCCGCTACTACAAGAACGATCAGACTGGTAAGAAGGATCGAAACAATCCAGACAGCCCGTCAGATACGTCCGCTTCTCGTGACATTGCAGGAGGCTTGCGTACAAACACGGAGAACGTGGTTTTCTCTAACGTATCCGCACTCGTACCGTCCATCTATGCAAAGAACCCGGACGTTAGTATTCATTCACCGAAGGGTGATGATGATCTTGCGTTTACGACGTGCGCTCAGAAACTTATCCGCACACTCATGCAGAAGCGTACCGCCCCCGGTATCAATCTCAAGCCCAAGATGCGACGCAATGTTGTGATCACCACACTAACTAACATTGGTTGGATTGAAGTCGGTTACACGCGTCGTGAAGTCAGTTCAGATGCAACACTTGCGGAGATTGATAAGATTGCTGTACGCTTGCAGAATGCTAAAGATAAGGGTGAGATCGTCGCAATCGAAGGCGAACTACAAGCGATGGAAGACAAGATTGACTTGTTACAACCATCGGGACCGTGGGCTGTCTTCCGCAATCCTAAAGATGTGATCGTTGATCCTGATGCGTCACTCATTGACGGCACAGATGCGAAGTGGTCAATGGTACGCGATGTGTTCGAGACATCATTCATCAACGCAGTGTATCGTAAGAAAGACCCCGACACAGGTAAGTGGCAGTCACTATATAAGCCAACGCATGTGTTGAAAGCAAGTCCCGACGCATCAACTAACATGGCTGGTCATGATGAAGAAATCACGAACTTCCAACTCATCAAAGACAACGACGACTGGAAACAGTTCGGCTTCGATAATGAAGACGCATACCGCCGCGCAGGACGTACATTCGTGTGGAAAGTATGGGATCGCATCACGCGGCGTGTGTACTTGTTCGCCGAAAACGATTGGGCGTGGCCGATTTGGGTGTGGGATGATCCGTATGGACTAGATGACTTCTTTCCGTTGTCACCACTCGCATTTCATACTGATCCTGAAGAACTGTACGCACGTGGTGAAGCGTCGTACTATCTCGATCAGCAGGATGAAATCAACGACATCAACTCACAAGTGTCGCGTATGCGTCGTCGTGTTGCTGATACACTCGTCTACGATAAGAACAAGATCAAAGACATCGAAGACGTACGCAAGCTGATCCGACCAACACATAACGGTGACAATGTCGTCGGTGTTAACGTACCGGAAGGAATGAAAATTGCAGACATGTTATCCGCACCGCCTGTACCAGCAGTTGAATATGCGCAGTTGTTCGATAAAAAATCCCTATTTGATGCAATCGACAGAGTGTCCGGAGTGCCTTCGGTTGTTAAGGGTGTCGAGTTTCGCACGAACACTACGAACAAGGCAATCGACAGTTACGAAAGCACGTCAGCACAACGACTAGACGAGAAGATTGACGCGATTGAAGAGTGCATTGGACGTATCGGATACATGATCCTTGTCATGTGCTTGCAGTTCATGTCGAAAGCCGAAGTTATTGCGTTGATCGGTGAGAAGGAAGGTGCAGCATGGCCGGGACCGATGAGTGCGAAAGAAGCACAGACACGCTTCACACTGACAGTGACAGGCGGCAGTTCCTTGAAACCTACGAGCAAGGTGCGGAAGGAACAAGCCAAAGAAGCTGCACAGATCATGGGTCAATTCGGTGCGAACAATCCCGCCATCCTTCTTGTTGTCCTCAAGATGTTTGCACGTGCATACAGCGATGAGATTGTAATGGAGAAGAGTGATTGGGATTTGATCTTGCAGTCAGTGCAGGGACAGATACAACAGTCACAACAGCCACCCGCTGGTGCAGCACCGCCTCCCGGTGGAGAAGCTGCGAACGCGAATGCAGAACAACCACCACAAGTTGATCCGAAACAGATCATCAAGATGGTTAGTGAAATGTTCCGCAAGATGCCAGACAAGATACGTCAAGGTGTCGGACAGGAAATCGCGCAAGGCGAACCACTTGAGAAGATACTACAGAAACTACAACACTTGCAGGGTGCTGGCGGCGGCGCACCTGAACAAGCACCACCACAACAAGCCGCTGAATAACACCCCCATAGGAGAACTCACATGGCTGGTAAGAACGAAGTAGACATCATCGACGCTGCAATGAGTGGAGACGATTTCGATTATGGTGACAAACCCGTTGACACTGGTTCCGACGACACTTCGGGAGCAGATAACAACGATATCATTACGCAACGCGAAGACACATCAGGCAATGATGCACGTGATATCACACAACGCGACGATACTGGTACACGTCAGCCAACATCAAGAATTCCAGACACTGGTGGAGTACCGCAAGGACTTACACGTGTCGGACCTCAGTTCGCAGACGGTAAAGGAAATATCGTTGACAGATCGGGTAAGGTACTCGCACGCGCTGGAGAAGGTGCGCGTTTGTGGCAGGAAGCTTCAAGAGCTACAGCGCAGGTCGGCAATCTGCAACGCCAACTTGACACTGCCACACGCAAGTTGCAAGGACAAGAACAACTGATCTCTCAGGCGAACGAGATTGTCAATCTTCCAGCTAAGTTGGGTATCAGTCGCGAAGACTACAATGAAGGTGTTACCTTGATGTCTCGTTGGCGCGCTGATCCAGTCGGTGTTGCTAAAGAAGTCGTTGCAAGAACGTTAACTTTCGGGTATAACGTTACTGATATCCTTGGAAAAACTGCCGGTGACGCACTTGAAATGCGCGGTATCTCGCAGATGATCAAGGAAGCCACCGCACCGCTCATTGCTGAACGGAACGCGCGTACACAGACAACGGAAGTTGATGCGAAGACACAACAAGCGTATCAGCACTTCGTTGATACTCACGAACATGCAGAAACACACGCGGAAGCTATCGCGAACTTGATGAACAACAACAAGCTTCCAGCCGTAGACGCATACTATCGTGTGCGTGAGTTTGCGCTAACAAATCAGTTAGACTTTACACAACCACTTGGCCCACAAATTGCTGCTCGCTCAGCGGGTGGAAATGGCCAACGACAAACACCGTCACGCCCACTCGTTAATGGAAGTGGTAACGGACGAGGTAGTCAAGACCAATCCACAACGCAACCAGTGTACGCGAATGCAGATGACACATGGGGTGACATCTTGAACAGCGTACTTAAAGAGTAGGGCTAGACAATGGCTGTTTTAAATACAGTCCTTCACTCGGTTCTCACGAAGTCTCGTAAGAAGCTCATCATGGCGTCATTGCAGTCACATGCATTGATGGCATGGGCTTTCGCGAGTAAGCGCGTGGAGACTGAAGATGGTGGACGCAACATCACCAATCCAATCACTCTCGGTCGCAACCCGAATGTGACGTCAACCGAATACTTCAACACCGTCCCTGTTGCGCAGACTGATGAATTCAACACACTCGAATACACATGGTCGCGTGTCGTTGGTACTGTCATCATCTCCGATCAGGAACAGGATGAAAACAAAGGTGACACGGCGATCTTCAAGTTGCTCAAAGCCAAGATGGAAGTCTTGGAAGAAAGCATCAAGGAGAAGTTCTCCGATTACCTGTACGGCGCTGGTGCTGGTACTGATCCGATGGGTCTGCAAGCACTTATTCCCGATGATCCAACAACGGGAACAATCGGCGGTCTTTCGCGTGCTGAAACTCAGCTGCGTACGTCGGCATACGACTTCTCTGGCACACTCGATGCGACAAACATCGAAGAAGCGATGGATGACGTGTTGCTTGACTTGACTGTCGGCACTGAAAAACCCGATCTTATCCTTGCCGGTCGTAACTGGATACGCGCATATCGTGCTGCTGTCCGCGACAAGCTTGTTGTCAACCTTTCTGATCTTAAGAAGGGTGGCGCAAGTGGCATGGTCGATCTCGGTTTCGGTGGTGTCGCGCACGACAACATCCCGATGGTCTACGACGAGAACTGCCCCGTCAACAAGGCGTACTTCATCAATTCCAAGTACCTTCGTTTGCACATCCTCAAGGGTGTGAACATGAAGGTGAAGGAACTGTCCGCACCTTGGGACATGGATGCCGTTGGTCGTCGTGTTCAGTGGCAGGGACAATGGTGCATGTGGAAGATGTTCCGCACTCACGCCGTTGTAACGATGTAAGGAGCGGATATGCAACAGGTCTTTACGGCACAGATGATACAGCCGAACATCAAAGCGGCGTTCACTGTATCAAAACTCGAAGGCAACATCCAACGCCGGGTGCATGCCTTCGATAAGAAGTTGAACAAGATTGTCAGCAAAGTGATCGAAGAACCAGCTGGTTACCTCGTGAAGTTTGCGAAGGGACATTCGATCCGTTGCAAGGATGTTGAACATCTGAAGCAGATCGGCGCCGGATACAATCTCGTTCCGCTTGTCAACACCGAAACTGGTGAAATCACAGGTGCCATCCAGAATTTGGACAGCATCCTCGATGACGCTGCAAACGTATAAGGAGCGGGTGCATGACTTCGCATAACACTCACGACTATGCGTCACACTTTCCGCGTCGGAGCAACATGCGTGTTGCGAACATGTCGTACAGTGCAGACGTGAATAGGGAAGGTCGCTTCCGTGCCGAACTTGGTGCGGTTCCCGCTCTTCTTGCTACAGGTATCCTCAATGTGCAGTCGATTGCGGCTGCATCAACGAAGATCACTACCGGCCTTGTTGCAAACCATCGCAACAACATGGGTAAGTACGGACGTGCAATCTCGGTTGTACTCTCCGGTGCTGGAACTCCTGCAATCGTCGTCTTCGGTCTTGACTATCTCGGTCAGCCGATGTCGGAAAGCTTCACTGGTGCAGGCACAACTCCTGTTGTCGGTAAGAAGGCATTCAAGGAAGTAACTGCTTACAGCGCGGAAGCTACGGCTGTCACGATGTCAATCGGTTGGAACAACATCCTTGGACTTCCGTATGCAACGGGTGCCATCCTTGAAGAATATCTCAATGGTGCTGTCCCTGCAAACGCCGGCACGAAAGTCATTGCAATCTTGGTTGCACAGACTGCTACGACTGGTGATCCGCGCGGCACTTATACACCTGTAACTGTGTTGCCAGACGGCGCACGTGATTGGGTGTTGGTATGTCAAGCGATCGAAGGCGATTATCATGGCCTTCCGCACTTTACAGCGTAAGTCGCCTACGCTGTAGTGTTGGTGAGAAGGGGAGTGCACACTGTGTACTCCCTTTTCTTTATGGAGGAACGTGATGCCAACTTTAGCTTCTGACATCGTTGATGATGTCCTAGATGAACTTCGTCTTGCTAGTGGTCAAGACGTTCAGATACACTTACAGAACGGTGTGATGAAGAACATGGCTCGCCTGTTCCGCACACTCAGCAAGGAATACACGTTCGCTGATCAGATGAGTTACCATACGGTTGCGACAGCCTTGAGCGATGGCGCACCGACTACAGATGTAAGTTCATTCCTTGCAAAGTATTCTCGTCTGCACTCCGTGTTCCTTCCGAACACACAAGACCCGCTTCCGCGCATACCTCCGGGACAGAACCCGTATCAGGTGAAGCGTCCTGCTGTCTTGCCGATGTCTGCTGCACCAACGAAGGTGTTTGCGATCTATCCGAAGCTTGACCGTACCGACATTGTCATCGTCACGAAGGACTATCGTGAAGAAGACTTCGAGATGGACACAGCGATCACGTTTGATCGTGACATTCTCGCAGTCGGTACAGCATATCAATTGTCAGTGAAGATGGGTGTGAATGATCTGCTCACCAAGACACTGGAAACACAGTTCGCAAAGTTGTTGTCCATCGCGACACAGGCTGAGTTGGTAGACATTCAGGCTAACTTGCAGCGCGGTGCATACCCAACGGAGTGGCAAGTTAATGAGTAGCACACAACTCGATGAGACAACAATACGTGATTTTGGCGGTGGCTGGAATGTTAGCGATAGCGATAAGTCTCTTTCATCTCGCTATCAGACACTGTCCGACAACATCGTGCGCGGCACAGACGGTCACTTCCGCAAGCGGTTTGGCAAGAAGCTTTTTGCACACCTACGAAAAGGAGTTGAAACCGTTGTCGCCGCCGCATCTCTCACCTGCGGAACGGTTAATGCGACCGGCGTTATCAAGATCACCAAGACCGCACACGGTTACGCCGACGGTCAACACATAACTGTCACAACGTTCGGTGGCGGTGACTTGAATGGGATTGACGACGCACTGATCATCAACCGTAACTTCGGGATCAAAGTCAATGACGCAAACAACTTTTCCATTTATGTTAGAGCCGCCGCTACCAGTACGGGGACTAGTAGTCGATCTATTGGATGGACGCACGATACTCATATCATGTCCTCACGTGACATTTATGGACGATATTACAAAGACAATCTTATCATCTTTAGCGAGAGTGGAGAGATTGTCGCTGTCAACTCTCTTGGCGTTCCAACAATCATATGGAATTACGCCATCGCTGCTGGTCTTACACTTGAACCGTGGTCATATACCAAACGAGTGTCAGCTGAAATTATTCGAGGAAAGTTGATCGCAGTTAACGGATCACTCAATGACAAACCTCTTAGCATTCTTAATACGACAGTCAACTATCTTGTTGATGCAGCCACTCTATCTAATGGTGCTATACCACGCGCTGAGTTCGTTATCGCTGCGGCTAGATATGTTGTTCTGGTTAACACTGAGTATGGCCCTACCATGCTGGAAATCGGTGCGAAGAACACTGTGATGACGTGTTCGCGTGAGACTGATCCGAGTGATGCAGTCGAACTTGATCTAGGCATGTTGACGCAGACGGTTGACGCAACGATACTTGGTGCATCCGTTGTACGTTCACGTGTGTTCATTGGCTTCACCGACAGATCGATGTTGGGAACATTGGGGATATATAATGACAGCGGAACGGAACCGATCCACGAACCGGACTTCAACGACAACATTGCTGAATTCGGCACGTTCTCACATGCAAGCATCATCAGCCTTGGTAACGACCTCTTCTGTGCTGCCCTTAACGGTATCAACAGTCTCGAAATCTCCAAAGGATCGGGTGAATTTGTACCACAAACTGTATCGGACCTTATTCATCCGGTGATGTTGCGTCACTTTGGTAGACTGAGTGACAGTGATCGCAACTACCGTACGTTCTCTGTGTTTGAACCTACGTCACGGTCTTACATCATGTATGCACCGAAGTACAGTGCTGGTTCATTCACACTCGATAAGGACCCTGTCATTGCATCCACGACGTTGCAGCAGCATGGGCTCATGTACTTACGTGTGTATGATCACGTGTTCGATGAAGGGGACGATCTTGTTATATCCGGTGTCGTTGGGATTACAGGTATCAGTGCTGGCTCAGTTAATGGTACACGAACCATACGCGCGGTGGTGGACAAAGACACAATCGTCATCGAGACAGGTGATTACTCCCCTAACCTTAACGAGACTTTTGGTGGTTCAGCAATTACAGTTGAGCCTGTCAATGATGAGAGTATCGGCTACGCTTATGAATACAATCCCCGACTGAAGATCAGACGTTGGACGCGGTATCGTGGGCTTAATTTTGATTGGGGCGCGCGTTCACAATTCAACAAGATGTTCTATGGAAAAGATGGTAAGATTTGGCACTTCGGTGACACGTCGTATCCGTACTCTGCTGACAACATTGGCGAATATGACTTTGCAGCATACGCAAATTCACATGCGTACGCGGTGGATGATCGTGTTCTCGACGGTAGCGGGACTGTATATCAGTGCACTGTCGGTTACACTAGTAATGTTGGCGGCACCTTCGCAGACGACCGTGACGATCATCCCGACAATTGGGAAATCTACAAAGGCGAACCAATCTCGTTTGCAATGGAGACAGCATGGTCTGACTTCAACATGCGTATGGGAAACAAACAACTAGAGTTCGCTCGTTTCGATAGTAAGGGTGGCGCACAGTTCGACTTCTCTGTATTCACTAACAGTATCTACAAAGACTTCGAAAGTCAGCTACTTGCTCCTAATCGTGTCAGTGCGTTTGTTGGTGCGGAAACTCCGGGCTTCGGTGCTGGTGATCAACCGTTCGGCGGTGGTCGTAACACCTCTACAGAGATGTTGCATAGTATTCCGGCCTATGGTAAGTTGTTCAAACTGCGCTGGTCAGGCAGTTCGATACACCCGCTAACTATAAACGCGGTGACTTTGCTTTATCACAAAACAAAGGTATCGACATGACTGGTGCAGTTAAGTCTCGTACATCTGCTCTCGGATTAGCTCTTCTTAGGTTCGACTTCCCCAATTGGGGGGATGATATGAATAAGAACCAGTTAATCATTGACGCATCCTACAGCATCTTTGGTCTAACGATCAGTGGTGCGTGGGATAACTCGACTATGTACACGTCCGGTGTCCTTGTTGTGGACATCGATGAGAATTCCATATACAGATGTAATGTTACGCATACGTCGGCTGCATTGGGAACGTTTGCAGAAGATCGGATTGCGAACCCAACTTATTGGGCTGCTTACAATTCGAACATCAAGTATCGCGGTGACTGGCTGACTGCCACGCAATACTACACAAACGAAACCTTCACGCACCTCGATGCTTGGTACATTGTCACGGTGTCTCACATAAGCGGTGTGTTTGCGGATGACCTCGCCGATGAATTATTCAGTGTATTCTTCGATCCTTCTGGAGCAGACGACAGCGCTCAAGCTAGTGCTGACGCTGCTGCCGCTTCTGCTGTTGCTGCTGCTGCAAGCGCGGGTACCGCGTCAACCGGAGCGTCTACAGCCACAACGCAAGCAGGAATTGCCACAACCCAAGCCGGGACTGCTACAACAGGTGCTGGAACAGCTACGACCAAAGCTGCGGAAGCTCTTGCAAGTGCGGGTGCTGCAAGTGGTAGTGCATCGACCGCCACGACCAAAGCTAGTGATGCATCTTCCAGTGCCGATACTGCGACTGCCAGTAAGAACACTGCTGTTTCTTCTGCTGCTACTGCTGTCGCTGCTGCTGCTTCTCTAACAGGTCTTGAACTAAGTGGCATGATACAAGTGCCGCAAACTGGTGAGACGTACACGATCAAACTTCGTGCACGTCAAGCCGGAACGATCACGCGTACGACAACGAAGTGTGTTAGTGGTACGTGTACAGCGACGTTCAAGATCAACTCAACGAATGTCGGTGGTACAGCGCACAGTGTGTCAACTACTGAACAGTCAATTGCACGTACCACTAGCAACGCATTCGCTGTTGGTGATGATATTGTTGTTACTATCTCCTCCAATGCAGCGACTGTAGGTATGTCGTTCAACATCGAGTATGATATCTAATGGCCGGACGTCGTGACAGAGAATGGTTCAACGCGGATCGTGGTCTTGCATTTCTTGGGAGTGAGTGGAACACACGACACGACATTCCGGGTGCTGCTGAGAGTAACGGCGTTCTCTTACCGACGGCATTGAACGGTACAAGCTTCGGTGCGGGTGACTTCTGTTACGTTGCTGAGATGATTGTCAGTGCAACTGCGACACCGCCACCTGATACTGCTGCAGGTGTGTGGACACAAGGCTTCACGAACGGTGGTTCGGGTACATTCGTAAGTATTGAAACTGGACTTGGTGTTCGATACGCGCACGCGTGGAAGATACTTACTAATGCTGATCCGGGAACGCGTGTGCGTAACCAACCAAGCAATGCTGGTACGAATACAAGACGTCTGTCGGTGTGTCGTGCGTTCCTTGCTAATCGACCGATACAAACGGTTACAGCTAGTGCACTCGCAGCACAATTCAGTGGTGATGATCCTGCCGATCTTGTTATTAATGGCGGTTTGATCCTTCCGAGTACAACTGATTGGGATGCTGCGATTGTGCTTGGTGCGACGCTATCGAACTTCTCGACAACTCCCGGTGGGTTGATATCATTCGCACCCGTTAAGGGAACTGAATACTTCGCGTACACAAGTGCAAGCCGCACACGTGCTGTAGAAGCTGGTAATCATGGCACATCTGTTATCGGTGATGTGTTTCACAATGACTACAGTCGTGCAGAAGGAAACAACCCCGCATCCACAACGTTCAGCATGACGAACGTCGGTGAGTACAACCTGATCATCGGAGGTAACTTCAAGTTCACATGACAAAAGGCCCGTACAACTATGGAACCAAAAGCAAAGCAGCGTACAGATCACTTCACCCGCTCTTACAGAAGTTGGCTGATGCTGTTATCAAGGAAATCGACGTCGCGATTACGGATAGTTCGCGAAATAAAGCGCAGCAAGAACTTGCCTTCAAACAGGGTAACTCGAAGGTGCATTTTGGAGATAGCGCGCACAATTGGGAAGTAGCCGTTGCTATGGACTTGCTTCCTATGGACATGAAAGATTGGAATGACATTGCAGCCTTCGTCCGTATGGGTAAGGTTGTAACGCGCATTGCTAAAGAGCTTAACATTCCTATACGTTGGCTAGGTGATCCTAACATGGATGGGAATACTAAGGACGGATGGGACTATCCACACTTCGAGTTGCATCCGTGGCGATCCTTCGCAAACAAAGCCAAACCGTATAGAGGGAAGTAACATGAAACACATCGTCTTCGCTATTGCAGCGTGTCTTGCACTCTCCGGATGTCTCGGATCAGGTACACCTGAGACAACCGAAGCGTTCAAGGCACAGGTTGCTGCAACGTGCGCTAACATCAAACCGTTCTTCGACAGCATTCAGATCGTGGATGATGCCGGGGAACTGTCAGCTGCGAACCATAAGAAGTTTGCATCTGCCAAGATCGTTGTCGGTAACATCTGCACTCCCGGTGCTGTTGTGAACTGGCAGACTGCTGTAACAAGCGCTGCACTCACATATGTCATCCTCGTGCAAATCAACAAGGATGAAAAGAATGGCTGACCTAACGCCGGTTGTAGCCGAAGCTCTACAGAAGCAAGCTGACAACAAGACGAATGATCTCACGGCTGCCGACGCATCCAAGGTGACACCACAAGTCGCTAAGGAAGTGAACAAGGAAGTCAATGCGATCATCACCAACATCACCAATCAGGAACCACTCTGGCAGTCCCGGATGTTCATTGGTGCGTTGGTAACAGCATTGTTGCAGCTTGCTTCACTCGCCGGTGTTATCACTGATAACATCAGTCCCGAAAGCACGACGAACTTGGTCATGCAGGGTATCTCCATTGTGAGTGCAATCTATGCCGCGTACGGACGTGCAGTCGTCAACAAGCCGCTCGGACAATAATATGGCCAACGGAAATACACAAACACAGATGGACAGTGATAGCAGATACGCTCAACTTGGTGAACGTGTCTCGAACCTGTCCACCCGACAGCATGATCTAGAGACTGAAATGCGCCGTGGTTTCGGTGAAGTCAGTCAAGCGGTGAACCTGTTATCGAACGAACTGCGGGGTTCAAGTAGAACACAGTGGCCGGTTATCTGGTCTGCTGTCGGTGTGTGTTTCGTTGTCATCGCTGCGATTGGTGGACTTGCGTACTCACCTGTACTCGGGAACATCAGTCGCATCGACAACAGCCAACAATCGTTAGCAGCGCTGATCAAATCGGTGGATGACAATGCAATGCCCATTCAAGCCTTCGCTGAGTTCAAGAACACCTACGAGAACAATCGTGTTCTTTCACGACAGGATTACAATGATAGGTTCGGTGTCATCAACGAAGCACTTAAAGATACCGTACCACGTGCTGAGCATGCCCGCGTGTGGTCAGCATATGATCAACGCTTCCTCGACCAACAAAGACAGATCGATGAAGTGAAAACTGCGCAAGGTAGTGTGTATGGTACTCGTGACCTGCTCATTGACTTGCGTAACAGACTGGACAGAGTTGAGACGTTGCGTGAAAGCGTGACGCCAAGATGAGACTAGTCTGTGTCGAACTCCTGAATGATACTGATATACCGGCGCTTGTCGATATCGCACGTAAGATGCAGGAGGAATGCGAGCCTGACATACCCTTCGATGAAGTCGAGACATATGCGAACTGTTTGAAATGTCTCAAGGATATTCACAGGACAGGCATGAACTGTTGGATAGTTCGGGATGATCTTAGGGTTGTCGGGTTCGCAGTCGGCGTTCAAGGACGTTACTTGATGTTTACGAAAGCTGAGATAGCATCACTCACGTTGTGGTACGTCTTGCCTGAGTATCGTAATAGATCACGTGCCGCCTTTGAACTGCTGCACAACTTTGAGAGTTGGGCTATACTTAATGGAGCGTTCCGCATTGAAGTTGGTGCGGCACGTGTCGGTGTAGAAGACGCAACAAAACTTAATCACATGTTCGCACGTCGTGGTTTCACATCGTATGGCGAACTGTTCTATAGGAAGTTGTAATGGGGAACTTTGATAGTTCGGGTTCTTTCGGTGGTTCTACTGGTATCGGTATCGGTGGAACATCAACACCTCGTCGGGTAGTTCCGACAAGCGGTAACGGTCCCGGTATGGGGCCACAAACAACAACATCAACTTGGCAGAGTGATCGTGGTATCCCTTCGACAAGTCCAGCAGGAGTTAACGCAGTGGGTGGAAAGTCAGCACCAGCGCCAAAGCCTACCGACCCGATGGAGTCGGCACGAGCACAGATGGCAATTGATGACGCAACGGCAGCACGTAACGCTACGTCTGCTGCTGCTGAACGAGATCGACAAGCACAAGAAGCACAGCGTGTCCGCGATCAAACGGGTGCAGCTGTCAACAGTGCTTATACAACTGGACAGGGATACGGTGCACAGAAAGCGGGTTCACTCGGTTTCCAAGACACGTACGGTTTGCTTGATAGCTATAATTCGAAGCTGTCTGCCGCACGTGGAGGCGTTCCTGAGACAGCTGGTAACAACGTCGGTAGTTACTTTAACTATGACGACCTCTGGAACAAGTCGATGAACGAGGCGACGACTGCACAGTCCACGAAACTGGACAATGCGTATCGCGGTATTGTTAAGCCCGGTTGGGAGAACAGTTACTTCGCTGATACAGCCGACGACAGCATTCTCGACAGCATTCTTGGTGAACAGTACAGCGGTGCGTTCGATACCATTGACGCTGCGCGTGCACGCGGACAGTTGTCACAAGGTGCATTCGATAACACGATCCGTGGGCTTGACAGTAAGAAACTCGGCGCACGTTCGCAGCTTGAAGACACAGGCTTGGGGGTACTCGGTGGTTATCGTGGACAACTTGACGACACTGCGAAACAGTACAGCGATCAGATTGGCTCGTATAAGTTGGGCCAAAACATATCGATGGACGACATGCTTGCCGCTTTCGGTTCTCAGAGGGACACACTCACTGGTCGTCTCGGTGGTGACATCCGTAATGCCGTTGGCGACACGAACTACTTCAACACGGATACGTTGATGGCCAAGGGGAACAGTGCAGCTGGCGTTAGCAACAATCCGCTACGTGATGCATTCAAGGACTCCACAATAATTGATCCAACACGTACGACCGGAACGACGGGAGTATTCTAATGATCGGCGCACTCATTGGTGCTGCTGCCACAATAGGAAGTAGTCTTCTCGGCGCGGGTGCTGCTGACGAAGCTGCGGATCAGAACTGGCAGATCAATCTACTCAACTACTATCAGCGTGAGCAAGAGCGTTTCGATACGATCAGTGCTGCACGCAAACGCGATAATGAGACTAAACTCGGCTCGACTGACAGTGCCGGGAATAGAACTCACTTCGTTGATGGTGTTGGTTGGGTAAGTGACTTGTCCCCCGAAAGTCAACAGTTGCAGTCTCTCTATCAGAATGAAGAGATGCAGCAGTTCGATGATCTTAACAAGAAGCGTGACGTTCTCCAACAGAACTACACGCGCCAAGGTAAGGAAGACGTACAGGGGCAACAGCTTCTGGACGCATTCGGTCGTGTTCAGCGTTCATCTGGTAAAGATGAAGAGAACTTGATGAACCAAAGCGCTACCAAGGCCATCAATGAAGGCTACGACACGACACTTGAAGACGCAATGCGTTCAGCTGTACGTTCCGGAGCTTCTAACAGTGGTAAGGTCGCTGCTGAAATCGGTTCGAAGAAATCCAATGCCTTGCTTGATGCGTTCCAGACGAACAGAATGCAAGCAGGAGGCATGGCGGATGACAAGTTTAATACTGAGCGTGGCAATGTTGCTAACTTGTACAATATGTTCGCCTCACGAGCCTCCGCAATGCCAGATGTTGCATACAATCCTCGTAACATCGAAGGACTTACTGCACAACAGCAGTCGGGAGCTATGTCTGCGAGCGGTCAGTCTGCAAACGCCCTTATTAATGCGTTCGCGAAGCAGGGTGGTAGCATGTCGGCTGTAGACCCGAACTATGGATGGGCGAATGCAATCGGCGCGAGTGGTCAAGCTGTCAGTTCTGCACTAGATGCAGCGAACAGTGACCGTCTGAAGCGACAAGCGTTTGAAAACTACGGTGGTAGCAACGGCCTTGACACATCGATGTACAAGGGTAACGTAGGATTGTGGTAACATGGCATCAATGATGACACCTTGGGATTTGGCGCGTGACTTCATTCAGAACCAGAACCAGATCGCAGCACAGAACCGTCAAACAGCGGATCAAGTCGCTATGCGTACGATTGGTGCTGGCGTGGATCGCAACGTCGCGCAAGTAGCACAGGGATATCAGCAAGCTAACATGGGCTTGCGGAATGACTACGCGACGACGGCTGATACAACTGCGTATGGTCGCCAACAGGAGACAACTGCACTCGCTCGACAGAACGCACTTACTGATTACGGTACGGAGCGTAAGGACAAACTTGCTGACGCTGCTGTTTCCAGTCGTGCTGCATTGACGAAGGATGAACGCGACTTCGAACAGTTGAAGGAACTTGAGCGTATCAAGCTTGGTCAAACCGGCAACGGTACACGTCGTTACGGTCGTTTCGATGGTACAGATCAACCCGCTCCTAGTAGTGGTGAAGCACTTACAGTACAACGTGAAAGCGGTGGCAATCCGAACGCGAAGAACCCATCGAGTTCCGCAACTGGCACACATCAAATCCTTGAGGGAACGTGGAATGAATTCGCAGATCGTGCGGGTGTTCCAAAGATCGTACCGGGACAGCCTGATCCACGCACGAACCCTGAGTTATCTTCACGTGCTTACACAGTTATCAGCGGCGCATACAATGGTGAGCTTGCACGTCACAACATTCCAGTGACGAAGGCGAACGCATACGCTGCATGGTTCCTCGGTCCCG
>Ga0193752_1000361_pt1 | contig 46209 bp, 30 predicted proteins | sample H1c1metaG_FD_144924 | JGI IMG/M metagenome (GOLD analysis project Ga0193752, IMG submission 144924) | Soil microbial communities from a riparian zone of the East river system, Colorado, United States - H1c1 | ecosystem: Environmental > Terrestrial > Soil > Riparian zone | place: USA: East River...
TCAGCGTGATCCGCGCCGGTGCCGACGATCACGCTGACCTCGAGCATCACCGCGGACGACGTGATCAACGCCGCCGAGGTGGCGGGCACGATCGCGATTACCGGCACGGTGGGCGGCGAAGCGAACGTGGGCGACACGGTCACGCTGAGCGTCAACGGCAACACGTACAGCGGCACGGTGCAGGCGGGCAACACCTTCTCGATCGACGTGGCCGGCTCGGATCTGCAGGCCAGTACCACGATCAGCGCGAACATCACCTCGACCGATGCGGTCGGTAACGTGGGCACGGCGAGCGATACCGAGACGTACACGGTGGACGTCACCGCACCGGTGCCGACGATCACGCTGACCTCGAACGTCACGGCAGACGACGTGATTAACGCGGCCGAAGAAGGCGGCGGTATCGCGATCACGGGCTCGGTGGCGGGCCAGGCGCAGGTCGGCGACACGGTCACGCTGACCGTGGGCAGCAACACCTACACGGGCACGGTGCAAGCGGGGAACACGTTCTCGATCAACGTGCCGGGCACGGTGCTGACGGCGAACGTCGGCCTCACGATCCAGGCGTCGGTGTCGACGCCGGATGCGGCGGGCAACGTGGGCACGGCTTCGGATACCGAGACCTACTCGGTGGACGTCGTCTCGGTGCCGACCATCACGCTGACCTCGAGCATCACGGCGGACGATTTGATCAATGCGGCCGAGGCGGCGGGCACGGTCGCGATCACCGGCACGGTGGGCGGCGAAGCGAACGTGGGCGACACGGTGACGCTGAACGTCAACGGCACGAACTACACCGGCACGGTACAGGCGGGCAACGCCTTCTCGATCAACGTGGCTGGCACGGATCTGCAGGCCAGCACCACGATCGGCGCGAGCATCAGCTCGACGGACGCGGCCGGCAACGTGGGCACGGGCTCGGATACCGAGACCTACACCGTCGATGTGACGGCCCCGGTGCCGACGATCGCGCTGACCTCCAGCATCACGGCGGACGACGTCATCAACGCGGCGGAGCAGGGCAGCACCATCGCGATCACCGGCACGGTTGGCGGGGGCGCGCAGGTGGGCGACACCGTCACGCTGAACGTGAACGGCACGAACTACACCGGCACGGTGCAGGCGGGCAACACGTTCTCGATCAACGTGCCGGGCGCGCAGCTGGCGGCGGATGTGGACGTGACGATCCAGGCCTCGATCAGCTCGGCGGATGCGGCGGGCAACGTCGGCACGGCGGCGGACAGCGAGAGCTACACGGTGGATCTGGCCTCGGTGCCGACCATTACGCTGACTTCCAGCATCACCGCGGACGACGTGATCAACGCCGCCGAGGCGGCGGGCACGGTCGCGATCACCGGTACGGTGGGCGGCGAGGCGAACGTGGGCGACACGGTCACGCTGAGCGTCAACGGCAACACGTACAGCGGCACGGTGCAGGCGGGCAACACCTTCTCGATCAACGTGGCCGGCTCGGATCTGCAGGCCACCACCACGATCAGCGCGAGCATCAGCTCGACGGACGCCGCGGGCAACGTCGGCACGGGCTCGGACACCGAGACCTATACGGTGGACATCACCGCTCCGGCGCCGACCATCACGCTGACCTCGAACGTCACGGCAGACGACGTGATCAACGCCGCTGAAGAAGGTGGCAGCATCGCGATTACCGGCACGGTGGGTGGCCAGGCGCAGGTCGGCGACACCGTCACGCTGACGGTGAACGGCACGAACTACACCGGCACGGTTCAGGCGGGCAACACCTTCTCGATCAACGTGCCGGGCGCGGCGCTGACGGCAAACGTCGGCTTCACGATCCAGGCGTCGGTGGCGAGCGCCGACGCGGCCGGCAACGTCGGCACGGCTTCAGATACCGACACCTACTCGGTGGACGTGACCTCGGTGCCGACGATCGCGCTGACTTCGAACATTACCGCCGACGATGTGATCAACGCGGCGGAGCAGGGCAGCACGATCGCGATCACCGGCATGGTAGGCGGCGAAGCGAACGTGGGCGACACCGTTACGCTAACCGTGAACGGCAATACCTATACGGGTGCCGTCGCGGTGGGCAATACCTTCTCGATCATCGTCTCGGGCGCGGACCTAGCGGCGAGCACGACGATCAGCGCGAGCATCACTTCGACCGATGCGGCGGGCAACGTCGGCACGGCCGGCGACGCGGAGACGTATACGGTGGACGTGACGGCGCCGGTGCCGACCCTCACCCTGACATCGAATATCACGGCGGACGACATCCTGAATGCGGTCGAGGCCGGCGGGAACGTGGCGATCACGGGCGCAGTGGGCGGCAATGCGAGCCCGGGCGACGTGGTGACGCTGGTGGTGAACGGCGTGACCTACACCGGCACGGTGGCGGCGGGGAACAGCTTCTCGATCAACGTGGCGGGCGCCGACCTGGCGGCCGACGCGACTCTGACCGTTCAGGCCAGCGTGAGCTCGACGGACGCGGCAGGAAACACGGGCGCGGCGACCGACAGCGAGACCTACACGGTCGATCTCGTGTCGGTGCCGACGATCACGATCACCTCGAACATCACGGCCGACGACGTGATCAACGCGGCGGAAGCCGGCGGTAGCGTCGCCATCACCGGCACGGTGGGCGGCGAGGCGAACGTGGGCGACACCGTCACGCTGTCGGTGAACGGCGCGAGCTACACCGGCACGGTGGCGGCGGGCAACAGCTTCTCGATCAGCGTTCCCGGCACCCAGCTGCTGGCGGATGCCGATTTCACGGTGCAGGCCGCGGTGCTCTCCACGGATGCGGTGGGGAATATCGGCGGCGCCAGCGCCAGCGAAAGCTACACGGTGGACGTGACCGCGCCGGCCCCGACCGTCACGCTGACCTCGAACATCACGGCCGACGACGTCATCAACGCGGTCGAGGCGGGCGGCATGGTGGCGATCACCGGTACGGTGGGCGGCGATGCTGCCCCGGGCGACACCGTGACCCTGACAGTCAACGGCGTGCCGTACACCGGCACCGTCGTGGCAGGCAATACGTTCTCGATCAACGTGGCCGGCTCGGATCTCGCCGCTTCCACGACCATCAACGCGAGCATTACCTTGACGGATGCGGCCGGCAACGCAGGCACGGGCTCGGACACGGAGAGCTACACGGTGGACGTGACCGCGCCGGCGCCGACGGTGACGCTGACCTCGAACGTCACCGCCGACGACATCGTCAACGCGGTGGAGGCGGGCGGCTTGGTGGCGATCATAGGCACAGTGGGGGGCGCCGCAACCGCCGGCGACATCATCACGCTGACCGTCAACGGCGTCGTGTACACGGGTGCCGTCGCGGCGGGCAACACGTTCTCGATCAGCGTGGCCGGGTCCGATCTGGCGGCCGATGCGGATCTCACCATCGACGCCTCGATCAGCAAGACCGACGCGGCCGGCAACGTCGGCACGGCGAGCGATGCCGACGCCTACGTGGTCGACGTAGTCGCGCCGGTGCCGACGGTGACTCTCACTTCGAACATCACCGCGGACGACATCCTCAATACCGCCGAGGTGGGCGGCATGGTGGCGATCACCGGCACGGTGGGTGGCGGCGCGAGCGTGGGCGACGGCGTGACGCTGACTGTCAACGGTGCGACTTACGCCGGCACCGTCACCGCGGGCAACACATTCTCGATCAGCGTGCCGGGCGCACAGCTGCTCGCCGACGCCGACTTCACCATCCAGGCGAGCGTGAGTTCCACCGATGCGGCCGGCAACGTCGGCACGGCGAGCGATGCGGAGAGCTATACGGTGGACGTGACGGCGCCGGCGCCCACGGTGACGCTGACCTCGAGCATCACGGCCGACGACATCATCAACGCGGCGGAAGCGGGCGCCACGATAGCTATCACCGGCACGGCCGGCGGCGACGCGCAGGATGGAGACATCGTCACGCTGACGGTCAATGGAGACACGTACACCGGCGCAGTCAGCGGCGGGACGTTCTCGATCAACGTGGCGGGAGCGGACCTGGCGGCCTCGACGGTAATCGGCGCTAGCATTGCCTCGACTGACGCGGCGGGCAATGTAGGTACCGCGGGCGACACCGAGACCTACACGGTGGACCTGACGGTCGCGGCGCCCACGGTCACCCCGCTGAGCACCATCAATGTCCAGCCGACCCTGACCGGCGGCTTCAACGCCGTGGAAGCGGTGCAGCTGACGGTGACCGTCGATGGCGTGACCTACACGCTCGGCGTCGATGCAGCGCTGAGCGCGAGCGGCAATACCTGGAGTCTCGATCTTGCCGTGGCGGGCCATACCCTGACGCCGGGCTCCACCTACGGTGTCGCCGCGAGCGTGACCGACGCGGCCGGCAACACCGTCAGCGATCCGAGCGCCGGCGAGCTCACCGTCGCGATCCCCGTGCCGACCATCGCGCTGAGTGCGGCGGTCACGCTGGACGACATCATCAATGCTGCCGAGTCCGGCGGCCTGGTCGCGATTACCGGTACGGTCGGCGGCGATGCCCAGGTCGGCGATACGGTCACGCTGACCGTGAACGGCGTCGCTTATACCGGCGCGGTGGCCGCAGGCAAGACCTTCAGCATCAACGTGAGCGGCGCGGACCTAGTGGCCGATGCCGATTTCACCATCGACGCGAGCGTATCGACCGGCGTCAGCTCGGCGAGCGATACCGAGACCTACACGGTGGACGTGACCTCGGTGCCGACCATCGCGCTGAGCTCGAACATCACGGCCGACGACGTGATCAACGCGGCGGAAGCCGGCGGCTGGATCGCGATCACCGGCACGGTGGGCGGCGAGGTGAACGTGGGCGACACGGTAACCCTGACGGTCAACGGCAATACCTACACGGGCTCCGTTGCCGTGGGCAACACCTTCTCGATCAACGTGGCGGGCGCGGATCTGGCCGCTTCCACGACGATCAGCGCGAGCGTCACGTCGACCGACGCGCTGGGCAATCCGGCGGGCACGGCGAGCGACACGGAGACCTATACGGTGGACGTGACGGCGCCGGTGCCGACCGTGACGCTGAACGCGAGCATCACGTCGGATGACATCATCGATGCGGCCGAAGCCGGCGGCACGGTGACGATCACCGGTGGCGTGGGCGGGGACGCTGCGGTGGGCGACACGGTGACCCTGACGGTCAACGGCAAGACGTACACGGGCCCGGTGCTGCCGGGCAATATCTTCGTGATCGACGTCCCGGGCGCCGATCTGGCGGCCGACGCGGACTTCACGATCGACGCCTCGATCACGAAGACCGACGCGGCGGGCAACGAAACCACGGCGAGCGCCTCGAGGAGCTACACGGTGCAGGTGGCGCCGCCCAGCCAGGGCACGCAGCCGGCCTTCCAGGGCGGTACGGCAGCCCCGAGCCCGTCCGAGCCGGTCAGGACTCCGTCCACAATCGGCCTGCCTGATGCGCAGTCGGGCGCCGCGCCTTCCACGATCCAGCTCGGCCTGCCGGTCGACCGCTATGTCGACCCCTCGAAACTGGGCATCAGGGCCGCGGCGGGCGAGATTCTCAAGCCGGCGCCGGCATTCGACTTCAACGCGCTGCCGCCGACGGCAGCCGGCGGTGCGCTGGACCCGTTCGGCTTCCCGGTGGAGCGGATGTCGATGGACCGGGCGAACGACTTCATCCGCGGGCAGGGCGGCCTGCCGCTCATCGGGCACTACCTGTTCGAATACCGCGGTATCCCGGAGCTGTCGGCCGACGGACGCATACCGCAGGACGCCTTCGCGCATACCGACCCGGCGGCGATCGTGCACCTCAGCGCCCGGCTGGCCGATGGCTCGCTGCTGCCGTCATGGCTCAGGCTCGATGGTCGCGGCGCGTTCGTAGGGTTGCCGCCGGAGGGCCTCGAGGGCAGCCTCGAGATCGAGGTGGTGGCGCGCGATAGCGAGGGGCGCGAGGCGCGGACCACGTTCTCGCTCGACCTGGACACGCTGCGCGAGGCGGCAGCGGCCAACGCGGCCGCGGACTCCGCGCTCGGCCTCGATGTCGACAAGGAAGAGGCCAAGAAGGCTCGGGCCGAGGCGGAGCGCAAAGCCGAGAAGGCGGCGATCCGGGGCACCCCGACCTTCAGCGACCAGATGAAGGGCGCCAGGGCCAAGGGCGACCCCCTGTTGGACCGGATCCTTGGCAAGGGCCAGGACAAGCCCCGGGCGCGCGGCTAGCGCCGCCCCATAAACCTTAACCTCCCCCGATCAACCTTTACGTGAAGGGTTTTTCGGGGCGGGTTATGATGGCAGTCCAGCCGATTTGGGGTCGGCGGTTAGAACTAAAACATGAGGTTATCAAGACAACTTCGACTACTGTCGCAGTGTTGCGGTGCAGCATTCACCGCTGCGCTGTTGATGCTCGCGGCGGGGTGCGCGACGACCGAGCCGCTCAGCGCTGAAGAGCGCGAGCAGCTCGCGGCCGATTCGCGCCGGCAGATGTTCGAGAGCCAGGAGGCCGTCGAGCGTCCACTGACGCTCGCCGAGGCCACTGCGCGGGCGATCAAGTACCAGGCCGACCACCGGCAGCGACGCATGGAGGAGGCCGCCGCCGCGGCGCAGATGGAGGTGGCGCGCTTCGATCTTCTGCCGCGCTTGACCGCCAGCGCGGGCTACAACTATCGCAACAACGACAGCTTCGGCTTCGGCTTCTCGCCCGACGGCACCATCTCGACGAACCCAACCGCCTCGGTGGAGCGCGTCTACAACACCGGCGGCGTCGGCCTGGCGTGGAACGTGCTGGACTTCGGCGTCAGCTACTTCCGCGCGCGCCAGCTCTCCGACCAGAAGCTGATCCTGGAAGAGCGGCGCCGCAAGGCGGTGCAGACCCTGATGCACGACGTACGCATCGCCTGGTACCGCGCCGAGGCGGCGCAGCGCCTGCTGCCGGCTGCCGACGTGCTGCTCGCCGAGATCGACCAGGCGATCGAGAAAACCCGCGTCATCGAGGCCGGCAAGCTGCTGCCGCCGGTGCAGGTCGCTACGCTGCGCCGCGCGCTGCTCGACCTCGCGCAGCAGATCGCCTTGCGCCGGCAGGAGCTGGCGCAGTCCCGGGTGGAGCTCGCCACGCTGATCAACACCCCTCCCGGGGTGGAGTACAGGATCGTCGGCGTCGAAGGCGACAGCCGCGAGGTCCTCGACCTGACCGGCGACATCGATGCGCTCGAAGCCATCGCCCTGCGCAACCGCCCGGAGATCGCCGAGGAGGGTTATCGCGCCCGCATCTCGCGCGACGAGGCGCGCAAGGCCATGGTCGGGCTGATCCCGAACGTGAGCCTGGACGTGGGCCGCAATTTCGACAGCAACAAGTTCCTGCTCAACAACACGTGGACCTCGGTCGGGGTGCGCGTCGCGCTCAACCTCGTCAAGGTGTTCTCGATTCCGGCCATGCAGCGCTCGGAAGAGGCGCAGAAGGCCGCGGACAGCGCGCGCCGCCAGGCGATGGCGATGGCGGTGCTCGCGCAGACGCGCCTCGCGGCGGTGCGCTACTCCCTGGTGGCCGACGAGTTCCTGATCTGGGACGAGGCAGTGCGCGACGACGACCTCATCGCCCATCACCTCGCCTCCAGCGAGAAGGCCGGCGTCGACAACGAGCTCGAGCTGATCCGCGCCCGCGCGCGCGCGCTGGCAAGCCGCATCAACCGCGACCTCGCCTACGCCAACCTGCAGGCGAGCGTCGCCCGCCTCTACAACTCGGTCGGCTACGACGCCGTGCCGCGCGACGACGAGACAAAGGCGGTCGACGAGCTGAGCCAGCTCATCGAGGCGCGCTTCAATGAGCTGGAGCACGCCAGCTTCTCCAAGCGGGCCGCCGCCGTGAAACCCACCGTGGCGGTCGGCATGGTGAGCGGGGCGCAGCCGCGCATCGGCAGGCTGGTCAAGCAGGGCCTGGCGAAGGCGCTGGAGAATGCCGGCTTCGCTTCGAACGAAGAGCCCGAGGTCCGGCTCGACCTGCGCCTCGCCCTGGATGCGGCGAAAGACGGCGTGCGCACTGTCCGGGTCGCGGTGAGCGTTCTGCCGCGCGGCAGCCCGAACGCGACGCTGACGCGGGAATTCAGGACCACGCTGAGCGAGCCGGTGGACGACAGCCAGTGGCGCGCGCTGGGCGAAGGCGCGGTCTACAAGGTCGCCACGGACCTCGCCACCAGGCGGATCACGCAGGCGTCGCTGCGCATCGCGCAGCGGCTGAAGTGGCCGGCGAAGCAGGCCGATGCAAAGGAGCTGGCACCCATGCCGGAGGAGCCGCTGCCGCTGCGCCTGGATAGCGCGCTTGATCCCAGCGTCCTGCCCACGGGGGCAAGCCGATGAAGCGCTCGATGGCAGGACTGATCCTGATCGCATGGTGCGCGCTGGGCTTCTTCGTGGCCTGCTCCGACGCGCCCGCGCCGCAAGCGAAAGCACAACCAGCCCCGAAGGTCGAGCCGGTCGCGCCCAAGCCCGAGCCGGCAACGCCCAAGCCCGAGGCGATCGCGCCGAAGGCCGAGATGGCGCCGCCCAAGCCCGAGGCGAAGCCCGAAGCGCCCGGCGAGATCGCGGCGCTCATCCTGGCGAGCGAAGAGACCATCCTGTCGAGCCAGATGGCAGGCAGGATCCGAAAGGTCAACGTCGGCCTGGGCGATGAAGTGAAGAGCGGCGCGCCCCTGATCGAGTTCGATTGCGGCGAGCAGCGCGCGCAGCTCGACGCGGCCGACGCGGACTACCGTGGTGCGCGCGAGACCCACATCGCGCGCCTGAAGCTGCAGGCGCTGGGCGCCGCAGGCGAGCTCGAGGTCACCATCGCCGCCGCGGGAGCGGACAAGGCGCGCAGCCAGGTCACGCTGCGCCGCTCTCAGCTTGCCTATTGCAGCGTGGCCTCGCCGTTCCGCGGCCGGGTGGCGCGCCTGCGGGTGAGAAGCTCGGAGAGCGTGCAATCCGGCCAGCCGCTGGTCGACGTGGTCAACCCGTCGCTGCTCAAGGCGCAGGTCTTCGTGCCGGCGGCGTGGATCGTCTGGCTGCGTCCCGGCGCGGCGGTCACCATCGGCGCGAACGGGCAGTCCTACCCGGCCCGCATCTCGAAGCTGAACTCGCGCGTCGACGGCGTGAGCCAGCAGCTCGAGCTCGAGGCCCTGATCGAGAAAGGCGACGGGCTGGTCCCCGGCATGATCGGCGTCGCGACCTTCAACCCGCCCAAGTGAGCGAAAGCCCCAATCCGGCGCTCTCGCTGCTCGAGTTCGAGCGCCGCATCCAGACGGCCTCGAACAACCGCGAGGTGGCTTTCCGGGCCGTCAACGACAGCTCCCAGGTGCTGCGCTTCGACCAGGCGATCCTGTGGCGCTGGGACGTCTTCTCGCGGCCGCTGATCGCCGCCGCTTCCGGGCTCGCCGATGTCTCCGCCGACAGCCCCTATCAGCAATGGCTGGGGCGCCTGGTGCGCGGCATCACTCCCGATCCCTTCGAGGCGGCAAAGGTGATGACCGCCGCCGACCTGCCCGAGGACCTGGCCGCTGACGCCGAGGACTGGTGTCCCGCCCACCTGCTGCACTGCCCGCTGCGCGGGGCCGCCGGCGAGGCGCTGGGCGGCATTCTCTTCTTCCGCGCCGAGCCGTTCACGGAGGCCGAGCGCGCCGCGGCGGAATGGGTCGCGCGCTCGACCGGCTACAGCCTGTGGGCCTGGCGCAGCGACAAGCACCGTCTCAAGCGCTGGCTGAAGAATCCGTTCACCTGGCGCACGCTCGGCATCGGCGCAGCGGTCGTGGCCCTGATTGCGCTGATCCCTGTACGGCTGAGCGCTCTCGCGCCGGCGGAGATCACCCCGCTCAGGCCGATCCCGGTGACCTCGCCGGTCGAAGGCGTGGTGCGCGAGATCGTGGTCAAGCCCAACGAGGTGGTCAAGGCGGACCAGCTGGTCGCCGTGCTCGACGACACGTCGATCCGCAACCGGCTGGAGCTGGCCGCCAAGGCCCTGGACATCTCGCGCGCCGATCTGCAGCGCGCCACCTTCAAGTCGTTCAGCGACGAGGCGAGCCGGCTCGAGCTGCAGGTGCTCAGCGCCCGGGTGCAGGAGAAGGGCGCCGAGGCGACCTTCCTGCAGGAGCTGCTCGGCAAATCCAAGCTCTACGCGCCGCAGGGCGGGCTCGCCATCTTCCAGGGGCAGGAGGAATGGCGCGGCCGCCCGGTGCAGGTGGGCGAGCGCGTCATGCTGATCGCCGATCCCTCGGTGATCGACGTCACCATCTACCTGCCGCCCGAGGACGCGGTCGAGCTCGAGCCCGGCGGCGACGTGAACCTGATCCTGCACGTCGATCCGCTGTCGTCGCTCGATGCGACGATCGAGCGCGCGAGCTACGAGGCGACGCTCGCTCCGGACGGCACGCTCGCCTACGTGGTGCGCGCGCGGCTGCGCTCGGGCCAGGGGCTGCCGCGCATCGGCCTGCGCGGCACGGCGAAAATCTACGCCGGCCGCGTCACGCTCGGCTACTACCTGCTGCGCAAGCCGCTCGCTTTCGTCCGCCGCTCGCTCGGCGTCTGAGAGCGGGCGCCGGCGCCGGCAAGCCTTCATGCCGCCGATCCGGCCGCTGTTCATCCTTGCGGCCGCCGCGTTCGCCGCCGCGGGCGTCATCGGCTCGCTGGATGCGCAGCCCCGCGCGCAGCTCGGCTTCACCACGGCGGTATCCGACCGGCTGGTCGAGCTCTACAGCCAGCGCTTCGGCCAGCCCGCCGCCGAGCGGCTGCAGGCATGGAAGCGCTATGCGCGCACGCGCGGCGTCGCCCCCGGCACCGAGCGCGAGCTCCTGGACGAGGTGAACCGCGTCCTCAACCGCATCGCATTCGTCGACGACGCGGTGCATTGGGGTGAGGAGGACTACTGGGCCACTCCAGCCGAGTCCGTGGCGAGCAACGGTGGCGACTGCGAGGACTACACCATCGCCAAGTACTTCCTGCTCAAGGAGCTCGGCGTGCCGATCGCGCGGCTGCGCCTGACCTACGTGAAGTCGGTGAAGCTGAACCAGGCGCACATGGTGCTCGCCTACTATGCGCGGCCCGACGCCGAGCCTCTGGTGCTGGACAACCTCGAGGAGCGCGTGCGCCCGGCCTCGCAGCGTCCCGACCTGATCCCGGTCTACAGCTTCAACGACGAGGAAGTCTGGGTGGAGATGCGCGGCCGCAGCGGCTCGCCGCAGCAGATCCGCAACTGGAGCGCGCTGATCGCGCGCCTCGAGCGGGAGCGGCGCACGTGAAGATGCGCCGCCCGCAGCCGCTCGGCCGCCAGGTCGCCTGGGTCGTCTCCGCGATCTTCTTCTTCGCCCTGGTCGGCGTGCAGGCGATCCACCTGCGCAGCACGCACGCCAGCCTGCAGCGCCAGCTCGAGTCCCTGGCCCAGGACGCCGCGACCTCGATCGGCCTGTCGCTCGGCGTGCTGCTGCGCGGCGGCGACGCTGCCCTGGCCGAGACGGTGATCAACCCGGCGTTCGACCGCGGGCACTACGAGCGCATCGAATACCTCGGCGTGAACGGCGAGCGCCTGGTCAGCCGCACCCTGAGCCCCGTGCAGGGCCGCTATCCCGCCTGGTTTGCGACGCTGTTCGAGCTGCAGGCACCGACCGCCGAGTCGCTGGTGAGCGGCGGCTGGCAGCAGCTCGGCAAGGTGCAGGTCACGGTCCACCCGCGCTTCGCCTACGAGCAGCTCTGGAGCACGGCCCGCGACACGCTCATCTACCTGCTTTTCATCTATGCCGCCGCGCTGGTCGCGCTGCGCATGTTCCTGCGCGACGTGCTGCGGCCGCTCGCCGCGGTGGAACGCGCGGCGCTGGCGATCGCGGCACGCAACTTCGTCACGCTGCAGCTGCGCCCGTCGACGCGCGAGCTGGCGCGCGTCGTCGAGGCGATGAACTCGCTGTCGCGCAAGGTGAACGAGGCGATCGAAGCCGAGACGCGGCGGGCGGAGCGGCTGCAGGACGCGGCCTACCGCGACCAGGTGACCGGGCTGCTCAATGCGCGCGGCTTCGCCGCGCGCTTCGAGAGCAGCTACGAAGGGGAGCACGAGCCGTTCGCAGGCGTCTTCGCTTTCGTCGAGCTGGGAGATCTCGCGGCGATCAACCGCAAGTTGGGTACGGAGCGCTGCGACGCGCTGCTGCGCGAGGTGTGCGTGGGGATGCAGGAGGCCGCGGCGACCTCTGGCGGCTTCGCCGGGCGCTGGTCGGGGGCGCTCACCGTGCTCGCGCTGCCGGGGCTGGCGTCCGACGGCGCGCGGGACGGGCTGGCCAAGCTGCGCAACGAGGCGCGTGCTGCGGTCAAGCGGCTCGGGTTCGCACGCAACGACAAGGTTTTCTGCGGCGGCGTGGAGGTGCGCGGCGGACCGGCGCTGCTGCGCCACCTCGCGGCGGCGGCGGATGCCGCGCTGATGCAGGCGCGCGAGAGCACCGACGGCATCGTCGTTCTGCGCGTCGCGCCGCCCGGGGCGCAGACCGCGAAGCCGGCTGCCGAGATGCTCGCCCTGGTCGCCGATGCGCTGGCCGAGCGGCGCGTCAACCTGGCGGGCCAGGGCGCCTACCGGCTGAGCGATCATCGCCCCCTGCACACGGAGATCATGGCGCGCCTGCGCGACGCTTCGGGCCGCGAGCTCGTCGCCGCCGAGTTCCTGCCGGCGGTGGCCGCGCAGGGCCTCGGCGAGCAGCTGGATCGCGTGGTGATCGGGCAGGTGCTGGAAGCGGCGCGGGGACGCGACGACGCGATCAGCGTCAACGTCTCGATACGCTCGCTCGAGCAGGCGGGCTTCGTGCGGTGGCTGCTGCAGATCCTGCAGGGCGAGCCCCGGCTGGCGAGCCGGCTGGTGTTCGAGCTGGCGGAGAACGCGGTGGTGCAGAACGAGGCAGCCGCGGCCGCCTTCGCGCGCGCGCTGGCCGGCGCCGGCGCCGGCTTTGCGCTCGACAACTTCGGCATCCGCCGCGACAGCCTGGCCCTGGCGCAGCGGCTGAGGCCGGCTTACATCAAACTTGCGGGTGCGCATACCGCCACCATGCTGACCAACAGCGGGGCGCGCTTCTACGCCGAATCGCTCATCGCGGCCGCGCGACAGCTAGACATCCCGGTGATTGCACAGAACGTTCAGGACGAGGCGCTGTTCCAGGCGATCGCCGGTCTGGGGTTCGCCGGCTACCAGGGCAATCTCGGCGGCAAGCCTTCGCCCTGGCCGGCGAAGGTGTAAGGTTGGGCGGTGGCGGACGACTTACTCGGCGTGGAACGGTCTGGCTGGATAAAGGTCCATCCCCTGGTGGTGCGCATCACGCACTGGATCAACGTGCTTGCCGTGCTCATCATGCTCGCCAGCGGCTGGCAGATCTACAACGCCTCGCCGCTCTTCGACTTCACCTTTCCGCCCGCCCTGACGCTCGGCGGCTGGCTTGCCGGCGCGCTGCAATGGCACTTCGCCGCGATGTGGCTTTTCGTCCTGAACGGCATCGTCTATGTCGCCTACGGCCTCGCCTCGGGGCATTTCCGCAGGAAGCTCCTGCCGCTATCGCCGCGTGCGGTGCTGCACGACATCGGCGACGCGTTTCGCGGGCGCCTTGCGCACGACGACCTGTCGAAGTACAACGCGGCGCAGCGCGCGGCCTATGCCGCCCTGATCGTGGCGCTGCTGGTGCTGGTCGCATCGGGCCTCGCCATCTGGAAGCCGGTGCAGCTGTACTGGCTGGCGTCCGTGATGGGCGACTATGAGGGTGCGCGCCTGGTGCATTTCTTCGCCATGGCTGCCGTCGTGCTGATCGTTCTGGTGCACGTGCTGATGGTGATTCTGGTGCCGCGCACGTTTCCGACGATGTTTACCGGCCGGGCCCGGAGGGTTTCATGAACAAGAGCTTTCTCGTCCACCGCACACCGCAGGTGAAGCGCCTCGAGCGGCGCCTGTTCCTCGGCCGCAGCCTTTCGCTCGGCGCGCTCGCGCTGCTGTCGGGCTGCAACCTCACCGACGACGCTGCCGTGCAGCGCGTGCTCACCGCCATGTCTCGCTGGAACGACGGCGCGCAGGACTGGCTGTTCGATCCGAAGCGCCTGGCGCCGGAGTTTCCGGAGAGCCGGATCACGCAGCCGTTTCCGTTCAATGGGTACTATGCCGAGGACGAGGTCATCGAGGTCGACGGCGGCCGTTACCGGCTGGAGCTCTCCGGGCTGATCCGCGACAGGAAGCCGTGGACCCTGGCCGAGCTCTACGCGCTGCCGCAGGTGTCGCAGGTGACGCGGCTGATCTGCGTCGAGGGCTGGAGCGCCATCGGCAAGTGGAGCGGGGTGCGTTTTTCCGAGTTCCTGCAGCGCATCGGCGCCGACCTCACCGCCAAGTACGTCGGCTTCAAGTGCGCCGACAAGTATCACACCAGCATCGACATGGCGACCGCGCTGCACCCGCAGACGCAGCTCAGCTTCCGCTTCGCCGACGCGCTGCTCCCCGCCAAGTACGGTTTTCCGATGAAGCTGCGCATCCCGACCAAGCTCGGCTTCAAGAACCCGAAGCACATCGCCGCCATCTTCGTCACCAACACCTACCCAGGCGGCTACTGGGAAGACCAGGGCTACAACTGGCACAGCGGTTCATAGTGAAATGATCTGACGCCGGGCGTGTCCGGCGTTTTCCCTGTGCTAGATTGCCGCGCAGGAGGAGCAATGCAGCCGTTCGAGTTTGCGGAGCCGAAAACCCTGCGCGAGGCGATCGCGCTGCTCGACACGGAGATGGCGCGCCCCTTTTCCGGCGGCACCGCGCTGATGCTGATGATGAAGGCCGGCGTCCTGCACCCGGAGCGCCTGGTCAGCCTGGGCAAGCTCGGCCTCGACAAGATCGAGATCGGGCCGGCCGGCGAGCTGCGCATCGGCTCGATGGTTTCCCTCAGAAAAATCGAAACAAGCGAAGCGGTAAGGCGCGGCTGGCCGGCGATCAGCCGTACGCTGCTCAGGCTCTCGAACGTGCGCGTGCGCAACGTCGCCAGGCTGGGCGGCCACCTCGCGCACGGCGACCCGCATACCGACTTGCCCCCGCTGCTGAGCGCGCTCGGCGCCGTGGCGACCATCGCGGGACCCGCCGGTGAACGCCGGGCGGCGGTGGAATCGCTGTATGCCGGCTACCTCGAGACCACGCTCGCGCGCAACGAGCTGATCGTGCGCGTCGATGTGCCGGCCATGGGAAAAAAGCAGGCCGCTTACCTCAAGTGCACCACGCGCTCGGTCGACGACTGGCCGGCGGTCGGCGTCGCGGTCGTGCTCGACGGCGATCAGCAGACGATCTTCGTCAGCGCGGCGACCGACAAGCCGATGCGCCTCGCTTCGGTCGATGAGGTGGAGCAGTTGAACATCGAGGGCGACCTGCACGGGTCGGCCGCCTACAAGAGGCACCTCATGCGCGTCTACGTAAAGCGAGCGATCCATGAAGCGCGCCACCCATCCCGCTGAGACCGGGCAGGTCGGGCGCGCCGTTCCGCGCCTGGAGTCCTGGCTCAAGGTCACCGGGCGCGCCGAGTACGTCCACAACCTGCGCCTGCCGGGGATGCTCTACGGCAAGATCTTCCGCAGCACCGTGTCGCACGGGCGCATCAAGCGCCTCGACGTCTCGGCGGCGCAGGCCGTCGGCGGCGTGCATCGCGTGGTGGTCGCCGCCGACCTGATGACGGTCGTGCCAGACCTGCATTTCGGCCCCGCCTTCCACGACCAGCCGATGCTCGCGATCGACAAGGTGCGCTACGTCGGCGAGCCGGTGGCGGTGGTGCTCGCCTCCGACCCGCACGTGGCGGAGGAGGCGGCCCATCTCATCGTCGCGGAGTACGAGCCGCTCGCGGCGGTCTACGACGAAGTGGAGGCGATGACCTCCAAGGCGGTGGTGCACGACGAGCTCAAGCCCGCCGGCACCTTCCCCGACCTGAAGCACCTGAAGGGCAAGAAAAACACCAACATCGCGCTCGACTTCCACCTGCGGCGCGGCGACGCGGCGGCGGCGATGAAGGTCGCGCACAGGGTATTCGAGCACCGCTTCCGCACCCAGCAGGTGATGCACACGCCGCTCGAGCCGCTGGTCTCGGTCGCCGAGTGCACCGAGGACACGATCACGCTGCATACCGCCTCGCAAAGCCCGTCGTTCGTGCGCATCGAGATCGCGCGCCTGCTGGGCTGGCCCGAGAACCGGGTGCGGGTGCGGGTGCCGTTCCTTGGCGGCGGCTTTGGCGCGAAGCTCTACATCAAGCTCGAGGCCCTGGTCGGTGTTTTGTCTTTGCTGGTAAAAAAACCCGTAAAAATCTCCCTGACGATGGAAGAGCAGTTCTTCCACATCACGAAGCACGCGACCACGTTCAGGATCAAGAGCGGGGTGGATCGCGACGGCCGCATCGTGGCGCGCGAGTGCGAGGTATGGTGGAACGGCGGCGCCTACGCCGACATCGGCCCGCGCGTCACGCAGAAGTCGGGCTTCACCGCCCCCGGCCCCTACGAGATCGAGCACGTCGCCGTGGACTCGTACGCGCTGTACACCAACCTGCCGCCCGCCGGCGCGCTGCGCGGCTTCGGCATCCCGCAGCTGGTCTGGGCCTACGAGAGCCACACCGACATGGTGGCGCGCGAGCTGGGTGCGGACCCGGTCGAGTTCCGCCTCAAGAACATCCTGCGCGACGGCAGGCCGCACGCCACCGGCACGATCATGCGGGACGCCGCGACCGACAAGGTGCTCGAGCGCACCGCCCAGCTCCTCGACTGGAAGAAGCCGTTCGACCGCGGCAGCGGCAGCGTGCGCCGCGGCCGCGGCATCGCTGTCGGCTTCAAGGCATGCGTCGCGCCGACCACCTCGTTCGCGCTGGTGAGCGTGAACGTCGACGGCAGCGTGACGGTGTACTGCAGCACGGTGGACATGGGGCAGGGCTCCGATACGGCAATGGCGCAGATCGCCGCCGAGGTGCTGAGCGTGACCGCGGAATCGGTCAAGGTGGTGCACTCCGACACCGACGTCACCCCCTACGACATGGCGACCCTGGGCTCGCGCTCGCTGTTTCACATGGGCAACGCGGTCAAGCTCGCCGCCGAGGATGCGCGCGACAAGGTCGCCGCCCTGAAGCGCGAGGCGGGATTCCCGCAGGACGCCACGCTCAAGGACGTGTTCAAGAAAAAGTACGGCATGCAGGCGGGCAACGTCCTGGGCCAGGCGAGCTTCGTGCCGGGGTACACATCGCCGGACGCGAACGGGCTGACCGACAACGCGACGCCCTTCTGGATGGTGGGCGCGACCGGCGTCGAGATCGAGGTCGACACCGAGACCGGCCGGGTGCGCATCACGCGCCTGGTCAACGTCGCCGACGTCGGCACGCCGATCAACCCGAAGATCGTCGAGACGCAGCTCTCCGGCGCGGCGATCATGCAGATCGGCTTCACCCTGACCGAGAAGATGGAGTTCGACGCCGAAGGCCAGCTGCGCAACGCCTCGCTCGCCGAATACAAGATTCCCGGCTTCCACGACATCCCGGAGCGCATGACGAACGAGACGGTGGAGGCCGAGCAGCGCAGCGGCCCGTTCGGCGCCAAGGGCGTGGGTGAGACGTCGACCTTCGGCGTCTCGCCCGCCATCGCCAACGCCGTGCACGACGCTGTCGGCGTACGAATTACATCCTTGCCGCTGACGCCTGAAACCATCTTCATGAAACTGCAGGAAAGCAAATGAGGCGCGAGGTCCGTTTCCGCCTGAACGGCGAGGCCGTGTCCGCGCAAGTGGCGCCGCACGAGAGCCTGGTCGAGGTGCTGCGCGACGCGTTCGGCCTGTACGGCGCGCGCGAGAGCTGCGGCCAGGGGCTGTGCGGCTGCTGCACGGTTCTGGTCGACGGCACCGCGGTCTCCGGCTGCCTGTACCTGGGCATCCTGGCGGAGAACGCCGAAGTCAAGACCATAGAAGCGGGCACGGCGCTCGACGCGGTGCAGGAAGCGTTCATCGAGACGGGCGCCTTCCAGTGCGGCTTCTGCACGCCGGGCTTCATCCTCATGACGCGCCAGCTGCTGGACGAAATTCCGCAGCCGGACGAGGAGCAGATCAAGCACTATCTTTCAGGCAATCTTTGCCGCTGCGCGGCCTATCCGCAGATCATCGAAGCGGTGCAGCTTGCGGCTATAAAACGGAGGAAGGCATGAAGACGTTAATCGCGGGCCTGCTTTGCTGCTTCGCCCTGAATTCCTATTCCCAGGACTATCCGAACAAGCCGATCCGCATGCTGGTGCCGTTCGCCCCGGGCGGCGCGGTCGACACCACGGCGCGGGTGCTGCAGCAGGCCATGCAGCAGCGCGTCAACTGGCAGTTCGTGGTCGAGAACCGCCCCGGCGGCAACGGCTTCATCGCCACCACCGCGGTGGCGAAGAGCGCGCCCGACGGCTACACGCTGCTCATGGCGCACACCGGCGAGTTCGCGGTGAACCCGGCGCTGTTCAACGACGTGCCTTATGAGCTCGAGCGCGACTTCGTGGCGATCACGATGGTGAGCGACGCGCCGATGCTGTACCTCGCCAACATCAACGCGCCGTTCAATACCTTCCAGGAGCTGGTCGCGCAGGCGAAGGCAAAGCCCGGCTTCATCAGCTTCGGCTCCGCTGGCAACGGCAGCATCAACCACCTCGCGGGCGAGTGGCTGGCGCAGGCGGCCGGTATCCAGCTGCTGCACGTGCCGTACAAGGGCGGCGCGCCGGCGGCAGCGGCCGTCGCCGCCGGCGACGTGCACTTCGGCGTGATGGCGGCGCCGGGGGCTACCCCGCACATCAAGTCCGGCCGCGGCAAGGTGATCGGCATCACGACGGCGAAGAAGTCGCCGCTCGATCCGTCATGGGCCACGCCGCGCGACGCCGGCATCCCGGACCTGGACGCCTCGATCTGGGTCGGGCTGTTCGCGCCCAAAGGGACGCCGCAGGCGATCGTCGACCGCATCAACGCCGAAGTGCGCCAGACCCTCGCCATGCCGGAAGTGCAGAAGCGCTTCGTCGAGAGCGCCGGCGGCGAGGCGATCGGCATGACGCAGGCCGAGTTCCTGGCGCGCATCAAGGCCGACGCCGAGCGCTACAAGCGGGTGGTGCAGAAGGCCGGCGTTAAACCAGGCTAGAAGCCGAAATTCGGGGACGGAGCCCTAACTCCGTAAGCTACGCGTCGCTGGAGTTAGGGCTCCGTCCCCGAATTTCAGCCTTCGAAGAATTCCTTAACTTTATCGAGCCAGCCCTTGGCGCGCGGGTTGTGGCGCGCGTGGTCTTCCTGGCTGAGGGCGTCGAACTCGCGCAGCAGCTCGCGCTGGCGCGAGGTCAGGCTGACCGGCGTCTCCACCATGACGTGGCAGAAAAGATCGCCCGGCTCGTGGCTGCGCACGCCCTTGATGCCCTTGCCCTTCAGGCGGAAGGTCTTGCCCGACTGCGTCTCCGCCGGCACGCGCAGGCTCGCCGAGCCCTCGAGCGTCGGGATGGCGATTTCGCCGCCGAGGGCGGCGGTGACGAACGACACCGGCATCTCGCAGTGCAGGTCGTCGTGGTCGCGCTGGAACACCGGGTGCGCCTTGATGTGCACCTGCACGTAGAGGTCCCCCGGCGGGCCGCCGTTGACGCCGGGCTCGCCCTCGCCCGACAGCCGCACGCGGTCGCCTTCGTCGACGCCGACGGGGATCTTCACCGACAGTGTTTTTTGCAGCTTGATGCGCCCGGTGCCCGAGCAGGCGCTGCAGGGATTCGGTATCACGCTGCCGCTGCCGTGGCAGCGCGGGCAGGTCTGCGCGATCGAGAAAGGTCCCTGCGAGACGCGCACCTGGCCTGCGCCGCGGCAGGAAGGGCAGGTGCTCGGCTGGGTGCCGGCCTTAGCGCCGCTGCCCTTGCAGGTCTCGCACGCGGCCATGCCGGGAATGCGGATCTTGGTCTCGAAGCCGCGCGCCGCCTGCTCCAGCGTGATCTCGAGGTTGTAGCGCAGGTCGGCGCCGCGGAACACGGCGGAGCGGCCGCCGCGGCCGCCGCCGAAGATCTCGCCGAAGATGTCGCTGAAGATGTCGCCGAAGCCGCCCTGGCCCGGGCCGCCGCCGGCCTGCTGGTTCACCCCGGCGTGGCCGAACTGGTCGTAGGCCGCGCGCTTCTGCGGCTCGCACAGCACCTCGTAGGCTTCCTTCGCCTCCTTGAAGTTGTCTTCGGCCTTCGGATTGTCCGGATTGCGGTCCGGATGCCATTTCATGGCGAGGCGCCGATAGGCCTTCTTCAGGTCGTCCTCGGAGGCGTCCCGGTTCACTCCGAGCACTTCGTAGTAGTCGCGCTTCGCCATGCACCCGTCCCTAGAAACTACGAACGGGCGGCGCGCATCGCGCGCTCGCCCGCTCTAGGTGTTCCCACAAAGGATTACTTAACTTCCAGTTTTCTTGTCTTTCACTTCGGTGAACTCGGCGTCGACGACGTTGCCGTCGTCCTTCTTGCCCGCGTCCTGGCCGGCTTGCGCGTCGCCGGGCTGCTGCGCCTGCTGCTTGGCCTGCTCCTCGGCGTACATCTTCTGGCCGAGGGTCTGCGCGGCCTGCGCCAGCGCCTGCGTCTTGGCCTCGATCTCGGCTTTGTCCTCGGACTTGAGCACGGCCTCGGCGTCCTTCAGCGCGGCTTCGATCTTTTCCTTCTCGCCGGCGTCGAGCTTGTCGCCGTAGTCCTTGAGCGACTTCTTCGTCGAGTGCACCATCGCCTCGGCCTGGTTGCGCGCGTTCACCAACTCGAGGGTCTTGCGGTCGTCCTCGGCGTGCGCCTCGGCGTCCTTCACCATGCGCTGGATCTCGGCCTCGTTCAGGCCCGAGCTCGCCTGGATCTTGATCTTGTTCTCCTTGCCGGTCGCCTTGTCCCTGGCGGTGACGTGCAGGATGCCGTTGGCGTCGATGTCGAAGGTGACCTCGATCTGCGGCATGCCGCGCGGCGCCGGCGGGATGTCGGTGAGGTTGAACTGCCCCAGCGACTTGTTGCCCGAGGCCAGGTCGCGCTCGCCCTGCAGCACGTGGATCGTCACCGCGTTCTGGTTGTCGTCGGCGGTGGAGAACACCTGCTGCGCCTTGGTCGGGATGGTGGTGTTCTTCTGGATCAGCTTGGTGCTCACCCCGCCCAGCGTCTCGATGCCCAGCGACAGCGGCGTGACGTCGAGCAGCAGCACGTCCTTGACGTCGCCCTGCAGCACGCCGGCCTGGATCGCCGCGCCGATGGCGACCGCCTCGTCCGGGTTGACGTCCTTGCGCGGCTCGCGGCCGAAGAACTCCTTCACCTTGTCCTGCACCTTCGGCATGCGCGTCTGGCCGCCGACCAGGATCACGTCGTGGATCTGCTGCACCGTGATGCCCGCGTCCTTCACCGCGATGCGGCAGGGCGCGATGGTTTTCTCGATCAGATCGTCCACCAGCGACTCGAACTTGGCGCGCGTGATCTTCATCGCCAGGTGCTTCGGCCCGCTCTGGTCGGCGGTGATGTAGGGCAGGTTGATCTCGGTCTGCTGCGAGGAGGACAGCTCGATCTTCGCCTTCTCTGCGGTTTCCTTCAGCCGCTGCAGCGCGAGCACGTCCTTGGCGAGGTCGACGCCCTGTTCCTTCTTGAACTCGCCGACCACGTAGTCGATCAGGCGCTGGTCGAAGTCCTCGCCGCCGAGGAAGGTGTCGCCGTTGGTGGCCAGCACCTCGAACTGCTTCTCGCCCTCGACGTCGGCGATCTCGATGGCCGAGACGTCGAACGTGCCGCCGCCCAGGTCATAGATGGCGAGCTTCTCGTCCTTCTTCACCACCTTGTCCATGCCGAAGGCGAGCGCGCCCGCGGTCGGCTCGTTGATGATGCGCTTCACCTCGAGGCCCGCGATGCGGCCGGCGTCCTTGGTGGCCTGGCGCTGCGCGTCGTTGAAGTAGGCCGGGCAGGTGATGACCGCCTCGGTCACCGGCTGGCCGAGGTAGGCCTCGGCGTCCTTCTTCAGCTTGCGCAGGATCTGCGCCGAGACTTCCTGCGGCGAGATCTTCTTGCCGCGCACCTCGACCCAGGCGTCGCCGTTGTCGGCGCGCACGATCTTGTAGGGCGAGAGCTTGACCGCCTTCTGCACCTCGGCGTCCTCGAACTTGCGTCCGATGAGGCGCTTGACGGCATAGATGGTGTTCTTCGCGTTGGTGACCGCCTGGCGCTTGGCCGGCGCGCCGACCAGGATCTCGCCGTCGTCCGTGTAGGCGACGACCGAGGGCGTGGTGCGCGCGCCCTCGGAGTTCTCGATCACCTTGGGCTTGCCGCCCTCCATGATCGCGACGCACGAGTTGGTGGTGCCGAGGTCGATGCCGATTGTCTTTGCCATGTTGGTCTGCCCTTAGTCCAAGTCTGTGTCTGAATTGGGGTTTGTTCCCGCTTTTTCAACCGCCTTGGAGACGGTGACGAGCGCCGGGCGCAACACCCGGTCGTGCAGCCCATAGCCCTTCTGCAGGGTCGAAACGATGGTGTTCGGCGCGCCCGGGGACTCGACTGCCGCCATCGCCTGGTGGCGGTACGGGTCGAAGCGCTCGCCGGCGGCCGGGTTGATCTCGCGCACGCTGGATTTCTCCAGCGCCGTCATCATCTGCCGCAGGACCAGCTCGACGCCGCTCGGATCGCGGCTTTTCACCGCCCCCTCGAGGCTGTCGAGCACGGGGAGCAGGGTCTCGGCGAAGCGCTCGAGGGCGTATTTCTGGGCCGAGGCGGCTTCCACCTGGGCGCGCTTGCGCGTGTTGTCGGCGTCGGCCAGCGCGCGCATCATTGCTTCGCGCTGCTGCTCGAGCTTGGCTTGAGCGTCGGCGAGCAGGTCCTCTAGGGACTTCTCGCTGCCGCGCGGGTCCTGGGGCTGAACGGTCTCCTCGTGCATCTTGTCGAAGTTGGGCCTGGGAAGCGCGGTTTCAAGCTTCTTGAGTACCGCGATGCGAAACGCTACCACAGAGATACTTAATTGATTTCATGAGAAAACCCGTCAAATATGGGCTGCTCGGACTGGGCGGCGTGCTGGTTCTCGCGATCGTCGGGGTGGCGGTGTTCGCCATGACCTTCGATCCCAACCGGTACAAGCCCCAGGTCGAGGCCGCCGTGCAGGAGAAGACCGGCCGCACCCTCAAGCTGGCCGGCAACCTGGAGCTGGCGTTCTGGCCCAGCCTCGGCGCGAAGGTGGCGGGCGTGACCCTGTCCGAGAAGGGCAGCGCCGCCGAGTTCCTTTCCCTCGAGTCGGCCCACGTCTCGGTGGCAGTGATGCCCCTGCTGCGGGGCGCGGTGCTGGTCGACGGCGTGCGTGTCGCCGGGCTGAAGGCCAACGTCGTCAAGGACAAGCAGGGCAAGTTCAACTTCTCCGACCTGATGGAGACCCCGCCCGAGAAGCCCGCTGCCCAGACGAAGCCGGCGGAGCCGGCCAACGGCGCGGTGGGCTTCGACATCGGCTCGGTGCGCATCGAGCGCTCGAGCGTTTCCTACCGGGATCTCGGGTCGGGTCAGGAGCTCGCGCTGTCCGACATCGATCTTTCCACCGGCCGCATCGCCGAGAAAGCCGACGGCAAGCTCAAGTTCTCCGTCCAGGCAAAGGGCCGCAATCCGGATCTCGACGCGAAGGTGCAGCTGTCGGGCGACTACAAGGTCGACCTGCCGGCGAAGTCCTACGCGCTGTCCGACGTGGACGGCAAGCTCACCGGCACGGTGGCGAAGGAGCCCCTGGAAGCCAAGCTGTCCGCGCCGCGCATCGCGATCGCGGCCGATTCGGCGAAAGGCGAGGCCGTGACGCTCGAGGCGAAGCTCGGCGAGCGCCAGGTGACCCTCAAGATCGCCGGCCTCGAAGGCTCGGCGAAGGCGCTGACCATTCCGAAGCTTTCGGCGCAGGTGTCGATGCCGATGCCCGACCTGCCGCAAAAGACCCTGCAGGCCAATGTCGAGGGCAGCCTGAGCGCCGATCTCGAGAAGCAGTCCGCAACCGCCGACCTCGTGGTCAAGGTCGACGAATCGACGATCAGGGCGAAGCTCGCGCTGCCGAAGTTCTCGCCGCCGGCGTACAACTTCGACGTCGACATCGACAAGCTCAACGTCGACCGCTACATGGCCGCAGCCGCGGAGCCGGCCAAGGAAGCGAGGAAGGGCCCGGAAAAACCGCCGGCCGCGCAGCAGGAAACCCCCGTCGACCTGTCGGCCCTGAAGGGCCTCAACGCCAGCGGCAAGCTGCACATCGGCGCGCTGCAGGCGCGCGGGCTCAAGGTCGCCGATGCGCGCGCCGAGGTCAAGGCGGCGAACGGCCGGGTCGACGTCGCGCCGCACTCGGCGAATCTGTACGAAGGCAAGGTCACCGGCGCGCTCAGCCTGCAGGCCGACGGCAACCGCATCACGCTGAAGGAGGACCTGACGGGCGTGTCGATCGGCCCGCTGATCAAGGATGTGGCGCAGAAGGACATGCTCGAGGGCCGCGGCAACATCTCGCTCGACGTCAACGCGGCCGGCGCGACGGTCGAGGCGATGAAGAAGGCGCTCGCCGGGACGGCGAAGGTGGCGCTGAAGGACGGCGCCTACAAGGGCTTCAACCTCGCCGAGGCGCTGCGCAAGGCCAAGGCGGTGCTCGGCTCGAAGGACGAGAAGGTGGCCGCCGACCAGACGCAGAAGACCGACTTCAGCGAGATGAGCGCCAGCTTCGCCATCAAGAACGGCGTGGCGCACAACGAGGACCTCGACATCAAGGCGCCGCTATTCCGCGTCGGCGGCAAGGGCGACATCGACATCGGCAACTCGCGCCTCGACTACGTGACGAAGGCGACGGTGGTCGCCACCAGCAAGGGGCAGGGCGGCGCCGACCTCGAGAAGCTGGCGGGCCTCACCGTGCCGGTCCACCTGAGCGGCCCGTTCGACGCCATCAAGTACGACGTCAACTACGGGGCGGTCGCCGCCGACCTCGCCAAGAGCAAGGCGGGCGAGAAGGTGAAGGAAGGCATCGAGAAGAACCGCGACAAGATCGAGGAGCGCCTCGGCGACAAGCTGAAGGGGCTGCTGGGGCGCTAGCGCGATCCTGGCGCGCGTCGCGCGAAACGCCGCTTGCCCGCGCGCATTTCCGCGCGCCATGATGGTGCGGTGGACATGTTGATAAAGTTTCGCCGGTTCTGGGCAGTGTTAATGCTGAGCGCGTTCGCGCTCGGCGCATCGGCCCAGAGCTGGCCGACGAAGCCGATTCGCATCATCACGCCGGCGCCGCCCGGCGGCACCACGGATTTTCTCGCCCGCCTGTTCACGCAGAACCAGCTCGGCCAGCCGGTGCTCGTCGAGGCCAGGCCGGGGGCGAGCGGAAACATCGCCACCGAGGCGGTGGTGAAGTCCGCGCCGGACGGCTACACGCTCCTGCTGGGGGCGCCAGGCTCGCTCGCCGCCAACATCAGCCTGTTCAGGAGCCTGCCCTTCGACCCGCAGAAGGACCTCACTCCGATCATTCACGTCGCGTCGGTGCCGCTGCTCGTGGCGGTCCACCCGTCGGTGCCGGCCACCACCATCGCCGAGCTGGTGGCCGTCCTGAAGGCGAATCCCGCCAAGTACAGCTACGGCTCGCCGGGTCCCGGCACGCCGCAGCACCTGACCACGGAGATGTTCAAGAGCCGGACGGGCACGCAGATCCTGCACATTCCCTATAAAGGATCGGGGCCGGTCGTGAACGATCTGCTCGGCGGGCAGATCCAGGTGGCGATCGAGGCGATCGTTTCGCTGCAGCCGCATGTCGAGGCGGGAAAGCTGAGGGCGCTCGCGGTGACCGGTGCGTCGCGCGCGGCCGCCATGCCCCGCGTTCCCACCGTGGCGGAGGCGGGCGTGCGCGGCTTCGACGCGAACACGTGGTACGGCATTGTCGGCCCGGCCGGCATGCCACCGGAGATCGTCGCCCGCCTGAACAAGGAGATGCGCCGCATCCTCGACCTGCCGGAAAGCCGGGCGCGCCTGGCTTCGATCGGCGCCAACGTGGTCCACGGCAGTCCCGAGGAGTTCGCCGCCTTCATCCGCGCCGAGACAAGGAAGTGGGCCGACGTCATCAAGCAGTCCGGCATCAAGCCCGAGGACTGAGCTGTTTGCCCACCGTGCTTATTACAGGCGCGAACCGCGGGCTCGGCCTGGAGTTCGCGCGCCAGTACGCGCGCGACGGCTGGCGCGTGCTGGCGACCTGCCGGAATCCGGCGAACGCCCAGGTGCTCGCGCAGCTCGGGAAAGGCGTGTCGACTTACCAGCTCGACGTCACCGACCGGACGTCGATCGAAAGGCTGGCCGCCGAGCTCGCGGGCGAGGCGCTGGACGTGATGATCGCCAACGCCGGTGTCATGACCGCCCCGCGTGAAGCGCCGCCGGAGAGCGTTGCCGAAGCCGCGTGGCTCGAGGCTTTTCGCGTCAACACCGTGGCGCCCCTGATGTGCGCCAGGGCGTTCGTCAAGCAGGTGGCGGCGAGCCGCGAGCGAAAGCTCGTCGCCATGAGCAGCTGGATCGGGTCGATCGGGTCGAACAACATCGGCGCGCACTACGTCTACCGTGCCTCCAAAGCCGCCCTCAACGCGGTGTGGCGCTCGTTTGCCGTCGACCATCCCGAGGTGATCGCGGTGGCGCTGAGCCCGGGCGCGCTGCGCACCGACATGACGCGCTACGACGCCGGCCGGTGGGAGCAGCTGCCCGAGCCGCCCGAGAGCATTTCCAGGCTGCGCGCCATCGTCGCGCGGCTGACGCAGGCGGACAGCGGATCGTTCATCCATTTCAACGGCGAGCGGCTGCCTTGGTAGCGGGAGAGGGAAGAATGCGCAAATGGGGTTTTGACAAAGGCCTGAAGGAGGTGGGTGCCGGCTGCTACGCCTGGATCCAGCCCGACGGCTCCTGGGGTTACAGCAATTCCGGGCTGATCGCCGATTCCGGTGAGTCGCTTCTCGTCGATACGCTCTACGACTTACCGAAGACGCGGGAGATGCTGGAGGCGTACCGCAAAGCGATACCGGCGGCGAAGCGCATAGGCACCCTTGTAAACACGCACGGCAATGGCGACCACTACTTCGGCAATCAGCTAGTGGAGGCGCCGCGCATCATTACCAGCCGGGCATGCGCCGAAGAGATGAAACTGCGACCGCCGAGCCATCGCGCCGAGCAGCTTCGCAACTGGCGGCAGCTCGGCGACGCCGGGCGCTTCTTCCACGAGAACCTGGACGGAAAATTTGACCTGGAGAATATCGAGCTGGTCCTGCCGACGGAGGTGTTCGAGGACCAGCTGGTGCTGAACGTGGGAAACAAACGCGTCGAGCTGCACAACGTCGGCCCGGCGCACACGGGCGGCGACACGCTCGTCTACCTGCCGCAGGACAGGGTCGTCTACACGGGCGACATCATTTTCGCCGATGCCCATCCCATCGTGTGGGACGGCCCGGTGTCGAACTGGATCAAGGCCTGCGATCTCATGCTGCAATGGAACGCAGAAGTGATCGTTCCCGGACACGGTCCGATAGGCGACCTGGGCGTCGTGCGGGCAACCAAGCATTATTTCGAATACGTGACCGGCGCTGCGCGCAAGCGCTTCGATGCCGGGATGGCCGCAGACGATGCAGTCCGCGACATATCGCTCGCCGAATTCAAGGGCTGGCTCGACCCGGAGCGTATCGTGGTCAACGTGCATTCCCTCTACCGGGAGTTCCGCGGTGAGCCGGGAGCGCCCGATTTCTTCGAGATGAGCGCCAAGATGCTGCACTTCAGGAACGAGACGAAAAAGAGGCGGTGATGAGACGAAATGGATGGGCGGCGTTCCTCGCCGCCGCAACGCTCGGCCTGGCCACGGCACCTTCGGGCGCGCAAACCTACCCGGACAAGCCGGTCCGGATCATCGTGCCGCTGACCCCTGGGGGCGCGACCGACACCATCGCCCGAGGACTCGCGCAGCGCCTGTCGGCCATGTGGGGCAAGAACGTCCTCATCGAAAACCGGCCGGGCGTGGGCACCATCGTCGGCGCCGAGGCTGCCGCCAAGTCGGCGCCCGACGGCTACACGCTGTTCTTCACCGAGCCGGCGACCTTCGTCATCAATCCGCACCTCTACAAGAAGCTGCCTTACGACCCCATCGCGGACTTCGCGCCGATCACCATCGTCTGCCGGCTGTCGCCGGTCCTCGCCGTGAGCAACGCAGTGCCGGCGAAGAACCTGGCCGAGCTGGTCGCCTACGCGAAGGCGAACCCCGGCAAGCTCTCCTACGGCTCCTTCGGCAGCGGCTCGTACCCGCACGTCGCGATGGAGCAGTTCAAGCACCTCGCCGGCGTCGACCTGCTGCACGTGCCCTACAAGGGGTCGGCGGGCGCGCTGCCGGCGCTGCTCTCCGGCGAGCTTTCCATGCTGCTCGTCAACATGAGCGTGTTCGAGTCGAACCTGAAGGCCGGCCGCCTCAAGGTGCTCGGCACGGCGACGGAGAAACGGCTGCAGCTGCATCCCGAGCTGCCGACCATGTCCGAAACCGTGGCCGGTTTTTCGATCGACGCCTGGTTCGCGCTCGCCGCGCCGGCGCGCACGCCCGACGAGATCCTCGACAAGGTGCACGCCGACGTCGTCAAGGTGCTGGGCGAGGCCGAGTTCCGCGAGAAATTCCTCAAGCCGCATTCGGTCGAGCCTGGCGGCATGTCGCGCCAGGAATTCGCCCGCGTGCTGAAGCGGGATCTCGAGGTGTGGGGACAGATGGTGCGCGTTTCGGGCGCCAAGGCGGAGTGAAATGAAACTGGTGACTTATCTGCACGACGGGCGCGAGCGCCCGGGCGCCCTGATCGACGGCGATCGAAGCATCCTCGACCTGCAGGAGGCTTTCGGCTCGCGCTACGGCGGGCGCAGCATGCCCAGCCTCGAGAGCGTCCTCGCCATCGCGGAGGGAGGCGACGAAGCCTTCCAGGTGGCACACGAGCTGGTGTCCGGAAAAGACCGGGCGCCCTCCGCGGTCGTGCCGCGGGCATCCGCCCGGCTGCTCGCGCCCATCCCGAGGCCGCCGCAGATGCGCGACTTCCTGTGCTTCGAAAAGCACCTCCTGCAGGCCTACACGGCGCTGCGCAAAATACGCGCGGCCAAGGAGCCCGATCCCGAGGCGGCAATGCGCGATATGGACGCCAAGGGCATTCTGCAGCCGCCGAAGGCCTGGTACGACCGCCCGTACTTCTATCACCCGAACCGCCTGAACGTGATCGGCACCGAGCAGGACGTCGCCTGGCCGTGGCACTCCGAGCAGCTCGACTTCGAGCTGGAGCTGGGCTGCGTCATCGGCAAGCCGGCGTTCGAGGTGAAGAAGGAAGACGCGATGAAGCATGTGTTCGGCTTCACCATCTTCAACGACGTCTCCGCGCGCGACGAGCAGACCAAGGAATCGCCCGGAACGCTGGGGCCCGGCAAGGGCAAGGACTTCAACACCGGCAACATCCTCGGCCCGTGCATCCTGACGCTGGACGAGGTCAGGGATCCCTACGATCTGACGATGATCGCGCGGGTCAACGGCGAGGAATGGGCGCGCGGCAGCACGAAGGACATGCACTGGAAGTGGGAAGACTGCATCGCCCACATCTCCCGTGCCGAGACCATCGTTTCCGGCGAGATCCTCGGCTCGGGGACGGTGGGCAACGGCTGCGGCCTCGAGCACCTGAGGTTCCTCAAGCCCGGCGATGTGGTCGAGCTCGAGGTCGAGGGCATCGGCATCCTGCGCAACCGGTTCGTGAAGCCGCTCGCAAAGTAGCCCGCGTCGGGCGCACCCGATGGAGCGATCAATCCAGCTTGACGCCGGCGTCCCCGATCATCTTGACCCACTTCGGCGCCTCGGCGCGGAAGCTGGCCTCGAACGCCTCCGGCGTGCTCGAGATCACCTCGAGCCCGTAGGCCTCGAGCTTCGCGCGGACCTCTGTCTGCTCGAGCGTGACGCGTATCCATTGGTTGAGCAGCGCGATACTCGTGCGCGGCGTTCCGGCGGGGGTCAGCATGCCGATCCAGCCGCTCAGCGTCCCCGCTGGGTGATCCAGTCCCTGCTCGGCGAAGGTCTGCACCTCGGGCAGCGCGGCGCTGCGGTTGCCCCGCGGACCGTTGGTCAGCGCGATCGGCCGAATGTGCCCGCTCCGGGCCGCGCCGATCATCGATAGCAGCGAGCCGGTACCGCCGGCGATCTGGCCGCCGATCAGGTCCTGGGACATCGGGCCTTCGCCCTTGTAGGCTACGTGGGTGATCTCGAGTCCGTAGTGCTGGTTCAGTGCCTCCACCACGAGGTGGCCATGCGAGCCTCGCGCCCACGAGCCGATCGCCAAGGCGGGTGTCTTGCGGGCGTGATCGACGAACTCGCGAAGATTGGCGGCGGGAACCGAACGGTGCACGCACAGGAGCACGTTTCCGCCCACGACCGGCGTAACGAAGGCGAAATCCTTGTTGGGATCATAGGGCAGGCTGGAGAACAGTCCCTGCGCCGACATCAGCGCATCGGACCCGCCCAGCAGGAGCGTATGGCCGTCTGGTGCGGCCCTGGCGACGGCCGCCGCCGCTACGACGCCACCCGCGCCGATCCGGTTCTCCACGATCACCGGCTGGCCGGCGAGCCTCGCCATGTGGTCGCCGATCAGGCGCGCCGCGGTATCGGTCGCCCCGCCCGGCGCAAAGCCGACCATGATGCGGATCGGCCTGGACGGAAACGCGGCCTGCGCTCGCGCGCGCGGGGCGGCTAGGAGCGCGCCCGCCGCGATGAGAAATGCCCTGCGCCCGCGCACGTGCATAAGCCCCCTGACTCTCGATTCACAGGTTATCAAGACTGACGCTCAGTACGCGGCGGGATGCGCAGCGGCCGCGGTATAGTCGCCGCCGACCATGGCCCTCTCCCAAGCGCCCGCCTGCCTCGTCACCGAGGAGACCTATGCGCTGTGGCGGCGCCTGGCGGCGTTCCCGGCCGCCGAGACGGACGCTGCCCTGCGCTGCCTCATGGAATGGCTGGCCCGTGAGGTCGACGCGGACAACGTCGTCTGGGTCGGCGCCGTGCGCGCGCTGCGCGGCGCGGCGGCGAAGAAGAACGACCCCTTCCTGGGCTGGCGGCTGCGCGTGCGGCAAGCGCTCAAGCCTCCTTCTGCTTCTTACCGCCGGGTGCTCAGGGGTTATTACGAGGGCCATCACTACGGCAAGCTCACGCCCACCTACTACGCCCGCTCGCACGAGGAGAAGCTGGACCACGTCGGCATGACCGGCCGCGCCTCGCTCGCGGGCGCCGGCCGTTTTCGCGTGCACCGCACGCGCCGCGGCTGGATCGACTTTGCCGCGTTTCGCCGCACGCTCCACTACGAGCTCTACTACCGCCGCGAGGGCATCGTAGACCGGATCACGATCGGCTTCCCGGTCAACGCCGATGCCGAGTCTTTCTTCCTCGTCGACCGGCAGAACCTGGAAGGCGGCTCGCGCCGCCGCCCGTTCACCGCCCGCGAGGCCGCGCTCGCGGGCGGCGCCGTGCGCGGCCTGCCCGAGCTGCACCGGCGGCTCTTTCTCAGCCACGGTCTGGCCGCGAACGACAAACCCCTCAGCCCGACCGAGCGGCGCATCCTGCACGGCCTGCTGGCCGGGCAGACCGAGAAGAAGATCGCCGCCGCCACCGGCCAGTCTCCCTCGACGCTGCACAAGTACGTCAGCGCGCTCTACCAGCGCTTCCGCGTCGGCAGCCGCTCCGAGCTCCTCGCGCGCTGGCTCGACGGACGCTAGGGCCAACCCGCCAGGCTCACCCTCCGGAGCTGATCTCCGCGAGCGCCGCGATCCACTCGGGCGACTCGTTAAGATCAGCTCTGAGGTGAAACTCGCGGCCGCCGGCGGTGATGTAGGCGCCGCGCGCTTCGATGCCGATCTCCTCCAGCGTCTCCAGGCAGTCCGAGACGAAGCCGGGGCAAACGACGTCCACGCGGCCGGCGTTCTGCTGCGCGAGCGCGACGAGCGTCGGGGCGGTATAGGGCTGCAGCCACTCGGCAAAGCCGAAGCGCGACTGGAAGGTCGTCACCCACTCGCCGCTTTGCAGCTGCAGCTTGTCGGCGAGCAACTTCGAGGTGCCGTAGCACTGCCCGGCGTAGAGCGCGCCGCCGCGCTTCGGCAGGCCGTGGAAGCTCATCACCAGCTTTGCGCCGCGGCCGTGCGCCTGCCAATACCGGCGTACGTTCGCGGCGAGGGCCTCGATGTAGGCGGGATGGTCGTAGAACTGCATGACGATGCGCTGGCCGGGACCCATGATGTCGATGATGCTGGCGGTCGTGCTGTCGGAGTACTGCGGATACAGCGGTACTACCGTGGCCTCGGGCAGGCGCACACGCGCCGTGGCAAGCGACGGCTCGCCATAGCGCATGGCGTACTCGACTTTCGTGTCCGCCAGCAGGACCTGCAGCGACGCGGCCTGGAGGCGGGTGTGTACGGCAAGGGGCGAGCCTTCCGCGCTCCAGATCGCCGCGTACTTGGCCGCCGACTTTGCCGGCCGGCGGCGCAGCACGATGCCGTGCAGGATCGGCAGCCAGAGCAGGCGCGGCAGCGGCACGACGCGCGGGTCGGACAGGAATTCGGCGAGATAGGCGCGCACAGCTTGGGCGGTCGGCGCCGTCGGTGTGCCGAGATTGACGAGGAGGACTTCTTTCAGTGTTGCGACAGCGCGCTGGACAGCAGCTTCGCCGTGACGTCGACGATCGGGATCACCCTCTCGTAGGCCATGCGCGTCGGGCCGATGACGCCGACCGTGCCGACCACCTCGCCGTCGACCTTGTAGGGTGAGGTCACGACGCTCACGTCGTCGGGGGCGTTGAAGCCGGTTTCGCCGCCGATGAAGATCTGCACGCCCTGGCCGTGCAGCGAGACGTCGAGGATCTGCACCAGCGAGGTCTTGCGCTCGAACAGCTCGAGCAGCTGCTTCAGGCGGCTCATGTCCTGCGACAGGTCGCGCGCACCGAGCAGGTTGCGCTCGCCGCTGATCACATAGGGCTCGGACGGCTGCGCCAGCGCCTGGCTGCCGGCGTCCACCGCCGCGGTCATCAGCGTGATCATGTCCTGGCGGATCTCGCGCAGCTCGCCCTGCAGGCGCGAGCGCACGTCCTCGAAGTTCTGCCCGGAGTAGTTCTGGTTGATGAAGTTCGCCGCCTCGACCAGCTCGCCGGCGGCATAGTCGCGCTCGGTGAACAGGATGCGGTTCTGCACGTCGCCCTCGGGCGTGACCACGATCAGCAGGATGCGCTTCTCGGACAGCTTGAGGAACTCGATCTGGCGGAAGGTGATCGCGCGCCGGCGCGGCGTCATCACCACGCCGGCGAACTGCGTGAGCTGCGACAGCAGCTGCGAGGCGGCCTGGATCACGCGCTGCGGGTTGTCGGGGTGCAGCTGCCCCTCGAGCTCGCGCAGCTCCCCCGACTCGAGCTGCTTGATGACCAGCAGCGTGTCGACGAAGAAGCGGTAGCCCAGCGGCGTCGGGATGCGGCCGGCCGAGGTGTGCGGGCTGGAGATGAGCCCCTTCTCCTCGAGGTCGGACATCACGTTGCGGATGGTCGCCGGCGACAGGTCGAGGCCGGAGTACTTCGACAGCGTGCGCGAGCCGACCGGCTGGCCCTCGGTGATATAGCGCTCGATCAGCGTCTTGAGCAGGAGCTGGGCACGCTTGTCGAGCATGGATTTCATTGTACACTCGCCGATATGCCCGTCGCCGCAGCGGAGCCGACTCAGTGAAGCCGAGCTTCCGCCGCATCGCGCTGATCGGCAAACCCAACACCTCCGAGATCGAAGGCTCGCTGCGCGAGATGCAGCGCTTCCTCGAGCAGCGCGGCTGCGAGGTGCTCGCGCCGGGCGAGACGCAGGCCGATCTGGCCATCGTCATCGGCGGCGACGGCACCATGCTCGCCGCCGCGCGCAACCTGGTGCGCCACGGCGTGCCCCTGGTCGGCGTGAACCAGGGCCGCGTCGGCTTCATGACCGACATCGGCCACGACGACATGCAGTCCGGCGTCGGCGCCGTGCTCGACGGCAAGTTCCTGCTCGAGGAGCGCTCGCTGCTCGACGCCGAGATCCTGCGCGAGGGCAAGTCGGTGCTGCGCACCCTGGCGCTCAACGAGGCGGTGGTCGGCAAGGGCGCGCAGGGCCGACTTGCCCTCGCCGAGCTGTCGATCGACGGCGAGTTCGTCTACGCGCTGCGCGCCGACGGCGTCATCGTCGCCACGCCCACCGGCTCGACCGCCTACGCCATGTCGGCGCAGGGGCCGATCCTGCATCCGGCCGTGCCGGCGCTCGCGCTGGTGCCGCTCAACCCGCACACGCTGTCGGCCCGCCCGGTGAGCGTCAGCGACAAGAGCCGCATCGAGATTTCGCTGGTGCGCGCGGTCGACGCGCGCGCCCACTTCGACGGCTTCGCGCTCACCGACATGCAGGAAGGCGACCGCCTGGTGCTCAAGCGCTCGGCCGACACCGTGCGCTTCGTGCACCCGCCCGGCTACCGCTATTTCGCCACGCTGCGCGAAAAGCTGGGCTGGAGCGAGAGCATCGAGAAGAAGGGCCACGGGACGGGGTAGGCGGTGCTGCGCGCCATCGACATCCGCGATTTCGATGGCGCGCAGCAGGCCGGCCTGGAGCCCGGCGCGGGCTTCAGCGTGCTCACCGGCGAGACCGGCGCCGGCAAGTCGATCCTGGTCGACGCCATCGAGCTCCTGGTCGGCGGCAAGGGCGACGCGGCGCTGGTGCGCGAAGGCTGCGAGCGCGCCGAGCTGTCCGCGGAATTCGATGTCTCGAAGAATCGCCCGCTGTTGAAATGGCTGGACGAGCGCGACCTGGCGGGCGACCCGGGGCAGCTGATCCTCAGGAGGTCGATCGACCGGGCGGGGCGCACGCGCTGCTTCGTCAACGGCCACGCGGCGACCCTCGCGCAGCTCAGGGAAGCCGGCGAGTTTCTCGTCGATATCCACGGCCAGCACGCGCACCAGTCGCTGCTGCGACCGGCGGCGCAGCGCAGCCTGCTCGACACGCACGCCGGGGCGGAGGAGCTCGCCCGCGATACGGCGGAGGCGAGCCGCGCCTGGAAGCGATTGCAGGAGGTCGCCGCCGAGGCACAGAAGAATTTCGCCGCGCGCGAAGCCGAGCGCGCCGAGCTGCGCGAGCGTGCCGGCGACCTGAAGCAGCTGGCGCCGCGCGAAGGCGAGTGGGACCGGGTGAGCGCCGAGCAGACCCGGCTCTCGCACGGCTCGGCGCTGCTCGCGGGCGCCCAGTCCTCGCTGGAAGCGCTCGCCGAAGCCGAGGGCGCCTGCCTCCCCCAGCTCTCGGCCGTCGCGGCGCAGCTGCGCGGACTCTCCGCGCACGACACCCGCCTGGGCGCAGTCGTGGAGATGCTCGAGGCGGCCGAGGCGCAGGCGGGCGAAGCCGCGCGCGAGCTTCGCCACTACGCTTCGCGCGTCGAGCTCGACCCGCAGGCGCTGAAGGAGACCGAGGCGCGCATCGAGGCGCTGCACGCGGCCGGCCGCAAGTACCGGGTGAAGCCCGAAGCGCTGCATGAGCTGCTGCGCGACGTGGAGGCGCGGCTGCAGGAGCTCGACCTGTCGGTCAACCCCGAGGCGCTCGAGCGCGAGGTCGGCGCTGCGCGGGCGAAATTCGAGGCGCTGCTCAAGAAACTCACGGCCAAGCGGCGTTCGGCCGCGGAAGCGCTGTCGCGCGCCGTAACGGCGGCGATGCAGCAGCTCGCCATGGCCGGCGGCCGCTTCTCGGTTTCGTTGAATGAATTGAAAGAACCCGGACCCGCGGGCGCGGAAGAGGTCGAGTTCGAGGTGGCGTCGCATCCCAGCCTGCCGCTCCGGCCGCTCGCCAAGGTGGCCTCCGGCGGCGAGCTTTCGCGCATCAGCCTCGCCATCCAGCTGGTCGCGGCGAAGGACTCTCCGGTCGGTACGCTGGTATTCGACGAGGTGGACTCGGGCATGGGCGGGGCGGTAGCCGAGACCATCGGCAAGTCGCTGCGGCGGCTGGGCAAGACGCGCCAGGTGCTGTGCGTGACCCACCTGCCGCAGGTTGCCGCCAGCGGCGATGCCCAGTGGGGCGTCACGCGTTCCGGGATAAAGGTCAAAGTCGAAAAGCTCGACCGCGAAGCGAGGATCGCCGAGCTGGCCCGCATGCTGGGCGGGTCGGAGAAGACGGCGCGCAAGCACGCCGCGGAGCTGCTAGACGCTGACTGACGCAGCCAGGAATCGGGCTTCCAGGACTTCGCCTGGCACCGGTTTACTGAACAGATAGCCCTGCATTTCGTCGCAGCCCAGGAGCCGGAGCAGCCGCGACTGGTCCTCGGTTTCAACGCCCTCAGCCACCACCTTGAGCTTCAGGGAATGCGCCAGGCCGATGATGGCCGGCACCAGCGACCTTCCTTCCGGCGCGGTCATCTCGATCACGAAGGAGCGGTCGATCTTCAGCGTATCCACCGGCAGCTTCGACAGGTAGCTGAGCGAGGAAAAGCCGGTGCCGAAGTCGTCGATGGCGATGGTCACGCCCAGGTCGCGGACTGCGCGCAGGGTGGCGATGCTGTGCTTGACGTCTTCCATGATGAGGTTCTCGGTGATCTCGAGCTCCAGGCCGGCCGGCGCGCGAGGGTCGATCGCGATCGCCTGCGCCACTTCCGCCGTGAAATCCCGGTTGCGCAGCTGCAGGGGCGACACGTTGACCGCGATGCGCACGGCGGGCAGCCCGGCGTTGAGCCAGCGCAGGTAGTCTTCGACGGCTTTGCGCAGCGCCCATCGCCCGACTTCGCTGATCATGCCGGTCTCCTCCAGGATCGGGATGAAGCGGCCCGGCGGCACCAGGCCGGTGCGCGGGTCGTTCCAGCGGATCAAGGCTTCGACGCCGGTGAGCTTGCCGCTCAGGAAGCTCACTTTGGGCTGGTAGTGCAGGACGAATTCGCCGTTGTCGAGCGCGTGGCGCAGCTGATTCTCAAGGGTGAGCTTGCCGGCGACGGCATCGGTCATCTGCGGCGTGTAAAGCAGGTGTCGATCGCCGCTTGCCTTGGCTTTCTTGAGCGCGGCCTCGGCGTTCTTGAACAGGGCGTCGGCGGTGGCTCCGTCATCCGGAAACAACGCCACGCCTGTCTTGGTGGCGACCCGGAATACACCGGCCCCCAGGTGAAAAGGATGCTCCTCGAAAGCGTCCATCGCCTTGTCGAGCAGCCGCGCCACGCTGCCGTCCTGCCTCACCTTCGGCAGCACCACGGCGAAATGGTCCGCGTCGATCCGCGCCAGCAGGTTGACGTCGCCCACCTCCTGCGCAAGCCATTGCGCCACCTGCTTCAGCAGCGCGTCGCCGGCGGCCTGGCCCAGGCTGTCGTTGATATTCTTGAAGCGCTGCAGGTCGACCAGGAACAGGGCCAGCTTGTGCCCGGCACTGACGGCGCTTCGCATGTACTGCGCCACCCGCTCGAGGAACAGGGTGCGGTTCGCCAGGCCGGTGAGCGCATCGTAGTAAGCGAGGTAATCGAGCCGCTCCTGCTTCCCGATGTGGTCGATAGCGAACGAGATGTCGCCGGCGAGCTCGAGGAGCAGCTTCATCTCGCTGTCGTTGAAGAAGCCGATTTCGTTCGCGTAGAGGGCCAGCACGCCGACCACCGTGTCCGACACCCGCAGGGGCAGCATGACCAGCGAATGGAAGTCCCGTTCGCCCGCCTCGCGGTGCAGCAGGACCCGCGGATCGTGCTCCATGTCCTCGACGATGACCGGACTGTCGCCGCACACGGCGCGCCCGGACAGGCCGAATTTCTCATCGGCCTCGTTCAAGCTGAGCGGCATCCGTGCGAGGTAGTCCGGGTCGGCGCCTTCCGACGCCACCACCTTCAGCTGCATCGCGGTTCGATCGGCGAGCGCCACCCACGCCACCTTGAAGCCTCCCGCCCCTACGGCGATCGCGCAGGCTCCGTTGAACAACTCGTCGCGCTCGCGCACCCGCACGATGAGCGCGTTGATTCCGCTCAGCACCGCGTATACGCGCGTCAGCCGTTGGACCTTTTTCTCCTTGTCCATGTGCTCCAGCGCGAAGGCGATGTTCGAGACCACCTCGACGAGCAGCCGCAGCTCGTCCTCGTCGAACATGCCGGGCTCCCGCGCCCGCAGCACCATCGCACCCGCAACGTGCTTGTCGACGACAATCGGCAGCACGGCGAGGGCGAAAGTCCCATCTTGTATGAGGACCGCCCGCCCGGGTACCCGTGGGTCGTTGACGACGTCGTTGGAGACCGTGGGCTGCCCGCTGCGCATCGCGCGGGCAAGCAGGGTCTCGCCGTTCCCGGCATCGGCGTTGTACTCGTCGACCAGCCGTTGATACTGCGGCGAGTCTGTCCCGGTGTTGGCGGCGATGCGGGCCTTGCCGTTCACGTCCAGCTCGACCACGCGGGCCAGGATGAACCCGCCCGCGGACACGGCGATCCGGCAGGCCTCCTCGAACAGCGCGTGGCGGTCGCGGATGCGCACGATGGCCGCGTTGACCGCGCTCAGCATCGCGTTCATCCGCGTCGTGCGCTCGAGCTTCGCCGCCGCGTCGATGTGATCGATCGCGAACGCGATGTCGCCGGCGAGCTCGCGAAGCAGCTTCATCTCCTTCTCGTCGAAGTATCCGGTTTCCAGGGCGTGCAGGCCGAACACGCCGACCGGCTCGCCGCCGACCAGCAAGGGCAGGATGACGAGCGAGCGGACGCGCGGGTCGAGATGCGCCCGCCTGCCGTGCATGCGCGGGTCCGAATCCACCTCGTCCACCACGACGGCCCGCTTGTCGCGGACCGCCATCACGGCTGGGCCTGGCGAGTCGTCGGTCAGGGACAGCCACTGCCGGGGATCGGCGAGGAAGCCGGCATTGGCGCCGGCCGAGGCCGCCGGGAGGATCCTCTGCGCGGCCCGGTCGACGATGCCGATCCAGGCCATGCGGAAGCCGCCTTCCTCGACTGCGATCCGGCACGCCTTCATGAACAGCTCGTCGCGGCCGTGGACGCGGACGATGAGCGTGTTGATGCCGCTGAGCACCGCGTACACGCGCGTCAGCCGCTGCACCTTTTCTTCCTTCTCGATATGCTCCAGCGCGAACGCGATGTTGCCCGCGACCTCCTGCAGGAGCTTCATCTCCTCGTCGTCGAAGAAGCCGACTTCCGCCGAGTGCAGGGCGAACGCGCCGACGGCCTGGGCCTCGACGAGCAGGGGAAAGGCCGCCATCGACCTTATGCCGCGCGCCGCAAGCGCCTTCTTGTTCTTGACCTCCGGAGCGTTCTCCACGTCGTTCAGCACCAATGCACGTTTTTGCCGGACCGATCTGGCGCTGATGCCATGCCCCGCGGGGGAGTCGTCGCGCAGCGAAAGCCGATCGTGGAGCGTCGCCAGGAAGCCGCCGTCGTCGCCCGCGGACGCGGCCGGCCGCAACCGCATCTCGGTTTCATCGACCACGGTCATCGATACGAAGGGCAGGCTTCCGGCTTCGACGGCGATCCGGCAGGCTTCCTCGAACAGCGCCCGGCGGTCGCGGATGCGCACGATCGCGCCGTTGATGCCGCTCAGCATCGCGTTTACCCGGGTCATGCGGGCGAGCTTCTCTGCCTTCTCGATGTGCTCGATCGCAAACGCGATGTCGCCCGCCAGCTCGAGCAGCAGCCGCATCTCCTCGTCGTCGAAGAACCCCACCTCGGTCGAGTACAGGGCGAGCAGGCCTGCCGCCTCGCCGCCGACGAGCAAGGGGATGATGGCCAGCGAGTTGATGCCCCTTTCGAGGAACTCCCGCTTCATTATGCGCTGCGGGTCGTTGTGGGTATCGTTCGAAATCACCGGCTTCATCTCGCGGATGGCCCGGCCGCTGAGGTTCGGCGTTGCATCGGTGATCGCCAGCGGCGCGGTCGCGAAGAAATCGCGCACGTCGCCCGCCGTGGCGGCCGGTCTGACGATACCTGCCTTCCTGTCGACGAGACCGACCCATGCCATGCGGAATCCTCCCGCTTCGACGGCCATGCGGCAGGCTTCCCTGAACAGCTCGTCGCGGTCGCGCACGCGAACGATGAGCGTATTGATGCCGCTCAGCACGGCATAGACGCGGTTCAGGCGCCTGATTTTTTCGTCGGCTTGCTTGCGCGCCGTGATATCGCGGATAAAGCCGGTAAACATGGGCTGCGATGTCGCCCGCAGCGCGTTGATCGCCAGCTCGATCGGAAACTCGGTGCCGTCGGCGCGAATCGCCGAGAGCTCGAGCCGCTTGCCGAGAATCGGGCCTTCGCCCGTCGCGAGGTAGTGGGCGAACCCCCGGCGATGCGCGTCCCGCAGGCGCGGCGGGACGATCAGTTCCACCATGTCCTTGCCGAGCGCCTGCGCGCGCGTCCAGCCGAAGGTCGTTTCCGCAGCCGGGTTGAATTCGACCACCTTCCCCTCGTGGTCGATGGTGACGACGCAATCCAGCGAGGTCGCAAGGATCGCACCCTCGACGGCTTTGCTCCGGCTGAGGTCGTCGACCGTCTGCATCAGCTCCCTCGTGCGCACGGCGACCCTGTGTTCCAGGCCCTCCACCAGCGAGCGCGATTGGCGCGCCAGCCGCCACTTCTCGGTCAGGGCGCTGGCCAGCTGCAACACCTCGATGGTGTCGAACGGCTTCTTCAGGATCACCAGCCGGTCCGAGCGCCCGAGCTTGGCCAGCATCTCGCCCCAGGAATAGTCGGAGTAGGCGGTGCAGATCACGATCTGGATGTCGGGGTCCTGCTTCCAGATCTGCGCCGTGGTTTCGATGCCGTCCCAGCCCGGCGGCATGCGCACGTCGACAAAGGCCATGGCATAGGGGTTGCGCTCCTCCTGCGCGAGGCGCACCAGCTCCAGACCCTCCTGTCCCTGGTAGGCCGAATCGATGCGGAATACCTGCGCTGCGGTGGGCTCGGCGCTATCACCGAGCAGTGCCAGCTCGGCGGCCGATGGTGCCGAGCGCCCGCGGCCGGCGCCGAAGATCTTGCGGAAATCCTGGTGGATCGCCCGGTTGTCGTCGATCACGAGGATGCGCGACGCGCCCAATTGCGCGAAAAGGTCGGTAACGTCGTTCATCCGGGGATGCCGGGCGACTGCCGGGCCAGCTCGAGCGTGAAGGTCGCGCCTTTTCCGGGGCCTTCGCTACGGGCGCTCAGGCTGCCGCCCAGCTGAGTGGCGGCGAGCGCCCCGCTGTGCAGGCCGAAGCCGTGGCCGTCCTTGCGGGTGGTGAAGCCATGGGCAAAGATACGCGTCAGATTTTCCGGCGCGATGCCGGCGCCGTTGTCGCCGACCGAGATCCTGACGCGGCCGTCGACCTGCGCTATGCGCAGCGTCATGCATTTTTCGACGCCCTGCATCTCGTTGCAGGCTTGCTTGGCGTTGCGCACCAGGTTGACGAGGATCTGCAGCACCTTGTGCTTTTCCAGACTGATCGGCGATACGTCCTCGAACTCACGCACGATCCGGATCTCGTGCTTGACCAGGGAGTCCGCGTTCATGCGCAGGCTGTCTTCCACCAGGTCCCTGATGCTGATGCTTTCGATGGAGCCGGTAACCTTGGCGTGGCCCTGCTGCAGCGCCACGATCTCCCTGATGTGATCGATGTTGGAGCGCAGCGAATCCAGTTCCTTCGCTACCACCTGCTGTTGCCCCAGCCAATCCTGGGCGAGCTGTTCCAGCAGCGCCGGGATGTGCCGGCCCTTCGGATCGCTGCTCATATAGCTGCCCAGGTCGGCCTCGTGCTCGCGCACCAATGCCGCGACCTTGGCCAGGCCCGCGGCGCGCGAGTTCCTGACGTTCTCGACCACCAGGCTGGCGGAGACGTTGACGCTGTTGAGCACGTTGCCCACGTTGTGCAGGACGCTGGTCGCCACCTCGGCCATGCCGCGCTGGTGCGATGCCTCGAGCAGCCGCTCATGCGCCATCGCATGCTCGGTGATGTCCTCGCCGATGCTCGCCGTTCCGACCACCGCGCCGGCGGCCGAGCGCAGCACCGAATTGCTCCAGCGGATCAGCCGGCGCCCGCCCGAACGCGTGAGGATCTCGTTCTCGTGATGCAGCGCTTCGGGCCGGTTGGCGAGCAGCGCCTGGAAAGTCGGCTTCATCTCGCCAGCCCCGGGCGGCATGAAAAGCTCGAACCAGTCCCGGCCGATCACCTCGTCGCGCCGCCAGCCCGATAGCTGCAGCAAGTAGTCATTGCAGTAGGTGATGCGGGCGTCCGCATCGAGCATCAGCGAAGCCAGCTCGACGTTGGCCAGCAGGTCGCTGAAGCGCCGCTCGCTCTCGCGCAGTGCGTCCGAGACCTGCTTGCGCTGGGTGATATCGGAAGCAACCCCCGCTGTCCGGTACGGCTTGCCGGCGTCGTCCAGGATCGGAAATCCCCGGGTATGTATCCAGCGGATCTCGCCGTCGGGACGGGCGATGCGGAACTCGTAGTCGAATCCGGTGTTGCGGCCGTCGTCGAAGCTCTTGAACGCATGGGCGAGATCTTCCGCATGGATCGACTCCCCCCATGACGCCGGATTTGCGTAGAGGCTTTCGCACGTCCGGCCCCAGATTTTTTCATAGGCCGGGCTCACGTAATAGATCTGCGAGCTGTCGAGATTTTGCAGAAAGAACACGTCGCTGATGTTCTCCGCCATCTGGCGGAAGCGCGACTCGCTGTCCTTGAGTTTCTTTTCCTTTTCGACGTGATCCAGCGCGAAAGACAGGTTGCCCGCCAGCTCGCGCAGCAGCTTCATCTCCGCCTCGTCGAAGTATCCGGCTTCGGTCGCATGCATGACGAATATGGCAACCGGCTCGTCTGCGACCAGCAAAGGCAGGATCACCAGCGAACGCACGCCCCGGTCGGCGAGCGCTTTCTTGTGGTGAATCCGCGAGTCGGTACGCACGTCGTTCACCACGACGGCCTGTCTGTCGTTGACCGCCATTCCGGCGGGTCCATACCCCACGGGCGGATCGGGGTGCAGCGACAGGCGGTGGCGAAGCTCTTCCCGCCCGCCGGCGAGGACGCCTGCCGAGGCGGCCGGGACAACCTGCATCGCGCTGCGATCGACCACCCCTATCCAGCTCATGTGGAAGCGGCCGGCCTCGACCGCGACCCGGCACGCCTCGCGGAACAGCTCGTCGCGGTCGCGCGCGCGCACGATGAGCGTATTGATGCCGCTCAGCACGGCGTAGACGCGATTCAGGCGGGTGATCCTGATCTCGTCCAGCTTGCGCTCGGTGATGTCGGTGGCGACACCGCGATAGCCTGTAAAGCCGCCGCCGGCATCGAAGATCGGCTCGCCGCTGGCCGCGACATACTGGAGCACGCCGCTGGCCAGCGTCCGCCGGTACTCGAAATCGCGGAACGGCTTGTGCTCCTCGAGCAGCGCCTTGTGCTCGTTCCAGCTTCCGCTGAGCGGCTCTATGGTCGGCAGGTCCCAACGGGTCAGGCCGACCGCCTTGTCCTGGTCCACACCCCAGCCGTCGACGCGGTCGCCGCCGGAGAACTTCACGAACCGGTAATCCCCGTCCTGCTCCCAGAACCAGTCGGAGGAGAGCTGGGTCAGGCTGCGGAAGCGCGCCTCGCTTTCGCGCAGGTTATGCACGGCCTGCTTGCTGTCCGTGATGTCCTGCAGCGTGTTGAACCAGCGCCAGCCTGCCGCATCACCCTCGCCCTTGAGGGGTTCCATGGTCTGGCGGATGTGGATTTCCTGGCCGTCGGGCTTCCGCAAGCGGTATTCCAGCTCCACCCGCAGCGTCTTGGCGCGCGCTTCCACGGCCTTCTCGCGAAGCAGCGAGCGGTCCTCCGGACGCAGGAAGTCCATCCAGGCACGCACCGAGCGGGGGACCTGAGCCGGCTCAGGTCCGATCAGCTGCGGCAGATTTGCGGACCACGTCTCGAACGAGCCGTCCGGACCGGTAATCACGTGCGCGAGCTTTGCCATGAGCTGGGCGCGGTACAGTCCCGCTTCGCTCTGCGCGAGAGCTACCTGGGTACGCCTGCGCTGCGTAATGTTCGTGCGCATGACTACGGCGCCGGTGGGATCTCCATCAGTCACGGGGGTCGCGGACAACAGGAACCAGCGCTGTTCCGTGGGCGAATGGCTGGGATACTCGATCGAGAAGCTCGGCACCCCGCCGGCCAGGACCAGACGGATGCCTTCGGCGGCGTGGTGGGCGTCGTCGGCGCCCTCTCCCTGTGCGCTTTCGCAAATCTCGAGATAGTTGGTGCCGGTCGCGTGTCCCGAGCCCATGGCGGCCGCGCTGCCGGATCGCCGCCACGCCTCGTTCACCGAGATGATCAGCCCCTGGCGGTCCAGCAAAGCGATGTGCGCGGGCAGCGCGTTGAGGATGGCGGCCTGCCGGGCGGCCTCGACGTGCCGCAGTTCTTCCTGCGCGCGCCCCAGCAAGAACGTCCGTCCCTCGCGGTCCGCCACCGCATCCACTTCGCCCCCGGTCAGCTCCTCCAGGCGTCGCCCGGCGGCATGCAGCGTCGCGATTAAGGTGGAAAGCTCCTCATTCGTGTCCGGCGGAAGCGGTGGAGGTCTCTTCATTCAGAGACGGCGTCCAGTCCCAAAGCCTGCAACACCGGCTGCGCCTGGCTGAGCGTGCCGACGACTCTCTGGGGGGCGGGCGACGGCGCGAGCTTCACGAGCGTCGGGGTCATGAAGATGCCGTCTGCCAGCGCGCGCTTGGGTTCCTGGAACACGTTAACGACTTCAATGTCGTGCCGATTTTCCAGGTAGGTCCGGCACAGCGCAGTAAGGTTGGTGACCGCCTGGGCGGAGTTCTGCGCGTCACCCGCGACATAGAGCCGGAATTTGAACTTGGACTTGGACTTGGGTTTCACTTGCGCCCCGGGCTTGCCGCATCGGCGCCGCGCAGCTCCCCCATCCGGGTGCGGCCTTGCGACAGCTCTCCCTTGCGGGTCGCCGTGGTGCGGGCCAGCAGCGCCTTCTCGACCTGCTTCGCCTCCAGCTCCACCTGCAGCGACTTCATGCGCACGCCCAGCTCGGCTTCCTCGGCATCGAGCCTGACGCGCTTCAGCTTGCCGGCGACTTCGGTGACTTCGTGCGCGACGCGCTCGGCGCCTTCCTTCTCCCAGCGCATGGTGCCCATCAGCACTTCGCCGCCCGCGGTGTAGGTGTCGGTCAGGGTCACGCCGGCATCGCTGAGGATCAGCTCCCGCACCTGGTTCGAATGCGCCGTGCCGCGCGACTTGATGATGGCGAGGCCGCGGTTGCGCTCCCCGGCCTGCACCAGGTAGTTGAGGTGGATCCAGGTATCCGCCAGCGTCGAGATCTGCAGCGACGAGCCGCCTTCGGTCTGGCTGGACATCTCGTCGAGCAGGCTGGTGCACAGCAGCGTGATGCCTTCGGCCTTCGACCAGTCGATGAGCCGTTCCGCCACGCTGTGCGCGCTCGAGTCGCTGCCCGACTTGGACCACGTGGACACCGGATCGATCACCACGCAGCGCGCCTTGTGCTCCTTCGCCGCCGTTCTGATGCGCACCAGGTAGGTCTCGGCGCTGCCGGTGATGGTGCGGGCCGAGGCCATGCGCAAGGTGCCGTTTTTCACGTAGCGACCCAAGCGGATTCCTACCGAGCCCAGGTCGCGGATCACCTCGTTCGAATCCGAATCGAAGCTGACGAAGAGGGTGCGCTCGCCGCGCCGGCAGGCCGCTTCGGCGAACGTGCCGCTCAAGGTCGTCTTGGCCGTGCCGGGGAAGCCGGTGATCAGCACGCTCGCGCCGCGGTAGTAGCCGCCGCCCAGCATGGTGTCGAGCCGTTTCACGCCGCTGGAAACCCGCTCGTTGCTCACCACCGCGTGTGCGCGGCCCATTTTGGGCGCGGTGGCGACCTCGAGGCCGCCTGCGCCGATCACGAACGGCGATTCATTCTCATCGAAGCTGGAGCCCCGGTACTTGAGCACGCGCAGATTGCGTTGCGAGACACCCGCCACCACGCTGTGGCTGAGGATCACCGCGCAGTCCACCATGAACTGCATGAAGCCGAAGGGCTGCTGGTCGAATGAGTTGCTCGCCTCGTCCCCGCCGTCCTTGGCCGTGATGATGCCCGTCAGCTCGCGCGTCAACAGCCAGTCGTGCAGTCGGTAGATCTCCCGCCTTCGGGCGGCGGGGTCGGGTAGCAGCGCGAGGACGACATCCAGGGCATCCAGCACGATGCGCCGCGCCCCGGTTGCCTTGGTCATGGCACCCAGGGCCGCCAGCATCCCGCTCAGATCGAAGCTGCCCGACTGGACCAGATCGGGGGTCGGCTGAGCGTCGAGGAAAAATACCTTCTTGCGCTTCGAC
>Ga0193752_1000362_pt1 | contig 45937 bp, 25 predicted proteins | sample H1c1metaG_FD_144924 | JGI IMG/M metagenome (GOLD analysis project Ga0193752, IMG submission 144924) | Soil microbial communities from a riparian zone of the East river system, Colorado, United States - H1c1 | ecosystem: Environmental > Terrestrial > Soil > Riparian zone | place: USA: East River...
GGTTCTGCTTCCCGACGGTCTGGAAGTTTGGGGCATCGATTCCGGCTTGCGGCACGCGGTTGCCGGTTCGGATTATTCGTCGGTCCGTGTCGGTGCTTTTATGGGTTATCGCATCATCGCCGATCTCGCCGGGCTAACATTCGAAAAGGTTCGCGATGAAGTGGTAAAGATCAACGATGACCGCTGGAACGGTTATCTCTGCAATGTAACGCCGGACGAGTACGAGCGTGAGTTTGCCGGCCAAATTCCGGTCTCGATCGCCGGACGGGAATTCTTAAAGAACTACACCGGAACCACGGACACCATTGCCGCGATAGATCCGAAAAGATCGTATGCGGTAAAAGCTCCGACTGAGCACGGTATCTATGAAAACCACCGCGTAAATCAATTCGCGGGCCTTCTGGCAAAGCCGATCAACGACGCGGCTTTGGAAAAACTAGGCGAGTTGATGTTCACGTCGCACGCAGGATATGCGTCCTGCGGATTGAATGAAAGCGGCACCGATCTGATCGTCGAAATGGTTCGTGAAAAAAAACAGGAAGGACTTTTTGGCGCGCGGATAACCGGCGGAGGCAGCGGCGGAACAGTGACCGTCCTAAGCCGAACTGGTTCTCGCGACGCAATAGAAAAGATTGCAAAGAGTTATGCCAAAACCGGACGAACGCCTTATATTTTTCACGGCTCGTCCCCCGGATGCTCGGCTTTCGGCCATCTACGTTTGAGTAGCGGGGCGAAATGATAGCTCTGCTGACTTTCGCGGTCTCTGCGTCCGTCTCCGCGATCTCTGCGTTGAACTGAGTTTTAACTTTTAGGACGCTGCCGATAGTTGCCGAAACCGTCCTTTACAGGTATATTTCCGATTATCGATATTACAGGTCAATTGATATTCGATCTCTCGAAAAAGGAACGCACTCGCGTCATCGCGGCAACGGCTGGAAAAGCGGTTAACTAACATCGGTGACGGTCGCTCGTTATGCCGGTTCGAGTACATGCCTTTTTCGAGTTAGTTAAATTCGCTTTGGAGAAATATGAATAATAGAATCTTGAGTTTATGTTCGTTGGCATTACTTGGCCTCCTGATTGTTTCATGCAAATCGAACTCAGATGCCGCTCAGAAATGTGCGCCGGAATCTCCGGGCAAGCATACCAAGGTCGCATTTGTTACGAATAATGCTTCGGACTACTGGACGATAGCCCGCAAGGGTGTGGAAAAGGCCGATTGTGAACTTGGTGACGTTGATGTTGAATTTAAACTTCCAGGCGAAGGCACGGCCTCCGAGCAAAAGCGCATTATCGACGACCTTGTTTCTACTGGCATCGGCGGAATCGCGATGAGTCCCGTCGACCCCGACAACCAAACACAACTGATCAACGACACGGCAAAAAAAGCTCTCGTAATCACGCAGGACAGCGACGCCCCGAAAAGCGACCGTGCCCTTTATATAGGAACAGATAATGTCGCCGCCGGACGCCAGGCCGGTGAACTCGTCAAGGAAGCTCTGCCGAACGGCGGAAAGATCATGGTATTTGTCGGCAAGAGCGACGCGAGAAATGCGGCGGAGCGTTATCAGGGATTAAAGGAAGCGTTGCAGGGATCAAAGGTCGAGATCATCGACATCCGCACTGACGACACCGACCGGGCCCGCGCCAAAACCAACGCCGCCGACACGCTCGTCAAATATTCCGACATCGCTGCACTCGTCGGCCTCTGGAGCTACAATGGCCCCGCGATCCTGAACGCGGTCAAAGACGCGGGCAAGGTCGGACAGGTTAAGATCATCTGCTTTGACGAAGAGGACGAAACGCTCGCCGGCGTAAAAGACGGCGCGATTTTCGCCACAGTCGTCCAACAGCCGTACGAATTCGGTTATCAATCTGTAAAGCTTATGGCCCAGATCCTGAAAGGCGATAGATCTGCGATCCCGGCAAACAAGCAGATCAATGTGCCAACTCTTGTGATCAAAAAAGATTCGGTCGAAGAATTCACGAAAAAGATCAATGCCCTCCGCGGCAGAGGCTGATTTTTTGCCCGCGAAATACGCGAAAAGACTCGAAATCAGAAACTTCCTTTTAGCGTTCTTTCGCGTATTTCGCGGGCAAAAATTTTTATGAACCCAATCCTCGAAATGCAAAAGATCAGCAAACGCTTTCCCGGCGTTATCGCTCTGGATGCGGTCGATCTTGAAGTGTTTCCAGGCGAGGTCTTAGCGTTGGCGGGTGAGAACGGTGCGGGCAAATCGACGTTGATGAAGGTTCTCGGCGGCATTTATCAGCCAGAGAGTGGTGCCATAAATATCGACGGCAAAACAACCACGATACGTTCCGTTTCGGACGCGACGGCAAACGGGATCGGCTTCGTTCATCAAGAATTGAATGTCTTTGATAACCTCACGGTCGCCGAAAATATTTACCTTGGCCGCGAACCGCGTCGCGCAAAATTTCTGATCGACCGTTCGAAATTGAATTCCGATTCGGACGTCTATCTGAAACGGCTCGGCCTCGATATTTCTCCGCACACACCGCTGCTGGAATTGTCTATCGCTCAACAGCAGATGGTCGAGATCGCAAAAGCCCTTTCACAAAACGCCCGCATCGTAATCATGGACGAGCCCACGTCCAGCCTCACGCTGACCGAGACCGAACGGCTTTTATCCGTGATCGGCGAACTGCGTTCTCAAGGCGTGAGCGTAATTTATATCTCGCATCGGCTCGGCGAAATAAAACAGATCGCCGACCGCGTGGTCGTACTTCGCGACGGTAAAAATGCCGGTGCACTACAACGCGACGAGATCAACCACGACGCGATCGTCTCGCTAATGGTCGGCCGCGACCTGAAAAAATTCCGCAGGCAGGAAGCTCCCGTGGAAACCAAACCTTTCGCCACCATTCAAGATCTCCGCACACGCCGCTTTCCCGCATGTTCTAATTCATTCGACGTTCGTACCGGGGAGATCCTCGGTTTTGCGGGCCTCGTCGGCTCCGGACGGTCAGAGGCCGCTCAGGCAATATTCGGCGTCGATCGTGCATTGGCGGGCGGCATTTATCTCGACGGCAAACTCGTCACGATCAAAAATGCCAGTGACGCGATAAAGAACGGCGTCTACCTCGTCCCCGAAGACCGCCGCATCGCCGGCCTGATCGTTGACATTCCGATCCGTGCGAACATCACGCTGCCCGCACTCTCACGGTACGCCTCTGCCGGATTGGTAAGCCGCAAACGCGAAAGTAAAAGGGCCGCCGAGATGTGCGAAAAGCTTAATGTAAAAGCGCCATCGCCTGAGACCAACGCCGCGAACCTAAGCGGCGGAAACCAGCAAAAGGTCGTGCTTGCGAAATGGCTTTCTCTTAATCCAAAGCTAATGATCTTTGACGAACCTACGCGTGGGATCGATGTCGGGGCCAAGGCCGAGATCTACGAATTGATGCGGGAACTTTCCGCAAGCGGCGTTGCGATAATTATGATCTCAAGCGATATGGAAGAGATCCTGGGCGAGAGCGATCGCATCGCCGTTATGCACGAAGGCACCATCACAGGCATTCTCGACCGGGCAGATGCCAGCGAAGAATCGATCATGAAACTGGCGGTCGGCCATTAATTAATCTATGCGAAAGGAACTCGGAACATTCGTACTTCTCGTCGTCCTGTGCGTCGTTCTCGCGATCCTTAATCCGAGCTTTCTCAGCTCCGCCAATCTGCAAAATCTCGCCCGGCTTATCGGCATCTACGGCATTTTCAGTATCGGCCTCGGCCTCGTCATCATCACCGGCGGCATCGATCTTTCGGTCGGTTCGGCCTTTGCGTTGCTGGGCGTTCTGCTGTCGATCTTTCTTGTCGAATGGCATTTGCCCGCCGCGGTCGCGGTACTTGCCGTCGTGCTGATCGCGACGTTCCTCGGGTTGATAAACGGATTCCTGATAACCCGTGTAAAGATCCAGCCGTTCATCGTCACGCTCTGCGGACTCTTGTTTTATCGCGGGCTTGCCCGTTTTGTCGCCAGCGACGAAACAAAGGGTTTCGGGTCCGCTTCCGGTTTTGAGACATTGCAGAGCATGGCGACAGGCAGTGTAGTCGGCATTCCGACGCCGTTCATACTGCTAGTTTTTATCAGCATCGTGATGTGGGTCGTGCTGCATCGCTCGGTTTACGGCAGGTATCTTTTCGCCGTCGGCCGCAACGAAACCGCCGCACGTTATTCCGGCATCAACGCAAACACCATCATCGCCAGTGCATATGTTTTCTGCGGATTGATGGCTGGAATTTCCGGCGTACTGCTGGCGTTCTATACGAATTCCGTCTCGCCGTCGTCGCACGGAAACTTTTACGAACTTTACGGCATCGCCGCTGCGGTTCTTGGGGGATGCAGTTTACGCGGCGGCGAAGGCTCGATCGTCGGCATTTTGATCGGCACCGCGTTGCTGCAAGTTTTGCAGAATCTGGTCAACCTGCTCGGCATCCCCAGTTCGCTAAATTTCGCGGTCATGGGCGCCGTCATCCTCATCGGCGTCATCGCCGATCAGCTTCTGCGGCAAAGACAAGCCGCACGCTCCGTGAGGTAGTCGTTTGGAGTTCCGCCTTTAGGCGGCTTTTCTAATATCAAAATGGATCGTAACTCTTTTTGTTCAATACTATTTGTCGTTTTGATGCTTATTGCATTTGTTGGTCAAGCCGACGCTCAATCCGCACCGATTCCCTTATGGGAAAACGGAGCGCCGAATGCCATCGGTAAAGAGCCGCAGGACATCCCGACGATCACGGCGTTTCCCGCTCCAAAGGAAACGGCGACCGGTGCGGCTGTGCTTGTACTTCCCGGCGGCGGTTACGCTCGTTTGTCGGATGTGAAGGAAGGCAGCGATGTCGCAAAATGGCTTAATTCGCTTGGCATTTCGGCGTTCGTTTTGAAATACCGGCTTGGCCCGCGTTACAACCAGCCGGTGCCGCTGCTAGATGCCGCACGTGCGATGCGAACGGTTCGTTACCGGGCAAAAGAATGGAACATCGACGCAACCCGGATCGCGATCTTAGGCTTCTCCGCTGGCGGACATCTTGCCTCGACGCTCGGGACAAAATTTGACGCCGGAAAGCCCGATGCGAAGGACGAGATCGACAAGGTAAGTTCCCGACCCGATCTTATGGTCCTGCTATATCCGGTCATCACCATGGGCGAATTTACCCACGCCGGATCGAAGAAAAACCTGCTCGGCGACAACCCGACACCTGAGTTGATAAAGCTGTATTCGAACGATCTGCAGGTAACGAAGGAAACACCGCCGACATTCTTAATGCATACGATGACCGACGCCGGCGTGCCGGTCGAAAACAGTATGTCGTTCGCTGCGGCGTTAAGAAAAAATGGAGTGCCGTTCGAGTTTCATCTATACGAACAAGGCCCGCACGGCGTCGGCCTCGCTCCCACAAACCCGTATCTCGCCAGTTGGGCCGCCCGATGTGCCGACTGGCTCGCCCTGCACGGCTTTATGAAGATGCAGGTGAAGTAAGTTTGTTTAGATGTGAATTTTTCATCTTGTTCTTTCTTGTTCTTCTTGCTCTGTGGTCAGTATTTCTTACCACAGAACCTGATGAACAAGAACGAGGAAATCTGAATAAGAAGCCGATCCGATCGGACAGTAGTCTTCACTGCTTTTGCAAAACCACTTGGCAGTTAGTGATTAATTTAATAGCTTAGATTCTAATTCAATCCTATATGAACGATCCAAAATTGAACCGCCGCAATTTCCTCAAAACGAGCGTCGCCGGTGCAGCCGGATTATCGCTGCTTGCCAATTCGAACGCGGAAGCCGCTCCGCCGGAAGTTTCCCTAACTTTGCCTGACAGCATTTCGGAGCGGCGCATAATTCCGCTCAACCACGAATGGCTCTACAGCGAAAAATCTTCAGCGGAAGCGATGCAGGTCAATTTCAACGACAAGAGCTTCGCCCGCGTCACCATTCCGCACACCAATAAAATACTGCCCGTGAGCGGCTTTGCCGAACAGGAATATATGTTCGTCTCGGCCTATCGCCGTCATTTCAAATTGCCAAAAGAATTAAAAGGCCAGCGCATATTTGTCGATTTCGGCGGCGTGATGACGGCGGCAAAGGTCTTCATCAACGGCAAAAATCTCGGCGAATACAAAGGTGGCTACACACCGTTCTCATTCGAACTGACCAACGACATCAACTGGGCCGGCGATAACGTCCTCGCCGTCGAGGTCGATTCCACCGAGCGAAAAGACATCCCGCCGTTTGGGGGAATGATCGATTACCTTACTTTCGGCGGCATCTATCGCGACGTGCAGATACGAGCGGTTGCGGATACGTTCATCGCGAATGTTTTCGCAAAACCAGTGAATGTTCTGCAGAGCGATCGCAGCGTAAACGTCAGCGTTTTTGTGGCAGGAAAGACGGAACGCGACTTGCAGCTAAATGCCGAGCTGCGCGACGGTTCCAAAGTCCTCGCCACAGGAAAACGCAATGTTGTCGGCACGGAAACACAAGACATCGTACTGTCGAATCTCGGCCAGGTCGAACTGTGGGACATTCAGAAACCAAAGCTTTACGACGTTCGCGTCACGATCACAAGCGGCTCTACCGTCGTAGATCATTACGAAACCCTCTTCGGTTTCCGCGAGGCAAAATTCACGCCCGAAGGTTTCTATCTCAACGGCAAGGCCTTAAAACTTCGCGGGCTCAATCGTCATCAGACGTATCCGTTCGTCGGCCAGGCGATGCCGGAGCGCGTGCAGAAACGCGATGCGTGGATTCTAAAAAATGAGTTGAAATGCAACATCGTCCGCACTTCGCACTATCCGCAATCGCCGCATTTTCTTGACGCGTGCGACGAATACGGTCTGCTAGTTTTTGAGGAAATTCCCGGCTGGCAGCATGTCGGCGATAAGGCATGGCAAGATCTGACCGTGCAGCACGTCGGCGAAATGATCCACCGCGACTGGAATCATCCGTCGATAATTCTGTGGGGCGTTCGCGTAAATGAATCCGGCGATTATCACGATTTTTATACTGAGACGAACAAGCTTTCTCACGATCTGGACGATTCACGCCAGACCGGTGGTGTGCGTTATCGTTATCCTTCCGAGCGGCTCGAGGACGTATTTACGATGAACGATTTCGGCTGGCCGCTGCGTGCCCCTAATCATCCGCTTTATTTGAACACCGAGTTTTCGGGACATATGTTCCCGACGAAACAGTTCGACAACGGCGAGCGGCTTCGCGAGCATACACACCGTCACGCTCGCGTTCACGATGCCCTCGCAGCCGATGTAAAATACGCCGGCGGCATCGGCTGGTGTGCGTTCGATTACAACACGCACGATTATTTCGGCTCCGGCGATCGCATCTGCTACCACGGCGTTACCGACATTTTCCGCATTCCAAAGCCCGCGGCCGGATTTTATAGATCTCAGTGCGAACCGTCGGAAGAGATCGTCCTTGAACCGGCGTTTCACTGGGCTTGCGGCGACGAAAACGAAGCGTTCACATTCGGGCTTGTCTCCTCAAATTGCGAAAAGCTTAAATATTTCGTCGGCGATAAACTCGTCGCCGAGGCCGATCCGGACCGCAAAACATATCCTAATCTCACGTACGCGCCGTTCAACCCCAACCTTCGCAGCTCTATCTGGGGCGGCGTTAAATGGGACGACCTCCGCATCGAGGGATGGATCGGCGGCAAAAAGGTCATCGAGCGAAAAATGTCCGGCAAAGGCGTCGATAGAGAGTTCGTGATCAAGGCCGACGATACCGAACTAAAAGCCGACGGCATAGACATGACCCGTCTCGTCTTTAAGGTAACCGACGAATTCGGCAACCTCCGTCCGTACGCCGTCGGGGCTATCCAGTTCACAATCGAAAACGGCGAGATCATCGGCGACAACCCCTTCGCCCTGATCGGCGGCTGCGGCGCCGTCTGGATTCGCTCGACCGCAAAACCCGGCACAATAAAACTAACCGCCAAACACCCCCGCCTCGGCACAAAAACCATCGAGATCAAAGCAGGCTGAAATGCCACGAACGGACAATAGTTCCATTCTTGCGCCGCGCCGTTCGCGCCGGCGCAAGCGGCGCAAGCCGGCGCAAACATCGAGGTTTTTCGATGGTCTTGACGGCAGTTTTGCATCTTGAGATACGAATTGTGAGTTGATGCCATCACCGATGAATAGATCTTTTGATCACAAACCCCACGTTCTGCTTTGTTGCTCAACGAGCTAAAGGCGCCAATATTCTATCAAAGAACCGCTGACGGCATAGTGTAGCATAGACGGGACAGATTGTGAACAGTGAATTCTGAATTGTTGAAGGGGCCCGGCAAATGCCAATCGTTCGAATTCTGGGCGGCGAATGTTTACAGGATCGGCCGGGCCAACAGTGTGGCCAAGCCGGAAAAGCAGGGTCTAATTGTCCACTACCATTCTCCGTTGTTCTGCCTTTATCGCACGGCCTGCCGGCGAAAGATATTTTCGGAGCTTCGGTCTTTTAAGAGACATAATTCCTGCGATCACCGCTTCGGCATTGAATAGAGCGCCGGCCGGTGTCGAGTGCGTGCGTTTGTCGCCAAAAAGAGGCTCGACCTTATCGGCTCCGAGCCGTTCGAAATCAAGCGCGACGATCTCGTTCAGGTCGATAAAAGCCGCACCGCTTGCCTTTGCCGCGTTGGCAGTCCATTTTACAAACGTCTCGCTCTCCTTACGAACGATCTTGCCGTCCTGCCAATCCTTGTGCGGAACCATCGAACAGAAGATCGCGGTCGCTCCCTTCGCCTTTGCATCGCTGCCGTATTTACGCATATACCAGCCAAAGGTGTGCAGCGTTTCCATTGTGCCGTTGAGCTTGGTCACCTCGACGGTCTCGTCGCCTTCGCCGTGCAGCGAAGGGCGTTCTTTTGCGGCCGGGTCGTCATATTTGCCGACATCGTTATGCCCGAATTGGATAATGACGAAGTCGCCCTTTTTCAGTTCGGCCAAAACGCGGTCCCAGCGGCCTTCGTTCTGAAATGTCCGGCTCGATCGCCCGCCGATCGCCCGGTTGACCACATTGATCTTTGACAAATCGAAGAACCGGGCCAGATCCTGCCCCCAACCGCGCAAGGGAGCATTGCTGTTCAAAGTCGAGTCGCCAACGATAAACAGCGTCGGCAGCTTCGCATCGCGGACCAGCGACGGCGTCGTCTTCGAATCATCAACCACCGGCCGCGCATCGTCTTTGACCTGCGCTGAGATAGTGGAGAACGAAACAAGCAGTGCTGCTAGGATCAAAAAACTGGCCTTCATCTTGCTCCTGTTTGTTTCTCAGCGTCTTACTCTGCGATCTCTGCGTTGAAAGATTTTAACGTAGAGCACACAGAGATTTCGCAGAGAACGCAGAGCGCGTATTATTTCGATTTCTTCACCTCGACCGCATAAATATGGATCGGCCCGAGCATATTCGAGCGAAAGACGATCCATTTACCGTCGGGCGTGAAAGTGGCGTTCGGTTCCAGTGAATAGTCATGCTTGGCGAGATTGACCAGCTTTTCTGATTCTAACTTTCCGCCTTTCGGATGAAAAAGATATATCCACTGGCCGTTGTCGCCCTTGGCTACGCTGTTCGGCCCGCCGCCATCGCCGAGAAAGGTTTTGCCGTTGGGCGAGACGCCGAAATGCACCGACCATTCGCGTTTCTCCATTCCGAGTTTCTGCATCTTGCCCGTCTTGATGTCATATTCGGCAAGCCAGAAAACCTGGCCTTTCGGGGTTTGCAGATCGTAATAGATATGCTTGCCGTCCTGGCCAAAGAATTCGTGTCCGGCGATCTCCATATCCATCGTGCGGGTGTGGATCTTCTTCAGATCGGTGCCGTCGGTGCGGATCGTCCAGATGCGGTCAACCTTGTGCCACGGCCCTTCGTGGCAAAACATCATCAGCGTCGGGTCGGTCGGCGACATCTGCACGTGATTGAGCCAATCGGTCGCCGGGTGAAAAGTCTTCACCTCACCGCTCTTGATATTGATGGTGTAAAGCGACATCGGGACCTTTGCCGCCAGCCGGTCTTCCATCATCTGGCCTTTGCCGGGATAACTGTCGCGGCCCGGCGTAGCAGTTCCGGCCTGCGGCGTCGGTGTTGGCTGTGGCTGAGTAGCACGCGGAGGAGGCGGCGTGCCGGTAACCATACTGCCGCCGAGCATCGTCTCGTCGGAATTAAGGGCCAGCCCGGAACCGGTTCGAAGCCGAGCGTCTTTGACGATCTCGCGGACGGCTTTGGTATCGACATCGGTCTCAAAGATCGAGTCGCCCTTGTAGTAAAAGACCTTTCGTGTCTTTCGCCCGACGATGACGCCGCCCGTGCGGCCTTCGACGATCTGTTCGATCTTCTTGGTCTTGAAGTTGTAAGTCGAAAGGCCCTTTGGTGTAGAAAAGATCAGCTTATCGCCATTTACCGTATAGCCGTTCTGATGAAAATAAAAGGAGGAACTTCCGGCCTCGTCCGACAGCCTGACGATCCGGTGCCCGGTATCCGCATCGATCCATTCACGCGGCAGTTCCTGAGCGTGTGCTGAAATAAATGCCGCTGCTATAAAGATGATAAAGAGAACATTTTTCATAATTTACCCCTCGGTCAGAAAACAGTTCAGCCTCGTTGATAAGGGCAACGAGGCTGAAGTTATCAAACGATCCGCAAGCGGAGATACCTTAGAAGATCAGCCGAATGCCGAACTGAATGTATCTCGAACTGGTTCCCGGATTCGGGCTTCCGAACGAGTTTCCGACCGCACCGCCGGTCAAGGTACCGAAATTCGATTCATAGCTGTTGCGAAGACGCCACAACGTGAATCCCTGAAGTGTCCTTATGTCATAAGACAATGGATTCCTTGTCGCGAACCCTTCCGGCACCGGGATGGAGAAGAAAGTGTTCGGCAAGGCTCCGCCGCCCACCGGCTGGCCGGGACGAGGCGCGAGCCTAACATTATTGACCATCGTCCTGATCTGTCCGAGAATTGCCTGGCCCGCAGGGGTAGACGCCGAGGGTTGTCCGTTGAGTGTTGCCCAGGAATTGTATTCGCCGGCAGAGATGACCGAAGTTCTCTGATTGGCGGCTCCGGCACACAGCGAAGTATCAGGCTGAGACGGATTGAGGAGACATTCGCTGCCGTTGAACTCAACCGGAAAGCCCCCATATCCGAACGGGGTGTTCCCGCGGCTATTGAAGTAGAAGTTCGGAATGTTGAACAAATTCAAAGCATCTACTCTGAAGTTGATCTTCCGCTTCCCTTCCCCGCCGATCCACGGCATCGGGAAATCCTTTTGGATCGAAAGGTCGAAATATTTTCTGAACGGTTCTCTGATGTTCAACGTTCGCGGAGCATTGCCGAGTTCTCCCTTTGCCGGACGCATAAAGGCTGCCGGGTTTACATAAGGCTCACAAACCGTGAAGCTGCTCGTCGCAACTCCGGTTCCAACTCTGCAACCCGGATCCCAGAGCGGATTCCTGAGCGATACGCCCGCAACCATGTCCGGACGAACCACGCGGTTGAATCCCGCTCCGCCGAGAAGATTCGGGTCCGTAAGGAACGGCTGATAAGGATTGCCGCCGACGATCCTGGCAACACCCGACATGACCCAGCCCCCAAGCGGGCCGTTGACATACCATGGAGCATTACTGAAGAAGTTGCGGCCTTTGCCGAACGGAAGGTCCCATGTAAAGGTCGAGGAGAACGCATGTTTTACATCGAATGCAGAGAGTGCCCAATCGTTCTTAAGATCACCGCCGAGAGCAACCTGTCCTCTAACCGAACCGCTCGTCAGCACGCGGACGTCCGGGCTTGCATCGGAAGAATCGTCCATGGACTTTGCGAAGGTATAATTGGCTGTAAGGCTGAGTCCCGTCGATATTCGACGTCGAAAATCGATATAACCGGCGTGGCGGATGCTGCTCGAGTTTGCGTTGAAGTACTTGTTCAGCGGCTCAAAACCGACATAGTCGGAAAACAGACTTGCGACCTGTGTTGTGATCGCTCCGCCAAGCAGACTTGTGCGGTTAAGCGGATCCGCAGCGTTCCCTCCGGGATTAATGTTATTCGCGATAAGGGTATTGATCACGTCGGTGTTACGCTGGTTGATGTTGATCTGCGGTGTGTACAGGGCAACACCGCGATTGGCCGCATAGGCGATCTCGATGGTCGAATTCCTGAACGGAGCGAACTGTATCGCGAGATTCCAGCTCTGCGAATATGGCACCTTGCCGTAATTCGGGTCATTAATATCGACGGCAACGGACGGAATGGCGATCGATTTCTGAAAAACGAGGCCGTTAGCGTCAGTTCCCAGAAGTGTATCCAGCGGCACCGCCGATCCCTGGATCGCATTATTGCCCGTGAGTCTGACCGGCAGCGAAGGGAAATCCGTGTTGTTCGAGCCCGCTCCGCCGAGGACGGTCGGTTTGAGCGTACTGGCCGTTGTGAATCCTCCGAAATCAGGATTCGCACCGCGGTTGTTCCCGTTGATCGGGAAATGCGAAATACCAAAACCGCCGCGGATAACAACGCTGTATTTTTCGGTATCGAACCCGAAGACCTTCATCTTTGGGCTCCACGCAAAACCGAGCCGAGGCTCAATTGCGCCATAGTCAACCGGAAGGAGATGCGCCGATCTTCCACCCCGGCCCGAGAACGCAAAAGGAAGGACCTTGGCCGAGGTCGGAACATACGACGGTATTGGGTCGGCTGCCAGGACACCCGCCGCAGTCGCGATGTTGCGGCGTTGCAGGTCGGTCAGCAGCTGATCGACCGCAAGGTCCGGCCGGAAAACGCCCTGCAAATTATTGTCCTCGGTACGCGGCATCTGAACCGCATAGCGGAGACCAAGATTGAGTGTGAAATTAGGCCTCAGCTTCCAGTCGTTCTGGACAAAACCTGCGTAGCTGTCCCACTGGTAATTGTAATTGAACAGTGCCGGGCGATAGTCCACTGACAGCGGAACACCCAGAAGGAACCCGGCCAAAGTATTTCCCCCATTACCGTTCCCATTCAGGTTGTTATTGTTGGGGACACCGGCCGGGCTATTGTTGGTCGAGAGCCTGCGGAAATTCCATCGGCCGCCCGATCCCGCAAAGAACGGCGTGACTGCCAGGCGGGCACGGTTGATATTACCGCCGACCTTCCAGGTCATATTGCCGGTGGTCAAATAGAAGGTATCGCTCAGATCGTACCGGTTCTCTTTGTTAAAGTTGTTCGTACTCAAACTGGAGCCGATGTCGGGGGCCGCGTATTGGTTATCGGTGCCAAACGCCGTCATAAGCGGCATTCCGCCGCTGGTCAGGCTTCTGATCCCCAACTCGGAAGAAAGATTTCTACCGCCCATGATCGAGAACTCAGGCGAGAAGTCCTCACTGAAAGCGCCCTGTGTGTAATTGAATCGCACCTCGTTCGTCATCGTCGGGCCGATTATATAGTTAAGTGTGCCGAGATACTGAGTGGCATCGCTGTAAATGCCCTGGTTGCCGTTTATGTCGCTGCCGTTAGACGCGCGGACGCCGACGGCGGGAGTTTTCGTCCAGCGGAATGTGGCTTTCGCCTTTTCGGTAATGTTGTGGTCGATACGGACCGTAAAGCGATCTTCGTTCTGCGTTGCTTCTCTAACAGTGTCAAGGTTGCGAACCACGCCGTTATCGAGAAAATAACCCCTCGGTCCGGGAAGGTCCATGAATTCCAGAAGCCTAAGGGCAGTCGGATCCATAAAGGCGCTGGGAATAATATTGAGCAAGGGATTGTTCGCAAAATTGCCGATTTGGGCCAGAGCCTGTCCAGTCGTGCAGAAGGGCTGATTCACACCGTTGTTCGTGCCGTCTCCCGTGAATGTCACTTGCTGAGCGCCATTGATAAACTGTGTCCATCCAAATGGGCAATATTGGTTACCGGCGATCGCAGGAACGACGATAGGAATAAGTGTGTTGCCCGCACCAAGTGTGTACTGCTGATAGATATTGTTATCAGCTCCGGCTACGAGCGTTTGTCCGAATTGTGTTGCTATAGATTGCGGCAGCCAACCGCTGTTAGTTGTAAGTACCAGGTCACGGAAATTTCCCGACCGTTCTGCCACGGTCGGCACCTTTGCCAGCCCCTGCGTAAAGTCGTTTCGCGTACGCGGCTCCCAGGCGAAGAAGAAAAACGATCCGCGCTTGCGTCCGTCGTAGATCGCCGGGCCGTCGTCGCCGAGATTCGGCAGCATTATCGGTCCGCCAACGGTGAACGAAAGCTGATTGCTGCGAAGGTTGTTGGCAGGACGCGGAGCAGTGCCCTGATTCCACGCACGAGCGTTGGTTTTTGGATTACGGTGATACCACAGGGCCGTTCCGAAAATGTCTTTCTTGCCGGATTTGGTCGTAATGTTGATAACGCCGCCGCCGGTAGTGCCGAACTCCGCAGAGTAGGCCGAGCTTTGCACAGAGAATTCCTGGACGGTCTCCGGCGAAAAGCTGACAACCGACCGTGCGAGCCCCACACCGGTGTTATTGACGCCGTCGGCAAGCATCATCGTGCTGCCCGGCCGACCGCCGTTGACGCTCAGGTTAAATCCGGGCGACGGCGTAATGACGCCCGAGTCGACGTCCTCGCTGCCCGCATCGCCGGAAACATTCGGCATCGTGAGCGCAAGATCGAGAACACTGCGATTGTTCAACGGAAGGTCGCGAAGCTGCCTTTCCGTTATGGTCTGGCTGATCGTTCCGGAATCAGAGTTCACCATTTGGGCGTCGGCCTGAATGGTCACTTCCTCATTCACACCACCAACTTCAACGGCAACATTTACAGTTGCCACCGATGCCGTATCCACTTTGACCTTCTGAATGATCGACTTCTTGAAATTTGAGGCCTCGACCGTTATGTCATAAACCACCGGATCAAGAGCAGTTGCCGTGAACGACCCCGAACCGGAAGTCGTCAACACTATCGACGTATTCGTTCCGACATTTGTGATCGTCACCGTCGCACCCGGCACAGCCAACCCTTTCGGATCGGTCACAGTCCCAGTAATACCGCCCTTATTGGTTTGGCCAAAGATCGGCAAACACAAAATAAGAAAAAAGAAGAAAACCTTACCCAATCGCATAAATAGCCTCCGCTGAATGAAAATGATTCAAACCATACCCTCTTGTAAGATCGTCCTAAAATGTCACCCGCAATTTGCCTTGAAAGACGCGAGGAAAGTTACTTTGCGAGCCAACCGTTCCAAACGTTCCGGCGTTCGAGATATTCGTGCTGATACTTCCGAATCTCGCCGTGTTAAAAATATTGAACCCATCGATTCCCGCCTCGATACCCCATCGTTCCGTGATCTTGAATTTCCTGGAGATGCTCAAATCCTGATTGACGAGACTTGGATTTCGCAGGCCGAAAGGAGCGGTCGGAGCAGCGTCACCGTAAGTAAATGCTGTAGGAGCAAGGAACGCTGCGGGGTCAATATACTTGGTCTGATTGGCAGCCGGCCCCATAACATTTCCACTGCCGTAAGCCCCATTGATGCGGATCGGACCGGTGAAGTTTGGGTTGATCCGTGCGTAGCAGGTTGTAACCGCGAATGGCAATGTACAAGTTGCGGTAACGCTTAACGGAGTGCCCGTCGCATAGCGGGTAAGTCCGGACAATGTCCAGCCCCCTACTATGGCGTTAACTACTTTGTTTCCAGTATCGAACATCCGGTTTTTCCCAAAGGGAAGTTCGTATGAGTAGAAGGCATTGAATACATGAGGTTGATCCGTTGTCGAAAGGGTCCTTTCCTGAAGATAGGCTGTTCGGGCTCCGTTGATGGTACCTAACGCTTTACTAAACGTGTAGTTCGCATTAAATATCAGTCCTTTCCAAAGGCGCTGCTGGAATGATGTCTGAAGAGCATGATAATTCGACTGACCGTCGTTGCCATAAACGTCCGCGATGCTATTGTATTGCGGAAACGGTCGAAGCATCTGGCCGATCGTGCCGGAAAAGTTGGCATAGGGCAGGGCGACGCCCGGAATGATCAACGCCGCCGCTGCGACGTTTGCCGGATTCGCTGTAGAGTTCAACAAATTTCCCAAAGCTAAATATTTAGGATCGATCTGATTTGACCAGAGCGCTCGGGGAGCTCCAGCCAAGCGGCTTCCCTTACTTCCGACATAAGCAACGGTCAATACCATGGACGGAGTCAAGGCACGCTGAATGGACAAATTCCAGTTCTGATACAGAGGAGGCTTGCTATTCGGATCGCCGTAAGTAACTGCACCACCACTGCCTCGTCCGACCGCGAAACCGCTTTGATATGTTTCGTCGTAGATCGGACCTTTAGCGTAAGGTGGAATTCCATTCTGCCAATAGAAGGCCGGATCAAAGCTGTTCAAAGGATTAAGCGCGGCACTAGCGTTAATGCCCGTAAGACCGGTTCCGTTTCTCGCTCCTTCACGACCACCTATGGCTCCGCGTCGAGCGTACATAATTCCATAACCGCCGCGAATCGTTGTTTTATCATCAAACGCATAGGCAAACCCAACACGCGGGCCGATAGCACCGTAATAAGTGTTTATTGGGGTGTCGCAATTGCAGCTGATGGCTGAGGGGGCATAGTCGCCGCCAAATCGCAAAGCACCGAGTCTTCCGCCCGCAGCAGGATTTGGTACGGTCGGGTCAAAATATGAAAAATAATCATTAGCCTCGGTATATGGCTGCCAAATATCGTGACGAACCCCGAAATTGAGCGTGAGTTTCTTCGTTGCCTTAAAGTCGTCAGCCGCCCACCATGAAATGCTGCTAAATTGAGCGACCGTATCTATGACAGTATTCTCAAGAACCGTTGCTGAACTCAAGGCGCCGAGAAGATAACTAGCATAAGCATTTCCATTAGCTGCGACTGGAGTGCTGGTGCCAGATGTAAAGTTAGATGTCTGAACATTGCTGAAGTTTGCGATGAAGTAGCTGCCGGTGTCTTCGGTCTTAACAAAGTCCTTAACATTTTGGTACTGACCACCAAATTTGAAGGAGTGCTTTCCAGTCGTCCACACCACGCTGTCCTGAAAAGTAAAGTTCTTGTTATTATCCTCAAAGTCACGCGAGTCCGTGCCACGCCAACCAGCCGGAGCGTTATTCCCTCCGAATGCTGCCTCCAAAAATGCATCGCTCGCATCACCGGCCGGTAACCCTTGTAATCCGGATTTTGTCGCCCATTTATCGGCGGAAGTTGCATTTGTTATGGGCACAAAAAAGTGATTATAGCTAAAGCTGGCGACATTGATCAGATTGCCGATCGACATCGTATGTTTGAGCTGAAAAACCTTGGCTATTTCATCGACAAACCGCGTATTGGTGTATGGCAACGGCAAGGCGGTTTGTGGAACAGCCGAGCTGGTTTCCCGATACGCCCCTGACTGACTTCGCTTGCCTCGCGTAAATAGTCCGGAAAGACGTTGGCTCTCCGTGATGTTGTAATCGATCTTTAAATTAAGACTGTTATTGTCGTATCCAACCGGAACCGATCCCAGATAATTGCTCTGTATTCCTGAAGTAGTCGGGCTTGGGAGCAAACTTTGATATACCTGCGATATAGCGGAGATCCTATTTAACGGAATAATATTCTCGCCGGTCGGATTGATCGAGGTTGCTCGCGAGAGATCGAAGAATTGAGTGCGAGTGCAACCACTGGCATTACAGACGGTAGACAGCGGATCGTAGATGCGTACCGGGGTTATCACCCCGGCAGCATTCCTTAGAGTCAGAAACTCGCTGAAATCCCCCACCCGCATCGCAAGCGATGGAATTGAAACCGTAAATGGCTGCGTCAATACCCGATATCTCCAGCCATCGTACGAACCGAAGAAAAATAGTTTCTCTTTAAGAATCGGTCCTCCGATCGTAAAGCCAAATTCGTTCTGCCGTTCCGTAGGCCTCACTGGGGAAAAGGTTCCTCTGGCGTTCAGTTTGTCGTTTCTTACGTACTCGAACGCCGAGCCGTGAAAGCCGTTGCCGCCCGATTTGATCGTATAGTTTTCCGATCCCTGTCCCTGAAACTCGACGCCTGTGCCGCTCGTTTCAACCTGGAACTGCTCAACAGACTCGACCGATACGGCGAGTGCTACGGTGCGCCCCTCTCCCTGTTGGATAGGGTCGGTTATCGGCACGCCTTCAATATAAACTTCTTTCGAAAAACCCTGTGCACCATTCACCTGGCCCCAACGGTTGCCCTCCGTCACACCCGGTAAAAGATAAATGAACGCACCCGGATTTCGCGGGCCTTGACCGATGCCGGAACCCGCAACAGCCGTACCCATTGCAAGCGGCAATCGCGTATAGAGTTCATTACGGATCGTTGTACCTAATCTTGCGTCGGTCGCATTTAATTGCGATGGAGCATTTTCGACTGTGATAGTTTCACTTACGCTTCCTACATTCAGAACTATATTGACGGTAACGGTACCCAGAGCATCGACGAGGATCTTTTCATTAACAACAGTTTGAAAGCCGGTTATTGACACAGTCACGCTATATTCACCGGGAGGCAATGGCGTAATTACATACAGTCCCGCGTCGGTGGTTTGACGTGTGGTTTCGACACCCGATGCAACATTCTTGGCTTTCACGGTCGCCGCTGGCACAACTGCACCTGTGGGATCGGTAACCGTTCCGCTTATTGCCCCGCCGCCGGTCTGGGCAAAGGCTGGAGCGGACAATGCTCCGAAAGAAACTATCGCAGCCAGGATCAACAGAAATTTCGCAAGTTTGTTGCTCATAAGTTCTCTCCCTGAATCATTCGCCAATCGTTCGTGTATATCGATAATTTCGAGATTTCCTGAAAATTGGTTTGACCAATCAAAGTGCCGTATGTCGCATATGAAAATGCTGGAGACTTAATGCGTTAACCGCTTAACCAATGCCGCAAAAAAAATCAAACACGGTTTAGCGAAAGAATTTTTATTGCACAAGTTGTTACTAAGAGGTTAATCATTTGAGAGCGTACATATGCCGAGGCTTTATGTCAAGCAAAACTGCGGCCTTGCTTTTATTAAGACTAAAAATAGGGTGTGCGGGTCATCCGCACACCCTATTTTCATTTACTACTAAAAGAGGAACTTGATGCCATATTGCAATCGCCTCGCGTAGTTATCTTGGTTTGAGGCAGTGATTCTGCCAAACGTCCCACCCAAAGTTGCTACTGGAGCGGCCGCGTAAGGCTCATTGAAAGCGTTGATGAAGTCAAACTTAAATTGGATCTTCATCCTTTCAGTGATCCTAGTGTTCTTCAGCAGGGACAGATCAACATTGTTGATGTTGTCCCGACGAACATCGCTAAAGGAAAACGGCAGGGTTCGCAAATGAGCCGTAGGGGCAAGTGTGGAAAACGCACTGGTGTTAAACCAACGGTCAGATGTACGTTCGTCGCCTGGGAGTGATATGTCGCCGCCAAGATAGAAAAGGTCGTTGGGGAATCGGATAGGAAATCCAATCTGGAATTGATAGACACCCTGGATCTGCCAGCCGCCTACGAACCTGTCAAGAACCTCCCCGTTAGAAGCGAACATCTTGCCTTTGCCGAACGGAAGCTCGTAGATACCGCTCATGGAGAGCCGATGCGGCGTATCCTGATCCGAGATCATCTTGGTCGGCAGCTCGTCTCCGGCATTTAGATATTCAGTAGCTTGAAGCCACTTTGACCAAGTATATGCGGCTCCAAATGTGTAGCCGTTAACAAATCTCTTTTGTAGGCTGAACTGAGCCGAATGATAGTAGGACTTGCCGTCATTTACTGAACTGGTAATATCACCAAAAGCGGGAAATGGTTTTAGGAACGCTGAACGTGCGATCGTTGCACCGCTGCCGAATCCGGTTCCGGCAAATTCCGGCAAGTTACGGAACGGATTTGGTTGAGCCAAATTGATCGCGGAATTTCTGGCCGTCATCTCAGCAGCGGTCGGTGTTCCTGTAAGTAGGTATTGATTTGGTAATGCATTGATGTTTCTGGCGATCTCAATGTCATAGCCATAATTTCCCACGTACGTTGCCTCTCCGACAAAACCCCACCCGAGATCACGCTGAATACCTATCTGCCATCGAGCTTGCTTAGATACGCTGGGATTTTGAGTAAAGAATGAAATACCTCCGCCTAACCCCGTCTGTTTTCCTTGGACATTTCCAACCGGCTCAAGAATATTCAGCGTCGGAAAGTTAAGTATCGGATATGGGATCGGCGCCGATGTAGTGTCGCTTGGATTTCCGTTCACGCGGTTTATAGGGAATGTTGTCGTGCGGGTGTAACCAGGCTGGATTACATCTCCGCGACGCTCACCGAGAAATCCCGCAAACAATCCAAACCCAGCTCTAAGGACGGTTTTATCATTTAGCTGATAGGCAACACCGAACCGGGGAAGAAATACATTTTTAGGTGTTGTGTAAAGACCGCTGCCACCGTCCTTACCGGCGAACAACAGACCGCCACTGATATTGACCGAACTCGGGGAAATAGGTACCCCATTTATGTCCGTAACCGGGTTCGTTGTCAGACGCGTACGAACCGTGTCCTGAAACGGCTGGACGTATCCAAAATCAAATCCTGAGACACTCTTATCGTTACGTTCGACGAGTGCCGTTTCGATCTCGTACCGCAACCCGAGGTTGAATGATAATTTTCTGCTAAATTTCCAGTCGTCTTGAATAAAAAATCCGTAGGTCTTCGAAAATTCAGAATAATCTGACCGTCTAACAACCGACATAGAGCTCGGCAAGCCTAAAAGGAAAGCTGCGTAACTCTGCAAACCAAGGTAGTCGATCGTTGCGTTGTTTGCAGTACTTGTGGCTTGTCGCGTGTATTCATTGTTGAATACAAACTGACCGGTCTGATCGTTACTTTCAAAGCTGTCATCTTCTCGATAAATTCTGAGTTCCGCGCCGAATTTTATTCCGTGGTTTCCGAGGGTCTTATTTAGAATGGCCGCTGCTGAGTGGGTATCTACCGGTCGAAATTCGTTGGACATGCCGTTTCCGAGCGGCCCGTTACTAAAGTCAAACCTCGGGAATCGTCGGATCTCTTCAGGAATGAGCTCATTGTAATTGGCTCCCGCCGATGCCCCCCAGAGCTGTGTCAGATCAAATCCTTGAGCGTCCGCCTCTTGATCTTGCCCACGGATAAACCTGTTATATCCATAACGAACATTAAGGAATGTCGTCGAATTGAATGTGTGGACATCGTCGATTACGCCTTGGCGAGCTTTGAAGAGAAAGTTAACGCCTGAATATGCGTTGCCCGTGTAATCGTTGTACACACTTACGCGGTCATAGTAGCTGCCGCGGACGAAAAGGTGATTGCTGTCGGTTATATTCTGATCGATTCGAAACGTGTAGTTATCGTAAGGATTGGTTTTTTCCGTCAGACTGGAATCGAAAATATTTCCTGTCAATCCCGGATTCTTTGGCTTTGCAAAGTATGTAAGAACCGCTTTGGCGACCGGGCTAATACGAGCATCGGGAATGATGTTGCCGCTAAATGTAGTGCCGCAAAACTGTCCCGTTGCACATCCATTCGAACCATTACCCTGTACTCGTGTCGCTGGATCCCAGATCGTAACGCACCCGGTTGTCTGTCCCGGAGCGCAGGCAAACTGTGAAAAGTTACCGCTTGCGAGGGCTGCGGTCGGGACCCACGGGCCTTCACCAGCATCAAATCTTGGTCGCGAGTCTCGAATACCTTCAAAACCAAAAAGGAAAAACGTTTTGTTCTTGCCGTTGTAAAGCCAGGGGAAAACGACCGGCCCGCTAATATAACCGCCGTAACGATTGGATGCCGATTCCGGCCGGGCAGTTCCGCGAGCTTTTCCAAAAGCATCATTAGCAGCCCAGTTTCCCGGCTCTCCAAAATAGTATGCCGAACCGTGTAGAAGATTTGCACCGGACTTGATACTGATGCTGGTGACACCGCCTTCAGTATTTCCGAATTGAGCATCAAAGGTTGCCGTTTGTACCTTGAATTCCTGGACGATGTCAGAAGGCGGTACGTAGGAAGCAATAACTTCGTTAGCATTTGCCGTAGCAGTGCTGGGAGCACCGTCGATCGTCAAATCACTTCGATTACCGCGTGTACCGTCGATAGCATAACCAATGATGTGGGTCGGCTCGAACGGTCGATCAAGACGTTGCGAACCTGTGTGGCTTGCACCGGGGCTTAGTCCCATCAATTTGTATGGATCACCGTGTACTAGAGGAAGATCCTCAAGCCGCCTCGCGTCGATCACCTGTCCGAGTGAGGCATTTTCAGTATTTAGCTGTACGACATCGGTAGTAACCGTAACGGTTTCCGATGCTCCTCCGATCTCGAGCGGCACATCGACCTGTATAGCTGCGCTGATCTCAAGCAGCACTTTATCGCGTATGGACTTCTTGAATCCTGCCGCCTCTACCACGATCTGATATGTGCCTGGTGTGAGAAACGTAGCCCGGTAAAGGCCCTCGCCATTGGTAGTGAATTTTTTGGTCGATCCTCTAGTGGGATCGATTATTTGCACAGTGGCATTGGGGACCGCTTGACCATTCGGGTCAGTAACAGTGCCCGAAATCGTGCCGCGGGTGTCCTGAGCCGAAATCGACTGAGTAACCATTAGGATGAGCGCCAGACAGGCGGCGGATGTCACGATTCGTGTTAATTTCAGAAATGTTGAACTCATTTGTTTCTCCTTACAAATTATTCGGTCCCTGCAAAGGCCTTATCGAATGGTTATTGCGGCCAGGCACAGTTAAATTAATTCTTCCCCAGATAACTTAAAATAACCGCTTAACTTCATTAGTCCGTAAAGCGTGTTCTCTATCTTGATTGCAAAATAAGGTGTTCAGATTATTGTCGCTAATTGGTAATACAAATTAACCTTAGATAATAGATTGGTAAAATAACATCATAAACCACTACTTGTCCAGTAAAAAACCTGATATTTGGAGACTTTTGGGGAAATACATACTGAACGAGAAGCTCTCATAGAAGCAGATCTATCATATTTCACGACAAATCTGGCATATTTAGCTTCTATAGAGTGTGATTGGTTTAACCAATTGATGTTTAATGATAATGATGCGCACAAAAATACATGCGATTTATAAACCCAATGTTTTATTTTAGGGATACCAACCTAAGCGTTCCGATCAATCCAGAAGGAATAGGAGCGATCTTGTCCATATCCTGCGGCTGAAAGCGCTCGCCGTATCGTAGATTCAATAGTTTGTAGTCGGGTAATTTACGGCCCGCCATATAGTTTAGCGCCGTATTGGCGACCACGATCCGAATCTCATTCTTTCCATCCTTGAGGAAAGGTGTGACATCGAGTTTGTATGGCGGTGACCATAACGAACCGGCTCGTTGCCCATTGATTGAGATCACGGCGGCTTCACGGATCGGAGGATCGAACCACGTCTGCATGCCGTTGCGTGTGGTTTGTACGTCAAGTGCTTGCCCTTCACCAAAATCAAGGAAGACAGAGTTCCCCGATCCTCGAAAATTCGCGGGCAGGTCAATCGACCTTTCATACGTCGCGGCTCCCGAAAAGAAGCGAGTTGCTTCGTCATCGGTCCACGAATGGAATTGCTTCATTTCGGTCGCAGGAGCATTCCCGAACGTCACTCTCCAATCCGAACTAAGATCTAACATCGAAGCCGTGATTCCATTTGCCGGCATTTTCGGCAATGTCGATGCTCGTTTCGGAAAGTTAACAACGTGCGATTGATAAGGTTCAAAAGTTAATGAAATCGTAGTCGAATCGTTTGTCTGACTCTGAGCATCGATTGCGAATGCCTCGCCGTTCATTGCATTCCAGATCTCGGCCTGAGCTCCGCGCGTTCGAAAAGTGATCTGCACTGTTTTCTTTTGATTCGAGGTATTCGCGACAAAGTAAATATCTCCTTCGTCAGTCCGTCGATGCACAAAACCAAAATCCTTTCCGGACGGTGAGATCTCCGCATCCGGTCGAAACAGGCCATTTAACGCGATGCCTGTATCTTCGTCCTTCTCGACGATCTTGACCGAGACGTTCGATCCATTGAATAGTCTCTTCGTGATCGCGGCAAATTCGGAACGCTCAGCTCCCGTTATCGTCATCCCCGGAACGATCGAAGGCGTTCTTCGAACAGCAACTAATTTCCCGCCTTCCTTTACAAAGGTATCCAGTTTTCTCAAAGACTCCAGCGGCATTCGCTCTATCCCGGGCAGAACAACAACGCTATGTTTGCTTGCACCAAGAGCAAGGCTTCCCTTTTCTACCTTGCCAACTGTCTTCAAGATCTCGTCGTCAAAAAAATCGAGATTATATCCGGCCTCGAATATCGCGGGCATGATCTTGTCGCCGACAAGTTCGCGCTCTACGTCGATCAGGTGAACTCGTCCGGCGGTAAAATGAGCATAGGCATCGGCATTCGGCAGATATAGAGCAACGTCGTTTTGCGGAGTTCCCTGCCGCATCAAATAGCTCATTCGCTGTAGATACATCGCCAGATCCGGCATTACGATCCACCAAGGATTTTGCTCCGAATATGCACCTGACGCGTAAAATCGCCAGCCGGGATATTCGACCTCGGGCGGCGTATATCCCCAACCGTGGCCTATCAACTGGTTAATTCCTTGAAGAAAATGGATGTCCGCTTCGGCTTTCATATCAAGCGGCGTTGCACGAAAAACTGGGGAATGAAGCCACGTCCAGGTTTCTGACGATGTAATGTTGCGGCCATATATATGATTCGCCGACGAAGCCCAGCGGGCCGCCCGGACAACCTTCCATTGTGCACCTTCGCCATCGGAAATATCCGCCCACTGATTGCTTGAGATCGCGGCAGGCGGCAATCCATATCCCTGAATACGAAATCGCGTACCGTTCCTTTTCGACCATGCCTGCATTGGGACCATGAAACGGTCATTAAAAAGTTCGGTGATCGTTCTTCCCCAATCGTAGCGAATATCCGCGGTTTTCGATCCGATGTCAGCGGCAAGTGCGGGTAAGTATGGTTTCAGATCATAACCGCGCCGTTTCTTAAATTCCTCCAGAAAATCGTCGGTCCAATCCTGATTGTAAACCTCAAGGCTGTCGCAAAATATCGAATATGGGATCGTACTTTTATCGAATGCTTCAAAAAGACGGTCACCTGTGTTCTTCAGATAACTATCGACCGACGGTCGATCGAGATGATTGAGCACATACCCTTCCGCACCGAACGAGGGCCGCTTTACCTGCATACCGCTTTTGCCTGAAATGAAGAAGATCACTTCCGCACCCGATTCGCTTAGCCAGACATTGCCATCTTTTATCTCGGCGAGTTCCTTTAGATCACTTTCGGCAACTAGATTTCCGCCCGTTCTTGAAAAGAAAACTCCTAACAACTTTTCGCTCGGTATCATAGACGGAACCGGAACACGTTTTGTGTTGACATCTATCTTTACGCGCTCGACGCGAAGTTGCCCGGCCGCCTCGCTGATCGGCGTTTTCGCTCCGCCGAACGACCATCCGCTGCCCAGCGTCAGGTCAAACCGCATTCCCAGTTCCTTCGATTTCTGCGCGGCAAATTTGAGCATGTCCAGAAATTCGTCGGAAAGATACGGCAAGTTACGGTGTCCGGTTTTCGGGTCATCAGGCAGCAGCGGATAAACCGGCTGAACTTCAACACCGCCGATGCCGCCTTCCTTCATCACACGAAGCTCTCGTTCGATCTCAGCCTTCGTAACCGACGGCCCAAACCACCACCAACGCATCATTATTCTGGAATCGTCCGGGGGCGTTGCGAATGCTTTTCGGATCTGGTCCGTGCTCTGAGCCAAACCGAGACTGTTAAAAACAGTGACAAGGATCAGTACAATGAAAATTCTGGAATACAGCATCTTAGGATCTAATAAAAGCTTTATATTCTTTCTCGATCGTTTCGCCCTTAGCCTTTTCCGACATTATTACCAAGCGGTGTCGAAATTTTATTGATCGTTTGGATGGTAAAGTAAAATGTCGCTCTTCTTTACTCGGATCAAAAAGCTTGCGGCCGAAAGGATTCAGGGCCAGAAGCCCGTAACCACGAACCATCATATAGGAAGGAAAATTGTGATTCTTCGGAAGATCGAACAGCGCGACCGTTACATCTTCGTTTCCTATTCGACCGGAAACCGAAGCCCATTTCCCTAGTGTGCCCCAAACTTTGTCACCGACCAGGCCGTCACTATTCAAATACTCGCCTGACGGAATACTCGTCGATTTTCTTTCCGATATAACCCCGTCAACGCTTGTAACTTTTATTCCGATTTGATCGCTCTGCTCCAATTCACTGGAAACGTGGATGGCAAACATTCCTTCTTTGCTGTCGCCAAAAACCACATCCGTTTCGTTCGCCGTCAATGTCGTCTCTCTGTCGATAGTTCGTATCTTACCTTTGGCGCGAAAAATGTACTTTGTCGTTTCAAACAAAATGTCCTTGCCGCCGGGCATTATCCAATTCGATCTGGTTACGAGTTCACCTCGACCTTTTCCATTCTTTATGCTCAGAATTTCCTGGTGAGCAATGACGCCCATTTTCTCAAGTTCTTTTGCGGTTCGAAATGTCGATGTGTTCCAAAAATCAACACCGTTAACGTCACCATAGCTAAACGAACATCCGACCTGATGCGGATGATCGATCGTCTCGTCGTTACGCGTTTCGAACGGAAAGCCGCGAGTAACAAACGAACCGCCTGCCGACATTACCGGATATAAAACGGGACGCTTTATCCTGTCGTCCCAGCGATATGACGTAAACAGCTTTCCATCGATCTCGACATCGACCTTTTTTTCTGAATCCTTGAGAATCAACCGAATGTTCTGGGCGCAAACAAAGATCGATGCGAAAAGAAATACGATGCAAGATGTCACGAGAGCTTTTATCATCACTAGTCGAGATGAAACACTTCCTTCAGATCTTTTGAAACAGGACTGTTGTCTGCGTTGGTTGGCATCACATCTTTCATGTATTCCCACCAATGTTTGCATTCTGCCGTTTCAGCGATCGCCGCCCATCGTTCTTCCGATTCGATCTCAGCGTACCCGAAAAGACTGTTCGTTTCCGCATCGAGAAAAATGGAGTAGTTGGACACACCGTGTGTTTTCAGCACTTCGGCAAGTTCTTCCGGTATCGGCTTATGCCGACGCTCGTATTCCTCGTGCGCGTCAGCGTTCACGTTCATCAAAAATGCCTTTCGGATCATTTGTCTAAGACCTGCACCGAACTGTCGTTGATCTCGAACTTTTTGTTCTTCAGCAACGCAAATACCTCGGCTCCCGCCAGCAGTACAGGCCCATATCCATGTGCCGCGAACGGGCTGATCGGGCGGTGATAATAGAATGCCGGATCAAACGCCATACCTGTCCCGACGCATGTACCTTCGACCTGGCCTTTTGCGTTCACTTTGCTCGTCACTGCATTCCACGCCAGCAGCGTCGCCGGAGCATAAGCCTTTGCGTCGATCCAGCCGCGGTTGATCGCTCGTGCGAACGAGTACGCGTAGATCGCGGTTGCCGATGTTTCAAGGTAAGAATCAGGTCGGTCTAAAAGCTGATGCCAGAATCCCGATCCTGACTGATAAGAGGCTAAACCTTTTGCGTGCTCACGAAGAAGCTGTAATATCTGCGGACGCTGCGGATGATTTTCCGGCAGCACTTCCAGCAGTTCGACCTCGGTCATAAATGCCCATCCGTTTGCTCGCGCCCATCTAAATTCCGGGTGAACGGACATAGATTCTACCCAGCCGTGCATGTACACGCCCTTCTCGCGATTGAACATCTTTGCCGCAAAACTTAGTACTTGCTTACACGCTTCGTCGTAGTATTTGTTATCGCCGGTCAGCTTACCCATCTGAGCTATTGCCGGAACGCCCATGAACATATCGTCGAGCCATAGCGTGTTCGCCTGCGGACGATTGCGCGCCAGAGTTCCGTCAGCTAGTCGGTGCTGGCCTGTCATAATGTGGTTTAGCCCCCGTTCGAAGATCGGCTGCACATCAGCTTTGCTTCCGGCACGCTTGGCCTTTATCATCGCCGCGGACATCGCTCCCGTATCGTCCAGGGCTCGCGGATTCAGCAGATTTCTCAGCGGCATTCTGCCTTCCCATTCTTCATAATGAGCGGTCGGCTTGCGAAACGAAGCGGCCGCATTCGCGATAAACCCTAATCGCTTTTCCACGTAATCGCGATATTTCGGATCTCCCGTCGTCTCGCTGGCAAGCAGCATTCCGGCATAGGTCACACCCCATTCATAAGAAACGATACGAAAATCGCCACGCTGCAAGATCGTATTTTGGTCGATCTTTGTCGCATCGGTAAACACTTCGCCCGTCTTTTCGTTAACGAACGCCGGAGGTGTAACTCCATCGAGATAACCGAAGACACGATTCAAAACTGCCGTAACCTCTTCGGGTTTAGGAATGCCATATGGAATCGGATAATCCGGTTTCAGCAGGTGCAGCGGAGTTGTAGCATCCGTTTGAGCAAAAACGAACTGAGCCAGAATAACGATGACCAACAATAGAGAACTGAACTTCATATATTTCACTTTTATTTTTTTAAACGATCGTCAGAGTCAATCGCGTTACTGAGGCCGGAGCAAATTTATATACCAATCTGCCGCCCGCAGCGATGGTTACATTTTCATTTCTAGGAACCAGGCCGTTCGGGTTCTCAAAACTATTTCTTGCATGAATATCCGTCGATGAAAGTACACGAGCACTTGCGGCCGTGATCTTTGCTCCGCCGATGTTTATCTCGGTTTCCCGTGCATTCTTCGCGTCCGGATTCACCGCCGTCAACGTAACAGTTTTGCCGTTGATCGACGCCGAACCATTCAGGCCCCAAAACTTCGTAGGTATCTCTTTTCGTGCAGCGTCAAACCGCGTAAAGGAAACTTCCGGCGATATAAATTCCGTGCGTACCGCAGTCGCTCCCGCATGCGGCATGTACATTTCGAAAACATGATAATTCGGTGTAAGGAGAAATTTGTCCTCATAGGTATGAAACAGCGAATGTATCGTGTTCACAAGCTGCGCCGGATTCGCCATCACGACCTTGTCCGCGTGCCGTTGGAAAGTGTCAAGATTCAAGCCTGAAATGAGAGCGTCGCGCAGCGTTCCGGCATAAGCATATAGGTAAGCCGGCGGCACATCCGCATCCTGCCAATGCCATGCTCCCCATTCGTCGACCACGAGTTTAACTTTGTGTTCGCGGTCGATCTCGCCCATCACTTGCCAATGCTCTCGCACCAGGCCGTCCATCCGGTCCGATCGGGCGATGAGATCGTACCATTCGTTTTCGTTGTATTCGTTGGCGATCTGCTTGCCGGTTGATCCCGAATAAAAATGCAGCGCCCAGCCGTACATCTTATTGAGTTGGCCCATGCCTTTTTCAGTCAGCTTCGCAAAGAACTTTCGGGTCCATCCGGTATCACCGCCGTTTGGCCCGGCGCCGATCAGTTTCAATTTCGTTCCGTACGTCGGCAGCCACGCCGAAAATCTTCGATACTCCGTCGCGTATTCTTCCGGCGTAAATTCGCCGCCGCAGCCCCACGATTCATTGCCGACGCCCCAGAATTCTACATTGTAAGGATCCTTGCTCGCGTTCGCCGCCCGCTGGCTCGACAGCGTCGTCAGACCAGCCGGAGCATTGCAGTATTCCAGCCACTGCATAAACTCCGAAACGCCGAGGCTTCGAAGATTAGCAGCAAGATATGGTTGTGCTCCGACCAATTTACAGAATCTTAGAAACTCGTCGGTACCGAACCAATTTGGCTCATACTTCTGAGGGCCGGAATTTACGGCCTTGTATGAATCGGGAGCCTTGTAACCCGTGTCCGCCCAAAAATTGACCCGCGTCGGCCGTTTCTCTCTTGGCCCAACGCCGTCCCGCCAATCGTACTGATCGGCAAAGCAACCGCCCGGATATCGGATCACGCCCGGCTTGAGCTTTGCCAGATGATCGACAAGATCTTTTCGAATTCCACCGATATTCGGTATCTTCGATTTTTCGCCGACCCAGATGCCGTCGTAAACGACTCCGCCAAGATGTTCGACAAAATGGCTGTATAGATTTGGATTGATCGTGCCGATCGGCTCATTGATAAGGATCTCGATCCTCGAATCGGCAGCTTGCGAATACATCGCACGAGGTGCCAGCACGGCCGCAGTTCCGGCCAATGTAAGATTCTTTAAAAAGTCGCGCCTTTCAATATTCATAAATTTCCCAACTCAAAATTGATCTGTTAGTCGAACTGAATATATGGCTCAGCAGAAACGCTGACGGAATGAACGCCGCCTTTCGGAAAACCGCTTAACTAGCTTTTCGTAAATTGACCTGTTATATTGCCCGAAAGCGATACTTGGACTTCAGCCTCGAAAATTAGTTTACGGATTCTATTACTTAGCGGACGTTTTGTTGTAGTCACTTCTACAATATTTTTCGGCGGAATACAAGCCGCAATCGAAGCCGCAGGCACCCTCAGATCGGAAGCCGGGAAGAATGAATAAGCGGTCCATCAATACAGGATCATCACTTATTAAGCTGCTGATGCAGACGGTATTGGTGTGTCTTTTCCTCTGTTCGGGCATTTTTGCTCAGCCTGTTTCATTAAAGAAAACATATAAGAATGGCGACATTGCCATCGTCAATAGGAGCTTCACCGCGGAGATTTTTATATCGGAAATCGATGCCAAGGTTGTCAAGATCGCGGCGAAGGATCTAGCCGCCGACATCGAACGCATAACCGGGAAATTGCCGGTTGTCTCCACGAAAACTAAAACCTCCAATAGTGCCATTCTGATCGGCACACTCGGATCGAGTCCGCTCATCGAATCTCTCATCAGAAAAGGTTCGGTCGATGTATCGCGAATTCGCGGAAAGCGTGAGAGTTTCATCATCGCGACCATTGCGAATCCTTTGCCGGGAGTTCGCAATGGCCTGGTTATCATTGGAAGCGACCGCTGCGGAACAGCCTTTGGCATTTACGAATTATCCCAGCGGATCGGAGTCTCGCCCTGGTATTGGTGGGCGGACGTAAACCCCGAAATCAAAAAAAATCTCTTCATTTCCAAAGGCACCTTCGTCAGCAAGGAACCGTCGGTAAAATATCGCGGAATATTTCTTAATGACGAAGATTGGGGATTGCAGCCGTGGGCGGCAAAAACCTTCGAACCGGAAACCGGTGATATCGGCCCAAAGACTTACGCGAAGATATTCGAACTGCTGCTCCGCCTAAAAGCCAACACACTCTGGCCGGCGATGCACGAGGTCACAAGGCCATTCAACTCTATAACTGCCAGTCGCCAGGTCGCCGATGATTATGGAATTGTGATGGGTTCATCGCATGCCGAGCCGATGCTGCGAAACAATGTCGGCGAATGGAAAGGAAACAAAGACGACTATAACTTCGTCACGAATCCGCAGGGCGTAACAGATTATTGGGACAAGCGCGTAAAGGAAAATGGGGCCTTCGAAAACATCTACACGATCGGAATGCGCGGCATTCATGACAGTCCGATCCTCGGCACAAAGTCACAGGCCGAACGCATTCCGCTGCTTGAACAGATCTTTTCCGTTCAACGCGGTCTGCTCGCCAAATACGTTCGCCCGGACGTGGAAAACATTCCGCAAATATTCTGCCCATACAAAGAGGTTCTCACCGATTATCGTGCGGGACTAAAAGTTCCTGACGATGTTACGATCGTCTTTCCCGACGACAATTTCGGCTACATCCGCCAATTCCCTTCGATCGAAGAACAAAAACGCAAAGGCGGTTTCGGCGTCTATTATCACATCTCATATCTCGGTCGGCCGCTCTCCTATCTCTGGCTAAATTCAACGCCGCCAAGCCTGATATGGCAGGAGATGTCGAAGGCGTATGAGAACGGGATGCGGCAATTTTGGATCGTGAATGTCGGCGACATAAAACCCGCTGAGATCGGGATGGAATTTTTCCTCTCAATGGCTTACGACACCGATCGATGGACCTTACAAACCCAGTACGACTATCTACGCGAATGGACGAACCGCGAATTTGGATCGGAGCATTCGGTCGAGATCGCCGAAATTCTCGACCAATATTATCGCCTCGGATTTCAGCGAAAGCCGGAACAACTGCAATGGCATCTGCCGACGGAACCGCAACGAACGAGCGACCTGACCAATACGGAAAAACTCAATCGGCTTGATGAATACGCCGCCTTGCGAAAACGAGCAGACGCACTCTACATGAAGATGCCCTCGGAAAAGAAGGATGCGTTATACGAATTGGTCGTCTATCCGGTTCGCTCCGCCGCCCTGGCCAATGAGCGTTATTTCGCTGCCGAAATCGCGAAGGATTACGGACAAAAATGGCCCACGACCGGCATCGAATGGGCAAAGCGTTCCATTAATGCCGATGCCGTTATCGCCGAAGAAACAAGATATTTCAATGAATCTTTAGCCGGCGGGAAATGGCGGCATATGATGTCACATGAAATGAATCCCGGTCAGTGGACGAGCATGCGCAGTACGCCGCCGAAGATCTCTCTTTCGGACTTTTCGACAGCGGACGCGAACGCGGAAACATTCCGTCCGCTTGCGGTCCTGAAAACTCGATACGGAACTCGAGGATCAAAGAACGTCTTTAGCGAATGGAACGGCGGCGTTTCGATCGAAGCCGAGCATTTCCAGAAAAGCACTGCCGCCGGAAAATTCGCGTGGCAGGTTATCAAAGGCCTCGGGAAGACCGGCGATTCTGTTTCCGTTCAACCCGCGAAGGCCGCAACATTCACAGCTGACTCTCCAACGCTCGAGTATCAGGTCGAGATCGAAACAAGCGGCCAATTTGCCATAAATTTTCTCCTGATTCCAACACAGCCTCTCGTTTCCGGCAACGGCTTACGCTTTGCATTTTCGATCGACGGCGGCGAACCACAGCAAATCGTAGTGGACAAGGGGCTCGAAGTTTCTTCCCGAAAATGGGCACAGAATATTCTGGATCAAACGACGATCGGGATAGCCTCTATTGCTCTTACAAAGGGACGGCATGTTTTGCGAATACATGCTGTTGATACTGGCGTCGTTTTGGACAAGATCGTACTCGCATCCGGCCAACTACCGCTAAGCTATTTTGGTCCGCCCGAAACTAATTTCGAAAGAGTTAAAAGAAAATGATCCATGTACTTATCGCTAGACATATGCCGTTTTGCCTAAGGGTAAAAGTGAAAGAATGATACAAAAAACGCGCTTCTTCGAAACTCTAATATTGCTGCTGATCTTACTTTTTCTCGGCAGCGAGTTAAGAGTATCTGCTCAAAAGCGAGTCTACGAGTTCGGATCCGAATCATCGTTGGCCCACGGTGCTGTAACCGTTCTAGGAACCGACATTTATTCACCGGAAAAGGGTTATGGATTTGAGCCGGGCACGGGCGTACTTTGCTGGAAAGGCACGAGTCGCAAAAACGGCAACTGCACTTCAAATAAGCCGTTCTATTTTTCGACTGCACTGCCCGAAGGAAATTACCGCGTCAGCGTCCGATTCGGTGATCGTCAAGTTGCGACTTCCACGGTGGTTAAAGCCGAGTTGCGACGGCTGATGATTGAAAGCATCGAGACTAACCCAGGCGAATTCTTAACACGGACCTTTATCGTCAACGTCCGCAAACCCCAGATCTCGACCGGCGGCGAGGTCAAGTTGAAAGACCGCGAAAAGACTAGTGAACGCTGGGCTTGGGATGAAAAACTGACACTGGAATTCAATGGCGTCCGGCCGACAATTAATTCCATTGAGATCCAGAAGGTTGATGTACCAACGGTTTTTCTTCTCGGAGATTCGACCGTTTGCGACCAACCGAGCGAGCCGTACGCGAGTTGGGGTCAAATGATAACGAGGTTTTTCGACGGCAAGATTGCGGTCGCAAATCACGCGGAATCGGGTGAGTCGCTCAAAAGTTCGCTCGGAGCAAAACGCCTCGAAAAAGTCCTGAGTTTAATTAAACCTGGCGATTTCCTGATGATCCAATATGGCCACAACGATGAAAAGGAAAAGGGAGATGGCATAGGTGCGTTCACCAGCTACAAGGCGAGCCTCAAACAGTTCACGGAGGCCGCAAAGGCGAAAGGTGCATCCGTGACCCTCATCAACCCAATGCACCGTCGCACGTTCGACGCGTCAGGCAAGATCACGAATTCGCACGGCGATTATCCCGAAGCAGTTCGGCAGGCCGCAAAGGAAGAAAACGTCCCGCTCATCGACCTGACCGCGATGAGCAAAGACCTATACGAAGCTCTGGGCAAAGACGGCTCGGGCGTACTTTTCAAGGCAGGCGACGGCACGCATCACAACAATTACGGCAGCTATCAGCTTGCCAAGACGATCGTTCAGGCGATTCGCGACCAGAAATTACCGCTCGCAAAATTCCTGATCAAAGGTCTGACGAAATTCGATCCGAAAAAGCCGGATGATCTAAAGACATTCGCGATACCCGCGAGTCCGGCAGTGACAGACCTGAAACCGCTGGGAAGTTAGAATTTTTTGTTCCGTGTTTTCTGTGGGTTCCGTTGTTCATCTTCTTAAGAATTTTAACCACGGAAGGCACGGAACAAAGCCAAGAATTATGAGAAGAAAATATATCTCTTTCGTCTTCATCCTGATAGCGTCGATCTTTCATTCGGCGGTCGCGGCTCCGGCTGGCCCGCGCACCAAATACAACTTCAATCCTGACTGGAAACTCTTCGTCGGTGATCCGACCGGTGCTGAGAAGGTTGATTTCGACGATTCGGGTTGGAAGAGCGTGACTACGCCACACCCATGGAATGAGGACGATGCTTTTCGCAAAGACATTAAAGATCTCCCGACCGGTATCGCGTGGTATCGGAAGCATTTTAGATTACCTGCGAATAGCAGCGACAAAAAGATCTTTCTTGAATTTGAAGGAATCAGGTTCGGCGGCGAGTTTTTTCTGAACGGCAAGTCCATCGGCCGCAGCGATAACGGTGTGATGGCGTTCGGGTTTGATATTACGGATATGCTCGTTACAGGCGATAATGTCCTGGCCGCGCGGATCGACAACGCCTGGGATTACAAAGAAAAATCGTCCGGCTCGGCCTTTCAGTGGAACGACAAGAACTTTAACGCCAACTACGGCGGCATTAATAAAAACGTCTGGCTGCACGTCACCGACAAGCTCTATCAAACCTTGCCGCTCTATTCGAACCTGCAAACCACTGGCGTTTATGTTTATCCGACAAATATCGACGTAAAGAACAAAAACGCCGGGATCACCGCTGAAACTCAGATCAAAAACGAATATTCGACGCCAAAAGATGTCAGCTACGAAGTTGTCATCGCTGACCTAAATGGCAAGGTGATAAAAATTCTTAATGGCGGACGACACAGCCTCGCACCGGGTGAAACAAAGACCATCGCCGCCGCTGACAAGCTAACGAATCTCAATTTCTGGAGTTGGGGCTACGGATATCTTTATACTGTCACGACGAATCTTAAGGTTGACGGTAAACTCGTCGATTCTGTAAAAACCCGCACCGGTTTCCGCAAGACCGAGTTTGCGAACGGGATGTTCAAACTCAATGACCGCACCTTGCAGGTCAAAGGCTACGCTCAACGCACCTCGAACGAATGGCCGGCTCTCGGCAATTCCGTGCCGCCGTGGCTCTCGGATTACAGCAACCGGTTGATGGTCGAATCGAACGCTAATCTCGTCCGCTGGATGCATATCACTCCGTGGAAACAGGATGTCGAATCGTGCGATCGCGTCGGCCTGATGCAAGCGATGCCTGCGGGTGACGCGGAAAAAGATGTCACCGGTCGCCGTTGGGAACAGCGTAAAGAGGTGATGCGCGACGCGATCATCTATAACCGCAACAACCCGAGTATTATCTTTTACGAATCCGGCAATGAGAGTATCTCCGAGCCGCACATGGCCGAGATGAAGGCCATTCGCGACAAATACGATCCACACGGAGGACGTGCAGCAGGTTCGCGCGAGATGCTCGACAGCAAGGTCGCGGAATATGGCGGCGAGATGCTTTATATCAATAAAAGTGCACGGTTGCCGATGTGGGCGACCGAATATTCGCGTGACGAAGGTTTACGCAAATATTGGGACGAATATTCGCCGCCTTTTCACAAAGACGGTGACGGCCCGCTTTATAATAACGCCGACGCCAGCACCTACAACCGCAATCAGGACAGCCATGCGATCGAGGATGTCGTGCGTTGGTTTGACTATTGGGAAGCTCGGCCGGGAACCGGAAAACGCGTAAGCTCAGGCGGAGTGAATATCATTTTTTCCGACACAAACACACACCATCGCGGAGCCGAAAACTACCGCCGCAGTGGCGAAGTTGATGCAATGCGGATACCGAAAGACGGCTATTTTGCTCATCAAGTGATGTGGGACGGCTGGGTCGATGTAGAGAAACCGCGAACACATATCATCGGTCATTGGAACTATGTGAATGGCATAAAGAAGAATGTTTATGTCGTATCGAGTGCGGAAAAAGTCGAGCTGTTTATCAATGGAGTGTCGAAAGGCTTCGGCGATCAAAGCAGTCGTTTTCTTTTCACGTTCAAGAGCATCGAATGGCAATCCGGCGAGATCAAGGCGGTCGGATACGATACGTCAGGAAAAATCATCACGCAAGACTTGAAGCGAACAGCGGGCGAACCTTTTGCCGTCAGATTGACACCGCGAATAGCGCCCGGCGGACTCAAAGCTGACGGTTCCGACGTCGCACTTTTTGAGGTCGAGATCGTCGATAAACAAGGTAATCGCTGCCCGACGGCTCTCAACAGGATCGATTTCACGCTCACCGGCGAGGCGGAGTGGCGTGGCGGCATCGCTCAGGGGCCGGACAATTACATCCTCGCCAAAAGACTACCAGTCGAAGGCGGCGTGAATCGGGTTTTGATCAGATCGACAACGCGTGCGGGAAAGATAAGCTTGAAAGCGACTTCCGGAAATCTCGGCCCGGCTGAAGTTCAACTAAGTTCCCGCGCCGCTACCACAACGAATGGCTTATCAGGCATCTTCGCTTCCGACGGACTTCCCTCTTATCTCGAGCGTGGACCGACGCCGTTGGGTGAATCGTTCAAAATGCTTCGCCGAACGCTCGACGTGGCAAGTGTCACCGCCGGCTCCGAAAACGAAAAAGCAAAAAACAGCCTCGACGACAACGAACTGACCGATTGGATCAGCGACGGCAAAGCGGATACGGCCTGGATCAAATACGATCTCGCGCAGACCGAAAAGATCGATCAGGTTGTTCTAAAACTCACCGGCTGGCGAACACAGAGCTATCCGATCCAGATCTCGGTGGACGACAAGGTCGTTTACAAAGGCATCACGCCTCGCAGTCTCGGCTACGTAACGCTTACGTTCCCGGCAACGACCGGCAAAACGATCAAGATCGAACTCACGGGTTCAGCGAGCAACCGTGATGCATTCGGCAACATTATAGAGATCGGCGGAACTCCGGACGCTAATTCCGCCGCCGCAAAGGGCGGAGCAACGAAACTCGGCATCGTCGAGGCGGAATTTTATCAGCCTGTTGTGAACAACTAATATAGGGTTTTATAAATTGCCACTAGCTTTAGCTAGTGGTCAGAGGTGGGAAAGCGGGGCTTTAGCCGAACCAAAACAAAAGGCATCTGCTCAGTGTGCGATTCGGCTAAAGCCTGACCTTTGAGGCACTTTAACCACTAGCTAAAGCTAGTGGCAATTGATGGAACATTTCCTGCGAACATAAAAATGAAAGAAGATAAAGACAAGTTTTCGCGACGTTCCTTTCTCGGCTCACTCGCCGCCGTGGGCGGTGCTGCCGCGATCGGTTTTGGTCAGACTACCCAAATGAATAAGATCGATCGTTACGCACTTGTCTCTCGCCACAATCCCGTGATGCGAAAGCTCGATCCGCTCTCGCCGCTGTCGGTCGGCAACGGCGAATTCGCCTTCACGTGCGACATCACCGGCCTGCAAACCTTCCCCGAGGAATACGCCAGCGGCATGCCGCTCTGCACGATGTCGCAATGGGGCTGGCACACCAAACCGATGCCCGACCACCTCAAGGGCAAAGAGCTAAAACTGACCGATTACGAAACCTATGGCCGCAAGGTCGGCTACATGACGACAAAAACCGGCCAGGAAGAACTGTTCGACTGGCTCCGCGAAAATCCGCATCGACTGCATTTGGGACAGATCGGATTTCGATTAATAAAGGCCGACGGAAAGGAAGGTCTGTCGTCAGACATTACCGACGTGGTGCAGAAATTAGACCTATGGACCGGGACGATTCAAAGCAATTTCAAGTTTGAAGGAACGGGTGTTACGGTACACACTGCGGTTCATCCCACACTTGACTTGCTCGCAGTAAGTGTTCAATCACCATTACTCTCCAACGAAAACCTTTTCGTACGTTTCGCGTTTCCTTACGGCTCTCAAACAATGCAAGCGGCTGACTGGAATCAGCCAGAGAAGCACCAATCGAGAAGACTAAAAAGTTCGGGTAATCGAGGTGAGGTCCTTAGAATTATTGATAACGATGAATATACGACGGAGATAATCTGGAATGGTTCTGCGGATTTTGCTTCCAACACAAAGCATGAGTTTTTTCTAAAGGCAAAAGGCCGGGAATCGTTGGATTTCCTAGTATCGTTCTCGCCGCAACCGATGAAGCAGATTTTCCTTCCGGATTCGAAGAAGACCTTTATTTCATCTTCTGCCTATTGGAAGAACTTCTGGCAAAACGGAGCCGCTGTCGATTTCACCGGCAGCACCGATAAACGTGCCTACGAACTCGAACGCCGCGTCGTGCTCTCGCAATACCTGACAGCGATCCAGTGTTCCGGCTCGCTGCCACCACAGGAAACGGGACTAACGACGAATAGTTGGTACGGCAAATATCATCTCGAGATGCACTGGTGGCATGCAGTGCACTTTGCTTTGTGGAACCGCTTCCCGCTGCTCGACCGGAGTCTCGATTGGTACAACGATGTGCTGCCAAGTGCGAAGGAGCGTGCGAGACAGCAAGGCTACACCGGTGCCCGTTGGGCCAAAATGACGGATGGTACAGGCCGCGACAGTCCTTCGCCGGTCGGCACACTGCTGATCTGGCAGCAGCCGCATCCGATCTTTTACGCCGAGCTTGCTTATCTTACTAAACCAACAAAAGCGACGCTGAACCGCTTCAAGAATGTGGTTGAGGAAACGGCTGCGTGGATGGCCGACTACGCACATTACGACAAGGCAAAGGACCGTTATGTCCTCGGCCCGCCCGTGATACCGGCGCAGGAAAATCATCCGGCCCGCGAGACTTGGAACCCAACGTATGAATTAGAATACTGGCGCTTCGGCCTCAAAACTGCGCAGAAATGGCGCGAACGGCTCGGCTTTTCTCGCAATGCGAACTGGGACACTATCATCAATAAACTCTCACGGCTGCCCGTAAAAAATGGCGTCTATCTCGCCCATGAGAATGCACCGCAGACCTTCACCGAACGCAACAAAGACCACCCTTCGATGCTCGCCGCTCTCGGCATTCTGACCGGCGAAATGGTTGACCGCGAAACGATGCGGCGGACGCTGAAAAAGGTTATGAAGGAATGGGACTGGCCGACAACCTGGGGCTGGGATTACCCAATGATCGCCATGACCGCCGCCCGCCTCGGCGAAACAAAGATCGCGGTCGACGCTTTGATGATCGACACGCAGAAAAACGGCTATTCAGCGAATGGCCACAACTACCAACGCCCGAATCTGCCGCTCTATCTCCCCGGCAATGGCGGTCTGCTTTACGCAATTGCGATGATGGCCGCCGGCTGGAAAGACGCTCCGAGTGGCAACGCTCCCGGCTTTCCATCCGATGGTTCCTGGGCGGTTCGAGCCGAAGGATTTAACGCAGCAATCTTCAAGGAAATATAGTGAACAAAATGGACAAAAGATACTTCGGAACGCTATTGATGATCGCCTTTTGTATGTCGGCTACTCTTCGCATCTATGGCCAAAAACCCAGGCAAATGGAAAAGCTTTCGCGCGGTGTAGTCGCTGTGAATCAGAGCGAAAAGGTCTTTGTCGGTTGGCGAATGTTCGGGACGGACGCTGAGAATATCGCGTTCAATTTATACCGGACAACTGATGGCGGTAAAGCAGTTAAATTGAACGACCAGCCGATCGCCGACGTGACCTTTTTCGTTGATGAAAATGCCGACCTGAATAAGACCAATGCATATTTCGTCCGTCCGGTCTTGAACAAAAAAGAACAGGCTGCCAGTGCTCAATTCACATTGAAGGCCAACACGCCCGTTCGTCAATATCTCTCTATCCCGCTTCAAACACCAACCGGTTACGCGCCCAACGATGCATCCGTGGGCGTCTGGATGGCGACGGCGAATACGAGATCGTTTTGCACCAAACCGGCCGCGGACGTGACAATTCACAGGCTGGCATTACCGATCCGCCGATACTTCAGGCTTACAAACTCGACGGCACTCTGATGTGGTCGATCAACCTCGGCAAGAACATCCGCGAAGGTGCTCACTATACGCAGTTCATCGTCTATGATCTCGACGGCGACGGGCGTGCCGAGATCGCGTGTAAAACGGCGGATGGAAGCGTGGACGGCAAAGGCAAAGTGATCGGCGACCCCAAAGCCGATTGGCGAAATCCCGAGGGCTCCACTTCGGAAGGCATTAGTTTGCCCGGCGAACGCGGCACTCGCAACACATCGGGTTACATCCTGAAAGGCCCTGAATATTTAACGGTTTTCGATGGACTGACCGGTGCCGAACTCGCGACCACAAAATATATTCCCGCCCGTCACCCTGATACAAATAGCCCCACGACCGATCAGATGAAAGATGTCTGGGGCGACGGGTATGGCAACCGGATCGATCGTTTCCTGGCCGGTGTCGCCTATCTCGACGGAACGCACCCGAGCCTGATCTTCTCTCGCGGCTACTATACTCGCAGCGTGATAGCGGCGTGGGATTTTCGTAATAAAAAGCTGACAAGCCGTTGGGTTTTCGACAGTGACTCTAGCGAAGCAAACCGCAAATATCGCGGCCAGGGCAATCATAATCTGAGCGTCGGTGATGTCGATAACGACGGCAAAGACGAGATCGTTTTCGGAGCGATGGTGCTGGACGATAACGGCAAGGGTTTGTATTCAACCGGTTTCGGCCACGGTGATGCACTTCATGTATCCGATCTTGATCCCGACCGTCCGGGTCTTGAGGTGTTTGATATTCAGGAGAGATTCGACGACGCCGGAATGAGTTTTCGAAACGCCGCGACAGGCGAGGTCTATTGGAAAAAGCCGTCCGTTAAGGCAGGCGACGACGGCGAAGGCCCGGGTCGCGGCCTTTCGCTTAATATCGATCCGCGTTACAACGGCTCGGAATCGTGGTCGTTCGGTGCCGGTATCAACGGTCTTTTCGATGCAAAAGGCAACAAGATCTCCGACAAGATGCCGCGTTCATGCAATTTCGGCATTTATTGGGATGGCGATCTCTTGAGCGAACTGTTGAACAGTAATGCAGTTTCAAAATGGAATTGGGAAAAAGAAACGACCGATGTCTTATTCACTGCCGAAGGCTCCGCCTCAAACAACGGCACCAAATCTACTCCGGCACTGAGTGCAGACCTATTCGGCGATTGGCGCGAAGAGGTAATGCTCCGCTCCACGGACAATAAGGAATTGCGTATCTACACCACGACCATCCCGACCAAATATCGCTTTTACACCTTTATGCACGACCCGCAATATCGCCTGTCGATCGCCTGGCAAAACGTCGCTTACAATCAACCGCCGCACACCAGCTTCTACATCGGCGACGGCATGAAACAGCCGCCTCGTCCGGCGATCACGACCACGATTCGAGGGAAGAGATAGTTTTTTGTAGAATGTATTCTACGAAGTTAAATGTCCCAGTCCGGAAGGCGGGCTTGCCCCCGCTCTTCTGAGACCTACAATTAAAATATCCTATGAACAAAATAATACTTCTTGTTGGTGCAATTGCGATCTTCGCTTTTACTGCTCTTGCACAAACGCCATCGCCGACGCCGCTTGACCTGGCGGGCGAAAAACAGAGGGCCGACCGTCTTCAGTCCCGCCTTAGCGATTTTCCAAACTTCGCACGGTACCGAGAGGCCAATTCCCAACTCGCTCCACCAGCCAAGGACGAAAAGCGAGTTGTGTTTATGGGCGATTCGATCACGGACGGCTGGAAACTAAACTTAGAGTTCCCCGGCCAGCCGTATGTCAATCGCGGCATCAGCGGCCAAACCACGCCGCAGATGCTGCTTCGTTTTCGGCCTGACGTCATTGAGCTGAAACCAAAGGTCGTGGTAATTCTCGCGGGAACGAATGATATTTCCGGCAATACAGGCCCAACCACACTTGCGGCGATCAAGGGCAATTTAACCTCGATGGTCGATCTAGCCCACGCCAATGGCATTAACGTCGTCCTCGCCACAGTGATGCCCGTCAGCGATTACAACAAGAATGCGTCCGGTGTTCCGATCGTCCGAACGATCCAACGACCGCCCGCTCAGATCGCCGAGTTGAATGCGTGGATCAAGCAGTTCTGCTCCGAACGCAACCTCGTTTACCTTGATTATTTTTCAGCGATGGCCGACGACAAAGGGCTTCTCAAAGCCGACATAGCCAACGACGGCCTGCACCCGAACGCCAAAGGCTACGAATTGATCAAGCCGCTGGCAGAGAATGCGATCAAAGCGGCGTTGAAGATGAAGCAGAAAAAATGACGCGAAGATCGGACGATTAATACCAAATTATATGCAATATAAAAAATTCGGCAGGACCGGCTGGCAGGTCAGCGACGTCGGTTACGGAATGTGGGGAATGGGAAGCTGGTCGGGGTCCGACGACGAAGAATCAATGGCCGCACTACAGCGTGCCGTCGACCTCGGCTGCAATTTTTTCGACACGGCCTATGTCTATGGAAACGGGCGCAGCGAGAATCTACTTGGGCAACTTGTTCGGGCAAACCCCGACAAACGTCTATACACGGCAACCAAAATTCCGCCAAAGAATATGCAGTATCCTAACCTGCCGGAATTTACGCTGGACGAATGTTATCCGCCCGACCATATCGAAGAGTTCCTTCATAAGAGCCTTGAGAATGCCGGCCTCGAAAGATTTGACCTGCTTCAGATCCACACCTGGAACGATGATTGGACAGAATCCGACGGCTGGTCCGATATGCTCGATTCACTTAAGAAACAGGGCCTGATCGGAGCCTGCGGCATCTCGATCAATCGCTGGGAACCGTGGAATGGCGTTAAGGCCGTCCGCAGCGGCAAGATCGATTCGGTCCAGGTCATCTACAATATCTTCGATCAAAATCCCGAAGACCAATTATTTCCGGCTTGTCAGGAAATGGACGTCGCCGTCATCGCCCGTGTTCCTTTTGACGAAGGTACGCTGACCGGAACGCTTACCAAAGAAACCACTTTTCCTGCCGACGATTGGCGAAGCGGCTATTTTGCTCCCGAAAACCTGATCCCAAGCGTCGAACGCTCCGATGCTTTGCGGCCCTTAATTCCGGAAGGATCTTCGATGGCCGAACTGGCCCTGCGTTTCATACTCAGCCATCCGGCCGTCAGCACGATCATTCCGGGAATGCGAAAGCTCAAGAATGTCGAGGCGAATATGTCGGCGAGCGACGCCGGCCCGTTGGACGCCGATCTGCTCGATGATCTGCACAAACATCGCTGGGTTCGAAAGCCCGCACCCTGGTCCGACTAACGAAAAAAATTTGTTGACATCAAGAAACGCCTGGTATACGTTAATTGCACCGAATTCTAAGCTAAATTTTCGAACAGCAAATTCTAACTTTTACCGTGGAGGGCTTTCTTGATGGAAATGCAAAGTCTCTTTTCCCGCATTATTGGTTTATTTGCCTGCTGCTCAGTGTCCGCTATCGCTATTTTAGCGATAGACGCTGATCCGTATCACTCCGGATTCATCGACGACATTAAACACATCGTCAAACGGCCGACGGATGGCGGTATTCGAGAGGTCTTCCCGGCAAAGTATAAGGAACGATTCGAAAAGTGGAAGGCTGAACTGCGGTCCACCGAGTTCGGCAGCCGCCAATGGGACACTTACGCTCATAACAAGAACTTTATTCTGACGATCCTCGTCACCAGCGATCGCAGGAAAGGTGCGGGAACGGACAAATTTCTCTGGGATGAGGATGGCAATTTTGTCGGCGCGACCATTACGCTCGGCAGCGATATAGACCAGGGCTTTCCCGATCCGATATATTACCCGGTTCTAAATTCCCTCTCCGCCGAGGCGACGACATATTCCATCAGCGGCAAGATCCTCGCCGCAACCAAGATCACACATGAGATCGGCCATGTAAATCAGGCCGCCAAGGCAAATCGCGCTCTTCTGCAAATTCAGAACAAGCTGATGCCGGAATATGTCTCCATTTTCTTAAAGAACGGATTGAATACCAAAGATAAAAAGCTTGTCGATATGGCGACGCAGATGGGCGGAACGCCGGTCGAGATATGGGAAAGCCGAGAGTATTGGAGCGAAGTGAATGCCCTGCAATACCTGAACGAACGCATCAGCAACGAATCTTTCTATTGCTACGTCTTTAATAAGATCCGCCGCAACCTGACCACGTATGCCAGAGACTATGAACAGCGGTTTGAGCAGGTCCCGGAATTTAACTCTTCGCCCTGCTTAAAATAATAAAAAGGTTCGCGAATGTCTTTTCGACGCGCGCGGATCTTTGTCCTTGAGTTCAGGATTATTTTAATAGCGCCATCGCGCTCCATAGGGTGGCAGCCTGTCCGTGCAGATCGCCCGTCGCCCTCGCCCGGTCCATATAATATTGAACCGTAAAGCCTTTATTCGTACCGATACAAACATCGGTCACGTTGCCGTCGGCATTGACGTGCTTTACCAGACCTAGCCACGCCTTTCGCGCCGCCGGGCCGTATTTTTTCTTATCCAGCCAGCCTTGTTTCACGCCGGTCACAAACGCGAACGTGAACATTCCCGTTGCCGAGGTTTCCACCCACGATTCCGGAACATCCAAAAGCTGCCGCCACAGTCCATCCTCAGCCTGATATTTCAACAACGATTCCATCATCAGGTTGTAACCCTTAACGATACGAGGCCGCAGCGGATGCTTCTTCGGCATTGACAACAGCAGTTCGGACATTCCCGCCGCCTGCCAGCCGTTGCCTCGCCCCCAATAGAACTGTGCGTCCGGCGCGTGAAAGAACAGGCCGTTCGGCTGCTGTAGTTTATCCAGATAGGCGACCATCGTCTTTGCCGACCGCTCCAGATATTTTGCATCGCCCGTCGCTCGATATGCCTGCATCTGGATCGTCATGATCATATACATATCGTCGATCCAATATCGTGCCTCCGCCGTAATGCCGTCGGGCGTGGTTTTATCCCACTGCTTGTCGGCCAGATCCCTGCCGAGATCGAGATAGCGATTTTCCTTGGTCTGTAAATACAACTCAAGCGGCACAACACCGATCACGCGATAATCGACATGCGCCGCTGGCGATATGTTTTTGCTTCCGTCTGGCGTCAGGAAGCGATCGAATTTTGTTTTGAGCCTTGAACTGAGATCGGTATCTTTCGTTGATTTCGCAACATTCAGAGCTCCGTACCACGTACAGATCTCCGGATAGATCAGAAATTGACGCTTGCCGCTCTGAAACTCAAAATCGCGTTTTGCCCAGTTTTCGGCAACACGCTTTCCGATCTCGGATGGCGACGTTCCTACCGGCCATTTTCCGAAGTACTCCGACTGCGCGTTAACGACATTGCCGCCGAACACAACAAAACTCGTTGCCAGGACCATTACGAAAAAATGCCTTAATTTGCTCATCTGTTTTTCCTTTTTTGTTACGAGTAAGATTATGAGGAGAACCGGTCAAGGCAACAGTAAAGCGGT
>Ga0193752_1000363_pt1 | contig 45595 bp, 37 predicted proteins | sample H1c1metaG_FD_144924 | JGI IMG/M metagenome (GOLD analysis project Ga0193752, IMG submission 144924) | Soil microbial communities from a riparian zone of the East river system, Colorado, United States - H1c1 | ecosystem: Environmental > Terrestrial > Soil > Riparian zone | place: USA: East River...
GGAGACAAGAACCACTCCCAGCATAAGCAAAGGTATTAACCACGGGACACAGCCGCAAAAAGGCACAATCCTGCTCCCAACGGTGCGAAGAAGCGACCAAAAACTGTCGCATAAGAATCCTGGTAACCAAAGAAAGCAAACCAGCACTTCATGCCGTAGTCGGAGTTACTGAAGCTGATCAGGGCAAAAAGCCGATCGGAGACAATCCCGCACGTGCGGGACATGAGCAAAGGTATTAACCACGGGACACAGCCGCAAAAAGGTACAATCCCGCTCCCAACGGTGCGAAGAAGCGACCAAAAACTGTTGCATAAGAATGCTCTAAAAACGACAAGCAAGAAAAGCAAAATGCAATTTTACCGACCAAATCTTTTCAGATTATAAGTAAAGCTGACCAGGAAATATTGCTGCAACACATCACTTTCAACATCTTCAATAAAAGTTTGTGATATATTACGATAAACGTTCGTGTTTTGTTTAAGGATGTCGTAAATCACAAAACGAAGCGTACCCTGCTCCTTTTTAAAGATTTTCCAATTGGCAGCGGCGCTCCAGTTCGTAACATGCTTGCGAAAACCCGGCGTGATCCTGCTATTATAATTGCTATTGATATCAGTTTCAAGTATAATCCTTTTGGTGACGTTGATATTAATATCAAGTGATAAGTTCTGTGTAATGCTGGAAGATGCCTGGCCAGTTTGCTCAAGTGAATACTTTGTGTCATTGTACCGGATTGAATAACGTGGGTTGATGTCAAACTTATTCTTCAATTCAAAATTCAGCCCGACATTTTGAGAGAGACCATAAGAATTGGCAAGATTCTTTATTTTATTACTGTACACCGTGTTTCTTCCGAGGTTCACGGATGAGCCCGAATTAACGCGAAGGGTCCACTGCTTTTTCTTCCAGTTTTTTCCATAACTTATATATAATGAGCCATTATAATTGCCGTTTGTATTTACCGGTCTCGAAATCTGTCTTCCAACCGAATCATAATAAACTTCCTGGATAATCTGATTCGTAGTGATGTTGTAGTTGGCCCCGCCATAGAGGAAGATCTGCTTTTCAATTTTCTGGGTGTTTATATTCAAATTGAAAGTATGCGTGAACGATGGTTGCAAGTCAGGGTTTCCAACTCTTATATATAGTGGGTTACGGTTATCGGCAACAGGTTGTAATTGCTGTAGCGTAGGTTGTTGATTTCTGCCATTGTAATTTAAACTGATATGATCTGTATTGTTAAACTGGTAAGCCAGGTTTGCAGCAGGGAATAAGTTTATAAAATGCTGGCTCATCAGGCTCTCCTTCGTAACAGAATAATTGTCCTGGCGAAGGAAACTGATGCTGTTACCAACTGAACCGCGTATTTTTTTACTGTTATAGTTCAGGGTTATTCCCGGGTTAATTGACTCATTCTGATTCCGGAACGAATTGGTTAGCAAGCTATCGGGTATATCATATTTACCAGAAATACTATTCAGGTTAAAAGTATTACGATAGGATAGGTTAGTTGATTTAGCATATCCGGTTCGCAGAATCAGGTTGAGATTTTTTGAAAAAGGTTCTGACCATGAGAAGGCCATATTCAGAGCCGAGCCACTATTATCATCATCACTGCGTTGATTCAGGCTGTCTGCTTCTATAGAACCCCCGATGTTAAATGTGTTAACCCCTATGTTGTCACTCAAGCCGGTATTTTTGTTGCCATTGTATCCCAGGCTCAGGGTAATACCCCGGCCTTTAGTATTCAATCTCCGGCTTATAAACATATTTCCATTCAGGCCTTTGCCTCTGTTATTGGTCAGGTAGTCGGTGTTGCTTGAGTTAATCAGGATCCCACCAAGCGTTTGGGAATATGCGTTATTATCGCTGTTTGAGCGGCCATCACGACTATTCAGCGCAACCTGGAAGTTGATATTTGTGACGCTGTCAATTTGAGCATCGCCATTAAGTGAAATGTTATGTCCATTGCTTTTATTGATATTCACATTCTCTGAAATATAATAGAAACTGGTATCAGGCAAAATATTTTCGCGTATACGTCTTGTCCGGTTCAACGTTGAACTTTCATTATAAAAATAACTCCCGTTTAATCTGAATTTCTTTCCTGCTTCAGTACTGAAATTTAATCCGGCAGAACCTGATTCAGTAATGCCGGGGCCGTTGTTACCACCTCCCCTGTTATTATTGTTTCTTCCACCTGAATTCATCCGGTTTGTATTATTTACATTACCGATAAAACTCAACTGGTTTTTGCCTTTAAAATAATTGACATTGGCAGCCGCATCATAGCGTTCCTTTGATCCATAACCAGCAGTTGCCCGCCCGAACCAACCACTCTTCTTATCTTTTTTAAGCGTTATATTAATTGCTTTGTCTTCAGTTCCATCTGTGGTTTTATTGAAGATGGCTTCCTTTGTTTTGTTGTCCGTCACCTGTATCTTATCAACAATATCTTTGGGAAGATTTTTTGTTGCCATTAGCGGATCATTCCCGAAAAACTCCTTGCCGTCAACTGTTATTTTTGACACTGTTTTTCCATTAACAGTGATGTTACCGTCTTTATCCACTTCGACACCAGGCAGTTGTTTCAGCAGATCTTCTACCACGGCATTGGTTTTCGTATTAAAGGATCCGGCATTAAATTCAATCGTATCTTTCTTGAAAATAATAGGAGGTTTTTCTGCAGTTACAATTACTTCATCCAATTCGGTATATGATTTCCCAAGTTTGATTGTATCGAATTTCAATTCCTTCTGCACTGAATCCAACTTGAATGTCTTTGCAACGGTACGATATCCATTATAGCTTATGATAACTTTAAAATTTATCTGTATAGGTACATTCTTAAGCTGGAAATTTCCCGCCTTATCAGACAAAGTGTAGTTCAGGAGTGAGGAATCTTTTATTTCAAAAACCGATATGGTTGCAGATTCAAGCGCTGTGCCTGATGTTGAGTCTGTTACAATTCCCCTGATTACGCCGGCCTGGCGCCTTTGCGCAGATGCAGAATATTCTGCTACCAGGAAAATTAAACTTATCAGGATCAGGCAACGCATTAATATGGAGCGGATAAGGTTAGAGAAGTGTGCAAATTAACCAGTAATACCGTAAAATTGTAATCTGGTTTAATTATCAAAAATGGGGGAAGAAAAAAATTATTCGCCGGAGATCATGGCACAAGTGCTGCAATCGCTGCCGCTGCATCGTCCAACGGAGATAAGATCCTATGCTGAGCTTTGCGATGAGATAAATCATCTTATAGTAGCGGACTTTCATTCACTTGTAAATATTCTTTACAGGATGGATGTGTCTGAAACCCGTATCAGTGCCGCATTATCCGGTCACCCCGGCACAGATTCGGCACAAATCATTGCTGACCTCATGCTTGAAAGACAAATTGAAAAGATAAAAACGCGAAAACAATTTAACAGCAATGGAGATATTGCAGAGGACGAAAAATGGTGAAGACTTCCTAAGTTTGCGTGATGAACCTGATAGAAGTGAAAAACCAGGTACAGAAGAAAGAATTTTTAAATCTACCAAAGAGACTATTTAAGAAAGATCCCAACTGGATAAGTCCGCTGGACTCTGACGTAGAGGCAGTTTTTAACAGTGACAAAAATGTTTTCTTCACTCATGGAGTTTGTACCCGTTGGATATTGCAAGATGAAAATGGATTAACAATTGGAAGAGTAGCCACCTTCATCAATTACAAAAAGTCAGATACGTTTCCACAACCGACAGGTGGCATCGGCTTTTTTGATTGTGTTGAAGATGAAGCCGCAGCACATTTTATTTTTGATCATTCAAGGGCATGGCTTGAAGCAAGGGGCATGGAAGCAATGGATGGTCCTATAAACTTCGGTGAAAATGACAAGTTCTGGGGCTTGTTGGTATTGGGTTTTACTCCTCCAAGTCTTGGCATGAACTATAATCCGCCTTATTACGAGAAGTTTTTCAATTCGTATGGATTCGAAAAACTTTTTGACCAGCTCACTAACCTGCTTGATGCCACCAGGCCTATGCCTGACCGGTTTAATAAAATTGCGGATTGGGTGATGAAAAAACCGGGTTATCGTTTTGAACATTTTAGTCAAAAGAATAAAGCCAGGCTATTCCGCGACTTCCAGGAAATATATAACGATGCCTGGTCAGTGTTTGAAAATTTTACCCCGATTGAACTGCCAACAATAGAAGAATCTTTCCGCCAGATGCGTCCCATTATGGATGAGAAAATAATTTGGTTCGCTTATTATAAGGACGAACCAATTGCTTTTATCGTTTGTTTGCCAGACGTAAACCAGATATTAAAACATGTTAATGGCAGGCTTGACCTGATTGGCAAGTTCAAATTCTTTTGGTATAAAAAATCCAGGGATATCAACCACCTTCGCATTATTATCATGGGATGCAAAAAAAGATTTATAAATCATGGCGTTGAATCAGCGCTTATCCGTTCATTGGGGAACGTAGTGTTGCCCAGGCGAACAATCAAAGGTGTGGAGCTAGCTTGGGTTGGTGACTTCAATTCAAAAATGCTTGCAATTCATAAAGCAACAGGCGCGGAGCTTGATAAGATTCATAGGACGTATAGATTTAGATTTAGTGGTAAGTTGTGAGTTGTAAGTGGTGAGTTGTAAGTGGTGAGTTGTAAGTGGTGAGTGGTGAGTTGAGTGATGAATTATGAGTGATTTAATGAATGTTGGACCATAAATAGCAAATATTTATTGAATGGGGCACAACCCCCGATACGGGGTTGACTTCGCATAGCCCGGGTTGCAACCCGAGAGACAGGGTGAAATCACGGGAAACAGGGTGAAACCACGGGGGAATTGGGTTGATAAAAAAAATCTGCATTATGCAAATAATATCAAATGCTGCAATGGATCCGATGGTTGATGGAAGGCAAATGGTATTTGTGCCGGGGCGATCAACTGCGATGATGATTGCATTATGTTTTTTTGTGTCGATGAGCTTCGGTCAGGCACCTGAAGCCGCAGATAAAATAATTGCTGACGCACAGGCAGTGGCTGCTAAAGAAAACAAAAACATTTTTGTAATCTTTCATGCTTCATGGTGTGGTTGGTGTCATAAAATGGACACTGCTATGAATGATCCTTCAATAAAAAAATATTTTGACGACAACTATGTTATAAGACATCTTGTTGTTTTGGAATCAAAAAGCAAGAAAAATCTTGAAAACCCGGGTGCCCTTGATCTGATGAAAAAACAGAGCGAAGAAACCTCAGGTATTCCTTTCTGGGTCGTGTATGATCAGCGCGGGCAAAAACTTTTCGATTCAAGAGAAAAATTAGCAAATGGCCAAACGGGAGAGAATGTTGGTTGCCCGGCCAGCGAAAAAGAAGTGGATCATTTTATCAATGTACTCAAGGCCAGTTCAAAAATTAATGAAGAAGGGCTAACGGCAATCAGGAAACGTTTCCGAAAAATTGAAGCGGGTATTTAATTCATAGTATTTGGTTCATGGTATTTGATTCATGGTATTTGATTTTCAAATGATTCAAAATACGGTACAGGATTTTTTTATTGTACATCATTAAGCAACTCATCAACTCTTACAGGTTTATATCCTTTTGCCTTAAGAAACTGCAATAATTTTTCCAGGTGATAATAGAATTTATCCGTTCGTGCGGGGTCAGTTCCTATGTGCATAAGCAGGATAAACCCGTTCAAACCACTGGGCGAGTTGGCTTCATAGTTAACTACAGAACTGAAAATCTCTTCACTGGTTCTGTATCCTTTCATCAATGGTGTTGTATAATCAGTGCTGGTTCTTGTACCGGAAGTAAAGTTTATTAACTGAAGAGAAGTTTTTTTTGTCCATGAAGCGATAGTATCATTGTACCATTCATATGGGGGCAGAAAAAACTTTGCGTCAGTTTTTCTGATACCAAAGGCGGCCATTTTTTTATAGTTTTCCGTCAAATCGTTGTAAAACATTTGCTCTGTAACCAACAGGCTGTCACGTTTCGTCCAATCACAATACAAAAGGTGTCGATCCGAATGTGGACCGAGATAATGATTAGCGGCTTTTATTTTTGAGATGAGGTTCCGGAATTTTCGATTTGCGTAAAAATTACCGGTCAGGAAAAATGAAGCTTTTGTATCATGTTCATTCAATGTACTGATAATATGTTCCCCTCCATCCGCAAACTCATCACCGGTGAACACTATAGCCATTTGTTTCGAGTTCGTGTCACCACGAACTATTGCACCATGGCTCCAAACTATTGCTCCATGATTTTTTACATATAAATCATTGCCAGGAACTACTTCTGCATGATCAGCGCTGAAGGCTTTTTTTTTAAAAGGTTTGTGGCCTGAGCTTCCATGGCAGCGAGCAGGTAAACCAGTGAAGCAGTACCATCCATAGTCGGTTCGTTGGTACTATAGTCTCCAAAATCATCGTGATAAACAACGAGACTGCTTTGGAAGGCCGCGTATTCATCAGGTTCATACAATTTTATCCCGATAAGATTATTGTATATACTGCCATAAACCGGGCCATCTACCAGTCCGCCATCGATCGGGTATTTTCCTATTTTTGTGAATGCAGAATGTGGATCAACCGGTGTGTCACCATGAGAGGGTAATCCGTATACCATACTGGTACCCCAGGGATTACATCCGAATAACCAATCGAAGTTCGACTGCTCCAGTTCTGCATAAGTCTGATCTCCGGTCATTTCACGGTACCAATAGCATTGTATTGCGAATGATGTAGTCAGATTGTTACTGCACCAGATAAAAGGAACACCACGGTAAAAGCCATTTTGTTTTGCCTTTGTCCATACTGATTCTATTCCTTTTTTATAATAGCCCTGTAGCTCTTTCTGTTTTTTGCCGGCAGAAAGCTTTGCAAGTTCATAGTGACCGAGGTTGATAAATGGATACCATTGGTAGTGGCTGGCTGTGTCTTTGCCCAACCATGGGGTTATCTTTTCTTTTTTTGCAAAACCTTCCGCCTCTCTCAGATATTTTGCATCTTTAGTAAGTGTATACATTGTTGTTGCAGCGAGCTCCATGTCATCGGTCCAGTTCGCTTCAGCATACACATATGGTGATAACACAGATGCTGTTTGTGCAAACCCTGGTTTGGCTTGTCCGAATGCATAAGCAGAAGCACTGCGTTTTTGAAGCAAAGAAGCATAAGCTGAATCCTTCGATTGCAACAGTTGATAGCCCAGGCCAAAGGCACTTGAATATTTTCCTGCTGTGGAAGCAGTACCTGTTGTGAGATTCATTTTCTTTCCTTGTTGCTGTGGTTTGCCTGAGAGGAAATAAACGGGTCGCTCATAACCTCTTCCATAAAATGAATCAAGCTTTGGAATACGCAGGCCACGATGGTCGCGATCGTCTCCCAGCTGGTTGAACATGATATTATCAGAAGGATGCATTTTTAACAACCAGTCCATGCCCCATTTTGCCTCATCTAATACATCTGCGGTACCATTGACTCCACTTAGTCCATTGCCCAGGTGTTTATCTGTAAACACTGATGGAAAATCGCGGTAAGCTGCGAGCAAATGATAAGTAGCATTTGCAGATGTGCTAACATATTGCAGGTAATCTGAGGCATCGTGCCAGCCACCGACGGCATCAATATGGGTGCTATCGGGCATTGGTCCATACAAAGTGTACCCATCGTACATATGACAGGAATCTTTAAGGAAAGGATTGAAACCGCTTCTCTGCTGTCGCATATATCTAAGACAAAAATCGGCTGCACCTTTATAAACATCCTGTGAGATAGTAAATTCAGGGGATGACACGCCACCAGCTACGATTACATACCTGCCCGGTTGATTGAATTCGGAAAAATTTAGTCTTCCGGTATTTGTAAAAGGTCCGTATGCACCAAACTTTTTTACCTGTTTAGATTGATAAACGGTTTTACCGCTTAACACATCAACTATCGTAAATTCAGAAACAGCCGCACCAACCTTAGAACACCACACTGCCACCTTTGTTCCTGAAGGTTTATACCCTAGCAGATTAATACGAATCCAGGCTTCAGGTTCGGCTGGCCCCCTAAAAGCAAAAAGGCCGAGGCAAATACTTATGGCTACAAACAATCTTTTCATATTGGACATAATAACGGAAGGCAAATAACAGAACGCATATAACGATAAATAACCGAAACTATAACTAAAATAAATATTCTAATAGTCAAAAACCCTGATAAATATTCTAATAATCAGAAACCCTGAATTTAGAAAGATCAGGTTTATGTTTTCTGTTTCTTTCGAGTTCATAGTCATAAATGATATTACCAATTTCTTTGAAAAAAGGGTAGCCGGTTTGTTCGTATTCGTATTTGTTATCATTCAAAATGCCATCGCTGTTCACATAAATGACACCACTGAGCATAAATTCAACCTTATTTTTGAAATCAACGATATATGCTACATCTGTAAGGAATCCATATGACCAGCCGGTTTTATTAAAAACCCTGATATGCGGCGGGATTTTCGATTTACCGGATTTAAACATAAAGAATTTTGTATAGCTATCGAAATATTCGCTTGTGTCGTAATTGGGATATGATGATTCGTGGGGCAGCATGCTCATATAACGATACAGGAATTTATAATCATCTTTATTCAGATAGAATCTTTTTTGTTCAGGCATCGATTCAGGGAATAATACGGTCTGCATCAGCTGCTGCAAATCTGCCAGGGGGGCATTATTATGTGTTGTAAAATTCATGGGCGAATCAATGAGCTTTTCATCGCGATCATAATAGGCATTGCCAATATAAATCTGCCGTTTAAAATCAAAAAGTATCTTATTAAATGCTGGTGGTTGTATGTAAATGATATTGCTATTTTTAATAAATCTTACCTGGTTCGTATGGCGGTTCTCATCCTCATTCATGGTAACGAAACGACGGGTAATTCTAAAATCTTTGTAACCCATCGCCCATAATCTTTCATTCATAAATTGCTGGCCGTTAAATTCATAAAGACGGTTATATGCTTCATTATCACTAACCAGGAATACTTTTTTTATATAATGTGCCACAGAGGGCAGACCAGACTCAGCGCTGGTGTCCTTCAATACATCAGTCTGACGTGAATAGCTGCTGTCGGTTAACATCCCGTTGTATTTATCTATTCCTTTTGAAGACAGTTGATTCATTTTCTCAAGGGCGAGGAAAGCGACGGGCATTTTTACCATGGAAGCAGGATTGAAATATTCATTTTTATCAACCCGGTAATTGAAATGGGTAAAAGTTGGCCTGTTTCGTTTATCACGGTCAATGCGGGTATAAATGAGCTGATACCGGAAAATTTCAGGTTTGGAAAGTATGGATTTCAAAGAATCCGAAGCTTTTGAATAGATCAGATTCCTCAAAAATGTGGTGTCCTGTGCCTTGGATATTGATATCGAAAATACAAGACTACATGTAACTGAAATTGCCCAGCCTGTTTTCCCCCTGAAAAAATTCATGCATTCTTTAATTTAAATTGCCTTAAATGCCAATCCCGCTAACTTTAGCACAATTTAAACTTTCAGGCGGATGAAACATCCCTATAAAATTTCAAAGAGTCATTTATGATTATAGATATAACTGATCTTTCGCTGGTTCAGCAACAGCGATATCTTCAACACGCCATTGCCCCAAGACCAATATGTTTTGCAAGTACAATTGATCATAATGGTGATGTGAATCTTAGTCCCTTTAGTTTTTTCAATCTTTTTTCAATCAAACCCCCGATAGTTATTTTTTCACCTTTAAGAAGAATGCGGGATAATAAAACCAAACATACCCTTGATAATCTGCGGGAAGTACCAGAGGTTGTTATTAATATCGTTGATTATGATATGATACAACGGGTGAGCCTCGCGAGTTGTGAATTTCCGAAGGGTACTAATGAGTTTATCAAAGCTGGATTTACGAGCGAACCAGCAACAATTGTGCGGCCTCCAATGGTAAAAGAAAGCAAGGTTAAACTTGAGTGCCGGGTTACCGAGATCCGGGAGTTGGGAACAGAAGGGGGAGCGGGAAATCTTATCTTATGCCAGGTAGTCAGAATGCATATTGATGATTCCATCCTGGATGAAAATGGGATGATCGATCAACAGAAACTTCAACTGGTTGCCCGTTTGGGCGGAGACTGGTATTGTAAAGTTGAAATTGCGAACCTATTTAAGGTGCCAAAACCAAATACACAAATAGGAATCGGGATTGATCAATTGCCCGAATCTATCAGGAAAAGCCGGATCCTTACAGGAAACAACCTGGCACAACTGGCTAACGTTAGCGCATTGCCCGTTATTGAACCTTCCTTTGATGATGACAAATTGAAAAGTATCTTCCAGTATTTTAGTATAAATCCCGACGAAATGGAAAACGAGATTCATTTGTATGCAAAACAATTGCTGGAATCCAACCAGCTGGCATCTGCCTGGCAGGTTTTGCTGGCCACCGCATAAGTTACCAGATAAGTTTGATGGCAAATACACTCAAACTGCCTGATAAGACCAGGAATTACTTCATAAATCCGCTGATACATTCGTTAAATTCTGAATAGACTTCTTTAATCTCCGCCTGATTAATCTGAGCTAAAATTTCATTAACTTACGAGAAGCGATATTTAAGTCGACCTTCCAGTTTATGAAGCGCATTCTTGTTTTTATTTTGCTGCTCTGCTTCATTCGGGCTACTGCTCAGCAAATTACTGATACACCCGAAGAGTATCTGCGAAAAGGCAGGAAGCTCGAAACTACGGCCTGGATACTGGTAGGTTCAGGCGTAACTATGATTACAGCAGGAACAATACTCGCTCTAAATACAGAATGGGGCGACCTGGACTATGATGATGCGTATCACGGCCGCCAGGAAACGATGAAGGCGACCGGGTCCGTGGTCCTGATCGGCGCAGGTGTTATTGCTTCAATCGGCAGTATCCATCTTTTTATCATGGCAGCTAAAAACAAAAGCAAAGCAGCTTCGTTTTCTTTTACCAATCAACGTTACCAGCTTCTGTCGCAGGGAAAGATTTCGACAGCTTCACTTCCTGCATTAACATTCAAAGTGAATTTATAGATCATTTCAAATCATCAATCAAAACCGGGATCCAAATACTTTTTTAAGGATAGCTGTTGTACGTGCAACGGGGTTTTCCCTGATATTGATTTCTTCCTTTTCAATCTGATCAAACAATGCATCAGTTGCTTTGCTTACAACATAGGAAGGCAGGTCAGGATTGATTTTATTAAATGTAGTTGGAATGTTATTATAGAGGTTTACAATTTCACTGTAGTATTTGGTCGCGCCTAATTTGTCTAGCGACTGCTTTACAGAAGGAGAGAAGGCAACCAGTAATTTTTCCCTGGTTTTTACCCTGAAATAATTGGTGGCAGCATTTCGCTCTCCTTTAATAATATTGAATGCATCGGTTATGGACATTTCCCGGATAGCATCTACAAATACTGGTTTGGCAAATCCTACGGCATCTTCAGCGGCCCTGTTGATCTGCAAAATGGCTTTGTCCACTTCTTTACCCAAGCCTACCTTCCTGAGTGTTGATTCGATTTTCTGAGCATCTGCGGGTAACAACACTTTATAAAAATCGTTTCCGAAAAAAGCATTCTCCTTATTCAGATTAAAAATTGCGGTGGTTACTCCTTGAGAAAGCGCTTCCCTGATTCCCTGGCTGGCCTCAGTTTCAGTTACCGTGCCACCGGATCCAATTGTACCGTTAGTCGGAAGAGTTGACAAAGTTTCACATCCCATTAAACAAAATAAAACTGCAACGAACAGTAGACTTCTAATAATCATAGTTGACATTTAATTATCATAATTCAGATTTAATAAGTTACGGACTGCATAAAGTGTACCTGCCTACGCTAAAGCTTCGGCAGGCAAAGCCCTCCTACGCTAAAGTTACGGTGGGCAAAGCTCTCCTACGCCAAAGCTTCGGCGGGCAAAGCTCTCCTACGTTGAAACTACAGAGAGCAAAGCCCTCTTTCCCAAAAGCTAATTCGGGCTTCGCCCGACGAAGCCTTGGCGTAGTCGGGAAATGATCTATTTTTGCAACTCAAATTTTTTAAATGCATCTATCAGAACAGGAGATCATCAGGAGGGAGAAACTTAAAACATTACAGGAAATGGGTATAGATCCGTTTCCGGCACCTACATACCCGGTTAATGCTTACGCAAATGATATAAAGCTTCGTTTTAGGGGAGAGGAAAATAAGGAAGAATTTGCTAATGTTTGCCTCGCCGGTCGGATTATGGGCGTTCGAGACATGGGAAAAGCTTCGTTTGCTGTTCTCCAGGATAGTTCCGGAAAAATTCAGATTTATCTTAAGCGTGATGAGATCTGTCCTGGTGAAGACAAGACCCTTTATGATAAGATCTGGAAACACCTGGTTGATATTGGTGATATCATCGGAGTCAAGGGATATATTTTTACAACCAGGACAGGTGAAACTTCTGTTCACGTAACAGAACTTCAGTTCCTGACCAAATCTCTTAAGCCATTGCCCGTTGTAAAGGAAAAAGAAGGCGAAACATTCGACCAGGTTACCGATCCTGAATTCAAGTATCGTCAGCGTTATGCCGACCTTGTTATAAATCCTGATATCAAAGAAACATTCCTCAAGAGAACGCGCCTGATCAATTCTATGCGCGACTTTTTGAATGAACGTGGTGCAATCGAAGTAGATACCCCGGTATTACAGGCTATACCCGGAGGAGCCGCTGCGCGTCCTTTCACTACGCATCACAATGCGCTTGATGTGCCCTTCTACCTGCGAATTGCAAATGAGTTATATCTCAAGAGACTGATTGTTGGCGGGTTCGACTGGGTATATGAATTCAGCCGCAATTTCCGTAACGAAGGAATGGACCGCACGCATAACCCTGAATTCACCGTTCTGGAATTTTATGTTGCCTATAAAGATTATATATGGATGATGGATACTACTGAACAGATGCTTGAGAAAGCCGCGCTTGCTGTGAATGGTTCCACCATCGCGATGGTTGGCGATAAAGAGATCAATTTCGCTGCACCTTATCGAAGGATTACCATGTACGATGCAATTAAAGAATATACCGGTGTTGATATTTCAGGAATGAATGAAGAAGAATTACGTGAGGTTTGCAAATTGCAACACGTGCATGTAGATAATACCATGGGAAAAGGAAAGATGATAGATGAGTTGTTCAGTGAAAAATGCGAGGATCATTTCATTCAACCGACCTTCATCATTGATTACCCTATTGAGATGAGCCCGCTTACAAAAAAGCATCGTTCGAAACCAGGGCTGGTGGAGCGTTTTGAACTAGTCGTTAACGGAAAAGAGATTGCTAACGCATATACGGAGCTAAATGACCCCATTGATCAGCGCGAACGATTTGAAGACCAGGTTAAATTAATGGAAAGAGGCGATGATGAAGCAATGTATATCGATTATGATTTTCTCCGGGCCCTGGAGTACGGTATGCCGCCAACTTCAGGAATCGGTTTTGGGATCGATCGTATCGTTATGATGATGACCAATCAACCGTCCATTCAGGATGTTCTTTTGTTTCCGCAAATGCGTCCTGAACAAATGGATTAATAAATATCAAAGAAATAAGTCGCGCATCAGTTTTTGGTCTGGATTTACGGCATATTTTGAAAAATCAGTTACGCCTTCTGTTTTAAGCACATCTTCATCAACAAAAAAATTGCCGGTGCATTCAAACGATGATTTTTTCAGAATGTAAAATGCGGCATCAGCTACTATTTCGGGATGCCGGCTCCGCTGCATTAAGAAATCACCACCAAGAAGGTTTTGAACAGCGGCTGTGGCAATTGTTGTTTGAGGCCACAAAGCGTTTGCCGCAATACGTGAGGGGCGCAACTCTTCGCTAAAGCCGAGCACCATCATACTCATACTGTACTTGCTGATTGTATAGGCAACATGTTTTCCGAACCAGGCCGGGTCCATATTTAATGGTGGCGATAAATTCAGGATATGAGGATTTAATGCTTTCCTCAGATGAGGGATGCAGGCTTTACTCATCAGGAAAGTTCCACGTACATTGATACTCTGAATAAGATCAAAACGTTTTGCTTCAGTCTTTTCTGTTTCTGTAAGGCTTATTGCACTGGCATTGTTTATTAGGATATCAATCCCCCCGAAAGTATCTACTGTTTTCTTAACCACATCATTAATACTTTCTTCAAACCTTACATCTCCCTGCAGCGGCAGACATTTGCCTCCTCCTGCTTTTTCTATTTCCTGAGCAGCAGTAAAAATGGTCCCTTCGAGTTTAGGATGAGCTTCGGCAGTTTTACCCACGATGGCAATATTAGCACCGGCTTTGGCGAGGCGGATTGCTATCGCTTTTCCTATTCCCCGGCTACCGCCCGAAATCAAAACTGTTTTATTTGCAAATTCCATATATCAGAAATTTAAGTATACGAACAAGAATGTACGACAATTTATTGACGAAGATTGTGAGGCGCAAGCCTTTATATGTTACCTATATTGTTACTGAAAAACTATCGTATAAATATAAGCGCTTTTAACTGGAAAGATATACGTCCCTTATACGGATTGACTGTTGGTAGAACTACGAGCAAACCAGTAAATCATGAATTGTTAAAATCCAGCATTAGCGCTCTTGCATCCGGCACACCACGGTATTATGTTTGTGATGTCAGATTGATTGATGCGTGAACAACCCAATATCCTGAAAAGCCAAATCAACATCCTAAGTAAAACCAATCCAAAGTCCAAAGAAAAACCAATGTTCCGTTTATCACTTAATCAGGCAACAATCCAAATGTCCCGTTTAGATCCAAATCCGTGAGAACTTAAAATTTGTACCTATTGATGACCAAACTATGTTGGTAAGGTTGTACAAAGTTCTTAAACAGCCCTCTGATCCGGGGCTGTTTTTTTTCTGCTATGCGAACACCTGGTTTAGTATCCCGGCAAGCCTTATCCCACCCTTCAACAATTGGCCGTTAAGCATTTCAAGGTTATCGAAGTTGTATTTATAACTAAGCTTTTGATTATCTTCTTTTATACCGGCATAAACTTTCCGGGATTGCAAATAGGTATCGAAAACCCATTCAGCAAGTGGTTGTTTTTGCCAGGCATCACGTTGTTCCTTACTGGTATGGTTAAGCGCTGCAGCATATTCCGTATAACTAAGTTGTTGAAATTCGACTAGTTGCTCATCCCAAACCCGGTGCAGGTTTGAAGGTTGATTGAACCATTGAACCCTGACCCTGTTTCCGCCCAAATCAGATAAACGCGCCACATGCATAGGCTGATGCAAATCGCCGACGATATGAATCAGCAATCGCAGATAAAGCAGCTTTTTTTCTGGTCCCATTTTTTTTGCTTTTAGACTATCAACGATCATGTTCACTTTCGTATAGGCATCAACGGCAGTATCGTTTTTTAATCTTTCTATAAACTGATCATGGTTCAGGGAGTCATTGATGTTTATAAAATGCCAGTTATATAAATAGTCATAAGCAGGATCTGATTTATAAAAGTCGGCCCAGTTACTGGCCATGGCAAGGGATTCAGTTCCAAGAATCTTTGCGATTTCCTTTCTCGCCTTCGCCGTCAGATGAAATGAGGCGATCTCACCAACTACCCGGTGACCAATCACCCCCCAGGCAAGACCCTGGAAAGGCAGATACAAAGCAACAAAGAGTATAAAAATGAATTTCAATTTTGATTCCCTGAACCTGGTTATGTTCATATATAAATTTCTTTAGTAAGTCTCGCAATTATTCTTTCTATATCATACCGAAGTTGTGTATCTCATGCCTGCTTTATATAATCAGGCCAGATCCATTGCTGGTTTATTTTGAAGAACATCTTCAATTTTCTTTATCAATTCAGGGGATAGTTTTTTTAATGTATCAAGCGCCTTGAGGTTATCATGCAACTGCGATGCTTTGGTTGCCCCAAGGATTGCAGATGTTACATTGGGATTATATATGGTCCATGCAATAGCAAGTGAAGCAAGTGTTACATCAAGTTCTTTTGCAATGGTAGCAAGGTTCTTAACCTTAGCAATTTTATCTTCCTGCACCCAGCGTTTTTTCAACCAGTCGAAACCTTCTATCGCCAGTCTTGAGTCTTCCGGGATACCATCGTTGTATTTTCCGGTAAGAAAACCTGCTGCCAGCGGACTCCAGATCGTGGTGCCCAGGCCAACGTTTTTGAAAACAGGCAGATAATCCATTTCCATCTTAAACCGCTCGAACATATTGTATTGAGGTTGCTCCATCACCGGCCCTATCAGCTTGTATTCCTGTGCAACACGATGTGCTTCCATTATTTCAGCACCACTCCACTGGCTTGTGCCCCAGTAAAGAATTTTTCCCTGTTGAATAAGATTGTGCATGGTCCACACAACTTCCTGTATTGGAGTATCAACATCGGGGCGATGACAAAAGTAAAGGTCAAGATAATCTGTCTGCAAGCGGGTTAGGGCTTCATGGCAGGCCTCAATAATATGTTTACGACTCAGCCCCGTCTGATTCGGCTTGCTGTCTTTACGGGATCCGAAATAAACCTTCGATGATAATAAATATGAAGTCCGATCCCAGTTTTTCTTTTTCAGAACCCGGCCCATCATGTTTTCGCTTTCACCAAAAGCATATCCTTCGGCATTGTCGAAAAAATTGATGCCATTATCGTAAGCTATGCCCATTAATTCATCCGCGCTGTTGTCTTCAATCTGTTTGTGAAAAGTTACCCAGCTACCATAAGATAAAACGCTCAGCTGAAGTCCTGATCTGCCTAGTCTTCTATATTCCATACCAATATTTTTTTGTAGTTATGTTTATTGCAATCCTTCTTCTGATGCATTTACACGCCCGCTGTTTCCATAGGTTTCTCTCCAGCTAAGATCCTGGGCCGCACGAAGGCCATTACGATGGTACAGGATATTTCCATTGCGTTGGTGCAGTTCGGCTGGTTTATCGGTATAAAATTCTTCCTTATTCTGATCCCACCAAAGCTCGCGCGATTTCAAGGTGTCACCTGATTGCAAATTAATCACCATCACGCTATCCTTTAAAAAGATCTTCTTTTGCGACTCAAAGTATTTGGCGTACATCGCATCAAGTGTGCTTTCGATTTTTATGGAATCATCATAAAAATCAACATGCAGGGAGTTGGGAAATTCCATGAACGACGAATCCGATCTATCTAATATATACCTCCGCATCAGTGGAGACAGTAACCGCGCTTTTACCTTGCCAGCTTCGCTGAGATAGCTTTCGATCTGCTTTGCTTCTTCAACACCATTTTTCTTCTGCCGGAGATTATCAACCTTTTTAAGATCGTTTTCACAGCCTGAAATAAAAAAGCAGCCTGTGATCAGTGCTGCAAATATTGTTGAACCTCTAAGAAATCGAGGCGAAAAACGCATAGTCATCGCATCCGTTAATAATATTTTCTTTTCACGAACCATATATCACTCAAATTCAGTCCAAGGGCGAGAGCAAAAAAGTTTTCACGAATCGTATTGGTCTTATCTCCTCTTTTTCCAAATTCCAGCGTCAGATTTATAACAGCGAATTGCTTGGTATAAGCTGGTGGGCGCATAGGCAGTCCCAGGCCTAAAGATACCGAATAAGTTGGCCGCTCCCCGTCTACATTCACATAGTCCGAACCAAGGTTGAAGCCGGCGCGGTAAGCGACGCGGTTCCAATAACTTTTAGCGTTAAAGGCGTTAGGAATAACCTGGCCACCCACATGTACCTGCCAGCTATTCTGAAGAAAATCTTTTTCTCCATAGAAGCGGTAATCAAGCCAGTTGGTTTGAGTAAAGTCTGCACCAAGCATCCATTTCGATTCCTTATCTACCATCAGGCCGAATCCGAAACTTGAAGGATATATGATCTTCCCACCGATTCCTTTCTCTCCATAAACACTATCAACCTGAACCGGCCCGTTTTCCTGCGGAATGAAAGTTTCATTGAGAACATCCTGGGAACCGTTCAATGTTTGTTGCAGGTTTCCAAATGCGCCAACATGAAGACGAGTGGTGTTTTTCAGCTTCACCGTGTACTGTAAACCCGCGTTTATTAGTGCTCCGCCATAACTGGTTTTCGTTGAATGGGCGGATTGGTAATATAGAACAGTGTCATTAAGCAACTGCTGGGCATTTCGGACGTTTTTTGATCCAAAAAGGTAGCCGAAATTGACTCCAACCCGTAAATTTTTGAATCCGAACCCCGTACCGGCAAAAACCTGTTGTGATCCACCATCGCCCTGGAACAAAGTCTGTACAGAATCCTTTAGTGTACCGTTATTTAAAAATTGTCTGCGTTCAATCTGGTAACTTACCCTTGTCATCGGCCGTAGTCCGAAAGCTAAACCCCAGTCCCTTTTGCGGCTAAGGGGAATACCAATAGTTACGTATGAAATATTAGGACTTGCTGAAGAAAATTTTCTGGGCGGGTCAATCGCCTTGAGAGTGCTCGTGTTTACTTCCAAACCAATATCAAGTACAGTCGCTTTGAGTCGGGAATAAGAAGCCGGGTTGGAAAAGTTCACTGACTGATAGTCTCCATAGGCTGCGGAAAAGCCACCCATGCCCCTGTTTATTATATTTTGAAAAGGAACGGGGGTACCCAGACCATATCTTGAAAAAGGAGAATTTTCAGTTTGAGCGGTTGCCAGCGAAACCCCTGAAAGGAACATAAATGCTAACAGCCTGATTTTCTTATACATTATCATACATTATTATACTCACAGATAGCATACAGACCTTTATAGATTAGATTGGGGTCTGCAAATATCTTCTTTTTTAGATGGCGGACAAAAAAGGTCGTATCACCCCCGGTTAAAACGACGTTAAAGTTGGTGTATTTTTCCTCATAACTCTCTATAATTCCGTCGATTTCCTTAGCCATGCCAAGTACGACTCCGCTCAAAATATTTGTGCGGGTGTCGTAGCCTACAAGGGGGAAATTCCAGTCTTTTTCTATTAATGGCAACAAATCGGTAAATGTATTCAGTGATTTGAACCGCATCTCAAGTCCCGGTGAGATACCTCCACCAAGAAACTGGCTGAACTTGTTTACAAAGTTGTAGGTAATTGCAGAACCCAGCCCAATTACCAGGTTATTCTGGCCGGGGAAAAGATCAACAGCAGCTACAACAAGCCCCAAACGGTCGGCGCCGATGGTTTCAGGTTTACCAACCGGTGTAGTGACAGGAATTTTGGAGAGATGAGTAAGTTTATGAAACCTGGTTTCTGCGGCCAGGATCCGCTCAAAGGCCGGATTGTGGTTTATAACCGAAGAAAGTAAGGTTTTTTCTGGCTTCCAGGTGTCCAGAATTGCTCTTAGGGATTCTTCGCTGTCATCCTCCATTACCAGGAGTTCCTTCATTTCACGGCCGACAAAAACCGCGCACTTCTTACGGGTATTGCCAAAATCAAAGCAGCAGCTAATGGTCATGATTGATTGATGATGATCCGACGGGCCGGGGCCTGCCGGAATTTTGTGTTTAAAGCGCGAAAATAAACTTTAAGCACATTTCTCAAAGATTTATATCGAGATCCAGCGGTGAGAGGTTTCGGAAATGACCGTTGAGCTTCACTTTTTCTTTTAAAAGCTCCATTTCCATCAGCATAGGGAGAACCTTCTGCAGATGACGTTTGATGTATTCCTGGCGCTGAATTTCCTGCATCAGGCCCAGTAACTCATATTCTTCATCGAGCGACATTCCGGCATGATGACCCACATCATAGGAATTAAGCTCTAAGTCCGGTTTCTTGAAATCTTTTGTAATATTCAGCAAACGATGGAGTTCCTTGATGCCTTTAACTATCTTCTCCATCAGGTCCCGGTTCGCTGTTACCATCATATTAGGAGGATAATTCACAATGGCGCCGCTGTATAATTTGTCGGGCACAAGTTTAATCATTTCCAATACACGGAATATCGCAAGGCCTTCCGTTTTTATGTCCATCTCTCCATTTTCGTAAACCTGCACTATTTCTGTGACCTGAACCAGGGTTCCCATTTCCTGGAGCTGATTATTCACCACAGCAGGCACTCCAAACGGCTTTTTAGCCTCAAAACTCTCTTTTACCAGTTGTTTATACCTTGGTTCAAAAATATGAAGTGGTAATTTTTCTCCGGGATAAACAACCAGTGATAATGGAAATATCGGAATGAAATTCGTCATCTATATCTATTCAGAACTAGCTTAACAAAAGTAAGAACCCTTAGGCACAAATTACTTAGTTTTACCAACGGGTTGGCACCATCCCCGGTACAAAGATTCAGCAGATGAAAATCTCAGGTTTTACTATTATTAAAAATGCATTACGGAATGATTACCCTATTATCGAAGCGATTACTTCAATACTTCCGGTAGTAGATGAAATGATTGTTGCCATTGGAAATTCAACTGATAAAACAGAAGAGCTCATCAGAAATATAGGTTCAGAAAAGATCAGGATTGTACATTCAGTTTGGGATGTAAGCCAAAACAATAAAGGCGGTACCATCCTCGCAGTGGAAACCAACAAAGCTTTTCAGCACATATCACCTGATAGCGACTGGGCATTCTATATCCAGGGCGATGAAGTATTGCATGAAAAATATCACGATTCTATAAGGCAGGCAGCTGCAAAATATAAAGATGATAAAAAAGTAGATGGTTTGCTTTTCAAATATCTGCATTTTTTTGGCACCTATGATTATGTGGGCGACAGCCGGCGCTGGTATCACCGGGAGGTACGGATAATCAGGAATGATAAAACTATTTCTGCATATCGCGATGCCCAGGGTTTCAGGCGGAATGGTGAAAAGATTAACGTGAAACCTATAGCCGCCACCATGTACCATTATGGATGGGTAAAAAGCCCAAAACAGATGCGTGAAAAACAAAAAAATGTGATTCAGTATTGGGAAGACCAGGAAGCCACAAAAAAAAGACTGCTCGCAACTGATATATTTGACTATAATGAATTTGATTCCCTTCAGCGTTTCTCAGGAACACATCCCCAGGTTATGAAGAAAAGAATAGCTGAAAAGAACTGGGAAATTGACATGGATATTTCCAAAAAACACTTCACAATAAAGGATCGATTCCTGTATTGGATTGAAAAAAGGACCGGCGTGCGTCTTTTTGGCTTCAAGAATTACCGGATTATCTGATTTTTCCACCATTCACTCAAAAAAAATTCCTCCTGCGCAACGCTTATCAGTTACAGGAGGTCATGGATCTATATTTGTCCATATAGAAACCGCGCACAAATACCAATGATCATTTTACCTTATTCTAAACAGTACCTTATAATAGACTAATCGACGGTTCTTTACAAACCCATCCCGTATATACGGGATGGGTTTTTTCATTTTCCCTGAAATTTAACGCTGAAGAAATCGGATTGAGGAGTATTTTTGCATTATGAAAAAGTGGGGTCGGTTTATAAGCATTTTAACTTTTTTCTTTTTCACTGCGATCTTCCAGTTGCAGGCTCAATGCTCTATTTGTACAAAAACCGCCCAGCAATTGGGTGAGGGTCCTGCAAGAGGCCTTAACGGCGGAATTTTATACCTGGCTGCAGCGCCAATCATGATCCTTGGTTTTATCGGTTACAAATGGTACCAGAGTAATCGTTCTTCTTAATTATTTTCTGATCTTTCCTCACGGGGCTTTATCTTGTATGCACCAAAATTATATGCGTATGAGATGGACAGTTTTACTTGCTTTTTTGCTTCCTTTTAACCTGGTCGCGCAGAAAATGCCGACCATTGAAGAAAAAATTACCAGTTACAAAAAATTACCCGGGTTTTTTAATTTGTATTGGGATGAAGTGCAGGGCAAGATATGGATGGAAGTAGATAAGACAGAAACGGAAATTCTTTATGCCAGTTCACTGCCAGCGGGCTTGGGATCGAATGATATAGGTCTTGATCGCGGCCGCCTCGGTTCCAGCAAAATCGTAAGGTTTTCAAAAACCGGTCGCAAACTGATGATGATCCAACCGAATTACGAGTATCGGGCTGTGACTGGTGATGTCCCTGAAAAAAGGGCAGTTGAACAGTCTTTCGCACAGTCCACCATCTGGGGTTTTGTAATTGAAGCGGAAACCGGTAACAGGTACCTGGTAGATGCTACTGACTTCCTTCTACGCGACGCCTTGATGGTTTCAGCTTCACTAAGGCGGATGAGACAGGGGAACTATAGTTTTGATAAAACCAGGTCGGCGATTTATCTAAATGGAACAAAAAATTTTCCATTGAATACGGAGATTGAAGCAACTATCACTTTAACCAGTTCAGATGGTGAAGCGGGTAATTTTCTAAGAGCAGTCACGCCATCGCCTGAAGCTATAACACTCAGAATGCACCACTCGTTCGTGCAGTTACCGGATAGTAATTACAGGCCGCGTGTTTTCGATCCGAGATCAAGCTTTATACCCGTTTCATTTTTCGATTTCAGTACACCAGTCACTGAGCCGATCGAAAAACAGTTTATTATAAGACACCGGCTTCAAAAGAAAAATCCTGCTGAAGCATATAGTGAGGCCATTAAACCTATCGTTTATTATATCGATAATGGAACTCCTGAACCGATCCGCGGTGCCTTGCTTGAAGGTGCCCGTTGGTGGAACCAGGCTTTCGAAGCTGCTGGTTTTAAAGATGGATTCCAGGTCCGTCTTCTTCCGGACTCGGCAGACCCGATGGACATCAGGTATAATATGGTCAACTGGGTACATCGTTCTTCCCGTGGCTGGTCATATGGAGCTTCAGTTGTTGACCCGCGTACTGGTGAAATCATCAAAGGCAATGTAACCCTGGGATCTTTGCGGGTTCGCCAGGATTACCTTATTGCAACAGGATTGCTTGCACCTTTTATCACCGGGGTTCCGGCAGATAACAAAATGTTGAAAATGGCTGTCGAGCGACTAAAACAACTCTCAGCCCATGAAATCGGCCATACACTTGGATTAATGCACAATTATGCTGCAAGTGTAAGCGACCGTGCAAGCGTGATGGACTATCCACATCCGACAGTAAAACTTGATGCGAATGGAGAGATCTCATTAAATGAGGCATATGATAATAAAATCGGAGCCTGGGATAAAGTAGCTATAACCTGGGGTTATAAAGAGTTTACAAATAATCCAGCTGAAAGTATTGAGCTTAATAAGATACTTACGGGGGCTGCGGGGCAGGGTTTGCAATTTATTTCTGACCGGGATGCCAGGAGCCCGGGTGGCTTACATCCCCAGGCTCATTTGTGGGATAATGGCAAAGATGCAGTTACTGAATTGAATGATGTGATGAAGATCCGTTCAAAAGCATTGTCCCAATTTGGTGAAAAAAACATCAGGACCGGGGTACCAATGGCAGTACTGGAAGAAGTACTTGTACCTATTTATCTTTATCATCGTTATCAACTCGAAGCTGTTACCAAGATTGTGGGCGGTATGTATTATACATATGCTATCCGCGGCGATGGTCAGCAAATAACAAAGGCTGTCAGTAAGGAAGAACAACTGAGAGCATTAAACGCAGTTATAAACTGCCTGGATCCCGGGAAACTGGTACTACCACAGCAAATCCTGAATATCATTCCCCCGAGGCCGGCAGGTTACGAGGGTGGTGTGGAAATATTTAAAAAACGTACAGGGCTTGCATTCGATGCGTTGACACCCGCAGAAACTGCAGCAGATCTGCCATTATCATTTTTGTTTGATGGTTCGCGGCTTACCAGGTTGATTCAATACGAATCAGGTTCTGATGGGCTTGGCCTTTCGGAAATGATTAAAACGCTGATCGATAAAACCTGGAAAGCACCTCGTAAAACGGGCATGCAAAAGCTGATTCAATTCCAGACTGAGCAAATCCTGCTCACCTATTTGCTTGCTTCGGGTGTAGATCAGGGCAGTTCAATACAAGCCAAAGCAGTAGTGCAGCTGAAAACAAAAGAGTTAAAGAATTACATCAATGCACAACTGAAAATTACAAAGGATGAGAATTACCAGGCCCATCTTGAAATGGCATTGGAAAGAATGAAGGCACCGGAAAAAGCAACCCCGACCATACATTCACCAATTCCCCCGGGCGCACCAATTGGTTGCGGTGATATGGACTAGCCGGGAGTTTCGTCAAGGGTTTTTACAAACCGGAACAGATTGAATCTTCCTTTTTTGAGTGCCAGCTCTATTGCTGATTTAATTTTCGATTTATCATAGCCTTTCATCTTCTGTTGTTGCAGCAGGTGAAAGGCTCTTTCTGCAAGTAGCCAGGATCTTTTTTCAGGAATGGAACTGTTTAGCTGGTGATGATTTATTTCATGTAACAGTTCATCAATACCATGCTTAGCCGAAGCAATTGTTTTTATAATTGGGGGATGCTTTTCATGTAAAGGAGTTGAAGTTTTCATCATCAGTTTCAGGTTCCTGGTAAATGTATCAGCTTCGGGCCGATCCGCCTTGTTTACCACGAAAATATCTGCTATTTCCATCAAACCAGATTTCATGGCCTGAACCCCATCCCCTGACTCAGGCACCAAAACAACAACAGTCGTATCAGAAAGCCCGGTTATCTCAATTTCACTTTGACCGACACCAACAGTTTCAACGATAATATGATCGAAAGGAGCTGTTTTTAGTAATTCGGTGATCTCGATAATCTTAGGATGAAGCCCGCCCAGCGAGCCACGGGTAGCAAGTGACCTGATATAAACTTCGGGATGGTTATACCAGTTGCTCATCCGGATCCGGTCTCCCAATAAAGCGCCAAGATTAAAAGGAGAAGAAGGATCTACACATAACACTGCCACTCTTTTTCCGGCGCCAATAAATTTTTCTATCAGTGCATCGACAATGGTACTTTTACCTGCACCCGGTGGACCTGTTATACCGGTAATTCGGATAGCATCATCAGGTGTCAGCGATTCCAGCATTATTTCGTAGCCGGGAGCTTCATTTTCAATCAATGAAATCGAACGGGCCAGGGATTTTATATCGCCACTTTTTATTGCCCCAAGGTATTTTGAATATGGATGAGTCACTAAGTCCTTGATTGATGAATATTCCATGCTCCGTTACTTTTTCGCAGCTGTGGCAATTAGGTACACAAACTGAAATTTGATAGCTTGCACTGTTCAAAAGATTGTTCGGACACCCGTCGCAAAATAACATCAAATTCAAGATGATTCCGGAAAATATTATCATTAGCAGAACAGACAGTATAGGGGATGTGGTGCTCACTTTACCGATGGCAAAGATTATCAAAGAGAAGTATCCGGATTGCAAGATTGCCTTCCTTGGCAAAGAATATACTAAGCCGGTTATACGCGCTTGTGCCTATGTGGATCAGTTTATCAGTCTGAATGATTTTATGAATAAACCGCTGGCTATTGCAGGCCGGCAGCCTCAATGTATCATTCATGTATTTCCGCATAAGGCAGTGGCCAAACGTGCGCGTGAGTTAAAGATCGCGTTAAGGATAGGAACAACAAACCGCCTGTTTCATTGGACAACCTGCAACAAACTTGTCAGGCTCAGTCGTAAGAAATCCGATTTGCACGAGGCTCAGCTTAATCTCAAATTACTTGCACCTCTTGGAATTACCGAAACATTTCCGCTTTCAAAAATCGGGGAGTCCTTTGGACTGGAGCGTATCCAGCCTCTGGGACCGACTTTGTCATCACTGGTTCATCCGGAAAAATACAACCTCATTTTGCATCCGAAATCGCAGGGAAATGGAAGAGAATGGGGTTTGAGCAATTTCATCGCCCTCATCAATTTACTCGAACCACAACGCTTCAATATTTTTATTTCGGGAACTGAAGCAGAACGGGCGATGCTTCAACCTGTTTTTGATCATGTTAAGGATCGTGTTACTGATATTACGGGTAAAATGGATCTCTACCAGTTTATGTCATTTATAAAAAGATGTGATGGACTGGTTGCCAGTGGAACGGGGCCATTGCATATCGCAGCTGCGCTTGGCAAAGATGCTTTCGGGATCTTTCCGCCGATCCGACCCATTCATCCCGGTAGATGGGCGCCTCTGGGTGAAAATGCAAAAGTTTTTGTTTCAGAAAAAAACTGTTCGGATTGCAGAAGATCTCCATCAGCCTGTCATTGCATGGCAGATGTTGAACCAGTCAGATTAATGGATGCTTTGGAATTAAGATTCCAGGCTAAAACCGGCTCTTCACGCTTTGTTTGAATTTTTTCCACTTAACCCTTCCCCTGGAATAACTGGTCTGAAGTTTATCGTTTATGCCAGGGTTGAACAAGGAGGATTGAACATAAACGGTATCGCTAAGATCCTGGTACCACATTGTATATGAGTTATCCCTCATCCATGTTTCAATCAGTAGAATATTGGGATTCACATAAGCCTTGGAATGTGTTTCAACTGATATAATTTTAGGTCTGCTAATCATCTTATCAATCACATACCATTCGCAGCCTTCGATATCTATACTGATCAGGTCTATATCACCTGTGTCTATTTCAGAAAACAACCTGCACTCGGTAGTAAAAACATCAGCATCATTTTGTTTATACCGGTCGTTAATTATTGCAGGTGTGGATTTTAATGCAGTTACGAAAGTCGACTGATCATATCTTGATAACTGAACCTGTCCATTACGATCAAAAATGGCCACGGGATGAACGATTACATTATCGTCTTTGAAATAAGTAACAATTTTTGCTGCTGTTATCGGGTCCGCCTCGACCAGGGTGGCCCGGATTCCTTTTTTTATAAAGTCTATAATATTTGAATATTCCGGAAGAAAGACACCCACCTCGCAAACATGGTTAAACGAGATATTTTTGTGAAGTAACTTCTTATATAATTTTTTCATCGGGAAAACTTAGTGTTGATGCAGAGGAAGGTACCTTTTTTTATACTGATCAAGGCAATTTACATAAAAAAAGCGGCAGTTTCCTGCCGCGTCGTCCGTCATCCCTGGTTCTCCGTATTGATTACTTTTCCCTGTTCAACAGATAACCAACAGACAAATTAAAAGTCCTGTTTTTTATTTTTGCAGCTTCGTGTTTATAAATATCTACAAAGCCTGACTGATAAGATAGGCCAGCAACAAAGCCGTTTGATAATTCAACACCTGCAAGCAGGTTGAAACCGAAATCACCTTTTTTGTAATCGTCATTTGTATCACCAAACATTTTCTTTGACTTTCCATTTTGCTCGATTTTGCCACCTGTCGCAAAACTTATCACAGGCCCTCCACCTCCATAGATTTTCCCGAAAGATAAAGGGTACTTGTAAACAACATTCAATGGCAAATCAATGTATGTCATATTGAAGTCTGTTTTTGTTCCGCTGTAAGAGCTGGTATGTTCAGCGCCTTTGCCTGTAAACATGATTCCAGGCTGTGCATATACGTTCTCCACAATCTTCGTGTCTGCAAAAACACTGATGTGAAATGTTGTCCTTGCTTTAGTGGATTGTTCATAATAGTCTTCATGATCCACCCTGTTTTGATTGGCAACAGTGAGACCACCCTTTATACCTAAATTTAATTGTGCCTTAGCCAATGTTATTGTAAAAAGTGCAAGTTTTAATATTGTTAATTTTTTCATGATAAAACTTGTTAAGAGAGTTATGAATTATGAGTTATGAGTTATGAAAAAGAGATATGAATGTCTTAGTGAAAAATGATGACTCATTGAAGAGTTACTTTTTCCGGGTCATCTCCCAGGTACCTCCGTTTGTTACACTGTGACCATAACCCCAGTTCCCGAGAATTTTAGCCAGCCCTTTGTTATAAGATCCAATGACTGAAAATTTTTCATTGTTGGCATTTTTGTAAGTGCCCTGAAAAATGTTGTCGCTAACACCCCAGATGCCTGTTCCGGCCACTGCTCCTGTTTCGTCAAGCCGGTTAAGCGTTCCGTTCGGTTTGATTTCGAAAGAATAAAAATTTGTACTGTTATTCGATTCAGTTACAGACTTGCCGGCCCAGACACCATCAAGTGAACTGGGAGCTGATGTTGAATCGTCGCTGCTTTTTTTAGAACAGGACACAAATGTTAATACAAGTGCCAATGAGAGAATAGTAAACTTGAAAAGTTTCATTGATTAAGGTTTTAATGATGATTTGAAATCGTTGATAAAACAAAGCTATCATCATAGCAAACCTTTTAAAAGATGTTTTGAGTATTTAGCAAAAATAAAAGTGCGTTTAACAACAGCAAGCCGTGATTTAATAATTACATGTTATAACGTTGATGAACAAGCGTTATTTAGTGATGAGTTATGAGTTATGAGTGAGTTATTTAAATTTTCAATGATGAAATATCTCATGACTCGTAACTCATCACTCACTCATAACTCATCACTCATAACTCATCACTCATAACTCATAACTCATAACTCATCACTCATAACTCATAACTCAAAAAAAATGACTCAAAGACAATGACTCAAAAAAAATAACCCCCGACGCCGGGGGTTATTTTTTTCTATCCAACTAAAACCAACTGAGAAAAAATTACTGATTATTTTTCTTTTCTTTTTTAAATGTTGTCCAGCCATAGCTACCAGCTGATTTCAAAACAACAATTTGATCTGCATCTTCCAGGGTGATGTAATAGTTTGTTTCATCATTGGTTGTGATCTCAAACAGATCTGTGATCCAGGAGTTCTTATGATTCTTTTTGATATCGGTCATAAGATTGATTGGCAACTGGCTTGTTGTAAGATTTCTTGTGATACCAAGTAATTCACCAGCATTAGAGTAGTAAGCAATCATAACCTGGTCATTTATCTTGAATGTTGCCTTTACATATTGCTTGCTATTTTCCCATTTTACTTCCTGGGCCTGGCTGAATTCTTTCTTGAACGAATTAACAGCTTTTGCATTTACAACTTCTTCATTGGTGTTTGCGAAAATATTACTGAGTGATAATGACAGTAACAAAGCGAGGGTTAAAATTCTGTGTTTCATTGTGTGTTTTTTATAAATGTTTTTTTAATTGTGTGGTTATGATAATATGACGACGTTCTTTTAAAAATGTTACAGCCTTTTTTTGCTTTTTATTTTTCTTTAACAAAATCAGTTGCTTTGCCGGCGGGAATAACTGATTTTGCTATTGTCATTCATATGTTTCTCATTGACGATGCAAATATAACACGAAGGTAAAGCTAAGGCAATCACATATAGTGGTGATATTTAGTAACCTGTTGCGGTATCCATGTAGCTTGCATTTCTCGCAATGCCCTGTAACTATTGACCACACTGCATTACAGGCATTGCTTGCAAGGTACAGCTGTAACGATCAGGTTGTCTATAACGTTGATTGAATTGTATAGTAAGGCGATCCAATTGTAGACAAGCATGATTGAATTGTCTATGGATATTTGTTCATCTGCATGTCACACACTAATCACATGTATCGAAACCGTACAGTTTCAACGTAGATAGTTTGCGCATGACATAACCCTACAAATTTATGGTCGATAGTTTGCGCATGACATAACCTTACAAATTCATCGTCGATAGTTTAAGCCTTATTTAAACTATAAAAATTCATAACCGGTACTTTGAGGATGATTTAAACCGTGCGATTGCTTTGCAGACATTACCTATGAAATAAACCGTTTAAATATGAGAGTCACCGTTCAACACTGGCCTCTCTATAGAACCAGGCGATTACTGAGTCCGAGAGTAATTATTACTAATAATTATTAATACAAAAAAGCGCCCCTGAAAAGGGGCGCGTATTGGTTGTTAAAGAAGGGGTAAAAAAGGGGTAAAAAATTTATTCAACGCTTAACTGCAAATCACCGGGAATGATGCCTGGTCAAAACCTGGAGAAAAGTTCCATAAACTCCTGGCGCCTGGAGCGGGAAATACTAACGGTTGTTCCATCATCCATTATCACATATCCACCCTCGCCCCGGACAAATTTTTTAATCCGGTTAATATTAATCAGGAACGAATTGTGGACCCTGAAAAAATCAGGACCGGAAAGAGCCTCGTCGATATCCTTTAATACCTTGGAGACCATGATTTTTTTACCTGTGCTCAACACGATATTGGTATAGTTACTTTCCGCTTCACAATAAATAATGTCACCGGTTGAAACGAAAATCATCCCATCATTGGTTGTAAGAGCAATACGCTGAACGGTTTGTTTTGGGGTTTGACGAATATTTTCAAGCAATAATTTTATCTGGTCCGGCGAAGGCGAGGATCTTTTTGCCTGCAACCTGCTGATCGTTTCCTTAAGGTCGTCCGGATCTACCGGTTTCAGCAGGTAGTTCAATGCACTGTATTTAAATGCTTTGATGGCAAACTGGTCATAGGCAGTGCAGAAAACCACATCAAAAAACAACTTATCAAATTGCTCCAGCATGTCGAACCCGTTCATATGAGGCATTTCAATATCCAGGAAAACTACATCCGGACGGTGGAGGTGGATCGCTTCCAGTCCCTTTTCTGCAGAGTTACACATTGCCTCGATCTTAACTTCGGGACAATAGGTCTTTAACAACCACTCCATCATTTCAAGGCTGTTGCTTTCGTCATCAATCAGAACACATTTTATCATATGATTATTTTGAAAAGCGTTTATTGTTTTAACAAGTGTTTGCTTTATTGTTTTCTGCATAAGAAGAAGTTTACAAAATCGGAATTTTTAATACCACTTTCGTCCCTTCTGCGGTTTCACCTTCCGTTTTAAGATCAATGATATCTACACTCGCAGTGAGTTCAGCATATTTATTAAGCAGGCTAAGCCTGTTTTCAGTTAGTTTCATACCCAGGGATTTCCGGGTTGTGGCAGATTTGCTTCTCAGCTCTTTTGCCTTTTCTCTCCCAACACCATTGTCCTCAATTACCACCTTTATCATGTTTTCCGACAATTTTGAGACGTAAATCAACAAATACCCTTCTGTTTCTTTATGAAGCAACCCGTGCCAGATGGCATTTTCAACGTATGGCTGGATGATCAGCGGAGGCACTTCCACACTATCAGCACAAACCGATTCATCAACCACAATACTGTAGGTAAATTTCTTATCAAACCTCAGCGCTTCCATTTCTATATAAAGTTTCAGCGCTTCCAGCTCGTTTGCCAGGATCACATTTTTATTATTTGAGTTGTCAAGAATCAGGCGGATCAGTTTTGCGAACCTGGTAAGATAAAGGGAAGCGGTTGCCTGGTCGCTCTTGACAATATACCTGTTGATCGAATTCAGACAATTGAATATGAAATGCGGATTCATTTGAGCCCTGAGTGCCTGCATTTCAATCTCAGCCATTTTGTGCTGGGTGTCCATAAGAATTGCCTGCGCCTTCTCCCTCTCCTTTTCTGCCCTGATCCTGATGATCTTATTAGCACACAAAGATGCAATAGTGTTAAGAATAGACAAATGCTTTTGAGTAAAGAACCCTTTTATTGAGTGTTCGCAGTCTACAACGCCAAGCACTTTACCATCGGAGATGATTGGAACCGTGATTTCAGATAACCTGAAGGCGTCGTCAATGATATAACGGGGATCCTTTGATGTATCGTCAATAATCTCAGCTTTACCGCTCAAAGCCACGCTTCCGACAATCCCCTTCCCGAGTGGTATTTCAATAAGGTTGGTTATTTGATTTTCCGCGGGACTTTTTGGTCCGTGAGCAGCAGTTTGAACAAGCACCTGTCTTTTTTCATCAAGCAGGTAAATAACACAATCTTCAAATCCTAGTCTACCTATACAACTTCTCGCCACCTCCCAAAGAATGGTTTCAACGGTCTGTGCTTCATACATGTTGGTAGCGAAGTAATTGATTGCCTGTTCCATTTCAATTTCTTCGCGCTGTTCAAGTATCTTTTTGTTGCGGTTTACAAATAGCCAGAGAAATGATCCTGCCAGGACAATAATACAAGCTGTGATGAACCACCATCGTTGCCATATTGGGGGTACGATGTATACAGATACCGAATTGTTGGATTTTATCCAGTTTATGCCGTCGAGACTGGCACGCACTTCGAAACTGAAATTTCCTGTGGGCAGAGATGTATAGTGTGCTTCCCTGATGTCAATACCGGTATGCCAGTCCTTTTCGTAGCCTGAAAGTTTATATTGGTAATGAATATTTTTGGACCCATAAAGGTTCACAGCTGAAAAATAAAATGAGATATCGTTTGACAAATATGTCAACCGCAGACTGACATTGTCAGTAATGTGCCGCGTTTCACCATTGAATTTCAAATCCTGGATACTTAAGGTAAGTCTGGAAGGTATACTTACGAGTTTATCGGGATGGAAGTAATTCACCCCGCTACGGCTGCCCCAGAGCATCTCTCCATCATTGGTTTTAAATGAACTACCAATCCTGAACCCTTCAATGCTAAGCCCGGAATTTTCTTCGAAGTATTGCATCGAACTATCAGCAGGATTGAATTTGATGAGGCACCTGGTGTTTGCAATCCAGATTGTACCACTGATACTGTCTTCAAGCAGATCCTGGCAGTAATTATATCTTAGCCCTTTGTTGTAAGTGTAATTCAGGATATGATCCGTCGGATCGAGCACTGTAAACCCGGTGTTGCTACTAATAAAAATGTTTCCTTTTTTATCCCCGGTTATTGAATAGACTGAATTCGAAGGGAGGTTTTCCTTTGTCGAGTAGTTCCGGATCGTTTGCCGCAGGGGATCATATACGTAAGCACCGTGGGAACTGGTGCCTATCCAGATTCTTCCACGCCTGTCTTCATATATTTTAAAAACCCTTTTCTTATCCAGCTCTTTAAGCTGTGGATGATTACTGAATGAAGTGACCTTGAACGTTTCAGGATCTAATGCGAATAAGCCGCCAAGTGTTCCTACCCACAAACTGCCGTTGGATAACTTAACCATTTCCATCACTCCCCTTGATGCTGCCGCGGGACCAAGGCTGCTATCTCTTGGGATGTTTTTAAATTTATTGGTATTTACATCAAACAGTGTCAACCCGCCGCCATTTGTCCCAACGAGAATTTTGTTGTTGTGGAGCGGAAAAATCGATCGGATCTCATAAGGCCTTACTCCAAATTCTGTATTTGTATGGTTGGTATAAAACTCTGATTGATTTGTGGTCCGGTTCCACTTTATCAGTCGATCCATTGCACCTATCCAAAAGACTCCATTGTCACCAGCCGCAATGTCTGTAAGATAATTATCAAACAGGTTGCCCTCTTTATCTTTAAATACACGCGTGTAACCCGCAGATTTATTTAGTACGTTACCCAAATTAGCCCCGGATGTATAAGTGCCGACTATCACTTCGCCTTTTGAACCGGCTAGCACGCGATAAGTATAGTTAGATGACAAAGAATGCGCATCAAGCGGATCATGTGTGTGTTCCGTAATCTTCCCATCCTGGCTAATAACAACCAGGCCATTGAGGTCCGTGGCAACCAGTAAGTCACCGTTGGAAGCTTGCCTTACTTCTGTGAGATTACTATTCAAAAGCTGGCCGTTCAGTTTGTGTTTTAACTCATATGTTTTTACGGTTTTACCAGTCCTGATATCAACAATTAACACATGTCCTTTCTGCAAACCAATAGCAATCTGGGACTCATTGATTTTACAGGCGCTTAACGGAAAACTGAAGGCGCCCTGGTAAATAGTTTTATGTGTACTATAGTCAATAATGGTAACGAGGGTGTCTACGCAAAAAATGAATTTGTCATCAGCAAACTTTTCAGTATCCCAAAACACACGGTTCAGCGCTGGCGGTATCCAATCCAGTTTTTTCCATTTATTAATTGAACTATCATAATAAAACTGGCCCTTATCTCCGAAAAGAATTATTCCGTATTTTTTTGTTTCAAAGATGCTGGGACAACCGAATTTTTGCAAGGTATCGTTAATGGTAACCCTATGAAAACGACGGTTCTTATCAAGCCAGCTCGCACCCTCGGGAGTTCCGATCCAGACATTATTTTTACTATCAGCCTTAACCTCCACAATCACATCTGAAGGAAGCTCGGGGTTATGCTCCTTGAAATATGTGCGAACTGTATAGCCATCATACAGATTCAGTCCCTGTGAGGTTCCAATCCATAAAAATCCATTTTTATCAATAGTAAGTGTGCGGGCGTTGTTTTCAGAAAGACCGTGAGAAGCATTCAATTTGGAGAAAAGCAGGGATTGCCCGTACAGCATGTTGATGTGCAACAGGCAAATACAGCTATAGGCCAGTAACCTGTATAGCTTACGGGAGATCCTCATGAATAACTAAATTTACCTGCTATTCATGAATTCAGAACAGAAGCTTGAGCCGGAGGTAGAGATTTTGAGCCATTGGCACTGTTTGGCTTGTAAAACACCCTGAATCCGTGTCTGAATAGTGGATTGGTGCCGAAAATTCTATTAAAAAAGGGATGTTGCCTTTCGGAAACATCCCTTTAAATAAAATATTTGTAATTGAACTGATTAAGCTTCAGCTCCCATTCTCTTCTGAACTCTTTTTCTCTCATCTTCATCAAGAATTACCTTACGAAGACGGATATTTTTTGGAGTTACTTCGATGCACTCATCCTGCTGGATATACTCCATACATTCTTCAAGTGTCATCTGGATCTTTGGAACAATTCTTACTGAATCATCACTACCACTTGCACGCATGTTGGTAAGCTTTTTTCCTTCAGTTGCATTTACAATCAGGTCACCTGGTTTGATATGCTCGGCAATGATCTGCCCAACATATACTTCATCACCCGGATCCACAAAAAACGAACCGCGATCCTGCAATTTGTCGATAGAATAGGCTGTTGTAGGAGCCTGGTTTTTAGCAATCAGCACACCATTGCTACGACCCGGAATTGGTCCTTTCCATGGTTTATATTCATTAAAGCGGTGAGCCATTACTGCTTCACCGGCAGTGTTTGTAAGCATTTGTGAACGAAGGCCGATCAGACCTCTTGATGGGATTTCAAACTCAAGATGTTGCATTTGACCTTTAGTTTCCATCACATGCATTTCACCTTTACGTTGTGTTACCAGGTCAATTACTTTACCACTGTATTCAGCAGGCACATCAACCACCAAAGTTTCATATGGTTCATGTTTTTTGCCGTCGATTTCCTTTACGATAACCTGTGGCTGACCAACGGTCAGTTCATAACCTTCACGACGCATGGTTTCGATAAGAATTCCAAGATGAAGTATACCGCGTCCGAAAACGAGGAAGTTATCACCCCCGCCATCAGTGTCTTCTACACGGAGTGCAAGGTTTTTTTCAGTTTCCTTCATCAGGCGGTCACGAAGGTGACGTGAAGTAACGAATTTACCATCTTTACCAAAGAAGGGTGAGTTGTTGATACCAAACATCATGCTCATGGTCGGCTCATCAACGCTGATAACTGCGAGTGCTTCCGGATTTTCAGAATCGGCAATGGTATCACCGATGTTGAAATCTTCAAGACCAACTACCGCACAGATATCGCCTGCTATAACTTCAGTTACTTTTTTCTTTCCAAGTGATTCGAAAACATATAATTCTTTAACTCTCGATTTTTTAATCACTCCTTCAGCCTGCATCAAAGCAATAGGCTGACCTTCACGTATAGAACCGCGGGCAACACGACCTACGGCGATACGGCCAAGGAATGAAGAATAGTCAAGGGAAGTGATCTGCATTTGCAAGGGACCTTCACTTACTTTCGGTGGCGGTACATGTTTAATAATACCATCGAGCAAAGGAGTAATGTCAGCACTTTGTTCGTTTGTATCATTGAACCAGCCATTTTTTCCGGAACCATAATAAGTTGCGAAATCCAACTGGTATTCAGATGCATCCAGGTTGAAGAACAATTCAAATACCGCTTCATGAACTTCATCAGGACGGCAGTTTGGTTTGTCAACCTTATTAATTACAACAATTGGCTTCAGGTTTAACTGCAGCGCTTTTTGAAGCACAAAACGTGTTTGTGGCATAGGGCCTTCAAAGGCATCTACCAGTAACACAACTCCATCAGCCATTTTCAACACACGTTCAACTTCACCACCAAAGTCAGAGTGACCCGGTGTATCGATCACATTAATTTTTACACCTTTGTATACAACAGCAGCATTCTTACTGAAGATGGTGATACCACGTTCTCTTTCGAGGTCGTTGCTATCCATTATAAGATCACCGGTGTCCTGGTTAGCCCGGAACACATTAGTCTGGTGTAAAATTTTATCCACGAGTGTTGTTTTGCCGTGGTCAACGTGTGCGATAATTGCTATATTTCTGATTTCCATAATGCGCTCTATAATTGCGGGCCTTTGCCCAATTGTTTCGGATTTTCGAAACGTGCGCAAAAGTACGAAAAATCAGCCGGAAGGCAAGCCGGAATTGAAAACTTCTTACTAAATTAAACTAAACCCTTATGTAAATCTTGTTGCGGTCCATCCACCATCCTACAAGCCAACAAGTTAGCATAACTGAAAGGGCAAATACCAGGGAGCCGGTATGGCCTCCGAAAGGAAGGAAAAAGGTTCGGAATATCCAATTGTAGACTGAGATGTTCCCTTCGACCTGGAAAAAATACATAAGTATGGCGATTACTTCTGACAGGAGGTAAATGAATAGCGGGTTTTTGCCAAAAACCTGGAAAAATTCAGTCCACCTGGTCTTCTTTAAAAAATCAACTATATATATGATCGAAGCCAGGATCATGCAGTCAAGCCCCACCGTGAGCAGTACAAAAGAACTGGTCCAGAGTTTTTTGTTTATTGGAAACAAGAGGTCCCAGCAGTAGGCGATTGCAAGAAGGGCAGCTCCCGCAAGGAGTAGCTTACTGAGTGTTTCATATGTTTTACCTTTCTCAAGAATGTATTTGCCTGCGAAATAACCTCCTGTTACATTCACAATGGCCGGAATCGTACTTAAGAGCCCCTCGGGATCGAAGGCCACCCCCTCTCCATGATAGAGATGGTTCTCACCTATCAGAAACCGGTCGAGTTGTACACCAGCGTTTGTGTTCAGGCCCAGTGGGTCCGCGGATTCGCCGAACCAGATCATGACCGCCCAATAAATCAGAAGCAATGCTGCTGAAATGCTCAGGATCATTCTTGGTTTCAGATAATAAACCATCAGGGCTGCAATGCCATAACACAGTGCTATCCGCTGCAAAACTCCGAAAACTCTTGTTTTCTCAAATGGGCGCATACTGAACCCGCCGGCCTGGTTGTATTCAACGAAAGGGAACCAGTACATCAGGTAACCAAGAAGAAAAATGATGAAAGTTCTTTTAAATATTTTCCAAAGTACCTGCGATTGGGTCATCGTTTCCCATTTCCGGGTCGCAAATATCATTGCATTGCCAACAGCAAACAGAAATGAAGGAAACACAAGGTCAGTTGGAGTGAAGCCGTGCCATGATGCATGTAGTAAAGGCGAAAATGTAGTTGATCCGTTTCCCGGTGTATTTACAATGATCATAAAACAGACCGTCATACCGCGAAAAACGTCAAGAGCCAGGAACCTTTGAGACAAAGCCATAAACAGTTATTGAATCCTGAATTTAAGTGTAAACTTTGAAACCGGCAATCTGGAGTTTATTGAATTCAGGGCCCTACTTTTTTGATGCCTGCTATGTTCACCAGGAAGTTTTCAATCTCCCTTTGTACTCCGGTTACATCATGAGACCTGATATATGATCCGATTACATGGGTGCCGGTGTTCGGCATGGCAACTGCAACCTTCTTTGAAGCCGGGGTTGCAAGTTCATCAAACATCCGTTGCATGGCAGAAACCTTAACGGTACTGTCCTGGTGTATCTCATCCTTGTAATAATATAATAACAGTGCTGGTTGTGTGATTTTTTTAAAAGTTTCTTCAGTCATAGTTGTTTCAAGCAGTTCCTGCAGGGCAACTGCAGCTTCAAGCCTGTATTTTGAAGACCAGTATTGCATATTGATTGGTCTTGTATCGGGGGAAAGAATATAGGGTGAACCCTTTATCAATTGTGCAATTTGCAGGCCCCATGGATTATTTAATATCCAGGCATTCGGATCATTTATTTCGATGTTTGGTGATAAAAGTACAATGGCAGCCACATCATCCGGATATGTTGCCGCCAGCTGCAATGCATTTGTGCCACCCGTGGAAGTACCAACAAGTATTACCTTATCTCCAATCATATGTCCTATGGCCAATGCTTCCTTAGCTGATTCCCAATAGCGGTCAGCAGTTAATTGCATCATGGGTTCGGTGGTATCTATTCCATGTTCGGCGAGGCGGGATAAGTAAAGATTAAATCCGAACTCCCTGGCGATATTGCGGTGAACAGGCGCACCTTCTGCCTGGGATGCACTAAACCCATGGAGGTAAACAAGTGAATATGGTGTTTTTTTCTTGAGCGAATCATTATACCAGATAATCCTTGCTTCGTTATCAGGTTTTATTTTATGCTGTGATTCTTTTTTCCGGATATAGGTTTCAAGCGGGTATGCCTCTGCAGGAATTGTTGGTATCGACCTGCTGTATACCGGCGTTTGAGGTGCGGGTCCTAAAACATAGGCTATAGCAAGGACTGCAAAAAGAACAAGAAGCACCCATAATATTTTTCGCATACTGGTAATTGTGTTACTAAACTACAATTATTTAATCATTCGTATCTGTCTGCCGGCTGTAAGATTAACTTATTAACTTGCCGGTTAATACTCCTGCAAGTGTCTTTAAAAAAGGTTAACCGCGGAATTTCCAGGGATGAGTTTCCTGTTCCTTCAGATCCAGGTGGAAGAAACAGAAAGTTCATCTTTCTTATCAATCCTATTTCAGGCAGCGGTAAGAAAGAGTTACTAAAAGAACTTATATCCCAACGAATTGCAAAATATAACTTTCCCTTTAAGATCGTTTCAACAGACAAAGACGGAAATTATGCGGCCCTTGCCAATAAAATACGTTCAGAAGGTATAACTGATGTAATCATCTGTGGTGGTGATGGTACCGTGAATAGTGTTGTATCACAGCTGATGGACATTCCGGTGAATATCGGCATCATTCCAAAAGGGTCGGGAAATGGCCTTGCGCTCGCAGCAGGCATTCCCAAAGCACCATCCAGGGCGCTTGATATTATCCTGAAAGGAAAAACCTCGTTTATTGATGGATTTTATATCAACAACCGGTTTTCTTGTATGCTTTGTGGTATGGGTTTCGATGCACAGGTAGCGCATGATTTTGCAAAACAGAAAAGGAGAGGACTGCAGACTTATATTAAAGTATCCGCTATAAATTTTTTTAAGGCAGCACCTTACTCTTTTGAAATCAACTGCAGCGAAGGTAGTTTTCTTGAAGATGCCTTCTTTGTTTGTGTTGCCAACAGTAATCAGTTTGGCAATAATTTTACCATCGCTCCAAAGGCGAGTCTTAATGATGGCTTGCTTGATATTGTAATTGTCAAGAAAATGAGTAAACTGATGGTGCCTTTTTCTATCATTAGCCAGGCAACCGGTATCAATGCATTGCAAAGAGTAAGCGATCATATCAAAAAGAAAAACATTATATATTTTCAGACCAACGAATTAACCATCAGCAATCCAGGTCTGGCGCCATTACATATAGATGGTGACCCGGTTGAAACCGCAGAAAAGTTTCATATCAGGGTTATCAAAAAAGCCTTTCGATTATTACATCCCTGATCAATCAGGGAATGCTTTATATCAACCAGAGAATACTTTACAGCAATCAGAGAGCTCTTAATAATAATCAGAGAATACTTTACAACAATCAGATGGCTCTTGATAACAATCAGAGATTTCTTTACAACGATTAGAGAACACTGTATAAAAATCGAAGATCCCTTTATTTTATGTATTGATAAATTGCATTAGAGCAATTATTGCATACCTACAGAGGGGAGTGGTCGAAGTATTTTCAGGAAATGATCAAAGGCCTGCTGGTTGTTATCATTGTCAAGCGCATCAGCAATATTTCTTTTTTCTCTTTTGGTAAGATGAAAGCTCAGTGCTGCCCTTCCATCTTCTTTTTTGGGCACATACTGGAACGAAATCTTATGTAGCTGCTGACCAATAACCGCCTGGGTTAAACCCAGCAGGTCATCCTGGTTGTATTCCTGCATCTTATACCAGTTAAACTGTAGCAGTAGCATAGGTTTTGTTACCAGCTCTGTTACATCTGTTGATTCATAAGGATTTTCCCATCCCCCGCTTTTCCTGTCTTTGATTTGTATAAAGACCAGCCCACCTGTGTTCTCCCGGATCCAGTCCCGGAAAACCTGTACAAACCTGATAGCAGATTCCTGCCCATAATTGTCGCGTAGACCCGCATCCATTACGTCTATTACAGGGGTAGTGGGTAGCCAGACATTTGGCAACACATAAGGAAAGGTTGCATTCATTCTCAAAGCTGTTAATACCCGGAGATTCATGGGATCCTGTTTAGAAAACAGTGCCTGGTAGTCAACCCCATCTGCATCAATGGCCATCATGTTCGTGGTATCATGTACTGGTTTCATCAGAAAACTTACGGGTTGTGTACTGATAATTAGTTTTCTTCCATCCCTTGTAATAACAGAATTAAAAAACATCAGAGGCACCCTGGCCGATGCTTCATCTGCAGTAAAATCACGCAATTGTTTGTTCAGAATACCATGCGTGTTTTCATTTAGTTTTTGCTCAAAAGCATAACCACGATCCTTGATATACTGGTAATCGCCCACCTTAAACTTTTGAGCGGGAGAAGCAAGATCGCGGGCTACAAAAGAAGTAAACAATGCATTTAAAAGATCCTGCGAAATATCATCAACATAGCTTCGATCCTGCATGTTGATTTTTTTTCCCGCCAGCTTTTCCTTATAGAGTTCCCTGAAATAAGTAGCTCCAAGCATCCCGCCCGAAGCACCCGTGATCAGGAATGTCTTGTCCATCAATTCACCTTTACTTAGGCTGTCGAGTCTCTGCAAAACATTCATCGTAAAGCTCGCACTGCGGTTGCCACCTCCGCTTGTATTGATAATATACATTATCGGCTTATCTGTTTTTTGTTTTGCCTTCCACCGGTTAAGGATACCGATCATATTCTTTTTATCACGCTGCACATTTTTTTCTGACATGATGTTCATGATCTGATCCCTGTCATAAACAGGTCTTTCCTCCCTGTTATTATAGTTAAGGCCATAGGCTTTATTACTTGGATCGATTACATCATATTTATAAAGCAGGTTCATGATTGCAAACAACAATATCATCACAGGCAGACTATAGCTTTGCAGGAAATATGAGAAGGCTCCGGAAACTGCGATCAGTATCGCAAAAAATATGGTGATGCCGGAAGCAGCAGGTAACTGGAACAGGGGTTCATCTGACCAGAAACCGATTAGGATCAGAAACAAAAAAGCTATAAATATTGAAAGAACCGCAGCAAAGTGATGCCTGCTGAATACTGATTCGATAAATTCATTGCTATAATGTGAAACGTCTCTGACCTTTTTCAATCTTTTAATTGAATTGAGATACCACTCAACCTTGATGAGCCGGCTGCCATGTAACTTACTTTCTCTTTTTTTGAATTGTACTTTTATAAGTTCCGGGTTTGTAATAACGGGTGTGAGTCTGCGTATGATACTTTTGTCTGCGCGAAAAAAATAAAACAAAGAAATGCCTATTATCAGAGTGAGCCCGGTCAGAAAACCACTTGTAAGATAGATCACTTCAGTTGCAGACATCAGTTCTTTCCTTGTATCGAATACAATGGCCTCGATAAAATAATAAATAAGGAATGTCAATGGTATTATCCCGTTGTTAATACAATATTTTAAAAACGGTTTGGTTGTGGTAGCAAGAAAATGAAAATGGCGGCTGAACAGGATAAATGTTGTGATATTCCAGCTCATGATAAATATGCCAATAGAGATGCCGACTATAGCCGCACTTACAAAATTTACTTCGCCCAGGTATTCGGGTGCAAGGAAAAGCGAATCAGCACCGTAGTTTTTCATAAAAGAACCACTGACTGTACTAAACAACAGGTACCAAAAAATTAGTAGAATCTGGAACTTTTTTAAGTGTAACAGCACCAACTGAAGAGGAAAAGAATAATATAGTCCACGGAAATATGACTTCATGCAGGGTCTGGTTTCAGTCGCCGAAAGCTCATCGGCTCAATTAAGCGTTAATTTACAATAATCTAAACGAAATCGACAGCTACAGATTATGGAGACTGCTTAAAAGATTTACCCGTGGTAAGATACCAGGGCACAATCATGCTTAAAACAAGGAGCATGCCGGTTATTTGATGAAGTTGTGCTATCCATTCAAACGCGCCCCATTTACCGGGAATAATACCGGGACTGATGATGACAGAAATAATACCGAGCAACGCCTGCACTATTACAAAAATGAGTGGGAAAATAGCAGCTTTTTTAAGATAAGGAGTAGCATTGGTATTGCGGCTTATTTTTATCAGGAGTTCAATGATCAGCACCAGCAAAAGATAAGCAAGCATTCTATGAATAAAATGGATAGTCTGCGTATTCTCCACGAAATTCAGCATCAGAGGTGTTTCACTTAAGATATTCGGCGGAACAAAATTTCCATTGATATCCGGCCAGGTCGGGGCAGCAGTTGCGGCTTTGTGACCAGCCATTAATGCGCCATAAATTAACTGGAAAAACAAGACCACTAATATCGCAAGCACGCGGTTTTTTATTTTGGGCACTGAAACGCGCTGCGTGGCAGGAACAGACGATTGGAGTGCAAGCCAGAATGTATAACATATAACTCCAATTGCATAAACAAAATGCAATGCCAGCCTTGTTGGCCTAACATATATTGCATCGCCGCTTAATCCGCTTACAACCATGATCCATCCTACGGCCCCTAGCAGTGCCCCAAGTGGTAGTAAAATCAATAAAGGTCCATACATATCCTTACGAAGATGCTTACGTGCAACCAGGTAAATAAAGCCTGCAACAAAAACAATTCCTATCAACCTTGCCCAATTGCGATGAAGCCACTCCCAGAAATAAATAAATTTAAAATCAGATAAGGTAAAGTCCATATTGAGCAAGCGGAATTGCGGGGTTGCTTTATATTTTTCAAATTCCTGTATCCAGCGACCTTCCGTTAAGGGCGGCATTGAGCCTTTTACAACATTCCATTCTGTAATAGAAAGTCCGGAGCCTGTTAACCTGGTGATACCACCGAGTATTACCTGTATCATTAACATAAAGACACCAATATATAACCATATGGCTACTGCTTTTGTCGATCGGCTTTGTCCAGGTGTTTGCATTGCGGGGGCAAAGTTAGGAAGGAAACGTTCATCAAAAGTTTTTTAACATAACGGAAATGTAAAAGGGTATTCTGGAAATGTTAAAAGTATTCCGGGTATGTAAAAGAGTATTCCGGAAATGTAAAAGAGTATTCTATCCCTATGAAGGGAATGCCTATCCACCCGTTAAAGAATAATTATGAAGTATAAATCACAACCATAATTCTCTGATTAAAATATAAACACCCATAATCAAAATGAACCAACCGAATGCTTTTTTAAGTATTTCCCCCGGAATACGATCACTTAGTTTGCTACCGATGATAATGCCAATCACAGCGAGCAGAGAAAAAATTAACATCAGCGGCCAGTTAAACTCTTGCGGGGTTATGCCGATACTAAAAACAAAGCCAAATAATGAATTAATGGAGACAATCAACAGGGAGGTACCGACTGCGATCTTCATAGGCATCCGGATTATTAAAACGAGCGTAGGAATGATAAGAAATCCGCCACCGGCACCAAGCAGACCGGTAATCAACCCGATTAATAAGCCAGGGAGAACCAGCACCAGGCTCGGTTCGTGCCTGTCGAATTCATGAAAATATTTTGAATCTTTCGGGGTTGCGTTATTTTCAGAATGAGGTATTGCCAACTCGTTCCTGATCATCGATATGGCTGCTGCAAACATCAGCAGGGCAAATACAACCATCAGCAATACGTCTTTGGTAACGGCGATGTTACCGAGATCAAACAGATAGTCCGGAATTGCTGGCAGCAAAAAATGCCGGGCGATAAAAATTGAAAGTATAGATGGTATACCAAACAATGCCACCGCCCTGAAGTCGATCAGTTTTTTTGAATAAGCCTTGGCTCCGCCTACAAGGCTTGTAATACCTACGATAAAAAGCGAATAGGTAGTTGCCATCAGCGGGTCAATGTGTAACAGGTAAACCAGCACTGGCACAGTAAGTATTGAACCGCCACCTCCGACGAGCCCGAGGGAAATTCCGATGATCACAGCCAAGAAATAAGCCAGAATATCCATGTATCTAAAATTTATCCACTTTGTTGTGGATAAGAAAACAGCGGGTCAAAGATGTAAAATTAAAATGATTCGCCGGGCATGTCTTATTTTTGAAATGAAACAAGGAACCTGTGCAGGTATATCATCAATACGAATATATGGAAGCTGGCTGCGACGAAGCTGGTCGTGGTTGCCTGGCAGGTCCGGTCTTTGCGGCCGCTGTTATTTTGCCTCCACTTTTTTTTCACCCTTTGCTGAACGATTCCAAACAAGTTAAGGAAGAAGATCGCACGATACTTCGCGGGTTTATCGAAAAATATGCGGTTTCCTATGCAGTAGCCAAAGTTGATCATGATGAAATTGATCGCATAAACATACTTAAAGCCTCATTTAAAGCGATGCACCTGGCCCTCGACCAGTTGCAAAAGCGTCCCGGATTTTTAATCATAGATGGAAACCGTTTTACAGCTTATAATACAACTCCCCATGCCTGTATAATACAGGGCGACGGCATTTATGCATCTATTGCGGCTGCAAGTATCCTGGCAAAAACGTATCGTGATGAATATATGATAAAGCTGCATGAGGAATATCCGCATTATAAATGGAGCTCTAACAAGGGCTATGGTACACGCGCTCACCGTGATGCGATAGATACTCATGGTATCTGCACTTATCATCGCAGGAGTTTTCAATGTGCGAATATATCCGTTGACCAACTGGAGGATTAGTCTATCTTATCTTTTACAGCCTTATCTTTTTAGCGGATAACATTGTTGCCTGATTTCGCTTTTTGTGCTTCGTTGATTTTGCGCGTTCATGGCGCTCACTCGGTTCTTCACTCCGCCGGATGGGCCTTTCGGTTGGTTTGATTTGCCACTGTGATTCCTGGTTAATACCATTGTTCATGTCCCGCACGTGCGGGATTGTCTCCGATCGGCTTTTGTTCCCTGATCGGCTTTTTTAGGTATGCTTGTAGTGCTGGTTGCCTTATTGGCTAGATGTTGATGTTGCAGGTTCGGGGCGTTCACTCGGTTCTTCCCTTCGCCGGATGGGCCTTTCGGTTGGTTTGATTTGCCACTGTGATTCCTGGTTAATACCATTGTTCATGCTGCTGGTGGTTCTTGTCTCCGATCAGCTTTTTGTTCCCTGATCGGCTTTTTTAGGTATTCATGTTGTGCTGGGGGTTGTTTGGCCCTGATCGGCTTCAGTAACTCCGGACAGGTCTCATGTATGAGAATGGTTTCTGCAAATGTGTAAATTTAAGTTGAAGCTTCTTTCATAAACACATTAAAACAGAAACCATGAAACAAAGTAAAACTTTAGATTTTAGCGGTACAACTATAT